>ERZ1023658.105-NODE-105-length-34013-cov-14.150068_pt1 | contig 34013 bp, 24 predicted proteins | sample MGYA00380339_ERZ1023658 | MGnify/ENA primary metagenome ERZ1023658 (study PRJEB33179, sample SAMN07448981) | human gut metagenome | biome: Human-gut; feature: Human associated habitat; material: Faeces | host: Homo sapiens | place: India: Bhopal | collected... | reverse complement strand
CTGCAAAGCGCTACGATTGGGTATGCCATCACTCCAAATCCCGTAAGACCCAAAATTCTGTCTTAAATTATTATTTTAGGTACCGGTACACGACTATTGTCAAAGGAAAGCACTGCATATGGCTTTAGTTTCAAATACTCTAAAGCCACATGCATAGCTTTTTATCTACCATAATGCTACTTTTCCTGCAATCCCCAAATCAATGGTTGCAGTTACCACACCAAGAGCTTTGAATACTCTTCGCATAGTAGGTATTGTTATACTATAACCTCTTTCCAAGCGAGAAATCTGCGCTCTTTTCACACCTATACGCTCACCAAGTTGTTCTTGTGTCAAGTTCTGTTCTATGCGAGCCTTCTTGATGGCTTCTCCCAAACGGTATGCATGCAAAGCTTCATCCACATCACTTTCAAAAGCATCACGTTTTGGAGTGCCAACTTTCCCAAAGTGCTTGTCGAGCACATCGTTCAATGGGGTAAGATCCATTTGTGCCATACATTCTCAATTTGCTGCAAAGATAGGTATTGTGTTTCATAAATAAGAAACAATTGGTGCTTAAATGTATCTTATAGCTCATTTTTTAACCTTTTGGAACCGAATAATTACGCATAAAGAACTTACAATGGTTGGATTGGGGTAAAGCGAACGTCAACTGAAAATAAAATCTAAAAAAAATAAATATGATTTTCGTTAATCCACTTAATTGTTGTACCTTTGCGAAAAGAGTTGTTTGACAAGCAAACTTATGTATAACACAGAAGTTAGAACTATTGCCAAATCATTACCTCTATTGAGGTGAAAAACTCATAAATAGCTCATTTTAAGCTATTCAGCAGATTTTAGCGTAATTTTTCATTAAAAAACGACCAGACTTTTGCTTGTTCCAAATAATTATGCTAATTTAGTACGCATAAGGTCAAGACTGCAGATTATGGCAAGAAAATTATATCCTATAGGTATACAGACTTTCGAGCGAATACGCAAGGAAGACAGACTTTACATCGACAAGACGGAGTATGTGTATAAAATGACACATACAGACAGCACCTATATTTTCCTGGGGCGACCTCGTCGCTTCGGAAAGTCCTTGCTCGTGACTACCCTCCAAAGCTATTTCGAGGGAAAGAAAGACTTGTTCAAGGGACTTGCCATCGAGAATCTGGAGAAAGATTGGACGGAATATCCCGTGCTGCATTTCGACATGAGTGGCGGAAAGCACATGGAGAAGGAGCAGTTGGAACGATACCTCGCATTTATCTTGGAGAACGAAGAAAAGAAATGGGGTATAACGCATCCACAAATAGATGCCAACAACAGACTTATGGCCCTCATCGACACCGCCTACAAGAAGAGCGGCAAGCAAGTGGTTGTGCTCATCGACGAATACGACGCGCCTATGCTTGACGTGGCGCATGAAAAAGAGCAACTCGACGTATTGCGCAACGTGATGCGCAACTTCTACAGTCCGCTGAAATACAGCGAGGCTAAACTTCGCTTCGTGTTTCTGACAGGCATCACCAAGTTCTCACAAGTCAGCATCTTCAGCGAGCTGAACAATATCACCAACATCTCCATGGATGATGATTACGCGGGAGTGTGTGGAATAACCAAGGAAGAGTTAGTCACACAAATGGCTGAGGATATTAAGGAATTGAGCCAAAAGAGAAGGATGAGCACTGAAGATGTCATAGAAAAACTGAAAGAGAACTATGACGGATACCATTTCTCTGCTTTCTCACCAGATGTTTTCAATCCATTCAGCGTGCTCAACTGTTTCTCCAAGGGCAAGTTTGAGGCTTACTGGTTTTCTTCCGGAACACCAACATACCTCATCGACATGATGCGCAAGTTCAATGTCCGTCCTGTTGACATGGGGAAGATATATGCCAAGTCATCAGCTTTCGACTCACCTACCGAAGACATGAAAGCCATCACGCCATTGCTTTACCAAAGCGGCTATCTTACCATTAAGGATTATGACGAGCTGGCAGATCTCTACACCCTCGACCTCCCCAACAAGGAAATCAAGGTGGGGCTGTTCGAGAGTCTCCTGCCCAACTACCTTGAAGGCATATATGCCCAAAATGGCGACGTGACCATTGCCCAAATGTCAGTGCTCATTCGCCAGGACGACATGAATGGGGCCTTGCAACTGCTGCAGACTTTCCTAGGCACTGTGCCCTACTGCAACGTGACCAATTACGAGGGCCACTACCAGCAGATGCTTTTCATCATCTTCACGCTCCTCACTGCCTACGTGGTGGACGTGGAAGTACACACTCCAAACGGCAGGGTGGACATAGTGTTGCTCACCACGACACGCCTCTACATCATCGAACTGAAATTGAACAAAAACGCGCATGCCGCCATGCAGCAAATCAATCTCAAGAACTATGCCCAGCGCTTTGCCCTCTCAGGCAAACCCATCACCAAGGTGGGCATCAACTTCGATAGCACTACGGGAAATATCACGGATTGGGTGATGGAGTAAAAAAGAGGTTAAAGCCATCGCCGTTTCAGCGTCATGGCATCGCTATTCAAGTGGCAAGCCTATGTTGCCACCCTCCTTATACAAAAAAATCTCGCGAGCAATCTCGCGAGATTTTTTTGTTTCCCCAAGGCAAGGTCATCGCCCATATGGGCAATTTCCTTGCTTACTTAAATCTTTAGTAACCGTCGTTCTGGGTCAATTGCGGGTTGGCGTCACGAGCACCCTGCGGTATTGGAAGATAGCGGTTGGTTGTCTTGAACCTGCGGTCCTCAATCTTCTTGTCGGCATCGCTCGCGTTCACGTTGATGGTGGCACGCATGCCTGGGGCAACGTTCTTGTCCATGGACACCGTACCCACGCGACGCTCAAGTGTGCCGTTCATCACGGTCTCTGCCAACATCTTGCCACTTGCGTCCTTCCAGCGAAGGATGTCAGCGCGGCGAAGGCCCTCTCCAGCGAACTCCACGGCACGCTCACGACGAATCAGCTCGCGCAGCTTTTCCTTGGTGTTATACTTGGCCTGGTCCACGTCGGGCATTCCGGCACGCTCGCGCACCTTGTTCAGATAGCTGTATATCTGGGCTGACGGGCCGTTGAGCTCGTTGGCCGCCTCGCAATAGGTAAGCAGCACCTCGGCATAGCGGAAGACGATGGGCTGGCACTTGGTGTTCCAAATATCGGCATACTGGTTCATTGGAGCCAGATACTTGGCCCATGTCAGACCTGTCTTCGAGCAGTTGTCTGCCCCAAGGTAATAGTTGGGGTTAGAACTTCCGTCAAGGGTCTTGTCCAGGCTGTTGTAGATAGCCTCCTGACCATTGCCGTTGATATAGTCGGCGCCAGGATAAGTGACCGTCATGGCCATGCGCGGGTCACGGTTGTTGAACGGGTGAGTGGGGTCATAGCCAGAGCCAGGCTCATCCTTGGTCAGTCCGTTTGCCATCTCGTATTCATCGATAAGCCCGTAGGTAGGCACGATAGACGACCATCCGCCATCGGCGTTGTTGTACATGCGACCGATAACGTCATTATAGTAGTCGTTCTCCACGGCCTGCACCGCGAGTATTATTTCCTTGGAGTCTTGCCCTGCCACGGTGAAGATGTTGGCATAATCGGGATCCAGGTCATACTGGTTAAGGGCGATAATCTTCTCGGCGCGATCCTTCGCCACGTCGTACTCGCCATAATACAGTGCCTCACGCATGCGAAGGGCCAGGGCCGCGCCCTTGGCCACGCGTCCGCGCGACGCTGGCGTCTCGTTGATGTCGTTTACCAAGTCGTCGAGCTCTTTCTCGATATATTCCTTCACCTTCTGCTCGCTCTTGCGTGGCACCATGGCCTCAGCGGCAGTGGCGTAATTGTCGATGATAGGCACGCCACCATAGTTCCAGTTCATCAGGAAGTAGCGATAGGCGCGAATCCAGCGTGCCTGCGCGGTGATGTTCTTCTTGGCGGCGTCAGACATGTTGCACTTGTCGATGTTGGCCAGCAACTCGTTCACACGGCGGATGTGCGCGAAGTCGTACCAGCCTCTGCCATTCGAGGCGGTCACCGTGCCGTTGCCAATGGGCGTATAGCCCTCCCACGAGAACTGGTCGTAGCCGAAGTCGGACGTGCCGTCCCAATAGAGCAGGAAGCCGTCCCAGCCCCAACCGGAGTCGTACTGGTCTTGCCACTTGTCGTAACAGCCCACCAAGAACTTCTCGGCATCATCTTGATTCTGCCATGTGGTGGCAGGCGAGAGTGCATCCTTTGGATTGGTTTCCAGGAAGTCGGAACATGATGTCGCCAAGAGTGCCGTCATGCCGATGTATATGTATTTTTTAAGATTTCTCATGATGATATTCCTTTTTTAGATGATTAGAATGTTACGCTCAAGCCGAACGAATGGGTGCGAAGCAATGGGTAAGAGCTGAGACGCTGGCTCGTTGCCTCCGGGTCGACGTTGATGTCGAGATCGTCGATGGTGAACAAGTTCTCGCAAGAATAGTAGACGCGCACCTTGTTGACATGCAGGAAAGCAAGTGCCGACTTAGGCAAGGTGTAACCAAACTGCAGGTTCTTCAAGCGGCAATAAGACACGTTCTTGAGCCAGAATGTTGACACGTTCTGACGTGTGGAGCTTGGAGAGTTGGTATTGGTGAAGAGGCGCGGCATCTTCGGGTTGCTCTTGTTATAGGTCCAAGAGTCTCTCCAGATGGTTGCCGGGTGAGAGCTGTCGCCCACGAAGGCGCCCTCAACCTCGTATGCGTCGAAATAGCGATAAGCCTTAAACTGTCCGTTGAAGAACAATGAAAGGTCAAATCCCTTCCAGCCGGCGTTGAGGTTCAAGCCGAAAGTCCAGCGTGGCACCGAGCTGCCAGCGTAGATGCGGTCGGTATCGTCTATCTTGCCGTCGCCATTGGTGTCAACATACTTCAGGTCACCGCCCTTGAAGTCGCCGCCGCCAAATGGGCATGCTCCCTTTGAGCCGTCGGCTGGCCAATAGTAGTTCATGTATTCCTTGGCTTCCTCGTCGGAGTTGAAGAAACCGTCGGCCTTATACACATAGTAGCTGTTGAACTCTTGGCCTGTGGCGTTGCGCTGGTTGTAGCCAGTGCCCACGTATCCCTTGCCAGGCATGCTCTCAATCTTGTTCTTGTTGTAGGCGAGGTTGAAAGCCGCGCCAAAGGTGACGTCGCCAAACTTGTCGTTGTAGCCGAGGCTGAACTCCACGCCTTGGTTGCGCATCTTGCCCACGTTGTCGAGGTAGCTGCCAAGCGCGAACTCATAAGGAGCGTCAACTGAAATCAGGATGCCGTCGGTGAGGCGGTTGTAATAGTCGATAGTGGTGTTGATCTTGCCATTGAGGAAGCCCAAGTCTACGCCAATGCCCCATGTGGTGGCTTTCTCCCATGTGATGGTGTTGATCTTGTAAGAGCTTTGATAGTAGCCGGCGTTCACCTTGTTGTCGAAAGGATACTTGGCGTTGATGCTATAGGTGTTGATTGCCGGATAGTAGTCGCTCAGGGCCTCCTGGTTACCGAGCTGGCCCCAAGAAGCGCGAATCTTGAAGTTGGAGAGCCACGACTTGGCTGACTCCATGAAAGGCTCCTCGCTCACGCGCCATCCCGCTGAGAACGATGGGAAGTAGCCCCAGCGATGACCGTCGGCGAAACGGCTGGAAGCATCGGCACGAAGGTTGGCCTCGAAGAGGTAACGACCCGCGAAGTCGTAGTTGACACGGCCAAACCATGAGAGCATGTTCAGCTCGCGTGTGTAGCCCTCCGCCTTCTGCGTGGAGACGTCACCGGCGTTGAGGTCGGTCACGTCGTTGTTTGGGAAGTTCTTGCGATAGGTGTACCAATATTTATAGTCGTAGCCCTCGGCGTGCCATCCTGCCAACGCACCCACGGTGTGCTGCCCGAAGGTCTTGTTGTAGGTAAGCAAAGCCTCGAAGGTCTTGCGCTCCCACTTGTACACCCTGTCGTCGAGGAAGTTGGGGTCGGTCTTCTTGTTGGCGTTGTATACGAAATACTTTTGGAAATAGCTGTAGTTCTGGTTGTCGTTGACGTAAGACGCGCTCAGCTTGGCCGTCAGTCCGTCCAATATCTTGTAGTCAATGCCAAAGAGCCCCGTGAAGTTGGTGTTCTTTCGGTTGACCCTCAGGTCGTTGTCGAGCCATGCTATTGGGCTGCCGTCGGAGATGGTTCCCCACGTGCCGTCGTCATAGCGAGCTGTAATCCATGGCGCGATGAGGTTGAGCTGACGTATGATCTGGTCGGAGCTGCCACCCGCGTAAGCCGATGAGGGGTCGCTGTAATCGTTCTTGATAAACGCGAGGTTCAAGCGCGCCGTGAGACGGCTGTTGATTTTCATCTCCAGGTTGGTGCGTCCGTTGAACTGCTCACGTCCGGCATGTGGCAAGATGCCCGACTGCTTCAAGTAGCCAACTGACGCGAGATAGTTGACGTTTTCCGTTGCGCCGTTCACGCTCACGTTGTGGTGCTGCAGCGAGCCGGTCTTGTAAGCCAGGTCATACCAGTCAGTGTTAGGCAGGGCGCTGATTTCCTCCTCCGTGGCAAACTTCTTGGCCTTGCCCTCGCTCTCGAGCGCGTCGTTGAGCATGTGGGCATACTCGTATGAGTCGAGTCGGTCTATCAAGCTGGTCGGGTTCTGCAGGCTGATGTATCCATTGTAGGTCACCTGCGGCTTGCCGCTCTTGCCACGCTTGGTGGTGATGAGGATAACGCCGTTGGCGGCCTTGGAACCGTAGATGGCTGCCGAGGCGGCATCCTTCAGCACGGAGATGCTCTCGATGTCGTTGGGGTCGAGGCTGCTCATCGTGCCCGACTCAACGCCGTCTATCAATATATAAGGTGATGACGTGTTCAGCGTACCCACGCCACGCACGTTGATGCTACCGGCGTCCATGCCAGGCGCGCCGTTGGTGCCGCTGATGGTGACACCAGGCATAAGGCCCTGAAGTCCGCTCTGCAAGTTCTGGATAGGACGGCTTTCAAGCACCTTGCTGTCAACAGAAGATACGGAACCCGTGAGGTTCACTTTCTTCTGGGTGCCATAACCCACCACCACAATCTCGTTGAGCTCCTTGTTCTCAGGCTTCAATGTGACCTTCATGTTGCTTGAGGCTTGCAGTGTCTGCGAGGTATAGCCCACGTATGAGATTGCAAGCTTGGCATTTGGATTCTTCAAGTTCAAGGAAAATTTGCCATCCACGTCGGTCACGGCTCCATTAGTGGTTCCCACCTCCATCACGGTAACGCCAATAAGCGGCTCGCCGAGGTTGTCGACCACGCGACCGGTAGCCACTTGCCTCTGCTGCAAGATGCTGCTGCTTGGAGGAGTGGAACTGTCAGCAATAGCCTTTGGGCTTTCACCGAATGCAGGAGTCATGGAAGTCAACGCGCAGACGAGCAACGCTGCCTTCAGTTGTTTCTTAGGTTTCATGTCCTTACTCATATCATTGTATGTTAATAGTAAAAATTCTCGTTCTCAGGTCTAATAGAATAGTCTTGGTCTTTCCTTTTCTTAAATCCAGTGTAAAGATAGGCATAAAAATGGTATGCCACAAGAAAAAAGCGACTTTTTTGAGCAAAAGCATTAAAAAAGCTCATTTGCGCCCGGCACTGGGTCGACAAATGGGCTTGATGATGCTATGGAATGTATTGCAAGTGGTTCATGGCATGGCCACCCCACGTGGTTTCGTCTACGAAGCGGAACCCGATGGCTCGGTAAAGTCGCTCTGCCCAAGGATGGGTGTGGTCCACGAGCAGGCCCACCGGCTGGGTGCCGTGCCGCCTGATGACCCCGCTTATGAGCTTTGTGGCTATGCCCCGCTTGCGGAAGCGTGTTTTCACGCATAGCGAGTCTATGTAAAACTCGCCTGCCCGTGTTTCCTCATCCATTGACGAGAAGTCGCGCCCAAGGCATCGGCGCGCCTCTTCCACGAACCTCTTGCGCAAACGTAGCAGGTCTTTGCCGTCGTAAGCCACGAGACACCCCGCCACCTCGTCGCCCACCATCGCCACCAGGGTGTTGAGGTATGAATATTGGCTGTCGTCCATGGCTACGAGCCTGGTCATCATGTCGCGAAAATCGTCCAAAGTGTGGTCTGGCCCAGCGAAGTTGCGACAACAATCATGATCCATCGCCTCCATGATGAGCGAGGCTATCTCCGGGGCTTGCGCCACATCGGCACTCCTTATCACGACTTGTTTATCCATAATAGAAATTGTATATATGAATTACAGCTTTACGGTCTTGTTCATCAAGTAACCATCAAGGATGACCATTGCCGCCATGCTCTCGACGATGGGCACCGCCCTTGGCACCACGCAGGGGTCGTGACGTCCACGCACGTCGACAGTGGCTGCATTGCCTTCCACGTCTACCGTGGGCTGTGGCATAAGCAGCGTGGCCACAGGCTTGAACGCCACGCGGAAGAAGATGTCGGCACCGTTGGATATGCCACCTTGTATGCCACCCGAGTGGTTGGAGAGCAATCCGTCGGGCGTCATGATGTCGTTGACCTCGGAGCCAAAGTGACGCACCATGTCGAAGCCGTCGCCAAGCTCAAAGCCTTTCACCGCGTTGATAGACAGCATGGCCGCGCCAAGCTGGGCGTTGAGCTTGCCAAACTCTGGCTCACCCACCCCGGCGGGGCAGCCCTTCACGACGCAAGTCACCACTCCGCCCACGGTGTCGCCCCTGCCCTTGACGTCAAGGATGAGGTTCTCCATCTCCTTTGCCTTCATAGCGTCGGGGCAGCGCACCATGTTGTCCTCGGCCTTGGAAAGGTCGTACCTGTGATAGTCGCGGTCAAGCTCTATGTCGCCCACCTGAGAGACATAAGCCTGGACGGTGACGCCAAGTTGCCTCAAGGCGAGCTTGGCCAACGCACCGCCTACACATCGCGCTATGGTGACGCGCGCCGAGGAACGGCCACCACCCCGGTGGTCGCGAATGCCGTATTTTGAGAAATAAGTGAAGTCGGCGTGCGACGGACGGAAGATACGGCGAAGGTTGTCATAATCCTTGGAATGTTGGTTGGTATTGCGCACCACGAAACCGATGGGCATGCCCGTGGACTTTCCCTCGAACACACCACTGAGCAAGTCCACCTGGTCGGGCTCGTTGCGCGACGTGGTAATCTTGCTCTGTCCCGGGCGGCGGCGCGAGAGCTCATGTTGAATGAAGTCCATGTCAATGTCTATACCTGCCGGCATCCCGTCAACAACGCCCCCGACGGCCGCGCCATGACTCTCACCAAAAGACGTAAGGGTGAAGACAGTTCCAAAAGTATTGCGCATGATTATTTATAGGATTATTGTGAATTATGTTTGGTTTATGTTACAAAGGTACGCTTTTTGCTTTTAATTCAGTAGCTTGCGGCCATGTTTTTGCCGAAATCACTACTTTTAAGTATTGTGGCAATGAAAGAAAACAAGTAATTTTGCAAACAGAAAAAGGGAAGGCAGGAAAATCGGAGACTTCCACTTTACGAGATAGATATCATAATGTTTTTGTATAATTCAATATTAGGCCCGCCGTGAGGTGTGCCTTTTATTTTTTTTTATTTACCCAGCGACAATTTATCCCCGTCTATCCTAACCTTGCCCTCACCCACGAGAAAGCGGAGCGCGCGGTCGATGTCGTCGCCCGGCGCGTCAAGCGCCGCCACTTCGTCAAGCGCGTGTGGCTTCTTGTCGGAAAGGAGGGCGAGAATGAGCTTGACCGTCGTGTTATTGAAAGTAGCTGACTCATGCCTGTCCTTGAGGCACACGTCGCAATGGCCACACTCCCCCACGTCGTCCTCGCCAAAATAGCGCAGCAATTGCTGACTTCTGCACACGTCCTCGCTGTCGGCATAAGCCATGATGGCCTCTATGCGCTTGATAAACTGCTCTTTGCGGTCTTCATACACCGACCGTGGAATAAAGGCCTCCTCTTCCCTGTCGCGCTGATAAGACACGAAGGGCATCTTGCGTTGAGGTATGTAGCTGATGATGTTGCGCTTACTCAAGCTCTTCAGCACTTGGTAGCACTGGTCTCGCGTGAGCTGGGCTTGCGAGGCTATGAGCGACTCGTCTACGTAGCGATAGTCGGTGAAAAGGCCTCCATAACAGCGAAGCAGCGCCGTCATCACGGCCTCGTCGTCGCCCGACAGGGCGTCGAGCTGATACAGGTCGTTGCGCCGCAACAAGATGTGAACCCTCGCTGCCGAGTCGGGGTCGGTCTCATAATGCAGGTAGCCGGCATTGTCAAGGATATGGAGCGAGGAGTCTACCTGGATGGGAAACAAATGATAGGTAGCGCAAAACTGCCCTATGTCGAAAGTGAAAGTGTGGCCAGCGCCGCTTCCCAGACCCACGCCGTAATAGAAAGCCAAGCAGTCGTACACATTATTTATATAGTCCTTGGGCGGAAAGTTTTCGTTGACGCGCCGCGTCAGCTTGCTCACGTCGTTGCCGTTCCACAGCAATACGGCGTAAGCCCTGTTGCCGTCGCGCCCGGCGCGGCCCGCTTCCTGGAAATAAGCCTCTATTGAGTCGGGACAGTCGAAGTGGACAACGATTCTCACGTCGGGCTTGTCGATGCCCATGCCAAAGGCGTTGGTCGCCACAATGACGCGCTTCGTGTCTTCCTGCCACAACTTCTGACGCTCGTCGCGAGTGGAATGTTCAAGACCGGCATGATAAAACGTGGAGTTGATGCCTGAACCACACAAGAACTCGGAAATCTCCTTGCAACGCCGCCTGCTCCTTACATACACTATGGCAGAGCCTGCCACCCGTTTAAGGATATGCACCAATTCGGCAGGCTTGTTCTCGGCCTTACGCACCACATAAGAAAGGTTCTTGCGCTCAAAGCTCATGCGAAAGACGTTTTTCGACTTGAACGCGAGCTTGTCTTGGATGTCGTCGATGACTTGTGGCGTTGCCGTGGCGGTGAGAGCCAACACGGGAACGTCGGGTTTCATCTTGCGGAGCTTGCCTATCTCCAAATAGGCCGGACGGAAATCGTAGCCCCACTGGCTGATGCAATGAGCCTCGTCGACGGTGATGAAGCTCACGCGCATGTGGCGGAGCTTGACCTGGAAAATCTCGGAGGAGAGACGCTCAGGGGACACGTAAAGCAACTTCACGTCGCCGAGGACGCAATTCTCAAGCGTGCTGACTATCTCGCCGCGTTTCATGCCCGAGTATATGGCCACCGCCCTCACCCCCTTGGCCCTTAAATGCTGAACCTGGTCTTTCATCAAGGCTATGAGCGGCGTGACGACTATGCACGTGCCATCCGACGCGAGAGCCGGCACCTGAAACGTGATGCTCTTGCCTCCACCCGTAGGCATAAGGCCAAGGGTATCCCTGCCAGAACCAATACTCTCGATAATCTCACGCTGGATGCCGCGGAAATCATCATAACCCCAGTATTGGCGGAGAATGTCGCGATAGATGTCTTTTTTCTCCGTTCCCATTTGCTTTCAGCGTGGCTATATGTCTTCTTCCGTTGGCCGTATGTCCTCTATCTGAAGCTGCACCTGGTTGCGCTTAAACACGTTTGCCTCCAAGGTGTAGGCTATGTCAAACGACCTCTTCGACTTGATATACCTTGCCGAGGCGCTCTGCCCGAAGGCTATGCCGTTGACCACCGTGCCCGACTTGGAATCTACAAGCTCCAGCTTGATATGTTCCTGTGAGCGTCCCACGACCTTGCTCGTGCCATAATCATACACGCCCTTGGTGCAGAACATGGGCTTCTCGTTGCCTGGCCCGAAAGGAGAGAAACGCCGCAGGTCGCTGAAGAAGCGCTTGGTAATGTCCTTGAAGTCGAGCACCTCATCGATGCGCAGCAACGCCTCGGTTTGCTCAGCCTGTATGTGCTCGTCGACGTAATGCTGGAAACGGTTGCGGAACTCAGGCACGTCGCACCATTTCAATGTCAAGCCGGCGGCATAAGTGTGGCCGCCAAAGTTGAGCAACATGTCGCGACAGCTCTTTATAGCCGAATAGATGTCGAACCCCATCACCGAACGGGCCGAACCAGTGGCAAGGTCGCCATCGCGCGTGATGACCACCGTGGGACGGAAATAAAGTTCGGTAAGGCGTGAGGCCACGATGCCGATGACACCTTTCTTCCAGTGTTCATCGTAAAGCACGATGGAAGAATGGTGCTTCTGTGCGTCAATGCGCGACACTATCTGGTTGGCCTCTTCGGTCATCTGCTTGTCTATGTCCTTGCGCTGCTCGTTATACTCGTCGATGTGGCGGGCTTCCTTCACGGCGGTGTTGAAGTCTTTCTCCACGAGCAAGTCGACGCTCTCCTTGCCGTTCTCCATTCGGCCAGAGGCGTTGATGCGCGGGCCAATCTTGAAGATTATGTCGCTCATGGACATCTCGCGCCCGCTGAGCCCGCAAATGTCTATGATGGCCTTCAAGCCAACAGACGGGTTCTGGTTGAGCTGCTTCAAGCCATGGAAGGCGAGGATGCGGTTCTCGTCGACCACGGGAACGAGGTCGGCGGCAATGCTCACGGCGCAGAAGTCGAGAAGGGGAATGAGGCGGGAGAACGGGATGCCATTGTTCTTTGAGAAGGCTTGCATGAACTTGAACCCTACCCCACAGCCACAAAGATGCTTGAAAGGATAGGTGTCGTCAGCACGCTTGGGATTGAGTATTGCCACGGCATCGGGAAGCGAGTCGTCAGGCATGTGGTGGTCGCAGATGATGAAGTCTATGCCAAGGCTCTTGGCGTAGGCTATCATGTCGTTGGCCTTGATGCCGCAGTCGAGAATGATGATGAGCTTCACGCCCGTCTCATGGGCATAGTCAATGCCTTTCTTGCTCACGCCGTAGCCTTCGTCGTAGCGGTCGGGAATGTAATAGTCGATATTGGAGTAAAACTGTTGCAGGAACTTATATACCAGTGCCACAGCCGTGCAACCGTCAACATCGTAGTCGCCATAAACGAGCACTCGCTCCTTACGTCCCATGGCATCGTTGAGCCTGTCCACGGCCACGTCCATGTCCTTCATCAAGAAAGGGTTGATGAGGTCGGAAAGCTGAGGGCGGAAAAACCGCTTGGCGGCACTTTCCGTAGTGATGCCTCGCTTGACGAGCAATCCCGTAAGAGTAGGGCTCATGCTGAGTTTCTCGCTCAGCTCAAGTGCTTGGCGAGATTTCTCAGGTGTTAATGGGTCATACTTCCATTTGAAATGCATGTTGTTGTTTTTTATTTCTTCTGCAAAGATAAGGAAAAAAGAAAACAAATGAAAGCATTGCCGTGATAAAAGCATAAAAAAAGAAAGAGGGTGTGTCAAAACCCAAAATAAACTAAGTTCGGGATAAGCGACAGTCGTTTTTCTTGCTATGCCAGATTTTCAATTGGTGCATATTACATAACACCAAATAAAAAATAGTGTATTTATTACAATACCACAATACCATTCATCCCTAATAAACACGTCACTAAGCTGTCGGATTTGATTAGAATCCTTCAGCTTTGTTAGTTTTGCGTCGGTGCATACAGCGATAAAAAAGGCTCGCCTTGCTTGGCGAGCCTTTGTATGTGTGGTTTTGTGAGAATCCTTAGAAACCGCACTTCTTGCGGATGTCTTTTGGCACGGCGTTCTTGTTAACCATGAAGTCCATGGTGTTTGCCACGATGAAGTTCTTGGTCATGTACCAAACGCCCTTGTAGTCACCCGTCGTGCCCCAAGAGTTCTTCACCATGTAGTATTCCTTGCCATTCTGGTCCTTTGCGATACCATAGATGAGCATTCCGTGGTCATCGGTGAGTTCCCAGTTGTCGAAGCGCTCCTGGCGCTGCTTCTGTGTGGGCTCCACCTCAGGCACGTTCACGCCGAGAGAGTCTACGACATTCTTCCTCTTAGCAGGGGCGAGCTTAAGCCAGTGTGCCATGTCAGAGCCTTCCATGCTGGCAAGCTTCTTCGTGTCATACATGTAGGCGAGACCAGTACGGGTGAAGCCTTCCTCAGACACGTCGCCACCCCAAGCCACGGTGTAGCCGTTCATGATAGCATTGTCGATAATCTTGGCCAAGTCGTTGACAGGAACGTTCCACGACAATGGGTTGCGCCAGTTGTCCTGGACCTCAACGGCGAATGCCGTCCAGAAAGGATGATGGGTATAGCTTGTGAAGCTCACGTAGTTGTTGCAAGCGGCGCTGTCAAGGCCCAGGCTTGCGGCAAAGCTCTTCGGGGTGTATGTCTTGCCCTGGTAAGTGAACCGTGTCGGGCACTTGCCAAGATAAGAGTCGATGATGCCCTGCAAACCGTTTTTCCAAGCCGGAGACAGCTTAGAGGCATTGCTCTTTGCCACCGCGCCAACGTAAGGACTCATCACGTTGAAAAACTCGTTGAAGTTGAACAAGGAATCGCCGTAAAGGCTGCCTGCCTTTGGCATTGCCGTCTCTGGGCAAATGCCATAATGCTGGATAGCATAGAGAGGATCGTAGCAGCTGCCGCCCTGGGCAAACTGGCAATCGCCATGAAGGCGAACCACCTGAATGGCACGATCCATATATGTCTTGTTTGCTACAAACGACTCGCAAAGGTCGTATGTCTTGCCCGTGTTCTTCAAAATCTCTGCCTCAAAGAAAGCGAGGGTTGAGAAATCCCAACACGTACCTGAACGGTTCTGATTCTTGATGCTGGTGATTGGGTTCTCCTTAACTACCGTAAAAACAGGCTTGTTTGATTTAACGCTGTCTTTCTTTTCCGCTGCCCCCGCGTTGAGGGAAAGCATTACGGCCATCACGGCCAGAATTGTACTTTTCATCAAATTTGTCTTAGTTCTTAAACATTTGTTGCAAAATTACGCAATTTTACTCATATAGCGAAACTTATGATTGACATTTTTATACGAAATCATAGTTTTAGCGTTTTTTGCGATAGGCAAAAACTATTCGACGCAAACATTTTGAAATTCCGTAGATTCTTATTAACTTTGCAACAAGTAAAAAGCAATGGCCCCGTAGCTCAGTTGAATAGAGCATCAGATTCCGGTTCTGAGTGTCGCGGGTTTGAGTCCCACCGGGGTCACACGACAAAGCCCTGCAAGCAGCTTAGCTTGCAGGGCTTTTGCTTTATAGGCAAGACGGTTCCGGCTTGATATGCCAATCTATCTTTGTTCGCTCAACATTGATGATTTCCCTGGTGTGCTCTACAAACAGCAAATCCTTGCGTTTCTCAAAATCGTCAAGACTGCTGAACGGCGCAATGTCGGCGTGCCGATAGTGCCGCTTTTCTTCTTTGAACCTTTGCTTGTCGGCCCTGACTCGCCTTGATTCCGATAAAGAGAACGGCATATAACCCATCAGGAGGCACGACATCATCCAACGCCTGTGCTCAACCTCACAAACAGCCATGACATCATCATCGGCGGATATGCACTCCAAACGGAGAGGCAATGCCATTGCGCAATATATACTCGATAACTTGTGCGCCTCCGGTATCTTGTACCATGCGCTCTCGGCATCTTGTGCCTGCGGCTTGTTGTATTGCAGGTCATAGAACCGGTTGACGACCTTACCATAACCCATGCGGTTGAAGAACATGGCATCAGCCTTGCCCACTCCTGAGCCAAACGACGCTATCATTCCGTATTTGCCTGTTTGCCTCGCTAACTTCAACAAGTCTGCGCATTGCTCTTGATAAATCACCTTCTTGACATTATGGAACCTTGCTGGCAAGTGAAGGAGCGTGCGTAATGACTTCTCGTCATTTTCCTCGCTGACGACAATTCGCGAATACTCCGCGTCGCCAATCAAGTTGCCCAATACGCTGCACGTTGCCGTGCCGTCTACAAAACACCATTCTACGTCAAGATAGTCACCATCAGCCTCATCGGGAACATGGGAAGCCATAACGCATCCATTGGCATCCATCAAAGTCCATCTCGAAAGCCTGAACAAACCTTCATAGGAAGCGATGAAGTCGCTCGCCCACCCCACCATGTTTTCCGCGACAACGCTTATCCTTGTCCTGCCGCCGCAAACGGAGAAGTTAGGGTAATGGGCTATATTGGCAATCGTGGAGGCAATGGCGCGAGTCATGTCTGATATGCCGATTACGACAAGGTTCAACGTCCGCTTCTCGTCTCGCTTGATGACAGGCAGGAAATCGGAATAGGCGAAAAATTGTTCCACCTGATATTCATGAGCATTGACAAAATCCACATGAAGGTTGTCTTCCAGACCAGTGGCTGTATGGCGTGAGATAACCTCCATGGTGGTATAATCTGTCAACAACACATATACCGGCAGTTTGCCCTTCATGGCAGAACTCTCCTTTTTCAGAAGTTCCAAACAACGCAAGGACAATGAATCGTGATTTTTCTCGTTGTCTTCACCCAAGACATAAACCATTTTCGCCTTTTGCGGGTAAATGGACCGTACGTCCTGCTCAATATCGCGTCTGCCATTGTATAAGATTATCCTGTCAACAACATGTTTGTCAAGGCCTTGCATGGCAATTTCGCCACGAAGCTGTTCAACGTCACCGCTTGTCATTATGACGATGTTGCCGTCCGGCAATCTATCAGCCTCACGTAGCATTGAGAGCAAATGCCTGTGCGCCCCCAAGATGACAATGTGGTCATGGCAACGGTAACGCACATTTCCCTTATGCCAGTCGTCGCTGAGGTTGTCAATAATATTGCTGAACACGGACACCAACAAGGCCGAGAAGGTGAAGCATCCCGCCAGAGCAATCAGCAACCTGAAAACATCATGATGGCCTTCTCCACCGAAACATCCAGGATCGAGAAGAAGAGCCGTCACCTCCTGCCACGGCAAGTCGCCATAAACGACAGTGCCAATGGCGAAAAACAGGCAAAACAACAATGCGCACAACACCGTCAGCCACAAGAGTTGACTTCCGGTGCCTTTTGAAATTATCTTGTCAAATTGACGTTTCATATGTCATGTATCAGTGTTGGAAAAAATAATCGTCCGGGGCTAACCTGTGGCCAACGATTTCCTTGGCCATCTCCGAATAGAGCCCATACAACTTCTCTGAAAGGTCTTTCTTGCCTTGCTGCGCAAGACCGTTGACCATCTCCGCAAGGCAGTGGGTTTTGACAATGGTATAAGGCGCTCCGTCCATAACCGTCTTTGTCAAGAAACGGATAACAGGCTCGGCCAGTTCCCCAATAGTCTTCCTGTCACCCCTCTTATAAGCCAGATACAATTCCCATTCCTTGCCCATTGTCAAGTGGGCCAACGCAAAGGCATCGTTGCCATTTTTCCGCAGGGCGGACGCGGCCAACGAAATGAAAGCATCCAACTCGTTATCTGGCATCTGACCCAAATGCAACAGCAGGGCAATCTGCTTTTCAAGGTTCATGCAAAGAGAGTGTACCGTAGCGGGGTCGTCCGGCTTCGACTGCCACTCATCCAGGAAATAATCGTAAGCACTCTGGTAAGCAGCAATCGCCTCCTCGTATCTTTTCATTGCGGCAAGTGCTTCGCCGCAATAGTCAAACAGTATGCCATAATATCTCACTACGTCCGACTTGCTCTTGACACTTTCAAGAAAAGAATGTATGCCGCCAGCCCTCTCCAAAGTTTCCTCGTTCCTTCCTGCCCTGTTTAGGTATGTCAGATTGCCACAACAAGCATCAAGATAATCATACAACGATGATTCCGTCTTGGCGTATTGATACAACTCGCGAAACAGTTCAACCGCCATGTCGCTGCGTTTCAACGCACCCTTATCCATCACTGAGACAGAATCGTCCAAGGCTACGGCATACCTCCGGCACAACTCACTGTCAAGCGGATTGGCCTTTCGCAATATGCCGTAAGTCATCGTCTGCTGAATCAGGCATCTGTTATATTCAAAGCCCAACTGACCAGCAAGGTTCTTGAAGTAGAACTCCTTGCAACTGAAGAACAGGCTCTCGGCGACATAACTGATGAAATTTCTCTCTGTCAAGCCCTCTATAACACGAGTGGCGTGGTCAAGGGCATTGAGGTGATAAACAAGTGTCTTGACCTTCTTCTCGTCAAGCCCTCCCCTTGACATGTTCTCCTTATAGTATTCCAAATTGCTGCACCAGATGTAATATGCGAATTGGAGGAGGAATTTGTTTTCCCAATTGTCTTCTTCATGGTAATTATCAACTGCGACACGGAAAGGCTTTTCCAGGCTTTCCGAACTTCTCTCAATGATTTGCCTGAATCCTTCACCAATTGGGCACGAAACTTTTTTGGTCAATGCCAACATCGCTTGCCTGTCTAAACCTCTAAAAAGAGACTCTGCCTCGGAACGGCAAACCACGGAGGCGAAAAGCAGGTCCGCACTGGAATTGTCTTTTTCAGCCTCTAAGAAATCGGCAAGCGATGTAAGGTAAACATATTTTTCCAATATCGGCAAAAGCAAGCTCTTGTTTGAGCAAGGCTGAAGTTCCAACCGCTCAGGCGCGTCGTTCAGTATCTCCATGTACCTGAAAAACACCATGTCTGAACAGAAATCGATGTAAAGCAAAGGTTCGAACTCGCGCAAAATGGCAAGATAATCCACCCTCGACAATTGCATCTTGGGATATTTTTCTTGGAAGATCTCGAAGCTGACACCCTCGCAAGACTCTGCCAACAGTTCTCCCACCGGATTATCCCCGTCGTCTCGCCCAAAAGAATTCATCAGCCAACTGAACTCGCTCATAAAATCCACTGGTATCGAACTGACTGTTCTTATGAGGAACCGTGTAATTTGGTCAGCGTCATCATTACTGTCGACATTGCGCAACTCCTCAAAGTCGTCCTCATCAAAGTTGACCAAATGGTTGAGCAGGACAACGGTCCATAGAGGATCGGTCATGGCGGCTCTTTCGCCACACACCTTTGCGGCAATGCAATCTTTCACCGCCTTGGGCAGCGACTTGCTGTGGCAATGCATATACTTGTCTACCAACTCAAGGGCTTCTTCCTCACTGATTTCCGGGAGGGAAACGTGCGTGAAGTCAGGACAGAAATCATCGAAGTTGTTTTCGGTATCGCAAGTGAGAACCACGACAAACCGCTCATATAGCCTGTCAATGGAGAGTAGTTTCTCTAATCCTTCCAGACGGTGGGCGTTGTTTATTATCAGCACCACCTTCCTGTCTTCATACTCCTCAAGACTCATGTCAAGACTCAAGAAAAGCGGCAACATGTCGGCCTCCATGTTCATGGCATAGCTTGCCACGGCCTTATCGCCCAATTGCCACAACCACTTCTTCAGCATCACGACGGCTTGCGACATAGGGCCTAACCGCTCAGCCATATGGACAAGCGGCAGACACCTGCCATCGTCTTTCAACCTTTTGTATAAAGCTGCCGCAACAGACGTTTTTCCCTTTCCTGCCATTGCCTCAATGGAGACGGGGCCTCCGCTTGTGTATATATGTTCAACGAGCGATGCCATCATCTCCTCACGCCCCACAAAATAGGCGTTTCGCTCTTGGATGAGGTCGAGCTCCGCACCTATGAGACTGTCCAAGTCGGTAGAGTTTAGGGCATTATCCATTTCGTTGGAGACAATAGACCGCACGAGGATGTTTACCAGTTCAAGAAACTCGTTCTCGCCGATAACCATCCTGCCATCATATTGGCAAGAATACTGCATGAGATTATGTTCCAACCCTGTGCCTTGATAGGCTGCGAGTATTTTCTTGCGCAGTTCCGCCAATCGCTCACGCTGTTTCGAGTCAGCGTCACTATAACGCCTCAAATCCTCGGGCTTCATGGTGTCGTAGACTCTCGAATCGCGGAACATGAAGAAACTGTTTGACAGGTTCTTCCGGTCTTTCAATGCGCCAAACAGGATTTCAAGCTCCGTCACGCTTTTGGCCTCTACAAGCTCATCGCCCATCTTATCAGACTCCTCTCCAGAAAGTTCTCCTGCCACTTTACGCCATTTGCTTAGAGGAGGTATCCATCCATATCTATCACCAATGAAAGCTACAAAATACGGTCTCGACATACGGATGCCATCAAGACACTGCTTGAGGACTTTGCTCTCACGTTCTTCTTCAGGCAAGTCCTGGGTGTTCACTCCCCACCGCAAATCCACTATGTCAACATCCTTCATGATGTTATGCGCAGCCAAGCGTTTCTTGATCTCTGGCTTCACATAGTTCTCCATCATGTCACGCTCTGCGTCCATGTCCTTGAATGTACTGCTGACAAAAATCGTTATCTTGCCCATAGTCGTCTTAACTAATAATGTTATTGTCGTGAATAAGGAATTTCCCAGTCTTCCTCCTCGTCGCTGACATAATCTTCATCTATCTCCGCCATGTATCGGTCTACCGCCTCGGCAACATCGGGATTGTCATTGATATATTTATCCACTATTTTCACGAATACCTGCCTCTCGTCATCGGAAGCTACCTTATCGCTATAATAGATGGCCTCTTTCAATAAGCACGCGGCCTTTTCGCGGTCTTTGGAGCATCCCATCCCGTACCAATAGTATTTTGCCAACATGAAAGTCGCCTCTATCGAGCCTTTGTCGTTGGCAACATCATACCAGTGGAAAGCCTTCTCAAAGTCAGCCTCCACCCCATAGCCTTCGTCATAGCAATCGGCAAGTTCACAATACACCCGATAATCACGGTCTGTCTTCACTGCATCTTGCAACACGCTCGCCACCATTTCCTTGTCTTCCGGCACGCCAGGCGTATACTTGATGATATAAGCCAATTCGGGAATGGGGTCAGGGTAGCCAGCATCCACAGCCGCGCAAAAATAGTTATAAGCGCGTTGCTCATACTTGTTCTCCTCGTCCTCGTTTTTCGAGTTATTGGCAAGGTCTACCAATTCCATGCCCTTGGCATAGTATTGGTTGGCCTTTGCCTTTTTGTTTGAGAGGGTCTTCTTGGTATCTCCCTTACTCTTGAAGATGTCAAATATTCCCATAATCCATGACTTTTATATATTATAATGTCTTTTTAGTGTCTCCTTGATATCTTTTATTACCATCCTGCGGAAAAGCCAATGGCTCATTCCTCCCGGTATGCGCTGTATGTGGTTGTCGCAGACCCTGACAACATACAGGGGGCGAATGCGCCACGAATAATTATAGCGATTCTGCCAGTCGTACATACAGTATTCCCACCATCCTGCATCCGACCGCCACCATTCTCCCGTGGTATAGCCATTCTTCAATCCCCATTCCGTGGCCATGTGCGCATCGGCCATTCCGCAAGCCTTATAGACACGGCATGGGGCAAATCCCAAGTCTAATGTCCTGCCAAGGGTGACACGGCACACGATGATTGTGCCATTGCCTGAGTAATGTTCCGCCGTAGCGCGTTTGGGCGCGAAATAGATACCGTCACCAGCGAAATTGCCTTTGCCTACACGCCAAATACCCTTGTCGCGGCATTTGTTGTCAATATACCTGTCGGGGCTTGACACTATTATTTCAGCAGCCTCCTCTGACGTGCCATGGAAGAGGGTTAGCGTCGGCAAGAACGTTTCCGCTAAGGTGTAGGCAAGGCTCTCCACTATAGTTAAGCTACCATGCCACACAGGATATTTCAACAAGCGCCACGGGAACGTCAGAAGCCAGACAAGGAAGTTGCCATGACCCTCCTTGCGGCTTTCGGGAGCCACCACTTCCATGAGATAGTTGAACATTTCAAACGGCACATGGATTAAGAGGTTATAGCATACGGCATTGAGAAAACGCAACGGGAAAAAAAACACGTAGAGTATCATTCCCGCATTTTCCGAATTTCTCCTCGCCTTCACTTTACTTATGTCCGTGCCTTTGTTTGTCTTGCAAAAAGGCAGCCAAGGCTTAGCCAAGTAACGTTGAAGCATGTTGGACATCGTCAAAGGGAATGACAACACGGCAAACATCTTTGAGAACAAACCGGCCAGCGATGAAAAAAGCAACATCAACAACAGGCCGACAAGATACAAGGCCAACAAGCCCGCACCCACGTAAAAGAGCAAACACAGTATCACCCACCCCCATAGCAAGGCCTTATCCAAGAAGACAGCCATAGGGCAGATGCCAAGCACCAACGTGAACTTCAACCACATACCATTTCCGTTTGAGGGTATCACATTGAAAACATGGCACACTCTGCTTTCTCGAATTTCTTCTCTCGCAAGTCTTCTGGGGAAATAAAGAAGAAAAGGCAACCTCCATCATAAAACCTCAACCCGTGGCGGTCGCTGCTGTCGAGTTGCAGCAATGTGATATAGCCTGGGTAATAATTCTCTATTTCATCTACAAAACAAGTAGGTTGCGACAACACTCGGCTTTCCTCCACTTCGTCTTGGGGAACGTGGAGCGGCTCTGCTGGTATGGCACAATCGCGACCTTCCTCGTCCACGATTTTATGCATGCGCAGCCTGTCCATGTCACGACTATACAACACCCGAAAAGAATTGGCAGACCATTCGCCCATTCCTTCCCCTGTCGCGTCCATGTCTCCTAAGAAATAATCCACATTGGCGAAAAAGGAGATGATGCCCTTGTCTGGAAGCATATGGGCAAGACTATTATCTGGGTTGCCTTGTATAAAATCCGCACAATTGATTTGGCACACAAGAGACATGGGGAATTTCTCTTGTGTCCCGTCAGCAGATTCCTCCACGGTAAACGGCAAGTCTATTCCCTCTTGCAACACTGGCTCTCCCCACCAATGGCTATTAGTAGGCTTTAGATCGTAGGTTTGTTTCATGGATAAATTGTTTATGTCGCAAATTTAACCCAAAAGCGACAACAAACCAATTTTTCTTCGTTAATAATCGTAAAACAGCAAATAAAAAGGCGACCGCTAAGTCGCCCTAATGCCAATTCTTCAAAAGAAAGAAATCATTTCTTCAATCTGAATGATGTCTCAATGCTTACAAGCTCAGCCGAGAAGGCCTTGTCGACCTGCATGCGTTTCTCCACTTGCGAGCATGAGTGGATAACCGTGGAATGGTCGCGGTTGCCAACAAGCTTGCCAATGCGGCTCGCAGGCATTTTGGTGTATTTCTGCGCGAGATACATCGACACTTGGCGCGCCACCACATAATCGCGCTTACGGCTCTTCGAGTTGATTTGCGTGGTGGTGACATTATAATGCTGGCAAACCTTCTCAAGGATATCGTCCACGGTAAGCGGGCGGTCGTCAATCTTCACGGCGCGCTTCACCACTCGCTCTGCCAGGCGCATGTCGATGTTGCAATTGTAAACGATGGAATAGGCCATCAATGAGTTGATGACGCCTTGCAAGTCGCGCACGCTGCCACTCGCAGTCTCGGCAATAAGCTCTATGACATCACGTGGAATCTTCAATCCGTCGCGCTTGATCTTGTTCTCAAGGATGTCCACGCAGAGCTTGCGATTGGGCTTCTCAAGTTCCGCAATAAGTCCGCAAGAGAAACGCGTGAGCAATCGGTCGGGCATGTCCTTGAGGTCTACCGGCGGACGGTCGGAGGCGAGGATGATGCGCTTGCCATTGCGGAAGAGGTTGTTGAATATGTGGAAGAAGGTGTTGAGCGTGCCTGTCTTTCCCATCCATTCCTGGATGTCGTCCACGATAAGCATGTCGATGGTCTGGTAGAATGCAATGAACGAGTTTACCGAGTTTTGAAGCACGGCATTGCTATACTGCACCTGAAACAATCGCGCCGAGATGTAAAGCACTCGCTTTTGCGGGTAGAGTTCCTTTGAGCGCATGCCTATGGCGTTGACGAGGTGCGTCTTTCCGCAACCCGACGGGCCATAGACGAACATCGGGTTAAACTGCATCGTACCTGGATGTTCCGCGATAGACAATCCCACCGAGCGCGACAACTTGTTACTGTCGCCCTCTATATAATTAGAGAATGTGAGATGCGGGTTCAGCTGTGGGTCCAGCGCCTGCGGCTGTGCCGCGTCGAGAGGCGTCGGGCTTTGGTTTGCCCTCTGCACCGGCTTTGGCTTCACGCCATTGGCTGGCTCCGACCAAACGGTCTCCGTGCCGCCCTTGTCCTTGCGCTCACGATCCACGACGACACGATAAGACAAATGAATCTTGGGACCGAAGCACTCATAGAGCACCTTGGTAAGAAGGTCCACGAAGTTCTCCTCAAGATACTCGTAGACAAAGGGGCTTGGCACCTGAACAAGAATCATCCTTTGAGCCTCATCGAAGTGCTCAAAGACGATTGGCTTGAACCACGTGTCATATATTTGCCCGGTTACATTCTGCTGAATGAGCTGCAAGGCTTTCTGCCACCGGGAATCAATTTCTGCTGTCATTTTGCTGTCTCAGAGATGTAGATTGTCTGCCATCGAAACGCCTCATTATCGAAACGCAAATGCAAAGCTACACAAAAAATCAATACGCTGCAACCCCTCAATTCCATCATTCTCGCCAGTTACCGATTTATAACTTCTTATGAATTATGATATTAAGGGTTGCCAAAGCGTGCTTGTTAACGTAATATAAAATCTCGTGTGGGCTCTACTTGTCTTTCTTTCCGAACAAGGAGAAGTGGACATAACGTTTCGGGTGCGCCTTGAGGTCGATAAGCAATGAGTCGGCCGAGCGCATCGTGCCGTTCAGGTTGCGGTAAAGCTCCTGGTCGTTCATGAGGAGGCCCAGTGTCCCGTTAGGCGAATTGAGCTGCCTTGTCACGCTCTCCACGTTGTCGAGAGTGCGATCCACCTTTGCCATGGTCGTCGCGATGTCGAGCTGCGCGAGACTTGCCGTGAGCTTGTCGGTATTGTTGAGTGTGGAGCCAGCCTTACCCATGGCGTAGTCGGCCTTGGCCAGCAGTCCTGGCACCTTGCTGTTTGCCTGTGCCACGAGGGTGTTGAGGCCCGCCGAAGTCACGGCGAGGTTTGCCGACATCGTTTCCATGTTGTGCAACGACGCCTTGATGGCCGGGTCGGCAAGCAGCATGTTCACGCTTGCCAAGATGCTGTCTATCTTTGGCAGCATGGCGGCGATGGTGGGCACGAGCTGTTGCACCGAGCCCATCAGTCCGGCGTTCATGTTGCCTTGTATGGTGTCGCCCGGCTCCACCCTTTCACGAGGGTTATTGGCAAGCAGGATGTTCATCTTGATATTGCCCATCATGTCGCTTTCTATCTCAGCCGTGGATCCCTTCGGCACGCGCAAGTCGTTGTCTACCTGAAACTCCACGAGCACGTTGCCGCTCTTCTGATAGTTGTAGATTATCGATTTCACGTTGCCCACCTGATAGCCGTCGGCATAGATGGGGGTTGACGCCGAGAGACCATTCACATCCTTAAACGAGGCGTAATACACGTTGTCAGTGGAGAACACTGGCATGCCTTTTAGGAAATGGAGCCCAAAGAAGAGCACCACAATACCCACGATAGCCACTGTGGCGATCTTGACTTCTTTAGTAAAAAACTTCATGTTTATCGTGTTATGTCGTTGTTGTCATTTCTTTTTCTTGCTTTCAAGAAACTCCCTTATGGCTCCGTTCACGTCTACCGCCTTGCCGTTTTTCATGGCGATAATGAAGCAATCGGGAAACTTGTCGAGAATGGTGCCGCGCAGCCTCTTTATCTCATTGTAGTTGGTCGAGGCACCATAGGTGTATCTCAGCTTGTCGCCATCCGCGAAGTTCTCGCAACCTTTCAGTCCCTTGAAGAGCGGGCTGCCATCGCTGAGCTTCTGCTTTCCTGCGAATATCTGTATCTTGAACACGGGCGCGTCCTTGTCGGCCTGGCGCGCGCGCGCTGTTTTCTTGGTTTCCTCTCGCGAAGCCGGCTGCCTCTGCGCTTGCGCGTTCTCGCGCTTGCGCTCCACGGTTTGCCTTGTCGCTCTCGTGGTGGCTTTCGCTGCCTTGTCGCCATCGTCGCTCGCGGCAATGTTGGCAGACATGTATGCCGAGGAACCGTCGTCGCCATTGTCGTTGAACGGTATTTGCGTTCCCGTGAAGCCATAACGTTGCTTGTAAATCCGGAAGGCGTTGACAATGCCCCTCGTGTAAGCGTCAAGGGCGGCATCGGTGTTCAAGTAGTTTTCCTCATCGGGCGTGGTGATGAAGCCAAGCTCCAGCAACACGGCAGGCATGGAGGTCAAGCGCAACACCGCGAGGTTGTTCTGGTGAGCGCCGCCATTTTCCCTTCCCGTGGCGCGGCAAACCTCCGTCTGCAGCATGCGCGACAGCTCCACGCTGCGCTCACGGTTCTTGTCGGCTATGAGCTCGAACATGATGTCGCCCTCGGCAGAGTTCTGCAATCCCTTGTACCGGGTCTTGTAGTCTTTCTCCAGGAAAATCACCGAGTTCTCTCGTTTTGCCACCTCAAGGTTTTCCTTGAGCCCTTTCGTGCCAGTGCGCTCTCCCGTGCCAAGCGTGTAGCTCTGGAACCCGTGGCTTATCCTTCCGCCGGCAAGGGCGTTGATGTGAACCGACATGAAGAGGTCGGCCTTGTTGCGGTTGGCTATGTCGGCACGCTCGTGCAGCGGTATGAAGACATCGGTGCGTCGGGTATAGACCACGCGCACGTCGTCAAAGTTCTTCTCTATGGCGCTGCCCAAGGCAAGGGCATAGCGCAGCGTGAGGTTTTTCTCGTAAGATATCAATCCCTTCGCGCCACAGTCGTTGCCGCCGTGTCCGGCGTCGATCACGACCGTGAATCGTCTCGGTGCGGCGTTATGCGTCAGCGAGACAAGGAACAGCAAGCAAAGCGTGAAAAATGACTTGTGGAACATGATTCTCCTTGTCTATTCTGTCACGTATTTCTTCAATGCCCTCACCACGCCGTTCTTCCACGTGTTGATGTTGTCGTCGTTGAGCGACAACGAGCTAACGAGCTTCACCACATGGTCGATAGGCATTCCGTAACGCAACACCCCGGATATGAGCTTGGCATAGTTCCAATACTCTGGGTTGAACTTGCCCGACAGCCCCTCCACCGTGGTCTTGTAGCCACGCCGGTTTTCAAACTGGAAGTCGTAGCGATGAGTGCCGTCAGGGTTGGTCTGCCTGATTATCTTTCCTTTCACCACGGTCTTGGGCAGCACAATGCCCTCATCATCGTCTTGCAGACCCGTGAAAATCTCGTAAGGCCGACCGTCGAGAAGTCCCACGAAGGCCACCCATTTATCTTTATTGTTCTGAAAGCGCACGACGTCGCAGTCGAGCTCGTCGGGGCGATCCTCTATCACCTGCTGACGCACGTAGTCGCCATTGGCCCAAACGGAACCATCCGACGATGTCGCCGACTGGGCCTTGATTTCCTTATCCGATTGTTGTAAATCCATGAAACTTATACAAGCTTGTTTTTGTAATGTTCTCGTTCCGCACGAGTTATCAATGTGCAAAAATAACTTTTATTTTCCACATTCTATATAAAACTCGCTAAAAGAACCGTTTTTTTCAGATAATTTTCCATAACTTTGCATAAATACGTTCAAAAGGGAACAGTAAAAAGGTAATATGGATAGTTTGAACAATCGTAAGAGCATAAGGAAATATTCAAGCCGTGAGGTGTCTTCACAATTATTGACAAGCCTGCTTAAAGACGCTGAGCGCACGCCAACCATGGGCAACCTCCAGCTATATAGCGTTGTCGTGACGCGCGACGAGGAGATGAAGGCGAAGCTCGCCCCTGCCCATTTCAACCAGCCCATGGTGACAGGCGCGCCTGTGGTGCTCACTTTCTGCGCCGACTTCCGCCGCACCACCCTTTGGGCGGAAGACCGCAAGGCCGACCCAGGCTACGACAATTTCCTTAGTTTCATCAACGCCGCCACCGACACGCTGCTCTTCTGCCAGACCTTCTGCAATATCGCGGAGGAAAAGGGGTTGGGCACATGCTTCCTTGGCACTACGGTATATCTTCCACAACTCATCATCGACACGCTTAAATTGCCAAGGCTCACCTTCCCCGTGGCGACCATCACGCTCGGCTGGCCCGATGAGGACCCTGCCCAAAGCGACCGTCTGCCCGTGGAGGCGATAATGCATGAGGAGACCTACGACGACTACACTCCGGAGAGGATAGACAAGTTCTACTCCTATAAAGAGTCGTTGGCCGAGAACAAGCATTTCGTGGAAATAAACCACAAGGAGACATTGGCGCAGGTCTTCACCGACCTGAGATATACCCGCAAGGACAACGAGGCCATGTCGGAAGGACTGATGAAGGCCCTTAGAAACCAAGGTTTTATAAAATAGGCCACGAAATGAGCTCACGTTCCGACATTCAAGTCGTCGAAGTGACGACAAGCAAGCAACGCAAGGCTTTCGTCGATTTCTTTTACGACCTTTATCGCGATAGCCCATACGCCGTGCCATACCTCTACCTTGCCGAGAAGCTGACGCTGAAGCCCGGCTCCAACCCCGCGTTCGAGTTTTGCGAGGCTCAATGCTTCCTTGCCTATAACGACGGCAAGGTCGTGGGCCGTGTGGCAGCCATAATAAACCATCGCGCCAACGATTATTGGAAGCGCGAGATGGCGCGTTTCGGCTGGTTCGACTTCGTGGATGACCCCAAGGTCTCCGAAGCCCTCTTGCTCGCGGTGGAGAAATGGGGAAAAGGCAAGGGCATGACCGAGATTGCCGGGCCTTTCGGCTTCGAGGACATGGATCGCGAGGGCATGCTGGTGGATGGCTTCGACGAGCTGTCAAGCATGTATGTCAACTACAACTACCCTTATTACCCTAAGCACATGGACCGCCTCGGCTACAGGAAGGACAACGACTATGTGGAATATCGCATAAAGGTGCCGGAGGTGACGCCCGAGAAATTCGCCAGGACGGCAAAGCTCATCAAGACGCGCTATCACCTTGAGGAGCGCAAGTTCAGCCACCGCGAGATGACCAAGGGCGGCAAGGCGCGCGAGCTTTTCAACATTCTCAACATCACTTACGGCAACCTGTACGGATACTCGCAACTCTCGACAGAGCAGATTGACACGATTACAAACAATTACATAAAACTCGCCGACCTCAACCTCGTGACCTGCGTGGTCGACACCGAGAAGGACGACAAGATGGTGGGCTTCGGCGTCTCCTTCCCTTCTTTCTCCGAGGCCCTGCGCCACACCCGCAACGGCCATCTCCTGCCTTTCGGCTGGTGGCATCTGCTGAAGGTCATGAAATGGCACAAGACGCCTACGGTTGACCTGCTGCTCATCGGCGTGCTGCCAGAGTATCGCGTGAAAGGCGCCAACGCCATCATCTTCAACGACCTCATATCATGGTACCGGCGTTACGGTTTCAAGTACGCCGTGACAGGGCCGCAGATGGAGACCAACAAGGGCGTGCTCTCGCAATGGCAATACCTGGAGTCGGAGGAGATAAGGCGGCATCGCATTTACGTGAAGGACATTAAATAAACTAACGCGATAAGACAATGGAAAACGAAGTTTTAAAGGCTATCAAGGAGCGCCGAAGCATTCGCCGCTTCAAGAAGGAACAGGTCAGCGACGCGGAACTAAACACCGTGCTCGAGGCCGGCACGTGGGCTCCCAAGGGCATGGGCACCCAAGACCCGTTTATCGTGGCCGTGCAAGACGAGCGGCAGAAGGCTATCCTGTCGGGAATCAACGCGGAGATAATGGGCGCCAAGTCTGACCCTTTCTATGGCGCGCCAACGCAAGTGTATGTCTTCGCGCCTGCTGGCAACCCCAACAACGTGAAAGACGGCAGTCTCGTGCTCGGCTCCATGATGCTTGCCGCCCACTCCATCGGCCTCGGCTCTTGCTGGATAAACCGCGTCGACAAGATGGTCGACTACGATGAGGTGAAAGAGCTGATGAAGTCGTGGCACCTGCCCGAGGGCCTCATGGGCGTGGGATCGCTGGCCTTGGGCTATCCCGACGGCGAGCCTCACGCGGCCAAGCCTCGCAAGGACGACTACGCAAGGGTCATAAAATAAAGCTACTCGAACAGGAAATGATAGACAGGCAGACTGTTGAGAAAATCAAGGACGCGGCCAACATCGTGGATGTCGTGTCGGAGTTTGTCACGCTGAAGAAGTCGGGTGCCAACTACAAGGGCCTGTGCCCCTTCCACAACGAGAAGACGCCGTCGTTCTATGTCTCCCCAGCCCGAGGCACCTGCCACTGCTTCGGCTGCGGCAAGGGCGGCAACGCCGTGACGTTTATCATGGAGCACGAGCAGCTCACCTATCCAGAGGCCCTAAGGTGGCTCGCCAAGAAATATCACATAGAGATAAGGGAGCGCGAGCTGACCAACGAGGAAAAGGAAGAGCAGTCGAAGCGCGAGTCGATGTTCATCGTCAACGAATGGGCGGAACACTATTTCGAGGATCTTCTCCACAACCATCCCGACGGCAAGGCCATAGGCTTGCAATACTTCCGCTCGCGCGGCTTCCGCGACGACATCATCAAGAAGTTCAACCTCGGCTACGACCTGCCCGACCGCTTCTTGCTTGCCACGGCTGCCAAGCAGAAAGGCTACAAGGAGGAGTTCTTGGTGGCAACCGGCCTGTGCTATAAGACCGAGCGCAACGAGCTCATCGACCGCTATGCCGGCCGCGTGGTGTTTCCCTGGACAGGCGTGAGCGGCAAGGTGGTGGGCTTCACGGCGCGCGTGCTCGACAAGCGCACGAAGGGCGTGAACCAGAAATATGTCAACTCTCCCGACTCCGAGGTCTTCCACAAGGACCATGAGCTGTACGGCATATGGCAGGCCAAGCGAGCCATAGCCAAGGAAGACAGGGTGTTCATGGTTGAGGGTCAGGCCGACGTGATATCCATGCACCAGTGTGGCATCGAGAACGTGGTGGCCAACTCCGGCACTGCCTTGAGCCTGCACCAGATACACATGCTCCACCGCTTCACGGCCAACATCACGCTTATCTACGATGGCGACGCGGCTGGCATACACGCGGCCCTGCGAGGCACCGATATGCTGCTCTCCGAGGGCATGAGCCTAAGGGTGCTGCTGCTGCCTGGAGGGCAAGACCCCGACGAGTTTGCGAGGAACCACACAGCCGAGGATTTCCGAAAGTATATCGACGACAACCAGGAAGACTTCATACAGTTCAAGACCTCGCTTCTGCTCAAGGGCGAGACTGACCCGAAGAAACGCGCCGACGGCATCAACTCCATCGTGGAGAGCATATCCATGATACAAGACCCCATCTTGCGCGACACTTATATCCATGACTGCTCACAACGCATAGGCATGGCGGAGGCCACGCTCATCAGCAGGATGAACACTTACATCAGGAGCAAGAGCCCATACGCCACGCCGCAGCCCAAGGCCGACGCGCAGAGCGCGGAGGAGCACGTGGTCGACGACAAGGGCAAGGCATCATCGCTCATCGTCAGGCTCATCGTGAAGCATGGCGAACACGTCATATATAATAATGTGGAAGACGACAATGGCGTTTGCCATAACCTCACGATAGCGCAGGTGGTGGAATACAGTCTGGCGCAAGACCACCTCAACTTCAGCAACGAGCTGTACAACCGCATATTGCACGAGGCGGCGGAGAAAAGCGCCGACGCTCAATGGAAGGCCGAGCCTTATTTCCTGCACCACGACGACATCGACATCTGCCGAGTGGCGACGGAGCTGTCGGCCGACGACTACCACGTGACACAGCCGAAAGACGAGGAGGAAGCCTTGAACGAGGAGGCACGGAAACAGCAAGAGGCCAACAAGACTGACGCGCTCAGGGGGCAAACGGAGCACTTGCTTCTCGACTTCCGCATGAGCTACGTGGAAAAGCACCTGAAGGAGCTACAGGCGCAAATGATGAAAGTGGCAGGCGACATGGACAAGCTGAAGAAGCTGATGGAAGAGTTCAAGGACATGCAGCAGATACGCAACCTGCTCGCCAAGAAGCTCGGCAACAACATCTTCATATAACCAATAAAGGCACCGGCGACTTACCGACTGGAGGCCGACATTACGAAAAGGGCTGGATTCCCAAGCGCGGAATCCAGCCCTTTTCGCTACTTGTTTTTGATATGCTGAAATCTAAAGTAGCTGACATTCTCAAGGAAAGCAAAAGCTTTTCTCTCATCCATGATAGCCAAACCCTCGTTTTCGAAGTTTGTCAACAAGATTAAGCAGGGCACTGTCACACCAGAGTTTATTGCAGTCATTGGCATCCTCATAACCACAAAGAATCTCACTAACGCGCTGGCTCACCATTCCAAATATCAACGACACTCGGTAGAAAAAGAACGGGATGTCTAAGTAAATAGAACTACTAAAAGTAGAGGCCTAAAACCAAATCGATCATTTAAAAAACTTTTCTTATTTTCTAATGTCGATTTGGGTTAAATACCGGCAATAGCCACCCACGTTGAAATGTAAAATATTATTGCCAAAATTTAACACTTGGGAACAGGTGCAAATAGAGCGGAAAAAGGGTAGCCTTTTGCCTTTTCGCAACACCGCCAGCGGCTTTTCGGCCAGATTTTTTTGCGATAGTAGCCAAATGGCGTCGCCGTTACAGTGCAATCGCGATGCCGTTACGGTGTAACGGCAGTGCGATTACGGTGTAACGGCAGTGCGATTACACTGTAACGGCGACGCTGTTTAAGCGCAAATCCGAGGTTTTGGAACCGTTAAAATCACAACGTGTTGATATTCTGCAATTTATCAAAATGGCCCATAATTCGCGTTTTTTCGACCAAGCGACGGCTTGGTTGAGAAAAATCGATTCTCAGACGACCATTTGTAAAATGTCATTACTCTATTTAACAGATGTGCATCATGTGCTTTGCAGGGTGCGGGTAGGGATGGTTAGGGGCCGTCCGCACCCCGAAAGGCAAAAAATGAAGACCGGAGAGGGTTACGATGCCGTCGTGTGAGGTGGCCATGATGCCACGCGTCTTCATATTGTGGTAAACAGATACAACTTACATTATTGGACGAAGAAGGACATCCATCCCTCTTTGCCCCGATAATGATAGCCACGCTTTCGACTTGTGCACAATTGGAACGTGACAATATCTCATTCCGATTGCTGTCAGGAAGGAAGCGGTATATAGAGAAAGGTGGAAGACTCGGACGCAAGGTAGGCTCTGTAAAAACGGCAGAACAGATGAAAGCTGAATATAGGGAAGTAGTAAGTCTGCTCCGCAAGGGGTATTCCATTCGGGATGTGGCAAAGTTGTGTGGTAAAGGGATAAGTACCGTGCAACGAGTGAAGCGATTACTAAAAGTACAATCATCGCAATAATACTATTGATTTTACGTTCCTTTCAAAGAAAGGGGTTGTGCAATAGTGGCTTAAAGGCAAAAAGCACTACCTTTGAATGCAATAATAAGTAACAACACGTTTAAGGTCACAATTTGTGACCTTAAAAATAAAGATAGAAATATGGCAGACATAACGGAAAAGACAGGAAACGGCGAACTGGTCACAAATCGTGACCAGTTGGTTGTTGTAGATAATATAGAGTCTCTAATAAAAGTAATTAGAGGACAACAAGTTATGCTTGACCGTGACCTTGCCACACTTTATGGCGTTGAAACAAAGCGTCTTAATGAGCAAGTAAAACGTAATATTAAACGATTTCCAGAAGATTTCATGTTTCAATTGACCAAGGACGAATGTTTAAGGTCGCAAATTGCGACCTTAAACGAAGGACGCGGACAACATTTGAAATACATGCCTTACGTATTTACTGAAAACGGAGTCGCTATGCTTAGTAGTGTTTTACGTTCTGACACTGCGATTGAGGTGAATATTCGAATAATGCGAGCTTTCACTTCAATGCGTCACTTTCTACAAAACAATGCCGAAGTGTTTCAGCGTCTCTCGACTATGGAATACCATCAATTGGAAATGCAACAACACTTGCAAGAATCCGACAAGCGTATAGAAGACCGCTTCCTTTGTATAGACGATGATGTGTATCACATAGGAGCATCCATTAAGGATTTAGGCAAAAAGTGGTTTGGTTTCTCCAAGATGGAGATACTTACACCAGACGAATTGGTGGAAAGAATCAATAGAGAGTAATCAATACGCAATATTTCAAGAATATAAATATTAAAAATTACGAATTATGAAAAAAATACCATCTATAATGATTGTAGTTTGGGG
>ERZ1023658.101-NODE-101-length-35011-cov-37.206803_pt1 | contig 35011 bp, 33 predicted proteins | sample MGYA00380339_ERZ1023658 | MGnify/ENA primary metagenome ERZ1023658 (study PRJEB33179, sample SAMN07448981) | human gut metagenome | biome: Human-gut; feature: Human associated habitat; material: Faeces | host: Homo sapiens | place: India: Bhopal | collected... | reverse complement strand
AACTACCTTGTCAAACCGGTCAACTGATGCAACTAATTTTTTACACATTACTAAGTAATCCTTAAAAAATAACTTGGTAATCTTAGATTGTCTTTCCGGTCTATATATCTTTTCTCATCAGTCATGTGCTACCGGCACACTCCTACTTCAAAAAGACATCTATCCTCGAAAATACTGCCAATTCTTTATCAACTTTTTTAACGCTTACTAAATAGGATTGACGACCAATTATTCTATGAACTTAATGAGGAACGTTTTATTGATTGAGAGAATATAGTGACTCAAGTGAAGATTGTTGTATTGTAATCATTGCTTATATGTCTTACAAGCATTTGACTTTTTATGGTGGTTACAACGCTCGAGGTAGTGTTCATTGCATTTGCGTCATAAAGAACACGGATGCAAATAGATTTGATAAATAACATGTATGGTATATAATGTTTCAAAGCGCTTTTTCGACGTTGTTTGCGCCATTTTGGGCATCGTCGGCACGTCACCGATATGGATTGTTTCTATTATTCTGACGGAAGTCAGCGATCCCGGGCCATTGTTCTATTTCGCCAATCGTGTCGGGAAGGATAACAGGCGGTTCAAGATGTGGAAGTTCCGTTCCATGCGTGTGGCTCGTGGCGCAAGCGAGGCTTCGCTTCGTCCGGAGCAGGATCGGATCTTTTGGTGGGGAAGGATCATGCGGAGGCTCAAGATTGATGAGCTGCCGCAATTGTTGAATATTCTTAATGGGACGATGTCGATTGTCGGCCCTCGTCCGGCGGCGGTGGATCAGGTTGAGGTCACCCGTGGTGGAGAGAATGCGGTCGCCTCAACAGTGCCTTGTGGACTGACAAGCCAGTCAAGCCTTTGGGACTACATCTATGGTGATCAGTTCCCGGATGAGAAGGAGTACAATGAAAAGGTTCTGCCTGTCCGACTGAAACTTGACGTTTATTACGTGAGGCATGCCTCTTTCTTCGGAGACATGAAACTAATCCTTTGGACAGTCATCGCGATAGCCTACACCGCCTGTGGAATGTATCCTCAATGGATGCATGATAAGTTGGTGGGATATTCGAAGACTGTTTAATTGTTATCTTGTTGGACGTAAGTGAGTGAACGATTTCATCGCTTCCATAATGCTCATGGGTGCCATGGCATCTTCCGAGGGTTATTTGCCGTACTGGATGACGACCAACCAGTATGGGCTGATGCCGGAGAGGAATGGCGGGTTGGCGCTGCTGCAGGCAAGCACACAATTTGATCAGTCCAAGACTATTCAGTACAGGTGTGGTGCCTCGTTTGCGGTGAATGGCTATAATAATCCACTCAATCCTTCATCCGGATCTGTGAATATGATGGTGGATGAACTCTATGGGTCTATCAAGTGGAAGCCGTTTACATTGGATGTCGGAATCAAGCATAGGGACAATGATTTCATGGGCGCATCATATTCACTTGGATCATTGTCTGTAACAGGAGGGCATCTTGTGGAAACGGGCAATGCCCGATCTATGCCTGGGTATCTTGTCAGCATGGATCCTGTGGCGGTGCCGTTGACTCGTAAGCATTTGTGGATTTATGGTGCATACGGGGATTTTACGACTACAGACAATCGCTACGTTAAGGATGCGCTGGTGCATAGGACAAGAATAGGGCTGCGTTTTTCACTGACAAAGAGGCTGTCATTGGATGCGGTGTTGGATCATTATGCCATGTGGGCAGGAGAACATCCTACGGATGTGAACTACCCGGTTTCGCTGAAGAATTACATAAGGGTCGTGACTGGCAGCAGCGCCGGTGGTGACGGGACGATGAGCGACCGGTTGAACGTCATTGGTGACCAAGGAGGAAGCGAGATCATTCGAGTGTCTTACCAGGGTGAGAAATGGGTCTTTGTCGCCCAACATGACATTCCCTACAACGATGGGTCGGGAATGGGTTTCTATAACTTTCCCGATGGTGTGAACACGCTATCCTTTAGCTTTCATGATAAGAACAAGTGGATTAGTGATGTTGTGTACGAACATCAGTATACCATGTATCAGTCTGGGCCGATTAATGGCGAGGCTTTCGATAAGGACGGGCATTCAATCACTCCTCCCGGAGTGTCCACAGTAGGTGTTGATAATTATTTCCATAACTCATATTACAAATCTTGTTGGACTCATCACGGAAGGACGATTGGTGATCCTTTGTTCTTGCCCAAGGGTGTGCATGTTGGCGAATGGTCGTCTGCCTTGGTTAATCTTGGCATAGAAAACAATCGAGTAAAATCGCACCATCTTGGTATAGGCGGGAAATTGTTCCGCAAGTACCCTTACAAACTGATGCTGACCTATAGTGAAAACTATGGAACATACGTTACTCCTTACACGGGTGAATCTCAATACCAGAAGCCTTGGGGAACGGTCAAAGAGACTGGCTTAAGGCAGTTTTCGGGTGCGTTTATGGGGCAAGTAGATTCCATTTTCAAAGTTAAAGGTCTTACTGTATTGTATGGTTTATATGCCGACAAAGGACAATTGTATCAGGACTCTGTCGGTGTTACATTCGGCGTGAGATATTCAATAGGAAAATCTAATTAAAAATATTCACAATGAAATATTTACTTGTAGTCGCTCATCCTGATGATGAGGTGCTTGGGGCTGGTGCGTCCATGTTCAGATGGAGTCGTGAGGGGCATCAGATTGATGTCGCCATCATGTGCACGGAGGCGAAGGCGCGCGCTTTCCGCCCGGAGGATAAGGAGTTGGATGAAGATTTGAACGCTTCGTCGGACTTCCTTGGAATACACCGAAAGTTCGAGGCCACATTCCCGAACATCGAGATGAACACGGTTCCTCATCTGAAACTTGTGCAGTTCATCGAAAGCGCTATACGTGAGAGCGAGCCGGACATCATCATCACCCATCATCCGGCGGATACGAACAATGACCATCTTCAGACCTCAATGGCGTGCCAGGAGGCGGTGCGTTTGTTCCAGCGCCGTCCGGAGGTGAAGCGCGTACGGGAACTCTGGTACATGGAGGTCCCGTCATGTACGGAGTGGAAGATCAACAGTGCGATGGTGTCGTTCAATCCGAATTGTTATGTGGAGGTCGGCAAGGAGGGTGTAGATGCCAAGGTGAAGGCGCTTTCGATGTACAGGGGCGTGATGAGGCCTTATCCGCATCCGAGGTCGGCGGAGTTTATCGAGGGCCTTGCGGCGTATCGTGGCGGACAGTGGGGATTGATGTATGCTGAGGCTTTTGAGGTGGTGGTGAGAGCGTATTAGTGGAGGGGAGGCGAACGCATTGACATTGACTTCTGTATGGCCTTGGGTTGATTTGTTGTGACAGGGATTTGGGACAAAATCGAGACACGTGCTTTATCAGAGGCTTACTGTTTTGTGAACAATCAGATATTATTTCAATACGAGAAGTATTGTTAGTAATGCTATACAGACTTGCATCAAGTTTGTACCAAGTCGATAGCTTGGCAGCACATTCTGATAATCAACATGTTACAGAAACTCTCAACACATTTAAATCCAATTTTGATGTCGTTTGTACCAAGTCTTTAGAAGCATGGCTCGACATTCAGACGCTTGATGTTGTTGCGAAAGCAATAAGAGTTATGAATAATGAGACATCATTGAAGTCTCTAATGGATTTAGGGGATTATGATGGAAATTGACAATAAGTTCATCTCGAAGTTGCTGTACGAGGCTGCGGAAAATCCACGGCTTCGTCAGAACTATGACCTGCGCACGTCATCCGACGACAACAGCCAGCGTATGCTCAATGCTCTTCTTCCCGGCACAGTGGTTCCTATCCATCGGCATCCGCACAGTACCGAGAATGTCCTGCTGCTTCATGGAAAATTGGTCGAGGTGCTTTACGAGGAAGAGAGACCTGGAGATGGCATTGAACAGAAGCCGGACAAAGCAATTGGGCGTCGCCTCCATGAAACGGCATGCATTGTCATGGACCCGTCCTCCGGCAGTTACGGCTGCGTTGTCCCCGCTGGCACATGGCACACGGTCGAAGTCCTGGAGCCGTCCGTCATCTATGAAGCCAAGGACGGGAAGTACGGCGAAGACGGGAGCGAGGCTGTGTGAGTTTTGGGGTGGACGAGGAGATTGTTCCGGCATATACTTATACTGCGTCGGCATCTGTCGTCGCTCATGTCGGTGCTACCATTGTCCTGGTGGATTCTCAGAAGGAGAATGTCGAGATGGGCTACAACAAGTTGGCAGATGCTATCACAGAGCGCACCAAAGTCATTGTCCCTGTGGATATTGCGGGTATCTGCGCTGATGTGGATAAGGTTCGTGAGATAGTGAACCGTCCTGAAATTCTGGCAAAATTCCATCCTGCAAATGATATTCAGAAGCTTCTGGGCCGTATCGCCATTTCCAATGACTGCGCTCATTCATTTGGTGCTTCGCGTCATGGCAAGATGGCTGGCGAGATTGCTGATTTTTCTTCGTTCTCTTTCCATGCTGTGAAGAATTTCACTACTGCCGAAGGCGGCGCATTGACATGGAATCTGCCGTTCGGAAACGAGAAGGTGGAGCGTCAGCAGGTGTATTGCGGAAGTCCTGTACCTTTCATTGAGGGTGAGACCTGGAACGAGTTTATCTACCGTCTCTCCCAGCTGTTCTCGCTTCATGGTCAGAACAAGGATGCGCTCGCGAAAACGAAGCTAGGCGCATGGGAGTACGATATCATTGGCCCATGGTACAAATGCAACATGACCGACATCATGGCGGCTCTCGGTCTCGTCCAGTTCGAGCGTTACCCGTCAATGCTGGAGAAGCGTCACGAGATGGTTTCATTGTACAATGCCGGCATCGATTCTCTGAACGCTGGCCTTGATGCAGCCCATCAGGTCAAGTATCTGAATCACAGGGCTCCAGATCATTGTTCTTCGCACCATCTTTACCTGGTCCGTCTTCAGGGCCGCACCCGCGAAGAGGCCAACAAAGTTATCGAGCAGATGGCCGAGCGCGGCATTGCAACCAATGTCCACTACAAGCCTCTCCCGATGATGACCGCCTACAAGGCTCACGGCTTCGACATCGCCGATTTTCCGAACGCCTATCACCTGTTCGAAAATGAAATCACGCTCCCTCTGAACACCAAAATGTCAATGGAGGACGCCGAGTACGTGATAGAGAATTTCGTGGAGATTGTTCGTGGACTGTAGGGGAGAGAGATGAATTAGTCGCTCGAATTTTGGAGTAATCTGTGGGATTATACAAGATTCGAGCGACTTTTGGTATTTAGGGACTGTCGTGAAATGTCCAAATAGTTTTTTGCTTTTCTAACTAATTTATTGATAAAGTGATAGAAATTTCGTAACTTTGAAAAAAGGGAAAGAATTCCCTCCCAACCACCGACTAAAGTGAAAAATTGGGGAGAATCGCAAAAATAATCTGCATGTCAGAAGTACAAAATTTTTCTGAAATAGCGCCAAACATTGCGTTTCCGGAGTTCAATTTTTACGAGCTCTACTATTCAACTTTCGAGAAGAGCGAATTGGGCAGGATACGAAACTGCTCCCTCTCCGCGAGATGGCAGAGGACTTCGGTCTGGCAAGGAAAAGCATGAGGCCGAAGCTGGGACGCAGGTCGTTCTTCACGCCTGAAGGGAAAGTTGCCCTGATGTTCCTGAAGATGTACACGGGACTCAGCTGTCCGAAACTGCTGGAACAGCTGAACGTCAACATACACTACCAGATATTCTGCGACGTGATAATAGATCCGACACGGCCATTGACGAACTACAAGCTGTTGGACGACATAATGATGGAGCTTGCCAGAGTGAGGGCGACTGCGATGGAAGGCTCGTTCGGGACACAGAAAGAGCACTATGATCTCCGAAGGGTCAAGGCCAGGACAAAGCGGACGGAAATCCTTTACATCTTCTTCGGCATCCACACGGCAAACGTGGTGCAGTTGGCGGACAGGATAGAGCAAAGAGCGCGTTTAGCGGCTGCCTGACACGGAAACTTGCAGTCAATGCGGAGCTCTTGTGGGGGGAACTGTATCCTCGCCATGAAAAACAGACAAAAAATCCAGCCGAAACGACCGGAAACAGATATGAAATTGAAATTTTGATGAGTCGGACGCAGAAATTGAAGGGATTGACGGCTGCTTCGCTCAGATTGAAAACATTAAACGACAATCCCTAAATAATAATTTTAAATGGATGCAATAAATTTAGAGTAAAAACGTTATTTTTGCGGAGCATAAAATTGCAGAAACGATGAATCGAAACATATACGTTACAAAGATAAAAACCTTACTCAATATACTGAAAGGCGAGATTAAGGATAGTGGAAAGTTGAATCTGCTTGATGTCAATGTCCATGTAGAAGATTTCTTTAGAGACCTTCTAAACTTGATTTATGGTTGGCAGTTACAGAACATGAATCAGTCGGACCCGAATGCTGCTGGTGGTGATTTGTGTTCTGACGATGATAAGATAGTGATTCAGGTGAGTTCCACTACGACGAAAGATAAGATTCAGTCATCAATAGATAAATTGAGTGCAGAGCAATTTGCTGAATACAGGTTTAAGTTCTTGCGCATAGATGGGGATGTTATAAAGCTCCGCAAGGAGTCGTACAATACTCATGATGACATTGTCTTTGATCCTTCGGTAGATATCATTGACATATCGACTCTTCTGAAAGATATTGCAAATTTGGATATAGCTTGTTTGAGAAGGGTCTGTGAATTATGCGAGAAGGAGATAGTTCCATTGGATACGCCAAAGGTCACAGAAACAGACTTAGCTATTGTTGTGAAAGCACTCGCAACAAATGTTAAGGATTGGTCAAAGGATCCTAGGCCAATTAAGTATGATATTGAAAAGAAAATAGATTTTAATCATCTTGAAGAGAGAAGACGCCTTATCAACGATTATAAACTCTACATAGGTAGACTAAATGCTGTTTATGGGGAGTTTGTTGACAACGGTACTGACTGCGAATTTATTATCCTTCAGAACCTTAGTGATATGTACTCACGCTATTTGGGGCAATATGAAAGCAATGCGCTTTTTGATAAGATAGTAGATGAGGCTAGAGAATTTGTATTGAACAGTAAGAGTGCAGAAGATATTCCAGTGGATAGGGTGAATGTTTGCATCAACGTGATAGTGGTAGATGCGTTTATTCGTTGTAGAATTTTTGAAGACCCGGAGGGATACAGTTATGTTGATGCCTGAGAATATAGATCCGAGGAAAAGTATTTACTATACTGGAGCTATGGTATTGCAGCTTATACAAAGAAGTGGCAATATCAGTGTGCTTAATCTCTATTCAGAGGTTAAATCACAATATGGGATTTCTTTCCCTGTTATGCTTTTAAGCCTTGACTGGCTTTATCTGATTGGAGCAGTAACGGTAACTAAAAGTGGAGAAGTGAAGTTATGTATTTAAGCAAATTGACAATATCATCACCAGGAAAGGTGATTAGAGATATAGAATTTCATAAGGGGCTGAACCTGATAGTGGATGAAACTCCTGAAAATACGACAGGAACGGGCAATAATGTCGGTAAGACAACGGTATTGCGCCTAATAGACTATTGTCTTGGCGGCGATGTTGACGGCATTTACCGTAACCCCGAGGATAAACATGAGAGCTATGCGCTTGTGAAGAATTTCCTGACTGGTAACAATGTCATCGTGACTTTGATATTGGAGGATGATTTGGATACGCCATCAAAAAAAGTGGTGATAGAAAGGGATTTCAAGACGGGACGTAGTTCCCTTATTAGAATAAATGGTAAGGATGTAACCAGGAAAGACTTCGTCGCCGAGTTGGAATCTGCTATTTTCCCAGAGGTGAAGGCAGAGACGCCATCGTTCAGGCAGATTATTGCTCACAACATCCGTATTGACAATTTGCGCTTGGAGAATACGCTGAAGACACTCACAATGGGAAAGAATGAGGAGTATGAGGCGTTATACTTGTTTATGTTTGGATGCCCTAATGACAGTGCAGCCCGAAAGACTCAGTTAGCACAAGAGTTAGATACGGAGAAGAAATATAAGCGCAGAATGGAACGTAATCGTTCGAAGAATGAGTACAAAGCCGCTTTAAGCGTCATTGAGTCTGACATAGAAAAACTGGTTGAACGGAAGGACAACTTGAACATTAATGAGAATCTGCAACTGGATATAGATAGTCTGAATACTTTGCGAGCCGAGATAAACAAAGTGACTTCAAGGACTTCGTTGTTGAGTCTGCGTAGAGAACTTATCAATGAGACAGTGGAAAGTTTTGATAAGCAGAATTTTGGGGAAGATGTAGTTCAGCTCGAGATGATTTACAAACAAGCTTCTGCATACGTACCCAAGATGCAGCGAACTTTCAAGGAACTTGTGGATTTCCATAATACGATGCTTGAGAACAAGAAGGCATTTGTGGCTCAGGAACTCCCATCAATACAAGAAGAAATAGAATCTCTCTCAGTCGAGTTGGAGAGACTGCAAGAAAAAGAAACCGTGATGGCTGAGAAAGTGTTGAAATCTGACACTTACGAAGAACTGGAAAGTATCATTGTACAGTTGTCGGAATTGTCACGCAGAAAAGGTGAGTTTGAATCGTATGTATCCCAAATAGAGTCGGCAGAAAAGGCGATTAAAGAGAAGTGTGAAGAGATGAAGAAGATAGATGACGGCTTGTTCACTGAAGATTTTGCTCGGCGTCTGGAGGCTCAAAGAGATAAGTTTAACAAGATTTTCTCTGAAGTGTCCCGTGAGATATACGACGAGCAGTACATTATCAGTTATGATGTTTATAACCAGAAAGGGAAGCAATTGTATAAGTTCCATATCACAGATGTGGCTAATTTCAGTTCTGGAAAGAAACAGGGTGAGATATCTTGCTTTGACATTGCCTACACGGTGTTTGCCGATCAAGAAAGTATTCCTTGCTTGCACTTTATCCTTAATGATAAAAAAGAACTTGTGCATGGTAATCAGTTGAACAAATTTGCTGAAGCAGTTAATAAGTACAATGTACAGTTTGTTTGCTCAATGCTTTATGACAAGTTGCCACCGGTGCTAAGGAAAGACGAACACGTTGTTGTAAGGCTATCGCAAGACAGTAAACTGTTCCGAATAGAAGAATTAGCTCAATCAGAATAAAGAATAGGAATTTTATATGATATCATTAACCGCGGAACAAAAAACGATTGAGGGCATCTTTGGATCCCCCAATGAAACATACGTGATTCCGATGTATCAGCGCCCGTACTCATGGGGCTTTGATCAGTTGTATGAATTGTACAAGGACCTGATGGGTGCTTACAATGAGGATGAGCCTTACTTTCTTGGTAATATCATTATGGCACGGAGTAAAGACTATAGCAACGATGGAAAGAGTTCGGTGGTGGACGGACAACAGCGTATTATTACCATCTGGACGCTGATAAAAGTTCTATCGCTCTATCTGCCGGATATAAATTCACTGCAAAGAGCGCTTTACGTAGTGCCTTGGTCTGGCAAGGATCAATTGCCAAAAATAGAATCAAAAATATTTGAGAATAACGACGATGATGCAATAGATGCTATCTTTAAGTATGATAAAAAAAAGATAGAAAGTCGTTACAATGCGGTGGCAACCAGCGATGGTATCAATGAGAGGAAATGTGAATCGAAAGTGGAATATGCCCTATTGTATTTCTATCAGCAATTTGTGTCTTTGAAGGATGACAACTTTAACCTGGCTGGTTTTGCTCAGTTCCTGATGAGGAGAGTAACGATGCTCCCCATTGTGCAGAGTGCAGACGGACAAGAAGATGCAGAAAATAAGGCTTTAACCATATTTGAGACCATCAACAACCGAGGTATGGACTTGGAAGATGCAGACATCTTTAAAGCTAGACTTTACGACAGCGCCTATACCAAAGAGCAGCGTGAGGAGTTTATTGCTATGTGGGTGGACTTCAAAACAGACTGTGACGAACTGAAACTTTCGGTGGACGACATTTTTAGGTATTATTCGCATATCATAAGAGGAAGACAACGTATCACCTCGAACGAAAAGAGGCTGAGGGAGTTCTTCTCTAACGAACCGTTCTCGCCGCTGAAGACTTTGAATTACAAAGAGGTGCTGGAAGATCTGAATAAGATACTGAGCATCCTGAAGTATATGAACAAGGAACGTGGTGACAGTAATGATGTAGGAATTTGGCTACAAATTATCAATGCCTACACGAATCAGTATCCGACCTATGCCTTGGTGGTGTATCTGTACTATAATAATGTGGATACGGACGAGGAAAAACATCGTTTTGTCTCGTTCTTGCAATCACTGATCAGGTATTGCTTCTATATGGGCAGTACGACTTCGGTGAAGTTCAACATCTATAACATGATTAAGGTGATAGCCAACAAGGGTGAAATAGATGCAAACTATACTGACGTTGCACCAGACTATTTCTCTCATTTGGGAAGACTGCAAAACGCCTTTGCTTTGCTGGCCTGCTATTTGGATTCGAAAGAGGCTATCCCTACACGTTTTACGGTTGACAAGATAGTGAATCTGCGGGATGAAGATCTGTTGGGCGAGGACTGGTCTGGACACAATCTTGGTGAAATATGTAATAAAATAGGCAATCTAGTGGTGACGGACTTGCCTAAGCGGTATAATTCTGTGCTGGAAAAGTATGATTACTATAGGCATTCGAAGAGCGAATATGTGAAGAACGTCTTTTCTTCGCCTACTTTCAGTTATGAGAACTGGAAGGAACGCAACAGTCACTTGCAAGAAGTGCTTGCAAAGTTCTTTAACAAACCAGAAAACAACGTAGAGAATGATTAACAAACTGAAGTTGGAGCATTTCAAGGCATTCCGTGAGCCGGCAGAGCTGGTGCTTGATGGAAAGAACGTATTGGTGTATGGTGAAAATGGAGCCGGTAAGAGTTCATTGTATCAGGCGCTGAAGATAATATTCCATAGGAAGTGGATTTTTGATTCCCAGATAGCACCTACGGTGACAGACCCGCGAGACAGGCGTAATGCGGAAAAGGATGTATTAGAGCAGTATAACTACCAGTTAACGCCCTTGACGGACTTTACACTGGAGATTGACAACGCTGACTATAAGGCATATACCCCGTCGGGGATTGATGTAAGCATGATCTCACGTGATGACATTCATGCGGAGGATGTGATTGATGTGGTGAAACTGTTGCAAAAGAGTATTGTCGGAATTGCAGACCCGGAGAAGTTTGTCACTGATAAGAAGAAAACCATTGAGGATCTGTTGAATCTTTTCCTTAAGGAGTATTTCTACGAGGAAAAGTTGACGGTTGAATTAACCTATAGCAGGCCCAACTGGTTACTAACCGTGAAGGATAGCAGCAGGGACAACAGAGGAAGGAATGAGAAACTGACTGAGTATTTCAATGAGGCCAAACTACATATTATCAAATTACTTTTGCTGTTGACGGCGGTGTTGTATAATGATGCCGTTGCTGTGCCAGGTGTTGCTCGTGTTTTGGTGCTGGATGACGTGATTTCTAGTATGGATGCCGCCAATAGAACAATGTTTATTGAGCTATTGGCAGACTTTTTCAAGGATTATCAGAGGATTATATTTACTCATAGTATTTCCTTCTTTAATCTTGCAGAATATGTTTTCTCAACGGTACACCAGCAAAGAGATGAGTGGAGGCGTTTTCAGATAGTTGAGCATCAAGGTAATTCAGAAGTTGTTGAGAGAGATTCGCAGGATTTTGCGAGAAATATAAAAAGTGATTATAGCCCAGGCCGCAATGAGGGAACAATTGGTAACCGTATTCGCAAACGCTTTGAGTTTTTGGCTGGTGAGGTTTCTAAACTGATTTGTGCGGGCGGTATTGCTGAAAGTGGACAAATATTACGTTCTATTCTTGCTCCCAAGAAACTGTATTATGAGTATGATAGGGCAAACAAAAAGTTGCACACTATATATGATATGGTGGACGAATTAACAGCCATCATAGATGCAGACTCTGGATGCCAACTTAAAACACGACTGGATAATGTAGTCGGAAGATATGTTTCTGGATCTGAATTAGGACAGTTGAGAGATACGCTTTGTGAAATGATGGTGTACCAAAAGGTTACTATGCATCCTTTGTCTCATGCCACAGGAGCGATGCCATTGTCAACCCAAACAGAGGTTGAGCGTTCCATTACTTTGTTAAATATCCTCGAAGGTCAGTTAAATTCATTGATAGGAAGAGATTTGTATTCGATATAGGATGAGCAAAGAAGTATTGCAGATTATCTCCTTATAGTTCTACCGTCATATGACATCTGCTTAACCGCCTCTCGGCTACCATCATACTCTCAATCATTATCTCCATCAGGTCCTGGAGACCTTTTTCTCTCTCCGCATGCTTGCATAATACCTCGGAAAGTTGTTCCTTTGTGAAATCCATAAGTCTACGATTCTTTTGTATTTGTTGTTTCTCTTTTACAAATCTAAAGAAATCCGTAGACTTTCTTTTTATCTCAGCTCAGACACACTTTTTGAAACAGTATCGTAACAAAGGAGCGGATATTAATGATTGGGTAGAAATTTTAAGCGAATACTTTCGGGGAAATGCAGAACAAGGAAGGATTGCAATAATCAGTGCCCTTGGCATTATATTGTCGCAAAAAGACTACTTTGGTTATGGGACCATTCGCTCAAATCTTCTTATGGGTCTTAATCGCCTCTATGCATTAACGCAAATAGAATCTACGGATAGTGAACTCCAAGCCAATGAGAAATTGTATCTGAGGAAAATGGTCGCACCAATCGTACTACAGCTACTGAAAGATAAAAGTAATACCGATGCTAACCTATCCGAATGGCAAACCTATTATGTCTCCCCGGAAACATGTCTGGATATTAAGAATAGCTTTCTAGATAAAACTGAATAGACTTGATAATACAATGCATTTCGAGGATATCGATATTAATGCAATACGACAAATGCTCTGGAAGAATGAGGAGGACAGGTTGTTTGGCAAGAATGTAACAAAGCAGCAGGATAATCCGGAGTTCCATCCCATCAAGCGAGGCGCGAATGACAAGACTGTGTTTCAGGAAACGGCTATACATATCGAAGTTAAGTCTTTGACAAATCTATTTTTTATCGAAGTTTATTCTGACGTATTTTGATTTTTATCGATGTTTTCGTATCTTGCACGGTGCAAATACAATGATATGATGACCGTACAACAGATACTTTCAATCCTCTCTTCCCAAAAGGAAGAATTAAAGTCAAATGAACTCGCCTCCTTCGTGAGCCGTTATGAAGAACCGCTTATAAACCTTGATAGCAAGATGGCTCAGGTGGTTATCGGGGTCAGGCGTAGTGGGAAATCGACCATCTGCGAGAAAGTCCTGCGTGAGAAGGTAGGCGATTTTGCGTATGTCAACTTCGACGATGAACGACTGGTCTCTCTGAAGACCGGGGAACTCGACACGCTTCTGGAGGCGCTTTACCGACTAAACGGTGACTTCAAGTATCTGTTCCTGGATGAAATTCAGAACATCGACGGATGGCAGTTGTTTGTCAACCGCCTCCTCCGACAGAAGATACACATCCTTATAACCGGCTCGAACTCTAAGCTCTTGAGCAGCGAACTGATGACGCATCTGACAGGGCGGCATAACCGGATCAACCTGTATCCGTTCTCGTTCTCCGAGTATTGCGGCATTACCGGGGTTGATACCAAGTCTTACTCGACCAAGGCCCGGGCATTACGCAAGAACGCCCTGGAGAAGTATCTGTCGGAAGGAGGTTTCCCTGAGATGATTTCGGAAACAAACCGCGTCGGATACATCAGCGGGCTTCTTGATGCCATTATCAATACAGACATCGCCAAGCGTTTCAAGATCCGGCACAAGGATGTTCTCAGGCGGATGGCAACGTACCTGTCGGACAATTACTGCCGCGAATTCATCGCCAAGAATGTTGCTGCAGAGTTTGGTGTATCCGACCACACTGCCGAGAATTATTACTCATACCTTAAGCAGGCCTTCCTGCTGATAGGTATCAACAGGTTCTCTTTCAAGAGCAAAGACAGAATCCGGAACGAGAAGGTATATGTTGTTGATACCGCCCTGGCAACCGATAAAGAGGGGACCATCGCCAGTGATAATCTTGGCTGGCGCCTGGAGAACGTTATTTGCGTTGAACTTCTGCGCAGGAGCAAACCTCTTTTCCACGATTTATTCTATTACAAATCTGCCAGTCATGAAGTTGATTTCGTCGTGGCTGACGGAGGAAAACCTGTTGAACTAATCCAGGTGAGCTATGACATTTCATCCTCTAAAACTCGGAATAGGGAATTAAACGGCCTGTTTGTCGGTGCCAAAGATCTCAAGTGTGAGAAGTTGACATTGATTACATTTGACACGGCGGAGACAGTCAGTATGAACGGCCACACCATCGAAATAGTTCCGGCAATAGACTGGCTCTGCCAGAGATAGCCAATGTGTAATTGTTTGATAATAAGCCTGTTCGTTTGAAATAATACATTGGATATAATGGAATTAGATCTGAACATATTCTTTGCTTCAGGCGATCTTGAAGGAAAAGTTGTTGATGGCTAGACCGTGGTATCAAAGTTGGCCAGCCCCGACAGGGCGAAACATGAGACCGGAGGAAACATCTCCACTTGCTATAAGGTTGAAAAGGATGGGGAATCCGCTTTTATGAAGGTCTTGGATTACCCGAAAATAATGATGATGAGAGGGGGGCCTTATGACGTGAACTGAAAAAAGTAGACACTATACGAGGAGCAAAAAGAATCAAACATATAGTGAAAAATGGAAAAAAAGAATTGGTTAACGGTGTATTGTGGCATTGACAGCGTGCCGGCTTCCCTTGTTTCCCATGAGAGTTGGCAGGGGCTGATTCGGGCGCAAAACCCGGCCGAAGGCCGACCGCCTTTTATTCACGTCTGTACTTATTCCGTATAAGATGGTTTCGTTCATAACGGTAGCGATGTTATTTCATGTTCAAAGGCAAACCTTGCCGGCTGGCCAATATGTGACGGACGAGGATATGAGGTACGTCGTGGATTGCATTCGGGAGGCGATTGTTAAGTAGGATAGGAGCTGTTTGGCTTGGCACCTTAGTGCTTGGCTTGAGCTACGCATGTGCTCCTTTCATTTAGCTAGCTCACGTTTAGGCTATCGGCTTTAGGCATGGGCGCTTAACTTCGCCCCGTCAGGCAGAGTGGGAACCCTCTCGATGTACCGTGGTGTCATGCGTCCATATCCTCACACACGATCAACGGAAGCCCTTGAAGGCTTCGCCGCTTATCGCGGCTGTCAGGCCGGGTGCAATTATGCGGAGGCGTTCGAGGTTATACTAAGAAGGCAGTGAGTGTCAAGTGTGAGTTGTGATTTCGTTGAGATGGAGCATGTTTTTTGCGCTAATAACCATTAATGCGCTTTGGAATATCTTTGAAAAAGATTATCTTTGTGAAAGATATTTAAAACTGTATGTTATTCAAGAAGTTTATTGACAGAAAGTCTGATGTTGTGAGGCTAGGAGAGGCATTGAAGAGGCCTGACAGCCAATTCATCGTGGTTTATGGGCGGAGACGAATCGGAAAGTCTTCACTCATAAAAAACGTGATGGACTTAGGCAGGGATTTCTACTTCTTGAGTGATCAGACTTCGGAGCAGAATCAGCGGGTCTTGTTCTCTCGCATAGTGTCCGGGAGTGTGGATGGCTTCGACAAGGTGGTTTATCCTGACTGGGAGACATTATTCCGGGCACTCAACAACCAACTGAAGTCAAGGGTGACAGTCTGCCTCGATGAGTTCCCCTACATGGTCAAAAGTTGTCCTTCATTGCCATCTGTCCTTCAGAAGCTGCTTAATTTCCATATCTTCAAGTTTAATCTTATCTTGTGTGGCTCATCACAGCAAATGATGTACAGTTGCGTCATGGACAAGAAGTCTCCGTTGTACGGACTTGCTGATGAGATCATAAAGCTCTCCCCGATTCCTGCGAAATTTGTCCCAGAAGCACTGAATTGTGATGCAGTACATGCTGTAAAGGAATATTCCGTCTGGGGAGGAATCCCCAGATATTGGGAACTGCGGAATGACTATCCTGATTGTGAGACGGCGATAAGAAAATTGCTTCTGGACACCCAAGGGATTCTGTTGGAGGAGCCGCAAAGGTTGCTTCGGGATGACATGCGTGACACAGTCCAGTCCATGACTTTGCTATCTATAATCGGAGACGGCGCCAACAAACTGTCCGAGATAGCGTCCCGGGCCGGCAAGCCTGCAAGCGAAATTACAGAGCCACTTAAGAGACTTAGGGATTTAGGCTATGTGCGTCGGGAGATTCCATATGGCGAGAACGAGAAGAATAGCAAGAAGGGGCTTTACTTCATCACGGATCCTTTGTTCCGGTTTCACTTTAGATTTGTCTCCCCGTATGCCTCGTTACTGGAGGTTGGAGCGGAAGAGACTGTTATGTCAATGGTAAAAAAGCAGTTTTCATCCTTTACCAGTGAGTGTTGGGAGTTGATGTGCCGGAAGTATGTGAGTGGAAGGGGCATCGATGGCGTCATTTACAACAAGGCTTCCCGCTGGTGGGGAAAGATATTCACAGACAATGACAAAGATGGGCGAATGGTTGAGCTTGATGTTGTCGCTGAATCATTGGATAGAAAGCACATCCTTGTCGGTGAGTGCAAATGGACCGGAAATGAGGATGCCGCCGCTCTGACCGCCAGACTTCAGGCAATAATTCCTCACCTTCCGTTTCTGAAGAAGGCGCAGGCCGTTCATGTGGCCCTGTTCACCAAAGTGCCGCCTAAGAATGCTGGGGCGGCCAGAGTGTTCCTTCCGGAAGATGTCTTGAAATAACCTTTGTTTGAACCGAGGCCTTTTTTGTATCTTTGTGGTGTTGATGATTGATTAGGAGAAGTGATTATGCTGATAGATTCCACTTTGTTAGACAACCTGACCGAGGAGGCGAGGCGGTCGCCGAGGTTGAGGATGAATTATGATCTGCGGAACTCTTCGGTGGATGGGTCGCAGAGGATGTTGAACGCTATGGAGCCGGGAACGTTGATTCCAGTGCACCGGCACACGAAGTCGTCGGAGACGGTAGTGGTGATCAGGGGGACGATACGGCAGAATTTCTATGACGATGGCGGGAACGTGACCGAGTCCGTCATCTACAGGGCGGGGGCGCCGGTCCCGATCTGCGTTGTCCCTATCAATGCCTGGCACAATTCTGAATCACTGGAGACAGGGACCATCATATTCGAAGCCAAGGACGGAGCGTACGAACCGCTTGGAGATGAGGACATATTGAAAAGATAATGCGGCATGCCGCCGTGTACATAAGGCTATGTCCGGAAGTAGCGGCGACAGCTCAGACATGATTACTCAGAACAATTGAATATGTGGCCTTTCACGAGAAAACGCACCCTTGGCGACATCGGAATATTCAATGGCCTCACTGACTGTCACTCCCACATTCTTCCGGGGGTGGATGACGGGGTGAGGACGATGGAGGAGTCTCTGGCGATTCTGGACCGCTACGAAAGATTGGGGATGAAGACCGTTTGGTTGACTCCGCACATCATGGAGGATGTCCCTAACAAGACGGCTGACCTGAAAGAACGCTTCAACCTCCTCTGCCAGAATTACAAAGGAGGATTGCGCCTTCACCTTGGGGCGGAGAATATGATAGACAACCTCTTCGAGGAGCGTCTCGCGGCAGGGGATCTGCTGACAATGGGGGAGCGACACGATTATCTTTTGGTGGAGACCTCCTATTTCACGCCGCCTTACGGATTCTATGACACACTCGAGACCATAAAGTCCAAAGGTATGTACCCGATTATAGCCCACCCGGAAAGGTACATCTACATGTCGGAAGATGACTATGCCCGCCTCCGGTCCATGGGGGTTCTCTTCCAACTGAATCTGTTCTCTCTTGCCGGCCTGTATGGACGGCGGGCAAAGAAAGTGGCCGAGTTGCTGCTGAAAAAAGGTCATTATGATTTCACTGGAACCGACATCCACACGATCCGCATCCTTGACGGCTGTCTGGAGGCTCCGATAACGCCAAAAACATTGAACGGTTTTAAAGATTTGTGATGAAATCGCAAAATGTGTTAAAGTCTGAAAGAAATTTTTGAATATTTGAGATTTTTCGTAACTTGTAGCCGAAATAACACAAAAACTGTAAACCGCTACGAGTTATGTCAGAGAAGAAACTTCTTTTGGGTGACGAGGCCTTGGCCCTGGGAGCGTTGCATGCCGGACTATCCGGCGTGTATGCCTATCCCGGCACGCCTTCGACTGAAATAACTGAATATATCCAGTCCCACCCTCTCACAAAAGAGCGCGGAATCCATTGCGACTGGTCTTCCAACGAGAAGACGGCGATGGAGTCCGCGCTTGGCGTTTCATATTCGGGAAAACGCGCCCTTGTGTGCATGAAGCACGTCGGCATGAATGTCTGCGCGGACGCTTTCGTCAATTCGGCCGTCACCGGGGCCAACGGTGGCCTTGTGGTCGTGGCTTGCGATGATCCATCGCAGCACTCCTCGCAGAATGAGCAGGATTCCAGGTTCTACGCCGACTTCGCGATGATGCCTTGCTTCGAGCCGTCGAACCAACAGGAGGCCTACGACATGGTGCGCGAGGCGTTCGACTATTCCGAGGCCAATCATATTCCTGTGCTCATGCGCCTTACAACCCGCATGGCGCATTCCAGGGCTGTCGTTGAGGCGGGGGAGATCCGCCGCGAGAACGAGGTTCATTTCCCGGACGAGCTTCACGAGAAGAACTGGGTGACCCTGCCGGTCAACGCCAGGAAGCGTATCTGTCAGCTGGCTGACGATGTGTTGTCATTCGAGAACGATTCCGTGGCCTCTTCGGACAATAGTTATGTCGAGGGGCACAACCACAGGATGGGAATCATCGCCTGCGGAATCGCCTGGAACTATCTGATGGAGAGCTTCCCTGACGGATGCCCGTATCCGACTTTGAAGGTGACCCGCTATCCGTTCCCTAAGGCTTTGGCAAGGGAGATGGCAGCCACGTGCGACGCCATCCTTGTGCTTGAGGAGGGACAGCCTCTCATCGAGGAGAAGCTGCGCGGCATCCTTTACGATCCGGATGACAGAAGGTGGACGAAGATCCAAGGCCGTCTTGACGGCACTCTTCCAAGGACCGGCGAACTCACACCTGACTGCGTGCGCGTCGCCCTTGGCCTGCCGCCGATGGAGACATATTCAAAATCAGAGGTAGCTGTCCCTCGTCCGCCGGCGCTTTGCCATGGATGCGGCCACAGGGATTTCTACACCGCGCTTAATGTGGTGCTTAAGGAATATGCCCCTACGGCACGTGTGTTCAGTGACATAGGTTGCTACACTCTTGGATATATGCCGCCTTTCAACTCGTTCCAGACCTGCGTCGAGATGGGTGCTTCCATCACTATGGCGCTTGGTGCCGCCAATTCCGGTGTGTGGCCTGCCGTGGCGGTGATCGGAGACTCTACATTCACCCACAGCGGGATGACCGGCCTTCTGGACTGCGTCAACGCCGGGGCGAGCGTCACGATCTGCATCTCGGATAACCTGACGACCGGAATGACCGGAGGTCAGGACTCCGCCGGAACGGGAAAACTGGAGGAGATCTGCAAGGGACTCGGAGTCGAGCCGGAGCACATTAGGACAATCATTCCTCTTCCTAAGAATTATCCGGATATGGAGAAGGTGATCGACGAGGAACTCAACTACAGCGGCGTGTCAGTCATCATCTGTCGCCGTGAATGCATTCAGACAGCGAAACGCCACGCGGCGGCCAACAAAAAAGCGTAATCGATATGGCAAAGAAAGACATTATATTATCTGGTGTCGGGGGGCAGGGGATTCTCTCGATAGCAACGGTGATCGGTTGGGCTGCGCTTGACCAGAACCTGCATCTGAAACAGGCCGAAGTGCATGGAATGAGCCAGAGAGGCGGCGATGTGCAGAGCAACCTGCGCATCAGCACCGAGAGGATCTGGAGCGACCTGATTCCGAAGGGGGAGTGTGATCTCATCCTCTCTCTCGAGCCGATGGAGGCTCTCCGCTACCTGCCTTGGCTCTCAAAGGGAGGATGGATAGTGACAAACTCTACCCCGTTTGTGAATATTCCGAATTACCCTCCTGTCGAGGAGATCACCGCCGAGCTTCAGAAAATCGGCAATGTCATAACATTGGACTGTGATGAGATCGCGAAGCAGACGGGCTCTCCACGCAGCGCGAATATGGTCCTGCTGGGCGCTTCCGCCGCTGTTTTGGAGATCCTTGATCCTGAGAAACTCCGTGAGGGAATCACCAACGTATTCTCCCGCAAGGGCGGGAAGATAGTTGAAATGAATATAGCGGCCTTCAACGCCGGACTGGAGGTCTCCAAAAACTTCTCGAAATGAAACCGGTCTCCAGACAATCCATAGACGAAGTCCTGCGAAGACTTGACATAGCGGACATCGGCCGGACCACAATCCGCCAGTGTGTCAACGTCTCCCACGAACTGGAGAAACTGTCCGGAGAGAAGTTCGTGCATCTTGAGTTCGGTATTCCCGGCCTGAACGCTTGCCAGATAGGAATCGACGCTCAGAAAAAGGCGTTGGATTCCGGAGAGGCTTCGGTCTATCCTCCCGCCTGCGGAATCCCTGAGCTGAAGGAGAACGGCTCGTGCTTCATCAAGGCCTTTGTCGGCGTGGACATCTCCCCGGAAGGGATCGTGCCGACTGTCGGCTCGATGCAGGGATGCTACAACCTTCTGCTGGAGTGCATCCAGATGAATCCCTCGAAAGACACAGTTGTCTATCTCAATCCTGGTTTCCCGTCGCATTACGTTCAGGCAAAGGTGTTTGGATTCAAGACGCGGATGTTCGACCTCTATGATTTCCGGGGGGAGAAGTTCCGTGAGAAGATCGAGGAGGTATTCGGTGACGGACGGGTCGCCGCTATAGTATATTCAAACCCTAACAATCCGTCCTGGGTCTGCCTGACCGAGGATGAGTTGAAGAGTCTGGGTGAGCTTTGCACCAAGTACGATGTGGTCGCTCTGGAGGATATGGCGTACCTTTGTATGGATTTCCGGAAGAACCGTTCCGTGCCGTTCGAGCCGCCATATCAGCCGACCGTCGCTCGCTATACCGACAACTGCGTGCTGATGATCTCCGCCTCGAAGATATTCAGTTACGCCGGGGAACGAATCGCTATGGTCGCTATTTCGGACAAACTCTATCACAGGGAATATCCCGCGCTCCGCGAACGCTACGGCCTCGGCCGCTTCGGCGACAATTTCTCACTTACCTACCTCTATGTCAATTCATCAAGCTGCTCTCACTCTGCGCAGTTCGCTTTCGCGGCGATGCTTAAAGCGGCGGCGGACGGTGAATATGACTTCGTCGGTGAGATGCGTGAATATGGCCGTAGGGCAGGAAAGGCAAAGGAAATATTTCTGCGCCACGGGTTCCACATCGTGTATGACAAGGATCTGGATGAGGCTGTGAGTGATGGTTTCTTCTTCACGATCGGCTATGATGGCCTGACCGGCAGCCAGTTGCTGCTGAATCTGCTTCGCTGCGGAATCTGCGCCATCACGATGGTCGCCACGAGAAGCACCCGGGAAGGCATAAGGGTCTGTGTTTCGATGCTGAATTCCGAGGATGATTTCCGTGCGCTGGATGAGCGTCTTGGACTCTTTGTCGGACTTTATGAGTCTGGTGATTAATTATTTAGAGAATATTGCTTATGAAATACGTTAGTGCCAACGAGGCCGTAAAACTCGTAAAGTCAGGTGACTGGGTCTTCTTTCAGGGAAGTACTGCCGTGCCTGTGATAATCCAGGAGGCATTGGCCCGCCGTGCTGATGAGCTACGTGGTGTGAACATCGTCTCCGGTTTCAACATAACTAAAGGCCCGGCTCCGTTCTGCAAGCCTGAGTACAAGGATTCGTTTTTTGTGAACAGCCTTTTCCTGTGCGCCGACCAGAGGCAGTATGTCGCGCAAGGGTACGGCAGCCTTATCCCGGGCTTCCTTGGTGAGTTTCCGTCCTTGATCCGCCGCCACGAGATTCCGATTGATGTGGCGTGCATCAACTGCTCTCTTCCGGACGAGAACGGCTATTGCAGCTATAATATCTCCGCTGACCTGGCCCAGCCGGCCGTCGAGACCGCCAAAATTGTGATCGCCCAGGTGAACAAGAGCATTCCGTACCTTTACGGCACGGCTATGATTCACGAGTCTCAGATCACGGCCGCCATCGAGTGCGATGACCCTCCTGTGGATATGCAGTTCGGTCCTCCGACCGAGATCGAGTCGGCCATAGGCTCGTACATCGCCGCCGAGATTCCGGATGGAGCCACCCTACAGATAGGTGTCGGCGGCATTCCGAACGCCATTCTGAACGGCCTCAAGGACCACAAGCATCTCGGCCTGCACACCGAGGCGATGACCGACGGGGTGTTCCGTCTGATGCAGACGGGCGTGATTGACAATTCGTTGAAGAAGGTTGAGCCCGGCCGCAGTGTCGCATGTCTGGCCCTTGGTTCCCGACATATGTACGAGTACCTCGACCACAACAAGGACGCGATGTTCTACGATGTGAGCTGGACGAACGACCCGCAGCGCATCCGTCAGAACCCGAATGCGATGGCGATCAACTCGGCCATCGAGGTTGACCTGACCGGTCAGATCTGCGCGGACAGCATCGGTGACATGATCTTCTCCAGTGTCGGCGGGCAGCACGACTTTATGTACGGAGCTGCTCTTTCCGAAGGCGGCAAGACCTTCATTGCCCTGCCGTCACGCACGGCTAAAGGCCGAGGCAAGATTGTGGCTCATCTCGCTCCTGGAGCCGGGGTGGTCACAACCCGTTTCCAGACGCAATACGTTGTCACTGAATATGGTTGTGTCTATCTCCGGAACAAGAATCTTGCGCAGCGTGCAAAAGCCCTCATCTCCATCGCCCATCCGGACGATCGTGAGGCACTTGAGCGTGCCGCCTGCGAACGCTTCGGCTATTCCTTCCTGCGTTTGAAGTAGTTCTTAAACATTCCTGACAAACTCCAGCAGAACAGAATTGTAGGCCTTGTCCTCCTCCGGCATTCCGAACGAACCGGTGATGAAATGCTCGTCACCCTCTACAATGTATGTACGGATGTCATTGCTGACTGTCGCGGCCTTTTTCGTCAGCTTCTCGAAACAGATGAACGGCACCTGACTGTCTTTGTGGCTGTGCATCATCTGAGCGGGCCTTCCATGCAGATTGCCGATTGACTCCAAAGGTGTGGCATTGAATCCGTTGACTCCGAACTTGAGTCCGGCGTAAAGCGCTGTCGTGAGCTTTACCGGGTAGGCGAGCACCGGCGTGATGAATCTACTGAACTGCCAGCCCATGAAATCCTGAACCGATGAATATGCCGACAGGGTGATGAGTGCGTCGATGTCCCCGTGCCCACGGAGATCCGGCATTAGAGTGGTGAGTCCAATCTCGCGGAACTCTCTGGCGTGGCCGTAAAACGCTGTGGCCGAAGGATTCTCGATGCCTGAGATGCAGATGACCGCACCCTTGACCTCACCTTCCGGCTTGACTTCAAGCGTGTGGATCCTGAATCCGTCCGCTGTTGTGAGCCAAAGCGTGTCCGGATCCGGCAGCCCGGCCTCCTCCGCCCTGTACACCCGATGGTAAGTGACGTGCTTGTCGCAGAACAGATGCAGCAACCCCGCCGCCTCACCGCTGTCCCCCCCAGCGTGTAACTCGTACGGAATCATATTGCAAAATTAGTCAGAATACGCCTCCCGCCAATGCTTCCTGATGGACAATGGTGTTGTGCAACGTCTTGATACACTGATCAGTTCTTTCGAGTGCTGTGGACATTAAGCGGCTTTCCCTATTCTAACCTGTCTGAAGGCGGCTGCTTCCCCTCTTGGAATATGGTAGGACATCAACACGTGTGAATATTCAACCTATTTTCACCCGAGTTGATCGTTTGTTAATCTGACGGGTGAGATTAGGGCATATTCTCACCCGGTTCTGTTAGGTGGAGAAAAAAAGTTATGGCAATTGCGGGTGTGAAATGGTTGACTTCCCGGATATTATTCTTACATTTGTGACGTACTGAATGCCGCGGAACATAGAATCCGCAAAGCGAGTTAGGTTATATCGCACCTGACTCGTTTTTTTGTTTTCAGTAAGCCTCGGGTGCCGAAAGGCCATTATCGCCCCCGAGACTGATTCCCAATAACATTCTGGGTGAGAATATGGCGGTTTCTCACCCGAGTTAAACCTGAACATTATGAAAAAGATCTCTTATGCTGAGTCTGAAAGAATGTGTGAGGCTACATTCCGTGGCTGTGATGCATGGTGGCATCTTTACACTGCCGGGAAAATGTCATCGATATTGTTTGTTGACGATGACGATTATCGTTATGCGATGAATCTGCTGGCCAGATGTCATAAGGAAACCGGCTCCATCACCATCGTCGCCTTTGAGATTATGAGCAATCATATTCATATAGTGTTGTGTGGAAGTGAACATAACGCAAGGCGTCTTTTCGATCTTTTTCGGCGGAGACTCTGCCGGTATCTCACAAAAAAGAACAGCGGCGCGGATATGAAATCATTCCGGATGAGCCTGAAATCTGTCTGTGATCTGAGAACACTCAGAAACACAATCGTCTATGTGAACCGTAACGGGTACGTCGTGAACCCGGCGTACACTCCTTTCTCTTACCCGTGGGGTACAGGGAGGTATTATTTCAATGACTTTCCTTTGGAAAAAAGGCTGGAGGATCTGGGCTACATTCAAACCCGGAAAATGTTAAGAAGCCGTAGCCCTGAACTACCGGGAGACTATCTTGTGATTGAAGGGCATATCGCTCCGCCTTCATATTGCTCCTTGAAACTGGGAATGTCTCTTTTCCGCAATGCGCATCATTATTTCTCAATGGTCAGCAAGAGCGTCGAGGCTTATGGAGAGTTGGCCGCGGAATTGGATGATGGTGAGTTCTTGACTGACACGGAGTTGTTCACACAGGTTGTCAAATTGTTGAAGGCCGATTATGGAGCCGTAAAGGTGAAAGATCTGAGTCCCGCGCAGAAACAAGACTTGGCAAGGAAACTTCGTTATGATTACCATTCGTCCAACGGCCAGATAAGGCGTACTCTTAATATGACTCAGTATGAGGTTGACTCTCTGTTTCCGTTAACTGCCGGTGGCTCGTAACCATCTCGGGAGCGGTATCAGCCTTCCCGCACCGGAGGCTGATAACCAGAAACTTATGGGGTGAGGATATGGCGGTTTCTCACCCATGAATATCATCGTACGGTCTTTGGGGTGAAAATCGGTTGTTATCTCACCCGTGAGGTTGTCGATGGCTGACGAGTCAATTACACAAAACGAGGACGGCTATGAATTATTAGCCGTCCTCGTTTTTATACTTGGAACTCCCTTGGGGTTACTGCTTTACGAAAAGGGAGGCGAAACCGAACATTTCCGAACTGAAAGCACTGTCATCCCACCAGTTCTCTCCGAACGGCGGCTTGTCATAGTCACGGAATTCAGTAACAAGCCTGCCGTCGAGTATTGTGAACACGATAACGGACTCGCCGATGACCTCTTTGTCCTTGCTGAATGCCCGGTTGGCTGCTGAGAGTTTGTAGTACATGTTTGTATGTATGCCATACTTGTCCTCTTCATCAGCTGCCATGAACATATTGCTTTCTGAGGCGGTATTCTTACCTATTATTGTTCCTTTCGCTATCAGGTTCTTTGGCTCGGTTGGTGTTACTGTCGCCTCTCTGAAGTAATTCGCGAAATCGCCCTTGTCGTTAGGTGTTACGGTCACCACGCCCGAGTCATCCTTGGAAAAGGTCAGGGTGAATCCTTCATTCTTCAACGGGAGAAGTTCTGGCTTATCTTCCATTTCTTCAAAGAAGTAATCCACCTCATCCTTCGCGAACACCTTGCTGAACGTCCATGTTCCGAGAATAGCGTCCGGAACTTTTACTGAATAGAGGGTGTACTCCGCGCTCTCATTGTCACCCGGGATGAACCTGACGGCTGCGTCCATGTCCACAGTCACCCCAACCTTGTCCCCGTCCTTGAAGCCGTCCTTGAGAGAGAACTTGAACGTGGCTGTCGACTTGCCGGCCTTGAGGACGGCGTGAGGACCTGAATAGGTTTTGTCCGTGGCTTTGGTGGCCGGGTCGAAGACCACGTACGGAGCCGCCTCGCCTGTGATCTTGAGAGGAATGATCACGTCGTCGCTCAGGGAGAGCTTGTCGCCGGAGGTCACGCCGGTCACCTTGATCTTGGCGACATAGGAGCCTAGCACGTCCGCTTTGGTCAACTCGAATGAATATACAAGCGTCTCTTCCGGATCCGGAGCCACGATGGTGACGAACTTGGTTCCGAGGTCGTAGCCTGACGGACACTCGATCCCGAGGTTCAGAGGACTGGCCTGGGTCAGATTAAGATTCTTTACGCTGAATGTGCCGGAGGTCTCTCCGGCCTTGATCGTGACAGGAACGCCGGTCAGCTCGAAATCAGTCCCCGCATTCGCTCCTGAGGAGTTGATCATGACACTGACATTCTCGGTGGCCGGCTCGCTGAGGATGACCTTCACATCGACGCTGCGCTTGGCATAGGCGGTGTAGAGGCTTTTCTCAAACTCGACAGTCGGCTTGTCATCCTTCTGGCATGACGAGATCGTCACCGCGGCCGCCGCGGCCGCCACAAATGTTAGAATTCGTTTAAACATACTGCTATAAATTAAAAAACAAAACTCTTTTCTTAAAAACACGAACCTCACTTGCCCTTGCCTGCGCTGACCGCCGCCTCGTATTCAGCCCTGATGGCCTTCAACTCCTCCCTTTCGGCAGCGGTAGGGATCTCACCTTTCGGTTTGATATAGCTTTTGGAGGCATCGGAAGTCTTCGGTGGAAGCTCATTGTAGGAACATCCACAGAGGGTAGCGCCGACAATGAAGGTTGCTAAGATAGCAATTATATTTCTTTTTGTTCTCATAATGCTTAAAAAATGTAAGTTGTCATTAGTAAACATAGCCGGGATTCTGCTCCAGTCCTGGATTCAGATCCACGTCGGACTTGGAGATCGGAGAGGTGTAGAGGTACTCTCTCGTGGTGTATTTCAATCCGTTACTGATCACCCACCACTCCGGGCAGCCGTTGCGCTTGAGCTCGTACCAGCGGTCGCCTTCCATGTAGAGTTCCTTACGTCTTTCATCGAAGATGGCCTGGAGAAGGGGAGTGACGGCCTTCCCCTGACAATCCACAACAATCCTGTCGTCGGGGCGGACAGCCGGAAGCGACGCCATTGTCAGGTCGGAGACATCCTCGATCCTGTTGCGGCGCAGCTCGTTCAGCCATCTGAGGGCGGAATCGTTGTCCCCTTTGTGATAGTAGGCCTCGGCCAGCATCAGTACGATCTCGGAGAGGCGGACCTTGCACTCGGGAGTCTTGACATTCATCCTTTTGCTGTTGAAGCTGGCCGCATAGCGGACATCCTTTTCAGGATTCTCTCCGAACAGCCTGATGAGTCTTGCGCTTGCCGGTCGGGAGGCCAGATAGCTTTTCGAGTAACTGAAGTACCAGTCCAGCTCGCTGGAATTGTTGATGTGCGAGCGGACAAGCACCTCGCCCTTCGCTTCATATTGCGCGTTGATCATCCCGGCATATTCGGAAATCGGGGTGAGGGAGACGCCGCTGCGGGCGATGATGTCCTCGCAGAGAGAGACGACGCTGTCCCAGTTCTGGCACCAGAACTCCAGCTTCGCCTTGTAGGCCTTTATGATCCATTCCGTGAACAGGTACTTCGGATCCGTCGGGTTGAGCGCCAGCGCCTTGTCCAACTGAGCCTTGGCGTAGTCGTAGGTCTGGCGGATGGTGCCTCGCAGCGGCTTGTCGTTGATGCCGAAACTCTCCACGACAGGGATGCCCGGAAGCTCGCCGGCCTTGGCGTCCGACCACGGCTGGCAGAACTCCCTCAGCAGGTTGTAGTAGATGATTCCTTTCATTGAATATGCCGCCGAAAGCGCGCCCCGGGCGATGTCCGTGTCCCGGCTTGACATATTCTCAATCACTATGTTGCAGTCTCTGACAATCTTCCAGCTCTCCTCGTAGGCACGCTGGCGGCTGTCGATCTCCTCGCCGGCGAAGAACGTGAGGCTGGCGCTGGTGCGGATGTTGGCGTCGAGATTGTCGGCGCAGCCCTCAAGATGCTTGATGGCGTCCATATTCCCGATGACATATTCATCACCGCCGCCCTCGATGTCCCGCAGGCGGTTGTGGATGATCGCGGCGAATTCCTCGTCCGTCTCGGGGATGACCTCCCCCTGGGGCTGGACGTTGAGGTAGCCCCGGCAGCCGGCGGCACTGACCAGAAGGGCGAGGGCGGCGGCGCGCTTGAAGATGTTCATGAATATTCCCATGTTTTTCATTTCCGATTCTTTAGAATTCGACATTGATGCCTCCGGACACGCTTCTGGTGGTCGGATAGGTCGCTCCCGGGATCTCCGGGTCCATCCCATCGTAGCCCGTGAACGTGAAGAAGTTGTTCATCGAGATGTTGAAGCTCAATCCTCTCATCCTCAGTTTCTTGACAGCCTCCGAAGGCAGCGAGTAGGTCAGGATTATGGACTTGATGCGGACGTAGGAGTTGTTCTTCAGGTAGACCGCGTCGATGATGCTGTAGTCCATCGGGTTGTAGGACGAGAAGTTGTACCTGGCGTCGTAGTAGTCGTAGACGCGCGGGTACTTGACTCCGGTCGTGTGGGAAGGTGTCCATCTGTTCGTCCTGTCCTTCTCCACGTTGAGGTGGTTGCCGTAAAGGTCGCTGAACTGGGACTGGACGGTCTCCGTGCTGACTCCGCTGTGGGAGGTGTTGCTGTAGCTGGCCGGGTAGCGCATTTTCTCGTAGGTCTTCGAGCCGAGGGAGAACATTCCGCTGACGCTGATTTTCAGCTGCTTCCACGATGCGCTGAGGTTGAAGCCGCCGGTGTACGGTGCGATGGTGGTGCCGAGGAAGTAGCGGTAGTTGTCCGGCTTGTTGAGGTCGGTGGCCGTGGCGATCTGCGCGTCCGGACGGAGCCTGAACTGGTAGAGTCCCGTGTCGGAGGCTATCCCGGAATACTTCCCGCTGAAGATCGCCCCGGTCGGGTAGCCTTCCACGTAGCGGTCCTTGGAGGTTATCCCGCTCTGGGAGACGGGCTTATATTTCAGAACCTTGTTGAAGTTGTAGGCGAAGTTGACCGCCGCCCCCAGGGTCCAGTCCTTGGTCTGGAGGATTTTTCCGTTGACGGTGACCTCCACGCCGTTGTTCATGATGTCGGCTGCGTTGAAGTAGACATAGGTGAATCCTGTCGTGCTCTGGACGGGCGAGGATGTGACCACGTCCGTGCTGAGGCGGTAGTAATATTCAGTGTTCACCGTGAGCCGGTCCTTCCAGAGGCCGAAGTCCAGGCCTACCTTCGCGTCCTGGGTCTTCTCCCAGCCGAGGTCGGGGTTCGGGGCCGAAGGGATCGTGCCGAGGTTGAAAGTCTCGTCGCCGAAGTAGCGGTACTGCTGCTGGAGGTACTGCATCACAAGCAGGTGCGAGGTGCTGGTGTTCACGTCGCCCGTGAAACCGTAGGCTGCCCTGAGGGTAGCGTGCGAGAGATTCGGAATGGCTTTCCTGATCCATTCCTCCTCGCCAAGGTGCCAGGCCGCCCCCGCGCTCCATGTCGGGTTGAACTGCCTGTTGCTTCCGAAGTTGGAGCTGCCGTCGGTGCGGAACGATGCGTTAAGGACGATCGTCTTTCCGAGATAGTAGTCCGCCGAGGCGTAGAACGAGGCGTAGCGGGTCTTGCTGAAATATTCCCCGTTGAGTTTCTCGACCTGCCTCACCCATTCGTCCTGCGGGCCGCTGACTGACGGCAGGGAAGTGGTGCCGGTCTTCGGATCGTAGTTGTAGCGCTTTGTGAAGATCGTGTTGGCATCCGAGCCTCGGACTTCCGCTCCCGCCAGCACATTGACGGTGTGAAGTTCACCGAAGGTCTTGTTGAAAGCGAAATGCCCACGGACTACATAGCTGTTCCTGTCGGTCCTGTTCTGGGAGATGCTTCCGTAGAGATTTGTCTGCGAGCGGTCGTCGCTTCCGAGCCTGTCCCGGAAGGCCGTATAAGTGTCCTTGTCCACGACCTTGTCGGTGGAGTTGTTTGCGAATGAATATGACGCCAGCCCGACGAAGTGCAGAGGCTCCAGAATCTTGAGATCCACCTGCGTCCTGAACGTTCCGTTCGTGTTTTTTGTGGAGCTGTAGTTTGAGTCCAGCTCGCGGAGGAGGCTGAATCCGTTCTTCGGCATCACCTGTTCGACTCCGCGTCCGTTGTAGTACCCGAGGGTGAACCAGGTGTTGTCGGCGGCGTAGGAACCGTCATCGTTGTACGCCTTCTCGTACGGATTGGAGAAGTAGGCGTAGTTGAACGGATCCACGCTTGAATATGGCATCCTGGATTCCTGCCTTGCGGCCTCCATTCCGATGTCGATGCGGACCCAGTCCACAGGCTTGAGGGTCATCTTGGAGTTGACATTGTACCTTCTGTAGCTGTTGTGTATCAGCATTCCGTCCTCGTCGTTGACTCCGAGCGCGACATAGTAGGTGCTCTTGTCCGAACCGCCGCTGAGGGAGAGATGGTGCCCCTGCGAGAAAGCGTTCCGGAACAGGAGATTGTACCAGTTGGTGTCGTTCTCCCTTAATGACGCTATGTATGCGTCCTGCGCCGCCGTGTCGCCTTTGAGTTTGGTGAAGCCCCCAAGCCCGGCCCTGATCTGACCTACGATTCCGACAACCGGATAGACCACAGTGTTGTCCGTCAGGGATTCCTCGTACTTGCTTGCCGAGAACTCGTTCCAAAGCTCGTCCTCCCAGGCCAGTTTCTCCGCCGAGTTCATCAGATTCAGGGTTCTCTGAGGCTTGATCGAGAGGGTGAACGTGTTGTTGTAGTTGATCCTCATCCTTCCAGCCTCGCCTTTCTTCGTGGTCACGACGATGACACCGTTAGCCGCCCGGGAACCGTAGATGGCCGCCGCGGCAGCATCTTTCAGGATGGTGATGCTCTCGATGTCGTTGGGGTTGATGTTGCCGATGCCATTCACGAATATGTCATCGAAGCCTCCGGTGGCGAGCTGCTCGGAACTGAGGCTTGGCGAGTCACTTTGCATCGGGACTCCGTCCACAACCCAAAGTGGCTGGCTGGTTCCAGAGAGGTTGTTCGCGCCTCTGATCCGGATCCTTGACTGCGTTCCTGGCTGTCCGGAAGTCGCCGAGACGGCCACACCGGCGACCTCACCCTGCATCAGCGCATCGACTGACGAGATGGCCTTGGCCTCGAACTTATCCGAATTGATGACTGCCACGGAGCCAGTTATCCTTTTGACAGTTGTCTGCGCGTAACCCGTGACCACGACCTGGTCGAGCTGCGTGCTCTCCCATTCCATCACAATAGTGATGTCCTCCGTCTTCCCCGGTGTGATTCTGTAGACGACATCTTTCATCCCGACCGAAGAGAACAGCACGGATTCCGTTCCATCCGGAACCTTGAAACTGAACTTTCCGTCCAGATCCGAGGTCGTTCCCGTGGTCTTTTTCTGCATAGAGATTATCCCCGCCCCGATCACCGGAGCTCCGTCCGTGTCCACAACCTTTCCGGTAAGCAGTACGCTCTGCGCCGCCGCCGTCATCTGTGTCAGCAAGACGGCCGCGATCCAGACAATCCCGCATCTTTGAAGTTTGGATAGTAACTCGTTCATATCCTGTACTTTTGTTTAGATAAAATCCATTTCCGTCTTTACGAGACCTTGAATGGTGCAAGATGGAAAATACAAAAGTACAAAATTGTGGATAAATTCGTTAAGATGAATCAGATTTATAAAACATTGTTTTATGTAACATCCTTTACTATAAACATAAGTTTTTATGTAAATTTGTAGAGTATCGTCATGGTAGTGACACAAATGCTTGTCAAATATGGTTTGTGAGGGTTTTATGAAATCGAATTTAACAAAATCAGTTGTTGTCCTGGCTGGATTCGCACTGCTTTATGTCCTGACACGCATCCCTTTGGTACATGTCGGTGAACGTGTCGTGTCGTGTGACAGTGCCTTGGCCGCTCTCCTGTTCAAGAAAGGTTCTTTCGCATATTCTTTGATGAAGCATCTGTTGTCCTGCATCATTCCATTGATCACGGTTGCTATTGTGTGCAAAGGAAAGAATATTCTGGAATGTTGGGGACTCCGCAGGAACTTTCTTAAAGGATGGGCGGTTGGATTGCTGTGCTGCATCCCTATGTTGGTCTGCAACCTGATTGCTGGACATGTCGAGTTTGGTTGGGATAAACTTTTCCTCGGCGCTGTCTTCGCGGGACTTTTTGAGGAATTGATATATCGTGGATTCCTGTTCGGTGTCCTGCACCGCTACTGTGGCTGGCGCTTTATCTGGGCGGCTCTCCCGGTGGCGGTTCTGTTCACGCTCGGACATTTCTATCAATCACACGATTTCGTGTCCGGTTTGCAGGTCTTCTGTGTAACCGCTCTCGGCAGTCTGTTTTTCAGCTGGCTGTATATGGTGTGGGACAATAACCTATGGGTGCCTATCTCCTTTCATATTATGATGAACGGCATCTGGGTCCTCATTCCTATCGCTGACGCTACATCTTCCGTCGGATCCATAACCGCGAACATAGGACGTTTGCAGACTGTCGCCCTTGCGGTTACACTGACTGTCTTTACAAGAGGCGTGAGCCGCAACGGGTTGATTGTTAGTGAATCACGAGTTTATGCCCTCTTGAATAGGGAGGCGATGAATATGTCCGTTCACTATGATGTTGACAAGAATCTCCTCTATGCCGCGGCCGCTTTTTGACTCTCCCTTTCGCAAATCCAGAGCCACGCTTGGCGTTTACATTTTTTACGGCTGATAAGTCACTGACGGAAAGAAGAAAAGAGTGAAATGAAAACGAACAGGATAACACTGCGGCCTTGGCAGGAAAGCGATGCCGAGACGTTGTTCAAATATGCTTCCGATCCGGATGTCGGTCCGCGTGCTGGATGGCCGGTGCACAAGAGCCTCGAGGAAAGCCTTGATGTGATCAGGAATATATTCACAAATGACCACACTTGGGCGATCGAGCTGAATGAGACAGGTGAGGCGATCGGCTGTATTGGTTATTATCCGAGCGGCGAGAGCAACATCGGCATCGGCGAGGATGACGCCGAAATCGGCTACTGGGTGGCCAAACCATATTGGAACAAAGGAATATGTACGGAGGCCCTTCGCCTGATGATCGACTACTGCTTCAATGTTAAAGGTTTCCATACTCTCTGGTGTGATTATTTCGTTGATAACCCCGCTTCCGGCCGAGTCATGGAGAAATGCGGCTTCCAAGACACCGGCAAGATCAACTGGTGCAGCCAACTCTACCAGGGCGATGAGAGGCCAGTGAAAGTGATGCGGCTGGATCCGTGATTTATAAGCGATTGATAGACAAGGAATAAAGCCGTTATCTTTAGTTGGCTCTAACTAAGGGTGATGAACTAACGGGTTGATTTACAGTTTATTGTGTATTACGACGCTTTAAGCGGGTTAAAGAGCGTATAAAAAGAAACGACAGCGAAAAAATCAAAAGTCAAATTTTGGTAACGTGCAAAATTTGACTTTTGCCTTTTTTTCGCTGTCGCCTGCACATAATGCCCCTTTGCCTTTTCTACACTTTGTCACTTCGACAAACTCAGTGACCAGTGTGTCTAAGTGCCAGGTGGTGATATGCCGCTACTCGTAGCGGATGGCCTCAATCGGGTCGAGGTTGGAGGCTTTGCGTGCCGGGTACCAACCGAAGAAGATGCCGATTATGGTGCAGACGAGGAAGGAGACGACGATGCTCCAAGGCTGGATGAGGATTGGGTAGGAGAGAACGGCCTTGACTATGTACGAGGCCGCCACACCTAAAATTACCCCCAAAAGTCCGCCCGTTATGCTGATCAGCGTCGCTTCGATCAGGAACTGGGCGAGGATGTCACGGCCTTTGGCTCCGATGCTCATTCGTAGGCCTATCTCCTTTGTCCGCTCGGTGACGGAGACGTACATGATGTTCATGATCCCGATGCCGCCCACGAGGAGGGATATTCCCGCGACAGCCGCAAGCAGGGTGGACATCATGTCGCTCGTGCTGGTCATCATCGTGGAAAGCTCCTGCTGCGAGCGGATGTTGAAATCGTCGTCGTCGGACTCCTTTAGCTTGTGGTTGCGCCGGAGGACGGACGACACCTCCTCGATGGCCTTGTCGGTATATTCCTCACTCAGCGCGGAGCAGACGATCTCCTGGAGGTAGGTGATGGCGAGGATCCTTTTCATCACGGTGGTGTACGGCGTGATGATGAGGTTGTCCTGATCCATCCCCATACTGTTGTAACCTTTGCTTTCCAACACTCCGACGATGCGGAACGGAATACTGCCGAAGCGGATGACCTTTCCTACCGGGTTCTCGCCGTTCGTGAAAAGCTGGTCGATGACGGTCTTGCCGACGAGGCAGACCTTGGCCGCCGTCTTGATGTCCTGCTCCGAGAATATGTCGCCGTCCTGCACCTTGTAGCCTCTGATGTCGAGGAATTCCTCGTTGACACCATAGACGGATGTCGGCGTGTTGTTGGCGCCATAGACCGCCTGGCCGGTGGAGTTGACGGAAGGGGAGACAAGCGAGACGTGGCCGCATTCCTTGCGTATGTCCTCGAAGTCCTTGACTTTAAGGGTCTGCATATCATCGGCGCTGAGACGTACCCCTCCACGCATATCCTCTCCCGGATGGATCATTATCATGTTGGATCCCATCTCGCTGATCTCGGCCTGGATGCTCTTCTTGGAGCCTTGGCCGATGGCGAGCATAGTGATGACGGAGCCGACACCTATGATGATGCCGAGCATCGTCA
>ERZ1023658.100-NODE-100-length-35193-cov-41.712619_pt1 | contig 35193 bp, 23 predicted proteins | sample MGYA00380339_ERZ1023658 | MGnify/ENA primary metagenome ERZ1023658 (study PRJEB33179, sample SAMN07448981) | human gut metagenome | biome: Human-gut; feature: Human associated habitat; material: Faeces | host: Homo sapiens | place: India: Bhopal | collected... | reverse complement strand
CTCTGCCAGTGCGGCGGCTTTCTAAGGGTGTCGCCGTTGCGTCTCTGTGCTGTCCAGTCCGTTTCCCCAACTGTCTCATAATCATTAGTTGGGGCTCCACCCTTTGATGTTCAGTCGCTTACGGAATGCTGCTAATCAAATCTGACTGGCAGCATTTTGCTGTTTCCTGTCTTTCACACGTTTACTGATCACGCCTTAATTAACTTTGTATCCACGTTTACATACACGTTTCCTTACGTGCAGCCTCTCTGTCTTACTATCAACTCTATAGGCTATGTACGCTTGCCGATGTATATAAATTGCATGCAAATTATTCACCCATAAATAATTAATGCTATGTTGAAAATCTCTAAGGACGGAGTCTCCGTCATAGCTGTGCTTGACAGGCGCAGAGCAAAGAAATCAGGTGTGTTCCCAGTCAAGATTGAGGTTGTTTACAACCGTATCCAAAAGTACTACCCAACAGGAGTCGATCTCCCTGCCTCAGAGTGGAAACGGATATCCTACTCTAAGCGCATGCCCGATTGCCACGCTGACATCATCACGAAATTCAATCAGATAAGCGCCGAAGTTGAAGCTTTACTTGAGAAAGGTGCGTTTTCATTTGAGACTTTGGAGGCCAGATTAGGTAAACCCGTTGACAAGACGTTAAACGCAGCGCTCGAGTCAATGATGGACAAATTTCAAGCTGAGGGGAGGATAAACTCCTACTATCGCTGCCGTACGACTCTGAAAAATGTAGAACGGTTCGCCGGTAAGGAAATCTTGTTCAGTAAGTTGTCTGTTTCATGGTTTAACGCTTTCGAGAGTTTCCTCAAGAAGGAGAACAAGGCGATGACCACAATCTGCATCTACATGAAAACCCTCCGTTGTGTTATGAACGATGCCGCGGCCGCTGGCTTGGTCAAGGAATCAATGTTTCCGTTCGGCCGTGGCAAGTACATAATTCCCAAAGGCAGTTCCAGAAGCCTCGCCCTCTCGTACGATCATATTCGTAAAATAGTCGCCTACAAAGGCACCGCGTCCAGGGAGCGCTACCGCGACCTATGGCTCTTCTCCTACCTTTGCAATGGCATCAATTTCCGCGACATGCTATTCCTTAAATATAAGAATATAATAGACGGTGAGATTTGTTTCCTTCGCTCCAAGACTGCTCGTGCCTATGGCGGATCAAAGATTATCCGTGCCGTGATCACTCCTGAGATGATGGACATTCTCCGCCGCTGGGGCAATCCATACGACGGCAATCCCGAAACCCTCCTGTTTGACTATGCCGAAGGTGCCACTGACATGCTTTCCATCTCCAACACCGTCCGTAAAGTCATCAGCATGTGCAACAACGCCTTGAAGAAAATAGCCGAGGAGTTGGGAATACCACCGTTCACAACCTATTCAGCCAGACACAGTTTCGCCACAGTTCTCCTTCGTCAGGGCGTGGATCTCACATTTATCTCGGAATCTCTCGGCCACTCCAGTCTCTTGGTCACCGAGCACTATCTTGGCGGTTCAGACCGTCTGGACAGAATGCGCAACGCCCGTCTCCTGACCAATTTCTAGAATATCTCATTCTTGCCTCGCTGAGCCAAACAAGTCTAACCCTTACATAAACATAATGATTGAGGCCGTTGGCTTCTCCGCCACCGGCCTCTTTTTTTGCAGTCGCTCGTTGATTGGAATGCCGAGAACCACCATTCCCTTGTTTGGTAGTCTGCCGCGTTTTGTTCCAGACAACCTGTTATTATACTAAGATATTCCAGACTCCATTACGCTTCGCGCCGTCTCTCTGGATTATCCCTTTGCTTTTAAGGCTTGACAGGATGCGCTCGGCTTGTCTGGGTTTCAGTCCTATCTTATCCGATAATTTGACCGCCGTGATCCGCCTGTCTGCCCTTATGAACCCTAACGCTTGAATCTCACTCTCGCTGAGGTTGTACTCAGCACCGATTTCATAGAGAGATTTCCCTTGGTGCTCCATGAGAGTGTCAAGTATCTCTTGAAGCATAAAATCAATGAATGGCTGGCAGTCCCCCTTTGACGAACTTTGGGATATTGCCTGATAATAGTCATGCTGGTGCGAATAGACCATATTCTCAACCGGAAGGTGTTCGAATATCGGGTTTATCTTCCCGAGAATGAGTGATTGCCATAGTCTCCCAGTCCTGCCGTTGCCGTCCGAGAATGGGTGGATGAATTCAAACTCATAATGGAATACACAACTTCGTATAAGTAGATGATCGGACGATGACCGCAGCCACTCGAACAAATCATCCATCAAATCCTTTACCCTTTCAGCCGGCGGTGCGATGTGTATGATATTCGTTCCATCAAAGACTCCCACACCATTTTTCCTGAATATTCCGGCATCATCAAGCAGGCCGCACATCATTGTATAATGAGCCTTTAGAAGATCCTCTATCGAAAATGGGTTGAGTGTGTTGTATAATTCGTATGTTTTGAGAGCGTTCTTTACTTCAAGAATCTGCCTTTGCGGGGCGATTACTGTTTTCCCCTCCAGGATAGCTGTCACATCGCCTTCCGAAAGAGTATTGCCTTCAATCGCCAATGAAGAATGCACCGTCTTCACGCGATTCGCTTTTCGCAACCTTAACGAATCACTTTGCTCCATTCGTATCGAATAGCGCTCTATTTGTGCGGAGATCTCCGCTATGAGATTGATGGCTTTTGCTGAGACTGTGAAAGGTGGAGTGTACATTTGTTCCCGTGTTATTCCGTCATTTATTCCGTCATTTATTCCGTCATCCACTTCATCGGTCATGGCGTCCGTTATGATAGACGTCTATTTATCAGTCGGTCTCTGGCTACTGCACCGCACAGAGCCTACCGAAGTGTTGAAGAGCCTGACACCTCCAAAGGTAGTGAATAATTCCGTCATTTCCGCATGCAAAGTGCATGTCGGAGGCGGGTTTTGCTTATGAATATGTCCGTTCCGGAAGCTTGTGACGTGGATTCCCGTGAGAAATGGGATGTCACTCCTAGTAATAAATATGTTTTACGGCACCCACCAAGGTGGTACTCCATAACACAACGACAAATATATGGGTTTAATTTTTCATAAACAAGTTTTTTCGTCAAGAAATCGCAAAAAAAAGCTCAAAAAACATTTATTACTAGGAGGAACAATGAGAGCAAAATAGGGCAAAGATTGCCCGCTTATTTAAAAAAGACCATAAACAATAAAGTTATTTTATTCTTTTATTTTTTTTGTTATGAACAAAAAGTTGATCAATTCTTTCCTGCTTGGAGCCACATTGGTTCTGTCTGCGGGTGCTTTTGTGTCCTGTCAGGACTATAAAAGCGACATCAACGACCTTACCGATCGCGTGAGTGCAGTCGAGAAGGTGTCTAAGGAATTGCAGGCCCTCATTCAGAAGGGGTCTGTGATCACTAATGTGGAGTCTAGCGCGAAAGGTGTCAAAGTGACATTGAGCAGTGGCGAGACATTCGAGATTACCAACGGTACCAATGGAGCCGATGGTAAGGATGGTAAAGACGGCGCCGCCGGTAAGGATGGCAAGCCGGGAAGCGTGGTGACAATCGGTTCGGATGGTTACTGGTACATTGATGGTGTCAAGACCGAGTACAAGGCCCAGGGTGAGAAGGGCGAAAAAGGTGACCAAGGTGAGACCGGCCCCCAGGGACCTCAAGGCCCGAAAGGCGAGGATGGCAAGGATGCCACTGGCATCTACTACTATCCTGGCACAGAAGGCGCTGAGAAGGGTTTCTGGGTAAAGGTTACCGTTGTCGGAGACAATGAGACAAAGGAAGTGACCACCTTGAGGTGGGCTCCAAAGGAGGAAGACCGCATTGGAGTTGTTTGGACTGACGGCCAGCTTAAGCTGACTAACGTCAAGGGTTATGATGGTACTCTTACGATTGACCTTAATACCTACCTTAAGGCTCTTGTCTTTAAGCCGGAGATGGTACTTGACGGTCAGAATGCGATGGAGTACATCTACATCCCTTACAAGCCGATGACCTTGGGTCCTAAGGAGGAAGGTTTGAAGCATGCCCACATGCGTCACACCGCTGCTGGCTGGACCACGGTTGAGAATACCTATTCCGTAGGTGCCACGACAAGTCATGAGGGTCTTGCTTATCTTAACCCTACCTATGACAAGCTTTACAGCCTTGATCCTTCAAATGCGATTGTGCCTGATTACACACAGAGGAACCTCGGGACAGTGTCGCAGGATCCGGATTTCGTGAAGACAAGAGTTGCCTCCGTTCCTAACTATGCGACCAATCCTGCCGCTTCCAAGCCTATGGCAACTTTCCTTGATGTGAAGGACGGCATCATGCATGTCGGCATCACTATGCTAGGTGAAAAGGTAATGACTCAGGAAGAGGCCAGCCCTAAGAATGCCTTCGATTTCTATCCTCACAAAAAAGACTACGGCAAGATTACTGACCTCGCCGTCACCGCTCCGTTGGGAGAGGGTAAGGAGACAATCACCTCGACCTGGGCTTCTGTCTATGCCTCTCAGATGGTGTTCGAGAGCCTTGCCTATACCGCTTTTGCCAAGCAGTACACCTACATTGACCCGGAGCATGAGTACTCTTCCTGGAAGTGGGACGCCACCAATAAGAAATTCGTACAGAACACAAGTGAGCCGGGCAAACTTCTTGGCTATGGTGATGATCCTCACAAGGCTCCGGTGGAAGGCGGTATGCATCTTTATCATGATGTTCACGATGCCGCTCAGATGGTGGCCACTCTTGAACTTCAGTACGACAGCGAGGTGGGTATCAACCTTAACAAACTCGTTGAAGCTGATGTCATCTTCAACTCCTGCCGTTCTTGGAATGACCGCGAGATCAAGACTCGCACCGAGGCTCAGCTTAAGGATCTTGGAATGAAGTTCAATTTCGTTCAGGTTCCTTACTCTGTTGGTGAGAATGGAACGGAACAGACCCAGAACCACAGCCTTCTCAAGACTAGGGCTGACGGCACTTACATCGTTGCCTGTGGTGTCAAATCAAACAGCGACACCGATCCTCTTTCCTGCGAGCCGGATGAGACCAAGGTAGGCAAGAACGCTCCGAAGTCGATCGTCGGCAGAACTCCGCTTATCCGCGTAGAACTTAAGGACACTGTCAACAACAAGATTGTCGAGGAAGGTTACATCAAGTTCATCATAGTTGAGCCTGAGAGACCTATCATCACCAAGGTATTCGACCTGGGCTACTTCTACTACAAGTGTACGGGGCAGTTCCAGCCAACCACTTGGCACGCCATAGAGCAGAAGGTCCTTGACGAAGCTGTTGACATGGGTAAGGAGACTTTCAATGTTCTCTATGAGGCTGTGAAGTACCCGCACGTGATTGATCTGTCTGACATCGATTTGCCGATTGACCCTAATGATCCTATCTTTGAGTTCGCTCAGTGGGTTCCAACAGGTAAAGTCGACATTTATGGTCAGCCAATATTCAAGCTTGCTGACAAGAAGATTGGTCATATCTTTGAGTACAAGGAGCCTGATTCCGAGACAACCAACATGTTTGGTATTTACCTCGGTCGCGAAGACTTCGTGAACTGTGTGAACGACAAGACATATCCTGTTGTTGAGGAGGTAAGGTACATTAAGTTCATCCCAAGGAAGGGTCTGGGCAACACCAACTTCAACCGTGAGCCAGTCTATCTCCCGGTAAAGATTACATTCGCTTATCCTAAGGGTGTGATGGCCAACAAGATACCTAAGTACTGGTATGCTGACAACAGTTTCAACCCAGCCAATGATGTCCTTGACAAGGATAAGCTTAAAAACATCCACGGTAACGTCGAGGCTCCTGGCAACGAGGCTGACCTTAAGGTAGGTGCTGCTGACTTCGAGGTTTATCTTGACGAGCGTTTCGCTAAGACCACAACTGGTCATACTCATAGCGCTCAGTGGACTGCTGATGCTTGGAAGCCTGGATACTTCTGCTTCTATGACGAGACTAACACTTGCAACGACAAGTCTGAGAATGCTCCTTCATTCAGCATTGTTCCTGAAGCGTTCAGCCCGGCTCAGACTTGGAACATTGAGGAGAACTTCCCTTCATTCGTTCAGGAAGATCTTGTTTACCTCTACTACTTCACTCTTGGTAACGTCAAGACTGTAAAGGGTGTGAGCGGCAAAGAGTATAAGCTTTCTGTTGACAATGCTGTTGCCAACTCTCCAGTGATGCTTTACACTGATCCTGCGAAGTATGAGTACAAGAACACGGTTCTGTATGCTAATGGAACGAAGATCGCTGAGATTAAGTACCAGTACAACGCCACTGAGTATGGTGCTTCCGCTACTCGTGAGCACGAGGCCAAACTCGTGGTTCTGAACAACGAGGTCACCAAGGATCTCATCAACATCCCTGAAGGAAAGGCAAGTCTTGCCACCGCTGATTCTGAGGCTGTTGTCAAGTTCTTCGAGGACACCTTCGATGTTGAACTTGGTGTGGCTGTCTTCAATGAGGAGTGTGGCGCTTACCTGCCGCTTGCTGACAACACATTCAAGGCTGAGCTCCTGAAGCCTGTTTATGTTGAGCCACTTGGACCTATCACTTTCACTGACGCTCTTGACAATGGTGGAAACAAGGTCGCTCTTTATGACCTCGTTAAGTTCTATGACTGGAGAGCCGCTGCCGGTGACAAGGGTGCTTATGTATTCTCATCTCATACACCTGTCGATCTCTACAAGTACTATGTAGTTGACCTTATTACTGTTAACCCTGAGGAGATTATGACTGACCTTTCCGGTGAGTTCAAGACTCTGAAGGAGTACAGCAACGGTGTTGAGTTCCAGGTATACGACAGCAAGAACAATCGTCTCGACGATGGTAAGGTTGTTGACCCTGCACATAAGTGTACACCTGGTAAGGCCAAGGCTAACTATGATTACCTCTGGTACTCTAACAACACCGCAACTGTTGTTAACTTCAACATCAAGGTTCCTGTAAGAATCCACCATAAGTGGAGCCAGAACGACCTGATCGTTTGGGTTGAGGGTACTGTTAACAGAACTGTAGGCAACTAATCGCTGATTTCTGATTAATCTATAATAAATTTCCCCGGTTTGCGAAAACGAGCCGGGGATTTTTTTCTTAGAAGACCGTGACTTCCATACTAATAAACACTCCATAAGAGCAGATGACGAGAAAATTTATGTTGATCTGGCTATTCACGCTTGTCTTTGCGACTGTCGCATCCGGAACCGACCGTAAGGATGACCGGCATCTTGTTCGTTCCATCAATTCTGTTTCCGCTGGCTTCACTCCCGAATGGAATGTGCGGATTTTGGGAGGAGGTGCCTATTCGTTGGGCGAGGCCGATTTCGCCGATCTACTCACTCCTGCGGCTCAGTTGTCTGTCGGATGCAGGTTCGACCAGATGTTAGGAGCGAGAATCTCTTTCAGCGGCTGGCAGGCCAAAGGCAGGTACAACTATCCTTACCTTGATTATCAATGGAATTATGTGCTTTCGAGTGCTGAGATCGTCTTTGATCTGATGTCGTTGTTTGGAGGCTGGCATCGAGATCGCCTACTGAGTGTCAATCTGTTCGCTGGCGGTGGCGCCGCGGCTGGTTTCAGGAACATCGAGGCCGCCCGTATGCTCAGGAATAACGAAACTTTCTATGGCTTCGAGAAGCTGTGGACGGGTACTAAGATTTTCTGGGGTGCCCGTGGTGGCCTTGAACTTGATCTGCGTCTTTCGCACTGTCTCTCACTCTGTCTTGAGACAAACGTGATAATGTTCCCTGATGAATTCAACTCTAAGGTAGGTAAGGATGACCCTTTCGACTGGCAATTCAACTGTCTTGTGGGATTTAAATTCAGTTTTGGCCGATAAGGCAGCGCATGCCGAACCATTCTATTAATATTATTTCAATTATTCATTAATTATATGAGAAATTATTTCAAGTCGGGCTTCCGCTTCGTCACCGCCGCATTCATTACTTTGTCGGCGTTGGTGTCGTGTACCGACTATCAGGACGAGATCAACAATCTCGGCAAACTCTATGAAGACCACGAGCAGCGCCTTAAGAACTTCGAGACGTTGACTGATGATTTTAGTTCGCAACTTAAGAGTCTGGCTGCCCTTGTCAATGCTATGGAGAGAGGAGACTACATCAAGTCTGTTGTCCCTGTTGAGAATGGCTACACAATCTATTTCAACAAACAGTCTCCGGTCACCATCACCAATGGTAAGAATGGCAGTGATGGCGCTGACGGGAAAACGCCTGATGTCTCGATCAGGAAGGACGCTGATGGATTTTACTATTGGACTTTGAACGGAGAGTGGATCTTGTCCGGTGGTCAGAAAGTCCGAGCCAATGCTGTTGACGGAGAGAAGGGCGACAAGGGCGACAAGGGCGATAAGGGTGACCAGGGGGATAAAGGTGATAAGGGCGACAAAGGTGATTCCGGGACTATCGGTGCCGTCCCTTTGCTGCGTATTAATGCGTCCACCAATGAGTGGGAGGTCTCTGCTGACGGAGGAAAGACTTGGACCACCACCGGAACCAAAGCGACTGGCCCGAAAGGTGACCCTGGGGAGAAGGGTGACAAGGGCGATAAAGGCGATGGAGCCAGCGGTCTGTTCGCTGACGTAAAACTCTCCGAAGACGGGAAAACCTTGATTCTGACAATGACGGATGGCACCGTCTATAATATTCCTATCGCTCAGAAGGAAGATGAGCCGGTTGAGCCGGAGGAGAAATACATCTGGGTAGGAGGCAACACGATTGACTCCAACAACGCTTCCAGCGTCGGAGGAACCTGGCTCAAGAAGGGAAAGGTTTCGTACGATTTTGAGACCAAGATTCTCACACTCGAAAATGTGGAGATAGAGACCACTCTCAACAATGTCGGCATCAAGTCGGAGGTGTCCGGGTTAACAATCAATGTGATAGGTAATTGCTCGATCAAGTCTTACGCTACTGCTGTCAGTGCCTTCGCTCCAATGACGATAACCGGTGCGGGTGTCCTTAAGCTCGAGGGTTCTTCGGCTGGTATAATGATGCAGACCGGATCTTCAGTCACCATTTCCGACGTGGATGTCAGGGTGAAGGGTGCCTGGGGAATCACCAGCCGTCAGGGTCTTGACGGCTATCTTAAGGTCGAGGGAACGAAGACTTATCTTTCGGCGGAAGGAACTTCCGGTTCGATCGCCGATATTGGTGGCCTTGGACTTGACGGGTGCAAGATCACCGTGCCTGAGAGCGCTGTCTTTGACTCTTTCTCCGGCTCAGTAGTCGTTGGCGAGGATGTAGTGAAGACTCTTGTGGAGATCAAGAGTGTGTACGACCTCTCCATCGGAGGAGAGAAAGTCTCCGCTGACAACGCCGCAAGCATCACCGGTCCGTGGCTGAAGGGTGGCAGCGTCTCCTATGAGGTCGCTTCCAACAGCCTTGTCCTGACCAACACGGAGATTGTCTCTTCGTCGGCCGGAATCGTGTCCTCTATCGAGAATCTCAAAATCCGTGTGAACGGGAAATGCTCCATCAACTCGTCCGGATCAGCCATTCAGTCTGCCGGTTCTTTGAATATTCTCGGAGCGGGAGATCTGAATCTGACCAGCGCTTCCGGCAGCGGTGTCGCGCTTACTGAGAATACATCCAGACTCACGGTTCGCGGCGGCAAGGTGAACGCGTCCGGCGTTTATGGCGTCTCCGGTGTGGCTGATGGCTTGACCTATCTGACTGTCACGGGTTCCGAGACCGAGGTGACGGCGAGAGGAAGCTCCGGCTCAGTGGTGAATATAGATGCCCTTGACCTCGACGGCCTTGTCATCTCTACCCCGGAAGGAGCCAAGTTCGATGCCGCTAACAGAGGCATAGTCAAGGATGGCGAGATTGTCACATCGAAGGTTGTGATCGGGAAGAAAACCACTTATGACCTTTGGATCGGTGGTGTCAGGGTGACTGCCGAGAACGCCTCCAGCATAACCGGATCTTGGTTAGGAGGTGGCTCGATCACCTACAGCGCCGCCAGCAACCTGCTGACATTGAACAATGCGACAATCCAGTTGTCCGACGAGACCACAATCGGGTTGGATTCCCGTATTGATGGACTGAAGATTTACGTCAGCGGCACGTGCTCAGTGGTCTCAAAGGCTCCGGCGATCTCCGTGTCCGGGTCTGTCACGATAATCGGTGGCGGTGTGCTGAATCTGGAAAGTGAGTGGTGCGGATTATCCTTGACCGCCAAGGACTCAAGGTTCAATGTCGCCAAGGCCACAGTCAATGTCAAAGGCAAATGGGGCATTGTCGGCGGAAAGGCCTACAATGCCTACTTGGAACTCTCCGATGCCGCGGGAGAACTGTCGGCTGAGGGGGCCGAAGGCTCGATTGTGGATATTGGAGGACTTGCATTGGCTGATGGATGCGCCATCACTATCCCTGACGGGGCTGTTTTCGACACCGCCAGGAAAGCTGTCGTGACAAGTGAGGGTGAGGTCGTCAAGGCCAAAGTGAGAATCGGCAAGAAGTAGAAGCCGGACTCTGTGACTGGTCAAGCCATTTCGCCAAGGCTCTTTATGGGGCCGGTGAAGTGGCTTCTCCTTTTTCCTCTGCCTCCAAGACCTCCCCTCTGACCCTGAGGATGATCTGGTTTGGACTCGAGGAAACGTACACGGCGATGGACTTGTCGAAGTGGCCAGATCCTATCTGATTGGAGAACAGTACCTTTATCTCGCCCTTCTCTCCCGGTTTTGTCGGTTTTCCCGACCATTCCACCTGCGTGCAGCCGCACGATACGATCACCTTTTGTATGACAATCGCCACGTTGGTGTTGTTTCTGTACTTGAATATGCAGGTCTGTGATCCACCGCTCTCGGCGAACTTTCCGAAGTCGTGCACCTTGTTCTCGAAAGTCAGCGTTTTGTCCACCACCACACTTTGGCCTTGTGCCGCTGCGGAAGAGATGACTCCTATCGGCAGTGTCTGAACAGTCAACAGCAGAACACTGGACAGAAGATATTCAATAACAGCAATTTTTCTCATTTGCCTATGTTTTTGGATTCGGCTCTTTACGGACATTGCAGCAGGGCTGCCGAATCGGTTGTGTCATTATGCGCAAGTCCATTCAAATATAACGAATTGTCGCCAAATATGAAAACTATGCTTGGCAGAGAATATACCAACGAAAACACCGATTGAAATGCCACGAAAACACCGATTGAAATGCCACGAAAACACCGATTGCTTTGTGCTTTTACGTTAATTTTCATAACTTTGGCAAATAAATGAAAATTTAGTATGGAATATCTCAAGAGAATCGCTGATCGTATATTGCAAGACAACCTTGAAGCCTCGGGCGCGGTGCTTGTTGAGGGGCCGAAATGGTGCGGAAAAACCACGACATGCAGCCAAATTGCTAACAGCTCCATTAGTTTGCAGGATGTTGACATGAGGGATGAATATCTGGCGACGGCGGCTTCCAAGCCATCGCTTCTTCTGATGGGCGACACTCCACGTTTGATTGACGAATGGCAGGATGCGCCTGTAATCTGGGATGCGGTACGAACAGTATGCGATAAAAGAGGTGGTGTCCCGGGACAGTTCATCCTTACTGGCTCCAATAGGGTGAAAAAAGAAGAGACCAGACATTCGGGAACAGGCAGGATCGCAAAGATGAAAATGCTCCCTATGAGTTTATGGGAGTCAAAGGAGTCGACAGGGCAGGTCTCTGTCGGTGAACTATTTAATGACCCGGAATATGATATTGACGGTAGAACTTCAAAACTGTCTGTCGAGGACTTGATTCTTGCGGCGTGCCGTGGTGGATGGCCAGCATCGCTTCTTCCTGTAAAAAACAAGGCCCGGTTGCTTGTTGCCAAGAATTATATGAAAAGTGTATGCTCGGAGGATATTTCCAGAATAGATGGAGTTCAGCGTGACGAGAAGACTGCCGCGATGATAATGCGTTCATACGCCCGTAACATCTCAACGATTGTCAAAAAGACATCAATGCTTTCGGATGTCACTTCTTCCGGTGAGGTAAGCTGCTCTTCGGACACGTTTGATGATTATGTCAAGGCTTTGGAAAAATTGTTTGTCATTCAGGACATAGGTGCATGGTGTCCGGCGATAAGGAGTAAATCAAACATCAGAAGTACCCCTAAAAGATCGTTCTGTGATCCGTCTGTCGCGGTCGCCGCTTTGGGGTTGTCTCCGGATATCTTGATGACACAATTGAAGACATTTGGGTTCCTGTTCGAGCAGATGTGCATACGTGATCTTCGGATTTACACGATGGATCAAGATAGCCACCTTTCGTATTACCGGGACAGGTACGGACTTGAAGCGGATGTCGTGTTGCATCTTTCGGACGGACGCTATGCCTTGATTGAGTGCAAACTCGGCAGCCGCGAGATTGAGGACGGTGCGGCACATCTGCTTGAACTTAAGCGGCTGATAAAAACACACAACGAATCTGAGATGCAGAACCCGCTGAGAGAGCCGGATCTGCTTATGATCATCACAGGTGGCCAAATGGCGTACACAAGGCCTGATGGGGTCAAGATTGTTCCTATTGGGTGCTTGAAGGACTGAGCGTCCGCTGTAATTATATTAATAGGTATATATCTTTAAGCCCTTACGGCCGCTGAGGGCGGCAGAAGCATCCGGCATCCCGACCATAACGACTGCTTTCCCCTGCTTTCGCATGCAAAGTGCATGTCGGAGGCGGGTTTTGCTTATGAATATGTCCGTTCCGGAAGCTTGTGACGTGGATTCCCGTGAGAAATGGGATGTCACTCTTAGGAACAAATGTTTTTTAGCCATCTTTTTCTCATTTTCTGACCAAAAAATCTTGCTTATGAAAAATTAAACTCATATATTTGTCGTTGTGTTATGGGTTGTCCCCTCGGTGGGGGCTCAAAACATATTTATTACTAAGAGGAACAATTATACGTTTTATTTATTTATCAATTTGTTTTTTAGCTATGAACAAAAAGTTTAAGAACTTGTTTCTTGCGGGGGCTATCGTATTAGGCCTCGCGGGAGTAGCCGTATCTTGTACGGACTACGATGGCGACATTAACGACTTGACGGAACGGGTGAAGAAGCTGGAGAGCACTGTCAGTGATCTCCAGACTGCGATCAACAACGGTGCCGTCATCACGGATGTGACGCCTATCACTAACGGAGTCAAGGTGACTCTGAGCAATGGTAAGTCTTTCGACGTTACCAATGGTAAAGATGGCAACGACGGCAAGGACGGCGCTCCTGGCAAGGACGGTTCTGTTGTTACCATCGGTGCCAATGGCAACTGGTTCATTGACGGTAAGGACACCGGATTCGCCTCAAAGGGTGACAAGGGTGACAAGGGTGACAAGGGTGATCCTGGTAAGGACGGCAACGACGGCGCACCTGGCGCTCCTGGTAAGGACGGCGTTGACGGCAAGGATGCCCTTCAGATCTGGTATCAGCCTTGCACCGACAAGAGTGACGCCAACTACGGCAAGTGGGTTAAGTACACCTATGATCCTGCCTCCAAGGAGACAACTTCTGAGGTCACGAACATCGATGTGTTCCCTGAGGGAACCATAACGGCTGTTTATGACGAGGAGAGCGGCAAGATTACCTTCCACAATGTCGAGGGAGCGAAGGATGGCGTGGTTGAGATCAGTCTTCTTACAACCGTCAAGAGCCTTGCTCTTATTCCAGAGGCTCTGATGGAGGGTCTTGGCTACATCGAGTTCCCTTATGGTATCATCATTCCGGACGAAGAGAATGATACAGTTGTCTTCTACTCTTCTGGCGTAGCCAATGTGACTTACAGGCTCAATCCTGAGAACGCTGATGTTAACGCAAATGAATGGGCTTTCATCAACAGAAAGGTAAAGACCATCCAAATGAGAAGCGCTTCTGACAAGAAGGATCTTGTCTCTATCGTAAGCGAGAATCAGAAGCCTGTCGTTAAGGGTGGAGAGGCTACTTTCTCTATCAAGCTCAATGATTTTAACCACTTCCCTATTCAGACATGGTTTGGACCTGGTGCTGATAATGATCCAGAGGATCTCAAGAACGACATCATCGCTCTTCAGACCTACGCTAATGGTGAGACCATCACTTCCGACTATGCCTATGTAGGCATCGGTGGCCTCTATGCTCATTATGGTCTTATCCATAAGGATTTCACAAAAGAGGATGTTAGCCCGATTGACAAGAAAGTTAGGGCGTATCGCTCTCAGCCTATCGCAATCAACAATCCTGCTGACGATAAACTCTACGCAGAACTTCCTACTCCGGAGCTTCTCTACACTGAGACTCTTGATCTTAAAGACTACGTAACGCTTCTTGCTGAAGGTTATAATGTTGAAGACGCACTTGCTGAAGAGATCGGTGTTGATGTTGACTACAAGTTTGAGCTCGTTAACGAGAAGGGTGAGGTCAACAAGCCTTTCCTCGGAGAAGATAAACGTACTGATCAGAATCAGTTCGTTGTTATCGAAGGCAGCAAGATCAGGGTTAACGATAAGTTCCTTAATGAGTCAACCCGTCCTGCTGTCAACAGAACCCCTCAGGTAAAGGTTACCGCCACCACCAAGCTCGGTGACAAGGAGTACACTCTTGCTACTTGCTACATCATGATCAGAATCGTCGAGGAGAAGGTTGAACCTGAAGTTCCTGTTGTTTACTACAAGACCTTCACAGATCACTTCGTTAAGTTCTGTGGCGATAATGTCATCAAGTTCACTACTCCTATGACTGCATGCCCTGACTACACTGATGACAAGCTTGAAGTTACTTGGAAAGAGGTTAACCAGACTGTCCTTGGTGGATTGGGTCTCTCTTACGAGGCATTCCTTCAGGATTACGACACGGACAACCTCTATGTCCTCGACATCAAGAAGAGTGCTGATGGTCAGCTTGACACCACTTACGTTCCTGTAAAGCAGTACACATTCCCTGAAGGCATCACATTCTTTGTTGAGGCTCCGGAAGAGTGGAATACTTCTACTAACGTAATCTCTCTCTTGGTTGATAAGAACGCTAAGATCCCTTCAGATAAGACAACGATCGAGTTCGCTTATAAGGCTAAGAAGAACAGCAAGAAGACCCCTAATGTTGGCTTCAAGTTCGCTTACGAGATCTCTGCGAAGACTCCTACGACGCACGAGCATGAGTTCGTAACTCCTCTCAAGCTTATCCTCAACCCTGATTACCTCCTTGGTAAGATGAATGTGCCTGTAGAAGCTAAGCCTGTTTCCAAGTACATCCCGTCAACTGAGAACTACGATGTTTACGCTGGCGTTCGTGTCAAGGGTAAGGCTGATGCCAACAAGAACTTCACTTACTCTTCATCTCTCATCGAGCACTTCGAGGAGTACGGTAAGAACATCAACATCGCTGACGATGCCACAATCTCCTTCGAGATTATGAACAGCACGGCTGATTGGAAGGTTAACTATCCAAAGGATGCTTACAAGTTCATCACCAAAGATGGAAACGTTGATAAGGTAGTCTTCACAGCTGCTGAGTTCAAGGCTATCATCGCAGCTCCTGCGACATCACCTGACATCAAGTTCATGAACAACATTCTTACCGAGGACACCGCTGTTCTCGTGAAGGTTACTGAGACATGTACTACCGAAGCTGATGTGATCACTCCTGCCAAGGAGAAGGTTGGTTACTACTACGTAGTCTTCCAGACTCCTTTCAAGGTCATCACAACTAATAAGGACATTGAACTCGGTACATTCAAGAGTGATAAGGACATTACCTATATCCCTACCGACATCAAGGTTGTCGAGAAGGAAAATGAGGCTAATGTAATCTTCACTTTCGATCTTGCTACAGGTATGATGATCGCTTCTGATCATGCAAAGACTCAGTATGGCCTCAATGACCTCCCGGGCTCTGTCGAATTCAAGGCTGGTAATGCTCTTACATATCCTTACAAGGACAACACTAAGGATTCATTCGGTGGATGTCTCACATATGGCAAGAATGAAACAACCCATGGTCTCTACGTTGCGTGGGATAATCTCGGTACTGATCTTCTTGTTGACAAGTACGCTGACTACAACGTTGTTGTCAAGATTGGTGATCTCTACACTCTTGACCTTAAGGGTAAGGTAACCGTTCTTTCTACAGCTAACACCAAGGCTAAATGGCCAAACGGTATCGCTGACAAGAACAAGTAGTTTACTACTCTTGACGAGTATTAATCTATAATATTTCTTAAGAGGGAAGATAGTTTTCTGTCTTCCCTCTTTTGAATATCTCTCGACTTTGTTACAATGTTATTTCGTCTTATGAGATTATATGGATTAATGATGTTGTCGCTTGCTTTTGCGGCAATCTCCTGCCAGAAGGAGCCTTCTGCTCCGGCACCTGATGTTCCAGGGCAAGAAAAGACTTCCAGATTGCTAAAGGCTTATCTTTCGGTTGAGACCAAGGCGGCCATTACCGACAATTTCGGCTCTGTAAGTTGGAATCCCTCCGACAGCATCAGCATTTTCGATTCTGATTCCGGTTCGGGTGGTAATAAGTTTGTCACTGAGAAGGGGGGAACTACTGCTGTGTTTGCCGGACAGGCTTCTGAGCCTGCCGGTGGCTATTACTATGGAGTTTATCCTTACAGTAGCTCGACATCTTTCGCATCTAATGTTGTCAGTGCATCCCTGCCCGCTGTGCAGCAGGCTGTGTCCGGCTCTTTTGACCCGGCTGCGTTCCTTATGGTAGGGCGATCCGCGTCCACTGATCAAATGGGCTTCTATGATGCCTTGGGCGGCATCCGTTTTACGGTTTCAGAATCGGGGTATGACAAGGTCATATTCAGAGGCAATGCCAATGAAGCAGTAGCAGGATCGGTCTCAATTTCTTTCGGAGAAGATGGAATTCCGCTTTGTCAGGCGGCCTCTTCTGAAACATCCACACAGATTTCTCTTGAAGGGGAGTTCAATGCGGGAGAGTTCTATTATCTCTCCATTATCCCTCAGTCTTTCAAGAAAGGATTCACTCTGACTTTCTATAAAGGTGGTGCGGAGGTAAGCCGCTCTGTCTGCGAATCTTTCGTAAGGGTGCAGAGGTATTATTTCGCCACGGTCCGCAATGCCGACATTCCTTCGTCGATTTCGAATATTCTTGATGGTGAGCCGCTGGACGCCAAAGGAACAGCTAACTGTTACATTGTACGCGAGGCTGGTTCGTACAAACTTCCACTGGTGCGTGGAAATTCCCGTACATCAGTCGGCGCCGTGGATCATGCCGGTGTGGTTTGGGAGACCGACAACTCGGCTAACGCTGTCGCTAAGGGAACTCTGATTAATTCCTCTGTCCGTGTCAAGAACGGTTGCCTGTACTTCAAGACCGCCGAACAGTTCAAGCCTGGTAACGCCCTTGTGGCCGCATACGACTCCAATGACAGGATACTCTGGTCCTGGCATATCTGGATGTGTGATTTCGACGCGGATCAGACAGCACAGCGCTATCAAGGAGCATCTGTGGATATGATGGACAGAAATGTTGGCGCGCTGTCCTCATCTTATGAGGGAGTGGCCTCTTACGGCCTTTTCTATCAATGGGGACGCAAGGATCCTTTCATGGGGGTGGCGTCCATAGATGGCACACCTATGGCTTCCACGTGTCAGTTCGAACAGTTGGCTTCCAACGCTGACTGTACGGTTGACTTTGCTGTCGCCAATCCGACTACTTTCATCACTTGCGATCTCAGCACCGGAAACGATTGGCTGTATGCAGGGCGTCAGAATGAACTTTGGACAGATGTGAAGACCATCTATGACCCTTGTCCGGCCGGATGGCGTGTGCCTAAAGGTGGCCCGGATGGGGTTTGGAACCAAGTGAGCGAGGGCTCGTACTCTGCGGACACATCTAATCACGGTGTGCGTTTCACCCTGTCTTCCGGAGGTGTAGCCTGGTACCCTTGCACGGGCTATCTTAAAAGAAGTAATGCGACTATCGCGCTTGCAGGCTTGTTTGCCGATTATTGGACGACAACTACCGCCTCGCAGACTACGACAACTTTTGAGATTCATGTCAAAAATACTGCGGCGGAGTCCGAGATTAACCTGTATTGCAACAACAAATCACGTGGCGATGGCCATGCAGTAAGGTGCCAGAGGCAGTAGAAGTTAGAGAAAAATTGAATCATGATGAAAAAGTATATTCTTTTACTCATTTCGGCCCTGTGCCTTTTTTCCGCCTGTCAGGAGGAGTTGATCGGGGTAAGCTCGGTCGCCGTTGACAAGGAGCGTCAAGATCTCTCCATCGGGGCTTCGTTTGTGTTGAAAGCGATCATCTCACCATCGAATGCGGACAATCAGAAGATTATCTGGACGGTTGAGAATAGCTCGGTTGTTGACTATGTTGACAATCAGGACGGTAGCGCCACCATCAAGGGACTTAAGGTCGGGACTTCCAAGGTCACGGCAAGGACTGATGACGGAGGATTCATGTCTTCGTGCAATGTGACTGTCGGAGTCGGGGTCGAGAAGATCGAGCTCGACAAGTCTGAACTGTCTCTGAAAAAAGGAGAGTCCGCTTCCCTTAAGGCCACCATATTCCCTGAAAACGCTTCGGACAAGTCCCTCAAATGGGGCTCCTCTGACGTTTCTGTCGCCACTGTTGACGCGTATGGCAATGTCAAGGCGGAGGGCAATGGAGAGGCGACGGTTTTTGTCTCCTCGTCAGACGGCGGTTTCACGGCCTACTGCAATGTCAAGGTAGGTACTTCTGTCACAGGCATCAGCCTTGACCCACGTGAATTCACTCTTGAGACAATCGGAAGCAGTTTCACGATCAAGCCGGTGATTTCTCCTGAGGATGCATCGGATTTAGGGGTTGTTTGGGAAAGCGCGGACACGAAGGTCGTGTCGGTTGCCTCGGATGGTACCGTGACCGCGATCGGTCCCGGTACGACGACTGTGACCGCCACAACCAACGACGGCTCATTCACTTCAAACTGTGTTGTGAGTGTCAAGAGTCCTGCGCAGCATGTCTCGCTCGACAAGACGAGTCTGAAACTTCTCGAAGGAGAGAGCGGCAAACTCACGGCGACGGTGTACCCGTTGAACTCGACGCAGAAGACCCTTACGTGGGTGTCCGATCATCCTGATGTCGCTTCGGTTGACAACGAAGGTAATGTGACCGCCCGCAAGGCAGGCACGGCTACGGTCACGGTCAAGGTGGCCGAGAATGTGACAGCTGTCTGCAAGGTGACTGTCATCAGCCGTGTCACCGGGATTTCCCTGAGTGAGACCACTGTCGAATTGAAACCTGGTGAAACCCATCAACTGACAGCGACGGTTCTTCCTCAGAACGCCTCGAATGCCGAGGTCACGTGGTACTCGGACAAAGAATCGGTCGCTACTGTCTCGCAGTCGGGACTTGTGACAGGTGTCGGCCCGGGAGAGACTACTGTTCACGCCGTCACAACTGATGGAGGTAAGATGGCCTCCTGCCTTGTAAAGGTCGGAACGCCGGTCAAGGGAATTACCCTGTCGGTCTCCTCCAAAACCCTTTATGTCGGAGACCCTTCATTGGACATCAGCGCGACCTTGACTCCTGCCAATGCCACAGACAAGTCTCTCGAATGGTCAAGTTCGGATCCTGAGGTGGCGTCAATTGCCCCTGGCGCGGCGTTGCATGCGGTCATCAAGCCACTGAAGCCAGGGAAAACCACTATTACAGCCACTACTAAAGACGGCGGGTTCAAAGCCGATTGTGAAGTGACTGTCAAGCGTCACGTCTCCGGAGTCTCTCTCAGCAAGTCTTCTCTGAATCTGTACGTTGGTGAGACGGAATCTCTTGCCGCGACAGTTGCCCCGGAGGACGCCTCTGACAAGACTGTCTCTTGGTCATCGGGCAATTCCGCTGTGGCGTCCGTGTCAAAAGACGGAAAGGTGACCGCTAACAAGGCTGGCAAGGCGACCATCACCGTCACAACCAAGGACGGTGGATTTACGGCCACCTGCGAGGTAGTGGTCAAATGTCACGTTTCCGGGGTCGCTGTCAGCAAGCCGGAATTGACTATGCACGTTGGCGGCACAGAGTTGCTTACGGCTGTGATTAGTCCGGCTGACGCCACTGACAAGTCGGTGACTTGGTCGTCAGACCATCCGGAAATCGCTTCTGTGGGTGAGAAAGACGGAAAGGTGACCGCAAAGAAAACCGGAAAGGCGGTTATCACTGTCAAGACCGCTGACGGTGGACATCAGGCTTCCTGCAATGTGACTGTCCTTGAACCGGTCGTTTATGCCACTTCCCTTACTTTGACATCTCAGACATCGTCTCTGAACATAGGAGAGTCCACTGCGTTGACTCTTAAGATGCTTCCTGCCAATGCGGATGAAACGCTTGTGTGGGAGTCTGACAACGAGTCCGTGGCGAAGGTTGTGAACGGTGATGTCACCGCTGTGGGAGTCGGAGTGGCTAAGATCAAGGTCAAGGGCAAGAATGTCACGTCGAACGAGGTGACAATCACCGTCATCGATAAGTATGCGGTCACCGGCGTGAAACTGAACGAGAAGTCGCTGACTCTTGAAGTTGGTAAGAGTGGAAAGCTCATAGCCACCGTTCTGCCTGAGGATGCGAGGGACAAGACCGTAACCTGGAGTTCGGACAAGGAATCTGTCGCGACTGTCAATGAGGGGGTTGTCACCGCGGTTTCTCCAGGCACTGCCACAATCAAGGTGGCGGCGGGAGCCGGAGCGTTCACGGCAACTTGTTCGGTCACGGTAACCGAGCGTCTGATACCTATCGAAAAGATCTCCTATTCAGAGGAAAATAAGGACATTAACTTGAAAATGGGAGAATCCTACACCATCAGGGTTAAGGTCTCTCCGGATAATGCGACAGAACCGCTGAAGATCTCTCCTGCGATCAACTGTCCTGTGAGTTGCGATGCTGTCAAGGATAAGGGAACGCCATTTTGGAATGTTAAGGTCAAGGCGATCTACAAGGAAGGAAGAGGATCCTTGGCCATTGATTCGAAGAGTTATTCCACCCAATGCTTTGTCAAGGTGACAAAGGTTCCTGTCAGTGGCATAACCCTCGACATGTCGGAAACGTCGATGAGAGTCGGACAGACCCTCACGTTGACTCCTAAGGTGTCACCTTCGGATGCCTCCATCAAGGATGTTATCTGGGATTCGTCCGACAAGTCGGTGGCTTACGTCTCGCAGTCCGGCATCGTGACCGCAAAGAGCGGCGGCAAGGTGTTCATAACCGCGAAATCCAAAGACAACAGCAGCGTCGTTGCGACGTGTGTGATCCTTGTCAGGTCGGACAATGTCGGTGCCGGCGGCTCGGAGGGTGTTGGCTTTATTGAATGGTAACGGTAATTGACGTAGGCGGGCAATCACTCCTATATATTATTAAAGTAAGTGGTTGCCTGCCTATAAAAGTTGAATGAAAAGAAAATGTCTGAATAATGAGAAAAGTATTGTTCGTCGTTTCGGCCTTCGCGGCTATATTCATAACATCCTGCTCGTCAGAGGTCAAGGATGTGGCAAAGAAAATCAAGGATCCTGTTTTCCGCGCCTATTGCGTTTCGTCGATGGATCTTGACGGAGACAGGAAGTTGTCATTGTCTGAAGCGGATTCCGTCAAGTCGATCGATGTCTCGGGTCTCGAAATCAAGTCACTGGCAGGCCTTGAATATTTCAGGAACCTGAAGTCGCTTGACTTCTCCGGCACCCGTGTGGAGTCCTTTGCCTTCCAACTCCCCGCCCTTGAGATGTTCAAGTGTGCGAATAACGAGGACCTCGCCGCTCTTGATCTTACGGGCTGTCCTTCCCTGTCTTTTGTCTATGCGTCGCACACCGGCGTAAAGTCGGTGGCTCTCGGCACCCAGACCGGTTTGTACAGGCTTTGGATTGACAACACCCCGGTCCCGGCGTTGGATATCACAGCCTGCCCGAAACTGAACAACGTCAATGTGCAGTCCTGCCCGAACCTGAAGGAGCTGACCTTCTCCCCGGAGGTGAACCAGAATATCCTCTATCTCGCGAAGGACGCCGCCCTTGTCGTAAGATAGTGGTATGAAAAGGTTAAGCTCTTCTTTTCGGAAATAGGCGCTTCGCGTTATTTTATAAGTCTTGAGACCTTAATTCCGGCCAACGGCACTATCGTGTGTCGGCCTGCTTTTTTCGTGCTTGTACGTTTTTGAACTGGCGCATCCACGAAAATGCCGATTAAAATGCCACGAAAATGCCGATTAAAATGCCACGAAAATGCCGATCGGCTTGCTCTTTGTAATTAATTTTCATACCTTTGGCAAATAATTGAGTCTATTATGGAATATCTCAGTAGAATTGCTGATGGCATACTGCAAGACAACCTTGAGGCCTCGGGTGCGGTGCTTGTCGAAGGCCCAAAATGGTGTGGAAAGACTACAACGTGCAGCCAAAAGGCGAATAGTTCCATTAGTTTGCAGGATGTTGATATGAGAGATGAATATCTGGCGACGGCGGCTTCCAAGCCATCGCTTCTTCTGAAGGGGGACACTCCGCGCCTTATTGACGAATGGCAGGACGCACCTGTGATCTGGGATGCCGTCCGTACTATATGTGATAAGAGAGGGGGTGTCCCCGGACAGTTCATCCTTACCGGCTCCAATAGGGTGAAAAAAGAGGAGACCAGACATTCTGGAACAGGCCGGATCGCAAAAATGAAGATGCTCCCTATGAGTTTGTGGGAGTCAAGGGAGTCAACGGGACTGGTGTCGGTCAAGGAACTATTCAGTAATCCTGAATATGATATTGACGGGAAGACTTCTAAGTTGTCGGTGGAGGATTTGATTCTCGCGGCTTGTCGTGGTGGTTGGCCAGCGTCACTTATTCCAGTCAAAAATAAGGTTCGGCTGCTTGTGGCCAAGAATTACCTGAAGAGTGTGTGTTCAGAGGACATCTCAAGAATAGACGGGGTTCAGCGTGACGAGAAGACCGCGGCGATGATAATGCGTTCATACGCCCGCAATATTTCTACGGTTGCCAAAAAGACATCTATGCTCTCGGATGTCACTTCTTCCGGAGAGGTCAGTTGCTCTTCGGACACTTTTGATGATTATGTCAAGGCGTTGGAAAAGTTGTTTGTCATTCAGGATATCGGTGCCTGGTGTCCTGCGATAAGGAGTAAGTCAAACATCAGGAGCACCCCTAAAAGATCCTTCTGTGATCCTTCTGTCGCGGTCGCCGCCTTAGGATTATCTCCGGATATCCTGATGACACAGCTGAAAACGTTCGGTTTTTTGTTCGAGCAAATGTGTGTGCGTGACCTTCGTGCCTACACGATGGATCAGGATAGTCACATTTCCTACTATCGGGACAGGTACGGCCTTGAGGCGGACATCGTACTGCATCTGTCGGACGGACGCTATGCCTTGATTGAATGCAAGCTTGGCAGCCGCGAGATCGAGGAAGGGGCCGCGCATCTGCTTGAACTCAAACAACTGATAAAAAAGCATAACGAATCAGAGAGGCAAAACCCGCTGAGGGAACCGGATCTGCTTGTGATCATAACAGGTGGCCAAATGGCCTACACAAGACCGGACGGAGTCAAGATAATACCTCTGGGATGCTTGAAAGATTGAACGTTGAAGTGATGTGTGTCCAAAAAAAACATTCACGTTTATTCGTTATATTTTATAGTCAATTTTGCAGATTGGAAAAATTGTCGTAATTTAGCGTCGATAAATGTGCAATTTATATTCAACAATATTATGAAACGTATTTTTGCGATTCTTGCAAGCGCAGCGCTTGTGGCTTCTCTGTCCGTAGCGAACGCACAGAAGAAGGACTTTGACCCTTATTGGTTTATGCAGCTTCAGGGTGGTGCGGCTCACACAATCGGTGAGACCTCATTCTCTGACCTTATCTCTCCTTCAGCCGCTGTTTCATTCGGCTATCAGTTCTCGCCTGTTTTCGGCGCAAGGCTGAATGTCAATGGATGGCAGGGTAAAGGTGCTGTGAACGGCCCTACCACTGTTTACAAGTTCAATTATGTTGAAGGTGCCGTTGACCTTATGGCTGACATCGCTTCGATCTTCGCTGGTTACAAATATGACCGTACCCTCAATCCTTACATCTTCGGTGGTGTCGGCGTGAACTACGCTTTCAACAACGATGAGGCTGTGGCCGTGAAGGACAAGTTCGTTGACGGTTATCTTTGGGAGGACAACAAGATCTCTCCTGCTTTCAGGGCCGGTGCCGGTCTCAACATCAGACTCACTGACGTGATCGCCCTCAACCTCGAAGGCAATTGCAGCTTCCTTGACGACCACTTCAACTCTAAGAAGGGCTCAAAGGCTGACTTCCAGATCAAGGCTGTCGCAGGTCTTACCTTCAGCTTCGGAAAGGCAAAGCCAGCTCCGGCACCTGTCCCGGTTCCGGCACCGGCACCTGTTGTTAAACCAGAACCAGAACCAGAACCAGTAGTTGAGGAGAAGGTTGAGGTTGTTCCTGCATTCGAGTCACTTTCACGCAACATCCTCTTCGTCATCAACAAGTGGGACATCCGTGAGAGCGAGCAGCTCAAGATCGATGAGGTTGTCGAGGCTCTCAAGGCCAACCCTGACACCAAGGTTCGCGTTTCCGGTTACGCTGACAAGGCCACTGGTACCGCCAAGAGAAACAAGTTCCTCTCCGAGAAGAGAGCTGAGGTTGTCGCTGAGGCCATCGTTGCCGCCGGCATCAACAAGGACAGGATCATCACTGAGTATTTCGGTGACACCGTCAATCCATTCGAGACTCCTGAGGAGAACCGTGTCGCTGTCTGCCTCGTTAAATAATCTGGCGTGATAATTGAAAGAATATAAAGGCTGGGTTTCAACCCCCGGCCTTTTTTTGAGACTAAAACAGTAAGTTAATAAATACATTATTTTATTATGAGAATTGTACGTGTTACTGGCAGGGAGATTCTTGATTCAAGAGGAAACCCTACAATCGAGTGTGAAGTTGAACTCGAATCCGGCATCATCGGTGTCGCTTCCGTTCCATCAGGCGCATCAACAGGCGAGAACGAGGCTCTTGAGCTTCGTGACGGTGACCCTAAGCGCTACGGCGGAAAGGGCGTTCTCAAGGCTGTCGCCAACATCAACGAGAAGATCGCTCCAGAAATCATCGGAATGTCCTGCCTTGAGCAGAGGGCTATCGATGAGGCTATGATCAAACTCGACGGCACCGCCACCAAGAGCAACCTCGGCGCAAACGCCATCCTCGGTGTTTCCCTCGCTGTCGCTCACGCCGCCGCCAACTACCTTGACATTCCTCTCTACCGCTACATCGGTGGAACCAACGGCCACGTGCTTCCTGTTCCTATGATGAATATCATCAACGGTGGGGCCCACTCAGACGCTCCTATCGCTTTCCAGGAGTTCATGATCCGTCCTGTAGGCGCCAAGAGCATCGCCGAAGGTGTAAGAATGGGTGCCGAGGTGTTCCACGCTCTCCAGAAGGTTCTCAAGGGCCGCGGACTCTCTACCGCTGTCGGTGACGAGGGTGGTTTCGCTCCAAAGCTGGGCGGCATCAACGACGCTCTCGACTGCATTATGGAGGCTATCGAGAAGGCTGGTTACAAGCCAGGCGCTGATGTTACCATCGCTATGGACTGCGCCGCATCAGAGTTCTGCTTCAAAGAGGGCGGCAAGTTCTTCTATGACTACAAGCAGCTCAAGACCGGTATGGCCAAGGATCCAGAGGGAAAGAAACTCTCTACCGAGGAGCAGATCGCTTACCTTGAGGAGCTCATCACCAAGTATCCTATCGACTCCATCGAGGACGGCCTCAGCGAGGAAGACTGGGAAGGCTGGGTTAAGCTTACCGCCGCTATCGGTGGCAAGTGCCAGCTTGTAGGTGACGACCTTTTCGTTACCAACACCAAGTACCTTGAGAAGGGTATCAAGATGGGCGCTGGTAACTCCATCCTCATCAAGGTTAACCAGATCGGTTCCCTGACCGAGACCCTCGACGCCATCGAGATGGCTCACCGTCACGGCTACACCACCGTTACCTCTCACCGTTCAGGCGAGACCGAGGACACCACGATCGCTGACATCGCTGTCGCTACCAACAGCGGTCAGATCAAGACCGGTTCCCTCAGCCGCACCGACCGTATCGCCAAGTACAACCGTCTGATGAAGATCGAGATGGAGCTCGGCGAGACAGCCCAGTATGGCTACAAGAAACTTAAGTAATTTCGATAGCAATTATCGAATATATCAAAAAGTCTTAAAAAAGGCGGGTCCGATGTTAAAATCGGCCCGCTTTTTTGTCGTTTGGGGGAATTTGTGTAAATTTGGCTTGGATTTTTCAGCAGTGAGATTTCGTCGCGTGAGCGACACGTTAACAACCATATTCAAAATGGCAGAAAAAGAAAACATAGGGTACATTGCCCAGGTCATCGGACCTGTGGTGGATGTCCATTTCGATGTGACTGATGAGGAGGCTCAGCTTCCGCGTATTCACGACGCTCTTGATGTCGAAAGAGGCGAGGGAAAAAGGCCTTTGGTCATTGAGGTTCAGCAACATATCGGTGAAGACACTGTAAGGTGTGTCGCTATGGACTCGACAGACGGTTTGAGACGCGGAATGAAGGCTGTGAACACTCACGCTCCGATCTCGATGCCTACCGGGGCGCAGATCAGAGGCCGTGTCATGAACGTTGTCGGGGATTCCATTGACGGACTCGGCGATCTCAACGAAGACAATTCCTTGCCTATACACCGTGAGCCTCCTAAGTTCGAGGATCTCAAGACCTCGCAGGAAGTGCTTTACACCGGCATCAAGGTCATTGACCTTCTGGAGCCGTATCTGAAAGGTGGTAAGATCGGCCTTTTCGGTGGAGCCGGAGTCGGTAAGACAGTGCTCATCAAGGAGTTGATCAATAATATAGCCAAGAAACATAACGGATTCTCAATCTTCGCTGGAGTAGGGGAGCGTACCAGGGAAGGTAATGACCTGCTTCGTGAGATGATCGAGTCCGGTGTCATCAAGTATGGTGACGAGTTCGTGAAGTCGATGGAGGAAGGCCATTGGGATCTCTCCAAGGTCGATCGCAAAGAACTTGAGAAATCCCAGGTGGCGATGGTGTTCGGCCAGATGAACGAACCGCCGGGAGCGCGTTCCTCAGTGGCCCTGTCCGGACTGACCCTCGCCGAGTCTTTCAGAGACAGTGACAAGGGTGACGGCCCGAGGGACATCCTCTTCTTCATCGACAACATATTCAGGTTCACCCAGGCCGGTTCCGAGGTGTCCGCCCTTTTGGGACGAATGCCTTCCGCCGTGGGTTACCAGCCGACACTTGCCACGGAGATGGGCCAGATGCAGGAGCGCATCACTTCGACGAAGAACGGCTCTATCACCTCAGTCCAGGCTGTTTACGTGCCGGCGGACGACTTGACCGACCCTGCTCCGGCGACCACCTTCTCCCACCTCGATGCAACGACGGTGCTCAGCAGAAAAATCACTGAGTTAGGAATATACCCGGCCGTGGATCCGCTTGAGTCCACTTCCCGAATCCTTGATCCTAACATCGTGGGACAGGATCACTACGACACCGCCCAGAGGGTGAAGCAGATCCTCCAGAGGAACAAGGAGCTTCAGGACATCATCGCGATCCTTGGTATGGACGAGCTTTCGGACGAGGACAAGCTGACCGTGAACCGTGCCCGTCGTGTGCAGAGGTTCTTGTCACAGCCGTTCGCTGTGGCTGAGCAGTTTACGGGTGTGCCGGGCGTGATGGTGGACATTCAGGACACGATCGACGGCTTCCGCAGGATCCTCGACGGAGAGGTTGACTACCTGCCGGAACAGGCGTTCCTCAATGTCGGGACCTTGGACGATGCGATCAAGAAGGGCGAGGCGATTCTCGCTCAGGCGAAGTAGGAATATACCGGAGAAAGTTTTAGGAATATGTCAGAGAAAACCTCAGAGATGATTCTGGATGTCATTTCACCTGAAAGGACATTGGTTCACGCTGCCGTTGAGGCTGTGGAGCTTCCCGGCTCGAAAGGCCGTTTCGAGGTCCTGCTGGATCACGCTCCGCTGATCTCTTCGTTGGAGAAGGGCGTGATCGCTTATCGTAACGGTGAGGGCACGGACAAGGTGGCGATTTCCTCTGGCTTTGTGGAAGTTAATGATAATCACGTTGTAGCTTGCGTGGAACTGTGATGAGAAAGTGGATCTACATATTCATTGGTCTTTTGCTTCCGTTGTCTTTGGCCGCGGAGGAGAAGGGTGGTGGCTTTGATATGGATGAATATCTCTACGGCCACGTCCGCGACTCCTACGAGTGGCACATCACCACGGTGAAAGGCCATCCGGTCAGCATCCCTCTGCCTGTGATAGTAGCCAGCAAGACCGGCAACGGCTTCCATATATTCAGTTCCAAGCATTTGGAGCACGGGGAATATGAAGGATTCTACATCGCCCCGGCTGGAAGCAAGTACGAGAACAAGATTGTGGAACGTGCCGCTGACGGCTCAGAGATAAGGCCGTGGGACTTTTCCATCACCAAGAATGTGTTCGGCCTGATGATCAACTGCGCTCTGCTGCTGTTCATCGTGCTCGGAACCGCCAAATGGTACCGGAAACACGACGCCCGTGAGGAGGCCCCGAAAGGCGGAGTCGGCCTGATGGAGATGCTCGTCACGATGATCGAGGATGATGTCATAAAAAGCTGCGTTGGTGAGGACTACAAGAGATACTCGCCTTACCTGCTGACAGCGTTCTTCTTCATATTCATAAACAACCTGATGGGTATCGTGCCGTTCTTCCCTGGTGGAGCGAACATCACCGGCAACATCGCCGTGACGCTCGTGCTGGCACTGTTCACCTTCTTCATTGTCAATATATTCGGAAACAAGCATTATTGGAAGGATATTCTTTGGCCGGAGGTTCCGACCTGGCTGAAGGTGCCGCTGCCGTTGATGCCGGCGATCGAGATCATCGGTATGTTCACCAAACCTTTCAGTTTGATGGTCAGGCTTTTCGCCAACATCCTCGCGGGACACTTCATGATCTTGGGTGTCGTGGCCGTCATATTCCTGACAGCCGAGTTGGGCGCTGCCCTGAACGGCAGCCTCACGTTTGTCGCCGTCCTTCTGGGTGTGTTCATGGATTGTCTGGAACTGCTTGTGGCATTCATTCAGGCGTACGTCTTCACGATGCTGTCGGCTGTCTTCATCGGGCTGTCGCGGCAGAGGCCGGAGGCTTCGGAATAATTTTGGAATATTCAGAATAATTAATTTAAAATCATAGGATTATGTTACTTTCTACAATGTTGCTTCAGGCCCTCTCTCTTGGTAGAGTAGGTGCTACTATTGGTGCTGCCTTGGCTGCTTTCGCCGCCGCTTTCGGTATCGGTAAGATCGGTACGGCTTCCCTTGAGGCCGGAGCCCGTCAGCCGGAAAAGGCCGATCATTACAGAATGACGGCCATCATCGTCAGCGCCCTCATCGAAGGTGCCTGTCTGTTCGCTATCGTTGTTTGTCTTATCGCGAAATAGCAAATGTCACTCATCACTCCTGATTTCGGATTGCTTGTGTGGATGACGCTGATCTTCGGCATCGTCTTCTTCGTGCTGGCGAAGTGGGGCTTCCCTATGATCACCGGCTCGGTCGAGAAGAGGGCGCAGAGGATAGGTGAATCCATCAAGGCTGCCAAGGAGGCGGAGGAGAAGCTTCGCAATCTGGCTGAGGAACAGTCCCGGATGATCGAGGAGACCAGGCAGGAGCAGAGCCGGATTCTGAAGGAGGCCGCGGCTTCGAGGGACAACATCGTCGAGCAGGCGAAGGTTCAGGCGAGGGAGGAGGCTTCCCGCATTCTGGATCAGGCCCGCACGCAGATCGCCGCCGAGAAGGAGAGCGCTTTGCGGGATGTCCGCAAGGAGGTCGCGCTGCTTTCTGTCAGCGTCGCCGAGAAGGTGCTGAAGGCGAGCCTTTCGGATGGTGCTGAGCAGTCGGCTCTGGTTGATAGGCTTGTGGATGAGGTTTCCTCGTCTAAGGACTTGAAGAATTGATGCTATGAACACAGGAATTATCGCGACACGTTACGCCACCGCACTTCTGAAGCTGGTCGAAGAGACCGGCTCCGGTGAGTTGGTTGCGGCTCAGGTGCAGGTCATTGAGAAGGCTCTTGACGAAGTGCCTGATTTCCGGCGTGCCGTGGATGATCCTGCGGTTGCGGCGGTTCAGAAAATCTCGCTTTTTGAGGCTTCATTGAAAGATTCGATGGCTCAGGAACTGCATAAATTCCTCGAACTCTTGATCCGTAACGGCCGCATCTGTGATGTAAGGCTGGTTCTGACCACCTTCGTCACTGAATATTACCGCTCACGGCACATCAAGCGCGCGCGGCTTGTGGTCGCTGATCCAGCACTGCTGGACCCTGAGCCAACTCCTTCGGACCCTGTGCCTGTCGAAGGGGCGCTTCGACAAGCTCAGCGACCGGCATTGGAGTCCCGTCTCCGTGATCTGGTCGAGAAACAGACCGGCTGCAGGCTGATCCTGAAAACCGAAGTCAACCCGTCCCTCATAGGCGGCTTCGTATTCGAGGTCGAGGACACCGTCCTGGACGCTAGCGTCTCCCGCCAGCTCGATTTCATCCGGCGTCAATTCATAGAAAAGAACAGAAGAATAGTTTAGTATGGACAACATAAAACCAAGTGAAATCTCCCAGGTGCTTCTGGAACAGCTGAAAGACATCGACACCTCCCTCCGGTTCGAGGAAATCGGCAAAGTCCTTCAGGTCAGCGATGGTGTGGCCAGAATGTACGGTCTGACCAACGCCGAGGCCGGAGAACTGCTCGAATTCGAGAGCGGAGTCATGGGTGTCGTGATGAACCTTGAGCAGGACAATGTCGGTGCCGTGCTTCTCGGCCCTACCGATGAGGTCAAGGAAGGAATGACAGTCCGCAGAACCGGCCGTATCGCCTCCATCAAGGTCGGCGAGCAGATGCTCGGAAGAGTGGTCGATCCGCTTGGCGTTCCGCTTGACGGACTCGGCAAGGTCGAAGGAGACCTGACGGAGATGCCGCTGGAGCGCAAGGCTCCCGGTGTAATATTCCGTCAGCCCGTCACCGAGCCTCTCCAGACCGGAATCATGGCGATTGACTCGATGATCCCGATCGGCCGTGGCCAGAGGGAACTCATCATCGGCGACCGTCAGACCGGCAAGACCGCCATAGCCATCGACACGATCATCAACCAGCGCGCCAACTACGAGGCTGGTAATCCTGTCTATTGCATCTATGTGGCTATCGGACAGAAGGGTTCCACAGTGGCCAACATCGTGGAGACGCTCCGCTCGAAGGGTGCGATGGACTACACGGTTGTCATCGCCGCCACCGCGGCCGATCCCGCCGCCCTGCAATATTTCGCACCGTTCGCCGGAGCAGCTGTGGGGGAATATTTCCGTGACACCGGCCGTGCCGCCCTCGTTGTCTATGACGACCTTTCAAAGCAGGCTGTGGCCTACCGTGAGGTTTCGCTGATCCTTCGCCGACCTTCCGGTCGCGAGGCCTATCCGGGCGATGTCTTCTACCTGCACTCACGGCTTCTGGAAAGAGCCGCGAAGATCATTGACCAGCAGGAGGTCGCTGAGCAGATGAACGACCTTCCGGATTCGTTGAAGGGCAAGGTCAAGGCCGGCGGGTCGCTGACAGCCCTTCCGATCATCGAGACCCAGGCCGGCGACGTGTCCGCCTACATCCCGACCAACGTGATTTCCATCACCGACGGTCAGATCTACCTTGAGACTGACCTGTTCAACCAGGGCCAGCGTCCGGCCATCAATGTGGGCATCTCCGTGTCCCGTGTCGGCGGAGCCGCTCAGGTGAAGTCGATGAAGAGTGTGGCCGGAACCCTGAAGATCGAGCAGGCGCAGTTCAACGAGCTGGAGTCATTCTCGAAGTATTCATCGGATGTGGACAGAGTGACGGAAATGGTTCTGGACAAGGGCCGCAAGAACAATCAGCAGCTGATCCAGCCGCAGTACTCTCCGATGCCAGTCGGTGAGGAGGTCGCCGTCCTTTATTGCGGCACCCACGGCTTGATGAAGGACATCAGCCTGGATCAGGTGCATGAGTTCGATGTCCTGTTCCTTGAACGGATGAGGGCCACCCATCAGACCGATGTACTTGACAAACTGTCGGCGGGAAAGGTGGATCCGGAACTGTTCACCGTGATCGAGGATGTGGCTTCCGGCGTGGTGAGGTCAATTCTTATAGATTCCGGCAAAAGGAAGATGAAAGTCAAGAAGTTCAATTAGTTGTAGAAGAATATGCCGTCACTGAAGGAGATAAAGGGCAGGATCAATTCCATCAGCAGCACTCTGGCGATCACCTCGGCGATGAAGATGGTGGCAGCCGCGAAGCTGCAGAAAGCGCAGATGGCGATTCAGAACATGCTTCCGTACGAGAGGCGACTGCACTCGATGCTCATCGACCTGATGGGGGCAATGAATATTTCCGCCGCGGCTTCGGAAGATGGTTCCGTACGTGGCTCAGGATCAGCTGAACGTGGATTTGACCAGAGTGGTGATCGGTTGAGCCTGTCGAACCGGCACGACCTGGCGGGGATGGACGGGGCATATTCATTGATGGCTCAGCGTGAGGTGCGAAAGGTTGCGATTGTCGCCTTCGCCTCCAATTCTTCGCTGTGCGGCGCGTTCAATTCCAACGCCATCCGGGAGGCCACGGCGGTGATCAATGAATATCGTGCCTCGGGTCTCCGTGATTCCGACATTGTGGTCTATTCGGTTGGCCGCAAGATGGCGGAAGCGATGAGAAAACTGGGATTCCCGAGTCCGGCAGACTTCACGAAGATGTCTGACTCGCCGTCATACGATGCGGCCTCCGCTTTGGCTCAGGAACTGCTGGACGGATTTGTCTCAGGTCGGTTTGACAAGGTGGAACTGGTTTATAATCACTATAAATCAACCTCTTCACAGCCGACCACAAGGCAGACCTATCTGCCTCTGTCCTTGGCCGACGCCACCGCAGACCTTCAGGCCGGAAAGATCACCGATCCCGCCTCTGAAACCGACACGAACAGGGTCGCTGAGCCCGTCGGAGCGCCGGTGGTTCGACAGGGCTCACCAACCACAGAAGACCTGATCGTAGAGCCATCCAAGGAGGCCTTGATAGCCACCCTCCTCCCGAAGGTAATCCGCCTTCGCATATTCACCACCCTGCTGGACAGCGCCGCCGCCGAGCACGCCGCCCGCACCGTAGCTATGCAGCTTGCCACCGACAACGGCAACGACCTCCTTCAGGAACTCACTCTTGAGTACAACAAGGGCCGTCAGCAAAAGATCACCTCCGAGATCCTCGACCTCGTCGGTGGTTCGATGCAGTAATCCACCGGTCACTGAGCTTGTCGAAGTGCCCGATGAATATTTCTATAATCAAATCTTTTTTTGTGTCTTCTTTGCGAAATTTCGTATCTTGAACCAGAAAATGACCAATGATTATGGGACACAATCTTAAATTCTTGATTATTACAATAATAGCGATATCTTTGACTGACGTGCTTGCCGCACGGACATATTCAAGAAGAGTAGTGCTTGGTGACGAGAGGTTCGAGGAGTACCAGCCACTGCTGCAAGGGAAGCGGGTTGCGGTGTTCAGCAATCAGACGGGTATAGTCGGAGACAAGGTGACCGGCTCCAAGTTGGCAGACGCTCTTGCTGAATATGGCGGGTGCTTTCCTCGAAAGAGAGTTGATGAGATTTCCTTGATCCCGTTCACCGAACCTTCCGTCCCTGGCGGAAAGATTGAGTACGGTCAGCACATTGTTGATGCCTTGATCGAAAAAGGAGTAGATGTCAAGGCAATCTTCTCTCCGGAGCACGGCTTCCGTGGCAACGCCGATGCCGGAGAGCACGTCAGCAGCAGTGTGGACGAGAAAACCGGAGTGGAGATTCTGTCGCTTTACGAGAAAGGCTCACGGATTCCGAGCAAGGAGAAAACCGATAAGTTTGATGTCCTTGTGATTGATATTCAGGATGTAGGCCTTAGGTACTATACCTATTATATCACAATGCATCATCTGATGGAGGCCTGCGCCAGAGACGGGAAACAGGTCGTCATTCTTGACCGCCCGAACCCGAACGGCTTCTATGTTGACGGTCCTGTTCTGGATATGAAATTCAAGTCCGGTGTCGGTTGGCTGCCGATCACGACTGTTCACGGAATGACGCTCGGTGAGTTGGCGCTGATGATCAACGGCGAGAAATGGCTGGAGAACGGTACCTGCGACCTGACTGTGGTTCCGTGCCTGAATTACACCCATAACACCCGCTACAGCCTTATCCTGCCGCCTTCCCCGAACATTAAGGACATGAGGGCCGTGTACCTATATTCATCAACCTGCTACTTCGAGGGTACGGTGGTCAGCCTCGGCCGCGGCACGCAGTTCCCGTTTGAGACCTACGGGCATCCGGCGATGACGGGATATTCCTTCTCCTTTGTGCCTCGAAGCATCCCCGGCGCGAAAAGCCCGCAGTTCCTGGATGAGGAGTGCCACGGCGTTGACCTTCGCCGCAAGCCGCTCCGCGACATTTGGGCGGAAAAGATCAATCTTGAATATGTCATCGATGCTTACCGCAATCTGAATATGGGCGATAAGTTCTTCGGTAAGAACAACTTCTTTGAACTTCTCGCCGGTGTGGACTGGTTCCGCTCGATGATAGGGAACGGTTCCTCCGCCGCCGAGATCTCCGCCCGTTGGGCCTCCGATGTCGAAAACTTCAAGTCCCGCCGCGCGCCTTACCTCCTTTATCCCGAGATATAAAGCAAAAACCGAAGCGAGGTTCTCACCCGGCTTCGGCTAATCTTATTCAATACTTATGAAATAACTATTGAGTCAGTTTTTGGTTTATGAGTAAAAATATTTATGTCGTTAGGGGATTATGCCATTTCCGTGCCAAAGTTGATTCCGGTTCGAAATATTTTTTCCTATATTGTCTATGTCTTTGAATGTCATTTGTTTTCAGTACTTGCACGGAAAATTATAACTGTGATTATAATAACCGAAGTTATAATTTTGTCGATAAAGCTTTGAAAATGTTTATGAGTGGCTGTTTTCTAAGTACTTACTCAATTGTTGAGGAGGCACTTTTGCATTGTGCCCGAGTTCTTGCCTTGTTTTGCCTTGTGTGGACGAGAATTTGGCAATATGAAGACTCAAGATAGAAGTGCAACACCGGCGGGCTAGCCCGCCGGTGTTGGC
>ERZ1023658.99-NODE-99-length-35350-cov-13.096643_pt1 | contig 35350 bp, 35 predicted proteins | sample MGYA00380339_ERZ1023658 | MGnify/ENA primary metagenome ERZ1023658 (study PRJEB33179, sample SAMN07448981) | human gut metagenome | biome: Human-gut; feature: Human associated habitat; material: Faeces | host: Homo sapiens | place: India: Bhopal | collected... | reverse complement strand
TTTGAAATTAAATTATTTGAATATTTTTAAGATTTGCTGTTGCTTTTTTCACACAAGAGCCAGCGCGAAAAATGTTCGCACGCTCGCGCGGGCTCTTTCCGTATGCAAGCCTAAAATCCGTTTTAGAAAGTATCAAATTGACTTGTCCAAAAATAAGGGTCGATTTTTTTCGACTTGATTTTAGGCTACACAATTTTATCAAACCTGTCAAGTTTCCTTATCTTTTATTTTTCAAAAAAAGTCCATAAAAATCGACCGTTAAAACTGGACAATTTGGAATGATAAATGATTGAAATAAAAACTTTTTTATCAAGAGCAGCCGTGAGAAATTCACGCGGCGTGGCGACTCTGGAGGAAGCAACAAGGGAAATGATTTGTGATAGAACGCATTGGAAGCATTCCATAAAGGCTGGCGCGGTTTTCCTAAGCACCCACGAGCCAGCCTTTGCCCTTCACAAAAGCAACAACGAATGAAAGGAGAATAATAACGAAGCACAAACGTTTTAAAGAGCCAGCGCAGGCGCGAGGATTTTTACGCGCCGACTCTTTACAAAAAGTAAGAATAAGAGTTAGAGCGGAATATTAGGCCGCGCGTCAATCTTTATCGTCCAACAAATAAACACAACAAAATGAAAGGATATAAAATGAAAATATTAACAGCTTTAACAATCGCAGCAATTGCTCTGAATGTCAGCGGGGCATTGGCAGAAACATGCGAGGGCGGTTCTTTACAAACAGGAGAAAATGGGTACGTTTATTGCCTAAGCAATAAAACGATGAACTGGTGGAGTGCTTATACTTGGTGTCAAGCACAAGGAATGAAATTAGCCTCTGCATACGATTTGTGCCCTACATGGTCTGGCGCACTCGGTGACAACAAATGCGACACAAAAATTAGCTCGGCTCACCGAATCCTGTGGACAAGCACCGCAAAAGAAAACAATGAAGCAATTGCCTATTACGGCAATGTGGGAGATATGAAAAATTACCCACGAACTCGCGGGTGGTACGCGGCTTGCGTTGCAAAATAAGACAAAGAGGTAAAGCCCAAAATCCGATGCCTCAGAAAAGTCCATTTATACGGCATTAAAAAAAATGGCTGGAAGCTATAAAGCCCCAGCCATTTTCACAAGTTTTGAACAATTACATCTCGCCCAGCTTTTTATCCAACAATTGGTTTGCCAACGCTGGATTGACTTTGCCTTGAGACGCTTTCATAATCTGGCCAACGAACCAGCCTTTCAGCTTGTCCTTGCCTGCTTTAATTTCGACCACTTTGTCCATATTCGCACGCAAAACTTCTTCAATCATCTTTTCGATTGCGCCCGTATCAGATACCTGACGCAAGCCTTTTTCTTCAACGATAGAAGATGCTGTTTTGCCCGTCTTGAACATTTCTTCAAAGACTTCTTTTGCAATCTTGCCCGAAATCGTGCCGTCATTGATCAAGTCGATAAGGCCGCCCAAATCCTCAGGACGCACAGGGCTGTCTTCGATTGCGATATAGTCCTCATTCAACTTAGCAAATAAATCGCCCATCACCCAGTTTGCAACCTTCTTCGGATCGCGGCGTGTAGCGCCTTGCAATGCGCGTTCGAAATACACAGTTGTTGCTTTGTCGGATGTCAAAATGCCCGCGTCATATTCAGGCAATCCCAGCTCTTCCATATAGCGCTTTTTCTTCGCTTCAGGCAACTCTGGCAAGTTTGCTTTAATGTTTTCAATGTACTCTTCTGTTAAGTTCAACGGAGGCAAGTCAGGATCAGGGAAATAACGATAATCCAGCGCATTTTCCTTGGAACGCATCGAACGTGTTTCCATATTCACCGCGTCAAACAAGCGTGTTTCTTGCGGAAAGTCTAAACCGCGTTCGTACAAATCGACCTGACGATTGACTTCCAAATCAATCGCTTGCATCACAAACTTAATCGAGTTAACGTTCTTGATTTCGACACGGTGGCGGAAGCCTTCCTCACCTACAGGACGCACAGAAACGTTAATGTCGCAACGCAACGAGCCTTGATCCATATTGCCATCACACGTTTCCAAATAACGCACAATCGCGCGCAATTTGCGCAAGTACTCGCCTGCTTCGTGTGGAGAGCGAATATCAGGCTTTGAAACAATTTCCATCAAACCTACGCCCGCACGGTTAAAGTCCAAATACGATTGCGTTGGGTGCATATCGTGAATAGACTTGCCTGCATCTTGCTCCAAGTGCAAACGCTCGATACCAATGCGGCGTGGATTGCCGTCTTCGTCCGTCACGTCCAAATAGCCTTCGCCCACAATCGGATGAAACAATTGTGTAATCTGATAGCCCGTTGGCAAATCGCCATAAAAGTAATTTTTGCGGTCGAACACCGAATGTTTGTTAATCTTTGCATTCAAACCAAAGCCCGTTTTAATGCATTGTTCAACACACTTTTCGTTCAAGACAGGCAACTGGCCTGGCATACCACAATCCAAGAACGCAGCGTGCGTATTCGGATCGCCGCCGAACTCAGCACTGGCGCCTGAAAACACTTTCGACTTAGACAAAATCTCGCAGTGGACTTCGAGCCCGCAAACCATTTCCCAGTCAGCTGTTTTTCCTTTTACTCTGTATGTCATTTGCACATCTCCACTACATCTAATACTTTTAACACTGTGGCATCGTCCCACATACGGCCGATGACCTGTAAACCATTGTTTGCGCAACCCGCAGGCACGCCCGTCAAGCAAGACGGCATCAAATAGTTATCGTTAAAGCGACCTTTGGCAGCACCATGCTTAGCCTCTTCAATCGTGAAAGGTTTAATTGGCACAGCAGGCGAGAACAAAACATCGACCTTTTCAAAAGCTCTGTCAAAGTCTTGCTTAATCAAAGTCCGCATTTTTTGCGCAGGCACAAAGTAATCATTATAGCCCTTTGCTGATGTAAAGAATGTACCCAAAATCATACGATTGCGCACTTCTTGGCCAAAGCCTGCCATACGCGTGTTCATATACATTTCGTCCAAAGTCGCACCCTCTTCACGCAAGCCATAGCGCACGCCATCATAACGCGCCAAGTTTGTTGTGGCTTCGCCTTGAGACACGACATAGTAAACCATACCCGCTTCTTCGGTATGAGGCATATCCACCTCGACCAACTCGGCACCTTCGTCTTTCAAGAATTGTACAGCCTTTTCCCAGTTATCAGGCACAAGTTCGGTATACTCTTTTGGAATACCAATCTTCATTCCTTTGATGTTTTTATCCAAAGCAGCAACCAAGTTTGGCACTTCACGCTTTGAAGAAGTTGAGTCTTTTTCATCATAGCCCATCATCGGTTCAATCATATGCGCACAATCTTCAACCGTTCTGGCAAGTACACCTGGCTCATCCAAGCTGGACGCATACGCAACTACGCCATAGCGAGAGCAACGACCATAAGTTGGCTTAAAGCCCGATACTTGACAAAACGAAGCAGGATGACGAATGGATCCGCCCGTTTCAGTACCTGTCGCACCCGCGCACATATGCGCCGCCACGGCACAACCCGAACCACCTGAAGAACCACCTGGGACACGCGTTTCATCATGCGGATTTTTTGTCACGCCAAAGAAACTTGTAATTGTGGAAGAGCCCATCGCAAACTCGTCCGTATTTGTTTTACCCAAACACACAGCACCCGCTTGCCATAAACGCTCGGTCGTTGTGGCTTCAAACGGTGGCACGAAATTGGACAAGATACGGCTGGCCGCAGTCGTTCTGATACCTTTTGTACAGAACATATCTTTAATCGCCACAGGCACACCTTCCAGCTTACCTGCATTGCCTTGCGCACGGCGCGCATCAGAAGCCGCCGCCATTTGCAAAGCATGTTCTGGCGTTTCGGTAATAAACGCATTTAAACGGCGCTTGTCTTCCATATTTTTCAAATAGGCTTTTGTCACATCAACGCTGGAAAACTCTTTGTTTTCTAAGCCCTTAATCGTTTCGGTCAATGTTAAGTTTGTTAAATCTGTCATTTTGCTTACTCCACCATTTTTGGCACGCTGAAGAACTCATCGGTTGCCCCTGCTGGCGCATTCGATAAAACAAGCTCACGCTTATTGCCATCGGTCACTTCGTCTTTTCTTAAATGAATAGGCTCGTCAAACGGCGACACCATTGGTTGCACAGTATTGATTTGTGGATTTTTCAATCTTTCGCCAATCCAGTTCAATGTTTCTGTAAACTCTTTAGCCATTACTTCGGCCTCTTCATCGGGAATGCGCACGCGCACCCAAAAGGCCATTTCTTTAATTGTATTTTTATCTATCGTCATTATCGTGTCCTTTTTTAAAAACGAGATTTAGAATAAACCTTTTTTTACCAAAATGTCAAGGATTTTCTTCTTTTGCTTGCTACTTTTTATCGGCGTAAAGCTTATTTATTCAGCGCCGACTTAAACAGAGGCTTTTTCACCAAATTCCACGCGCTTGCCTTGTACTTTTCACTACGCGAGATTGGGTGATAACACGCGATTTGTCCAGCCTCTTTTTCAAAGTAGGGATTTTGCTTTAACACCTCGGACGCGCCGATAATCAGCAAGCCATTTTTCTTTAATACGGCGTTTAAGTTTTTAAGCGCTGTATTTTGCGCTTCTTGCGTCATAAAAGAAAGCATATTACGGCACAAAATGATGTCAAAATCTTTTTCATCAAACTCGTTCATCAAGTTGTGCACGCCATAGTGAATAGTGCTCAAAACATTGCTGTTCAGCTTCCAATGATTGTCTGGCGCAGAAGTAAAGTATTTAAGCAAAAAAGAGCTTGGCAAACCCTTTTGCACCTCATAGTGTGTATAAAGCGCTTTTTTCGCGCGTGCAATCATTTGACGCGACATATCCAATGCATAGATATTGACTGGGACTGATAAGTGCATTTCTTGCAACATCAGTGCTATTGAAACAGGCTCTTGTCCGCTGGCACAGCCGGCTGACAAAATCTTAATTTGTGTATAATTCTTACCTTTTTTTGCTTTTTGTAAAATGAAGTTCTTAATGTTCTCAAAGACATATTTATTACGAAAAAAACGCGTATTATTAACGCTGACAGCTTCAATCATCGACTTGCGCAATTCGGTGTTGTTCAGCTTTAAAGACGTGACCAAATCTTCAAGCCCAATAAGGTTATTTTGTCGCAACAATGGTCCTAACCTGCTCTCCAGCAAATACAACTGGCTTGGCACAAGCGAAAAGCCAGAATACTCTTTAAGCAATGATGCGATAAAGTCAAACTCTTCAGGCTTCATAACAACCCCACAATAGACAATTTACTTTGCAAAATATCATTATCAAATGGCTTCATTATATACTCATTCGCGCCGTTTTGCAAGGCTTGGTTCATCGTTTTAGGATTGGTATTTGCTGACACAACTATTAACACGGGCTTTTTGCCCAAAAATGCGCTAGCAAGCATCAGTGTATCTTGCCCTTCCAGCGTCAAGTCAAAGAACACAACGCAGGGCTCTTCTTGCGCACATATCTTCGCCAATTGGTTAGCCGAGCTTGTGCACGTCACTTCAAAGCCCAAGTCCTCCAGCATTTTTTTCAAGATTGTATTTAAGATTTCAGAGTCGAATGCAACCAGCGCTTTTTGCAATTTTAAGCCCTTTCAATTGTCAACGTATCCTCGCCCATCGTCACCACAACATTGGGCATTAACACATTTAAATAAAAAGCAGGTGCATTGTTAGCGTTCTCTTCGCCTTGTCCCGTTTGTAAAATGCATATCGTATCCGTCCAATCTTTATGCGCGACGCCTTTGGCCGACACGCGGTGAGGTTCAATCGTTATTTGAGCACCTTTATAAAATAAGTCAGTCATAATCATACACGCCGCTTGTTGCCACGCGTGCGTACATTTGCCATTCAGTGTAAACGGCATAGAGAATGTTTTTAAGTAATCGGGCGTTGTATCTTCTTTTAAGGCGCTCGGCAAACCAAACGTTTGGCGAAAGAACTTCAGCCGCGCCATCAGCACGCTTGCACTGACTTTTATCAGCTGGCACGCATCCGCCGAACATTCCAGGTCTTCTTCCAATAACTCCAAGCCGTTATACACTGCTCCGCTAGCGCCCGCTAAATCGTGGCTGATACGCGTATAGACCATTTGTAAAAGTTTTAAATCATTCATTTTTGTTTCCCAACAAAGCAAGTTGTTTAAAGACTGTATCGCCAATTGTGGCAGGAGATGAAACGATAATTGCGCCCGCGTCTTGCAAGACTTGTTTTTTATAAAGCGCTGTTTCTTGCTCGCTTCGAACAATTGCGCTGATGTTGCCCATATAAGTATCGGGCGGAACAAACTGACCCGCAACATACGCCACAAGCGGCTTTTTCCTTTTCAAGTTTTTGTAGTGCTCTGCAAACTGCACTTCAAACGAGCCCCCGACTTCGCCAATCAGCACCACAATATCCGTTTTTTTATCGCGCTGAAACTTGTCAAAAATATCACAATAATCCGTGCCGAGAATTGGATAAGCGCCAATAGACACGCACGATGAAACGCCTATACCTTTGTTTTTCAGTTGCTGCATCGCCTCGTACAAAATCGAGCTGGAACGTGACATCAGCCCGACATTGCCTTGCAAAAACAAATGCGCAGGCATTGTGCCAATCTTGCATTCAGACGCCGTTATCAAGCCCGTTGAGGCGGGCCCCAATAATTTGCTTTTCGATTTTTTAAGCATACTTTTGATTTTCAACATTTCGTGCACAGCAACACGCTCGACAGGGCAGACTATCCATTTTATTTCGGCCTCAATAGCCGCTTTGATTTCGTCCAAGACTTGCTCTGGATTTGCAAAAATTACCGTCATATCGGGGTGAGTAGCACTGACGGCTTCTTTCACCGTATCAAATACAGGCACACCCAAAACAAGCTGATTGCCTTTGCCTTGAGCCACACCGCCTACCACATTTGTGCCATAAGCGATGGCTTGTTCGGTGTGCACCAAGCCTTGCGGCGTTAAGATGCCTTGACAAATTACTTTAGTTTTTGCCGTTGCGATAATGCCCATTACATAATCTCCTGCACTTGATTGATGATAATACGCACCGCCTCATCCATACTTTTTTTAACCGTAAAAGGCAAGCCCGATTCGAATAAAATACGGCTGGCAATTTGTTCGTTCGTACCGTCCAAGCGCACGACAATCGGAATGCCAACGCTGATTTCCCGCGCTGCTGAGACAAGCCCTTCGGCCACCACATCGCATCGAGTTGTCCCACCAAAGATATTAACAAACACACCCTCGATATCAGGTTCGGACAACACCGCTTTGAGCGCATTCGCGGTCATATCTTTTGTCGGCTCCGAGCCCAAATCATACAAGCACGCAGGCTTGCCACCATACATTTGAAACAAATCCAAAGTCGCCATTCCAAGCCCCGAGCCGTTAATAATACACCCGATGTTGCCTTCAAGCTTTAGATAGCGGCATTTGTTAATTCTGGCCTTGCGTTCGTTCGGCGTTTCTTCTTCGAAATCAACCAGTGCACGGATTTGTGGCAAGTCCGCATCAGGATCAAATGCAATCATTCCAGACATCACATAAAGCTTTTTGTCGGGTGTCAAAATGAGCGGATCAATGTTGACGCTGAGCACTTGATAGGTTTTAAAAACGCTGTAAAGCCCTTGCAACACCTTGACCATTTTTTTGAAAAGCCCGCGCGGCACGCCAAGCTTTGCGGCAATGCTGAGCGCGCGCGTTTTAGAAAAAGTGCTACGTGACAGGTTCAGCTTTTGATGTATGACTTTTTTATTGCTAGCATTCGGCGATATGTTTTGCGCCGTTAAATAGGCTTTTTGCTCTTCCAAATTTACATCCATCGACAAGCGATAACGCGCAATCGATTCGGCCATTTGCTCGATATAAACTTTTTTGACCTCGAATGCCTTGTCTTTCGTCAGCGGCGTTTTCAGGTGTTTAAAAAGCATATTTTTCACCTCGCGCTCCAACGATTTAATCGAACGCGTTTTACAAAGCCCCGTTTTGTGCTTCATCGAGCCTTCCACAAACTCGCCCTTGCCACGCAAATAGCTCGGGATCTGCGCCTTGACAATATAGTGCCTGCAATCCAGTTGTTTGGCAACACGTACCGCCTCAGCAGGCGTATAAGCGACTGCCCCTTTCAGCACAGGAATACCTGCTTTTGCAAAAATCTGCTTGATTTGGTATTCGTACAGTTGCACCTTGTTTTCCTTTCCTTAAGCGCCTTCGTATTGCATAAAAATATCACCCATCAAATCGACCTTGACTTTTTCCACATCGGGCAAGGTTGATTGGCACGTTCCCGCACCCACGTGGCCGCCACCGTTGTATTTGAGCATCAGCTCGCCCACGTTAATCGGGCTTGTCTTTTTTAAGATAGATTTGCCCATCGAAAAAGTCACCTTATCCACATCATTTTCTTTTTGGATAAACAGCGATAAGTCACAATGCGGATACAAAGCGTAAACCATAAATCGGTTGCCAGGGTAAATGACTTCCTCATCGCGCAGGTCCACAATCACAACATTTTTATGCACCAAAGCACACCGATTGATTTGATCGATAAAGTGCTCTTGATATGTATGGTACATTAAAATGCGCTCTTGTACTTGCGGCAATTTCAGCAAATCATCCACGCTCGCGCCATCAAACTTATCAAGCAAGAATCTGATCAGCTCTTCATTCGTCATTGAAAATTGGTGAAACCTGTCAAAGCTGGTTTTTGGATCCAAGATAAAATTAAACAAAGTCCAGCCTTTGGGATCTAAAATATCCTCTTTTGTAAACGATGCCGTGTCGGCTTTATCTAAATACGTCAAAACTTCATCAAACACGTTTGGAAATTTTTCGCGCATTTTAAAATACTCAAAAATTACGCGCGCTGCCGATGGGCATTCAGGCTTGCAAATAAAGTTTTTCCGTGCGCCTTTGATGCGCAATGTTTCGCTTTTATGATGATCAAAGGCCATATAAATACCGTCTACATAAGGCAAGTTTGCGGAAATATCTCCGTCCTTGATTTCGACTCGGTGATGTTGCATATCGCGTGGATGCACGAACTTTATTTCGTCTATCAAGTCCAACTTTCGAAGCAGCAAACAGCAAACGAATCCGTCAAAATCGTCCCGAGTCAATAAGCGATATTTTCCATTCATCAAGAAATCCTTTCATTTTTTTTATTTTCGTGTAAAATAAAAAAAGTTTCTAGATGTATATTTACATAACTTTATAGGAGTTGTCCAGTAGAATGAGCAAAAAAAAGTATTTATTTTTTATGGTTGGCTTAATGATGAGCCTTTGCGCTTGCACAAGCTATGTTGATACGCGCCGTGAAGCGGGGCAATTAACGCCCGTTGGACAATCGAACCCACAGCGAATCGCCATTTGCTATAACCCGATGTTTGGCTCTGAGACCGAGCGACTTGCACAAGCTCAACAAGCGTGCTCTTCTGGCAAAGTCCACTTTGAAGATGTCAAGTACTTTAACTGTGCTTTGTTTTACCCAAACACCGCTTTTTATAAGTGCGATTAAAAGCCTTTCACAAAACGCAAAAATTAAGGCGCGCCTTTTAAAGGACGCGCCATTTGCTTAACGTTGCTTTGCCTTAGCAACCGCAGCATTGACAGCCACGTTTGAGTTTTCGGGCGCGGCTTTTACTTCATTTTGCGGCTCTTGGCTACTTTTTGAAAGCGTCTCTTTTAAGTTTGTCTTTGGTACAACTTCAAGGTCGGATAGCACGCGCGCGCCTTCGTTTGAAGAGGCCGTCACTTTTTCAACCTGCTTTAACATATCCAAAGTTTCAGACATTGAAACACTGGTTTTCATATTCAGGTTGTTCATCGAATCAACGGCGTCAGAAAGAACCGTTTGTTTGCCCACTTTAGTGAGACCTTGTAAAGTCTCGACATTATCCAACTTGTCTTGCAAATCGTGCGCAAAAAACTTTTGCATTTTGTCTTGAACAGGCATTGAAACAATCCCCGTTTCCAGCTGACGCGCTGTCTCGCTTTGTCCACGAATGGCAGCATCGGCCATATTGCCCGCAATTTGGTGAGCATACTTAAGCCCCGTTCCAGTGGTCAAGATTGCATCCGAAACCGTGTTATGGGCAACCATTTGCGCTTGATCAACGCCCGACATTGCGGCAACACCTTCGGCCTGAGCAACGCCATAAGCGCCAGGCATCAACACTGTGTTTGCGGCGTTTTGCACCAGATTCGCACCACTTATGTAAGTATGCGATGCCACGGCACCTGCCGCCTCATACGCCTCGCCCGTCAAATGCGCCGTGTTGCGCACAACCGAGCCTACAAGATCACGCCCCGCCTGCACAGGATCACGCGTTAATTTAGCACTGGCGTCCAGTGTATCGGCCGACAATCCAACCGCCGTATCAATACCTTTACCCACAAAGTTTGCAGCACGTTTGCTCGCCGTGTTTGTCACTGCGCCTGTCTCTCTTAGAGCTCGCGCTGTCATCGCTACGCCGTCAGACAACACTGGCACACTGGGCAGCGCGTTATTCACGCTGTCAATTCCCGAGGCTGTCGCATTTAACGTTTTATCCACCGCATCACCTACCGCGGCAATAGGAGTGCTCGCCACGTCCGAGACCGCAGCGCCGCCATCGCGCAGTTTATTTGAAACAAAGCGGACCGCTCTTTCGAACATATTGAGCTTTGATTTAACTTGACCATCTGCCAGTTTTTCTGGTGCTTTCACGCCATTTTGAGCATCGATCTTTGCATTATTGCCAAGACCGTATTTAACGGCAAACTCTTGCGCATCTGCGGGCTTTTCATCTGCTTGCGCCATAGGCCCCGCAACCATAGCAACACCCGCCAGAGCACTTGATATAAACTTTCCAAATCTTGACATCGCACATACCTCCTTGATAAACTTATACTTTATTATAACATAAAACAAAGGACAGCGCAAGTTTTTTATCGCTCATAGGTGGCTCGAGCCATCTTTATCCGCGAATTGATAAAGCATTGTTTTTTAACAAAGCGCTTCTTGCTCGCTTAACGGCTTCAGATGTTTTTGCGGCACACACGTCTTTTTATTCAAAGCAAGTCTGTCCGCAAAGACATATTCTCACCGACTATTAAATTTAAAACAATCTATGCTAAAGCATACGCTTTAAATACTGACCCGTGTAGCTTTTCTCACATTTGGCAATTTGCTCGGGCGTGCCTGTGGCAACAATCTGGCCACCTTTATCGCCGCCGTCAGGACCTAGGTCAATGACATAGTCGGCTGTCTTGATGACGTCCAAATTGTGCTCGATTACGACAACGGTATTGCCTTGATCAACCAGCTTTTGCAACACGCCAAGCAGCCTGTTGATGTCGTCAAAGTGCAAGCCCGTAGTCGGTTCATCCAAAATGTACAAAGTCTTGCCTGTGGCTCTGCGTGAAAGCTCTTTTGCAAGCTTGATGCGCTGCGCTTCACCACCCGACAGGGTTGTTGCCGATTGGCCGAGCTGAATATAACCGAGCCCAACTTGCTTGAGCAAAGCACATTTGTCGCGAATGCTCGGGATGTTTTGGAAAAAGTCAAACGCGTCATCGACCGTCATATTTAAAACGTCCGCAATTGACTTGCCTTTGTACTTGACTTCCAACGTTTCGCGGTTGTAGCGTGACCCTTTACATTGATCGCACGGCACATACACATCGGGCAAAAAGTGCATTTCAATTTGCAACACACCGTCACCTTGACATGCTTCGCATCTGCCACCTTTGACGTTGAACGAAAAACGCCCCGCTTTATAGCCTCGGGCTTGCGCTTCGGGCAGCCCCGCAAACCATTCGCGAATAGGCGCAAACATACCCGTGTAAGTCGCGGGATTGGAACGCGGCGTTCTGCCAATCGGGCTTTGGTCGATGTCGATGATTTTATCAATATTGCCAACTCCCGTAATTCGCTCGCATTTACCTGCAACTTCGCGCGCGTTGTTCAGCAATTTGTTAATGCCTTTGTACAACGTTTCAATCACCAAAGATGATTTGCCACCGCCAGATACGCCCGTAACGCAAGTCAGCGTTCCCAAAGGAATGTCTACATTGACGTTCTTTAAGTTGTGCTCGACCGCGCCTTTAATCGAGATAAACTTGCCATTACCTTTGCGCCGTTCCAATTCGGTTGGCACATGGATTTCTTTAGCGCCAGATAAGTACTGACCCGTAATGCTGTTTTTATTGTTGATGATGTCCGCGGGTGTGCCTTGAGCAATGACTTTGCCGCCATAAGTTCCCGCGGCGGGTCCCATATCTACCACAAAGTCGGCCGATCTGATAGCGTCCTCATCGTGCTCAACGACAATTACGCTGTTGCCCAGCGCTTTGAGGTGTTGCAAAGTGCCCAGCAAGCGATCGTTGTCGCGTTGATGCAAACCGATGGAGGGCTCGTCCAAAACATACACAACGCCCGTTAGACCAGAGCCGATTTGCGAGGCCAAGCGAATGCGTTGCAGCTCGCCCCCCGACAGCGTTCCCGCCATTCGGTCAAGCGATAAATAGCCTAATCCGACATTCACAAGGAACGTCAAACGTTCGTTAATTTCCTTTAAAATGCGCGCGGCGATTTCTTTGTCTTTGCCGACCAGCTTAGAGGGCAGAGCGCCAAACCACTGTTGTGCGCTTTCAATCGATTGATGCGTTGCTTCGGAAATAGTTCTTTTGTCAATTTTGACACACAACGCTTCGGGGCGCAAGCGTTCACCATGGCAAGCTTCACATATCACGTTGTTTTGATACTTGGCAATTTCGTCCCGCGAATAATCGGATTGCGTTTCCAAATAACGGCGTTCCATATTCGGAATGACGCCCTCAAATCCTGCGCGCTTATTGCCATATAAAATATCGTGTTGGATCGAGGCAGGCAAGTCCTGCCACGGCTTGTGCATATCGATGTTAAACAAGCGCACAAGGTGGTTCAGCGCATATTCGTGCCACGGGTACATTTCGCCCGAGGAGGATACCCACGGAGCGATAGCGCCTTGGCGCAAAGACTTAGTTTTATCGGGGACAACCAATTCGGGATCGACATACAGCTTGACTCCCAACCCGCCACACACAGGACATGCTCCGTGCGGGTTGTTAAATGAAAACAAACGCGGTTCGATTTCTTCAATTGTAAAGCCTGATACAGGGCAGGCAAACTTGCTGGACAAAGTCATAACGCTGTTGTCCGCCAAATTTTGGACGTAAACTAAGCCGTCCGATAATCCCAAGGCTGTTTCAATCGAACTTGCAAGGCGTGTTTCAATGTCGTGCTTAACAACTAAGCGGTCGATTAGAACTTCAATATCATGCTTGATGTTTTTGTCCAGCGCAGGCACATCCGCTATTTCATAAAGCGTGCCATCTACTTTAAGGCGCGTAAAGCCTTTTTTCTGAAGCTCTTGAATCTCTTTTTTATATTCGCCCTTGCGTCCGCGTGCGATTGGGGCAAGCAGGTAAATCTTGCTGCCCTCTGGCATCAGTAAAATGCGATCCACCATTTGCGAGACGGTTTGCGCTTCAATCGGCAAACCTGTCGCAGGCGAATAAGGCACGCCAACACGCGCCCACAAAAGACGCATATAATCGTAAATCTCGGTGACCGTGCCGACCGTTGAACGCGGATTTTTCGATGTTGTTTTTTGCTCAATAGAAATCGCGGGCGAAAGGCCTTCGATTAAATCCACATCGGGCTTTTTTTGCACGTCCAAAAATTGGCGCGCATACGCGGACAAGCTTTCGACATAGCGACGTTGTCCTTCGGCATAAATCGTATCAAAAGCCAGCGATGATTTGCCCGAACCTGACAGCCCCGTGATGACAACCAATTTATTTTTTGGAATGTCAATATCAACGTTTTTTAAATTGTGCTCTCGAGCACCTCTGATTTTGATAAAATCCTGCATTCAATTCTCCTTTTGTTCTTTGGATAGCATTATAATCACACAAGAACAAAAAAGCAACAAAATTTTTCGTATATACGCAAAAAGCGCTATTTTATGGCGCAGAGGCTATTCTTTCTTTTCAATCAGCGCCCGCGCAAAGGCAATGTGGTCGTCTTTGTACTTTGAGCGCGTCAAAAGCGCAAGCAACATTCCGTGCTCATACGTTGGCAGCGTGCCCATATCGACATATTGATCCTCGTCATCTTTCAGCAGCGCTCTGACCGAAAAGCCTTTGTCTTGCCCACCACTGTCCAAAAACGAGTTGATGCCGTCCGTGTATACCCACTCGCCATTAACGCGCGGCGGCTGATAAGTGCCGTTTTCGAGTGCATCTACTTTGCTTGACATAAAGTCCAAAATCTCTTTAGGAATAGCAAACGGCGAAAAGCACGCAATGTGATTGAGCGCCTTTTGTGGTTTTTCAATCATACGGCCATTGTCGATAATGCCATAGCGAGAAACATCTTCTTGATAAATCCCCGTGGCCAGCACTTGCTTTTCGTTTTTAATAAACGCGTCTAAGATTTTTTTGATTTGATTGTTGTTGTCATCTTTGGGCAAATAAATGTCATCTGGGAAAATCATCACAGCGTGTTTATCGGGCGACAAGCGGTGCGCTAGCCCTAAGACATGCGCAGTGCCAAGCGGTCTTTTTTGCACAACGAATTGAATTGTTGCGTCATCGGGAATAGCCGTTTCGCTTAAAGCTTCGGCAATGCGAATGTGACCTTTTTGGCGCAAGAGATCAACAATCTCGGGTGTGGGTTTAAGAGCTTGTTTAAAATGCTCGATAATATCTTCGGACGAACAGACAATAGTGATATTTCTGCCGCCTGCTTTAAAAATCTGTTGCAAAATGTGATCGATTAAACGCACCGAGCCAAAAGGCAGCAAGCATTTATGTCCAATGCCTTTTGCGTGTGGATAATTACGTGTGCTTTTGCCACCACAAGGTATAATAAATTCGATATTCTCAAACATATTTCTCTCCCCATTTTTGAACTTTAGAATCAGTATAGTGGCATTCAACAAAAAAAGCTAGTAATTTTTTTGAATTTTTTTAAAGCTAAAACGCTGGATCTGATACACTTATTATTTGACAGGCTATATTCCTTTTGTTATAATAATAAGATAAGGAGATAAAACGATGGCGGAAAAATTAACTTTATCAGAAAAGCTTAAGTACTTTAAAGGCGCTGCTAAACCCGAGTATCGCGGTCGTTTTGGCGGGGCAAGCGCGTGGGCAAAGCCTATTCCTTTTGCGCAAAAGCTGAAATATATGGCGGGCAAGCTTGACCCGTTTAAGCCGCAAGATGATAAAACGCCATCTGTTTTTGAACAAGCCGTTGCTAGCGGCGATTTGGCGCGTATCGAGTTCTTTTTGAACTTGTGCCCCAAAAAACCAAAGCCCGAAGATTTGGGACGCGCTTTGCAAAAAGTGCGTACATCTGATGTTCTGGCATTGCTTGATGCACACGGTGCAAAATTGCCCGACGATGTGGATAAGCAAGCCTTAGAAAAGCATTTATACTTTGTTGCCACGCAGTCCAGAGGCGACCTTAAAACCTTTATTTCCAGCGCGCAAAAACATAATTTGCCCGAAGTGTTTCAATATAATGATGAAAAAATATCGATGTTTGACTTAATGCGGCGCGTGGGTGCGGCTGAGACTTGGCTGGAAGATTCAACCGAAGATCAAGTTGGCCACGAGTTCAGGCAAGCCGCCGCCGATGGCAATTTGGACAAAGTCCAATACTTGCTGGACAGTCAAAAAGTCGATGTGAATGCGACCAATAAGCACCGCAAAACGGCTATGATGTACGCTATGCAAAGAAATGATTTTAAAATGGGGCATTTATTGTATTATGCGGGGGCGGATATGGCCTTTGATGATGATTATGGGCGCGATCCGTTGTTTTTCGCAAACGATGAAACACGCCAAAAAATGCTTGAAGTTTTTGCTCAAAACGATGACGTCAAGTCGCTGAAAGTGGCGGCAAAAGACGGCATTGCATTTTCTAGTCCTCAGCTTGCAGTTCGTGCAAATAATAAAGAAACGCTCGCTTTTTTGGCCGAGCATAATGCGCCATTTGCAGAGGCAGTTGAAAACGCTTTTGAAAACGAAAAAGCGCGTTTAAATAACGGCCTTAAAGTGACGGGCGAGGAAAATGCGCATTCATTTGTGGGGCTTGCGAAAATGTCCTACAACCCCAAAAACGGGGCGTCTGAGGATACGATGTATGACAAGTTTGAAAAGCTAGGCTTGCTCGATAAGTGGTTGGAAATGGCCTCAGAACAAGACAAGGATAAAGAGTTGGACGCTTCAATCAAGGCGAACAAGTTAAGCTTGGTTGCGCGATTGCTCAGCTCGGGCGCGCGCGATGTTAATACGGTAGATAAAGACGGCAAAACGTTGATGATGAAAGCGCTTGAAGCAAACAGCAAAAAGGTTGTGGACTTTTTGTATTATGCTAAGGCAGATTTATCAATCAAAGACAAAGAAGGCAAACCCACTTTTGCCTATGCTGACGACAAAATGAAGGCGGATATGATGACTTTGTTTGCACAAAAGGACGATATCCAATCGATGCAAATAGCCGAAAAAGCAGGTGCTTCTTTCGATAATGAAAGCCTTGTTGGTGCGGCGCATAAACGCGAAACGTTAGAGTTTTTGGCCGCTAAAAAAGCGCCGTTCTTGGGTGCGTTGCAGCAAGCGCAAAACGCCGATATGTATCACGAAGATCAATGGAGTGCGAGCAAAGACGGCTTGACTGATGGCGCACAGCGTTATCAAATGTTGTATGATGTGTACCGCAATTCGCTTGATGATAAGGGCAAAAAAGCGCTGGACGAAAATATGCTTGCCAAAGCCAATCACGACTTGTCGCCCAAGCTTGAAGCGCCGATTGTCCCGAATATGCACGGTAAAATGTCCGACAAGCGCAAGGCCGAATTGCAAAGCGCTATTCAACAAAGGTTGACGGCTTCAAAATAAACTTGCATTCTCAAACGTTTTTTTGTATGCTACTCCTGTCGCAAAGGAGAAAAGCAATATGTTTACTATTCAAATTTTAGTCACGCTCATTTTATTTGTCAATTTAGCGCTGGTGCTTTTTGTGATTTTTAAGTTGTCTCAAAAGCCGTCTATCAGCGCGGATTTGGAGCGCTTTGAGCGCGGGCAAAAGCAAGACGCAGGCCAACTGCGCCAAGAGCTGTTAAACTCACTTTTGGGCTTTAACAATTCGATTCAAAAAGCGGTGGATGCGCAGCTTGAAAAGGTACGCTCGACCGTTGATGAAAAGCTTCAAACAACGCTGGAAAACAAAATCGGCGCTTCTTTTGCGCAAGTGTCTGAGCGGCTTGAAAAAGTCCACCAAGGCTTAGGTGAAATGCACAACCTTGTTATGGGCGTGGGTGATTTAAAGCGTGTGCTGACGAATGTTAAGACGCGTGGCGTGTGGGGCGAAGTGCAGCTGGGCGCGTTGTTGGAACAAATGCTGTCGCCTGACCAATATCGCCGCAACGAAAAAATCAAGGCAGGAACAACTGAAGTCGTGGAATATGTAGTTGTATTGCCTGACGGAGTTATTCCTATTGATGCCAAGTTTCCGTACGAGGATTATGAACGCCTTATCAGCGCGTCCGAAAAAGGCGATAGTGCCGCGGTTGAGGCCGCAGGCGCAGACCTTGAAAAACGCATTAAACTCGAAGCTAAGCGCATTGCCGACCATTATATCGAAGTACCGACAACGACTGATTTTGCGATTATGTTTTTGCCAACTGAAGGGCTGTATGCTGAAGTAATGCGCCGCCCTGGATTGGCTGCTTTTGTGCAAAAAACGTACAAAATCACAATCACGGGGCCGAGCACGTTGGGCGCTTTTTTAACAAGCTTGCAAATGGGCTTTCGCACGCTCGCTATTCAAAAGCGTTCGGGCGAGGTATGGAAGACATTGGGAGAGGCTAAGACCGAGTTTGCCAAGTATGCCGATTGGGTGGACAAAGTCAAGCGCAACATAGACGCAGCAGGCAAAGTTTTGGACGAGGCTGGCACGCGTACACGCGCAATCGAGCGCCGTTTGAGAGACGTCAGCGAAAACGTTGGCGTTGAAAGCCAAGACATTAAAAAGCTTACCAATTAAGCCGATGAATAAAGTATTTATTCTTTGTGTAAAAAATATTGTTGCTCTTATACCTAGCAAATAAAAAATATTTTGGGGTAAAATTGGGCAAATAACTTTAGATTAGGTTTTGAGATCACAAGATGTTATTTTCTAAAAATCCTAAATTATGTACCAACCTTTCAAAAAAGATGAAAGAAACTTCCAGAATTACTAAGGCCTTTTTAACATAATACAAAAAAAGCCCCGTCCATAAAAGATGGGGCTCTCATTATTGTCCGTGTAAAGACTCTTATTACAAAAGTTTGCGATGAAGAGCCCTTACATAAAAGCCTGTTATCTGCGGCTTGAAGGTTGCGGCGCGATATAACCATTGCGAACTGGACGTTTACAGTAAACGCGCGTTGTTGTTGGTTGATAAATCAAAGCCGTTAAAATTTTCAGCCATGCTTGGTGCGTCAACACAACATCTTCGACCATTGCAACGTTGCTAACAGAGCCACAAACTTTAGCTGGATCGACTGTTGACACTTTGTTGATCCACACAAAGTGTTGCGTTCTGGAATAAGTTGGTTTTTCAGGGATTTGATCTTGGCTCGTCATTGGAAAACGAGAAGTCATACAACCTGTTAAAGCAAAAACAACCAATAAGCCTAATAATGTTTTTTTCATAAAATATCTCCTAATAGTTTACGCCTTGAACGGCTGGGGTTAACAAATAACGTTGGATTGTGCGATTGAGCTTAATCGAAAGCTTACGATAAAGCGCGTACGCGTCACCCAAATCCCGTTCTGTATAAGTCACTTGTCCGAACGAGATTGTGTAGGATTGCGGGTTATAAGTAATTTGTGCCGCAAAGCCCATACCTCTTGAGAAAACGGTCAGATTCATATAACCGTTTCCTTTTTCAATCACTTGCCATTTAGCCTTTGTGCAAGCCGTTTGAATAGCCTGTTCAATTTGTTGCATATTTGTCACCATTGGAGGAATTGTGCCTGCAACAGGTTTGGGAACTTGTGGTCCCGAGCAAGCAGCCAACAACAACGCACCAAATAACATTAAAAAAAGCTTTTTCATTTTTGCTTATCCTTTATTATTCCTTAATCACCGTACCACGCAAAGCAACGCCTGCCATCAGTAAACCATCATCGCAATCGTATGTGGTTGGGCTGTAAGTTGCGTTCTTTTTATAAAAGCTGTGAATGTTGACAACGGCGTTGCCACCTAACGCAGCAGCTCTGCCTTGCAAAGAACGTACGGCGGACAAAAAGGCAATTTGGCACGCTTGAGGACCACGCTTGTTATACGAGTTCGTCTTTTTATTCGCAACATAAGTGCCCAGATTTCGACCGCGATATTGGGCTTGCGAAAAGTCTAGACGAATAGCAGGGTTCAGCACTGCTTGCGCACGTGGCGAGTTTAAATCCGCTTGAATAGATGGGCGTAAATGACCGTCTCCCGAGCACGCGGCGAGCATCAAAACAATCCCAAGCATAAGTAATCTTTTCATAGTTGTTCCTTTCATAAAATTTCGACTCCTAAGTCAAAGCATACATATAAAGATATTAAAAGGCAATATTTTTTTTCGTTTTTCGCATAAGTCGAAGCTAGCCAAAAGTCAAGAGGCAAAAAGTAAAAAAATTGGTTGCTTTTTTTCAAAAAAGTGCTTATAGTCGAGAAGATTCGTTAATAATAAGTTAAGAGGTTTTGAAATGATTTCATTATTTTCTGTGGCTCAAGCAGCAAGTTCTGTTCCAGCTGCGCCTGTTGCGGGAGCGCCTGCTGTAGATTGGACACGGGCTTTGATTCAGCTTGGTGCAATCATACTCATTTTTTACTTTTTATTTATTCGGCCTCAGCAAAAGCGCGCCAAAGAACACGCCCAGATGTTGAATAATTTAAAAGTAGGTGATGAAGTTCTTGTCGCAGGTATGATTGGAAAAGTGGCTAAGTTAATTAACGAAGCGGAAGTTTCTGTAGAGCTGGCCGATGGCGTCAAAGTGAAAGTTTTGCGCGCTTATATTGGTCAAGTTTTAATTGAAGCGGCTGACAGTAAAACAAAAAAGGTAAAGGAATAAAAAATGTTTGGTTATCCGAAATGGCGAGCTTGGACAGTAATTATCGTTTCTGTCTTGGGAATATTTTTTAGTATTCCGAACTTTATGAGTCCTGAATACTATGCCTCACACGTTCCTGCAAAAATGCAAGAATGGTGGCGTCCGATGACTTTGGGTTTGGATTTGCAAGGCGGTTCGAACTTGTTATTGGAAATTAAAATCGACAATTTAATTGAAGAGCGTTTATCATCATTGGCTGATGGTGCAAGATCTGCGCTGCGCGAAAACAAAATCAAGTTTTCGGGTCTCAAGGTCGTGGACGGCAAATTACATGTCAAGATTTTGGACGCGTCTCAATTGATGAACGCGCAAAGCATTATTACAAAGCAAGAAACAGAACAAATGGACACAGAACATCAAGACAATGAATTGATTATCTCTTATTCTGATCAAGCTTTGACAAAGATTAAATCCGATGCTGTGGCGCAATCGATTGAAATCGTCCGCCGCCGTATTGACGAGCTGGGAACAAAAGAACCGTCCATTCAACGTCAAGGCGCTGACCGCATTGCATTGCAATTGCCTGGTGTTCAAAACCCAGCAGAAGTAAAAGCTTTGCTTGGCAAAACGGCTAAAATGTCGTTCCATTTGGTTGATGACAGCGTTTCACTTGCCGATGCTCAACGGGGTAAGTTGCCGATGGATTCGATGCTGATGAATGGTGACGAAACAGGCACGCTCGTTTTAAAACGTGCGGTTGTTGTCGGTGGAGATCAGTTGGATGGCGCAAAGGCTGACTATGGCGAAAATGGGGAAGCTGTTGTGGCATTCTCGTTCAAACCATTGGGTGCTAAAAAGTTTGGAACGACAACACGCGACAATATCGGTAAACGCTTGGCGATTGTGCTTGATAACAAAATCATTTCTGCGCCAGTCATCCAATCCGCAATTATGGGCGGCAAAGGTGTCATTACTGGCAACTTCACCCTTCAAAGCGCGGGCGAGCTGGCGTTAATGTTGCGTTCGGGTGCATTACCTGCGCCACTGGAAGTCGTAGAAGAAAGAACTGTTGGCGCTGGCTTGGGTGAAGACTCGATCCGCAAAGGCGCTTACGCGTGCATTTTGGGCTCGATTTTAGTCTTTGCGTTTATGTTCGCTGTTTACGGTCGATTTGGTACTTTTGCCAACATCGCTTTGATTGTCAACGTATGTTTGATTTTCGCGATTTTAAGCGCTTTGGGTGCGACTTTGACTTTGCCAGGTTTGGCAGGTATTGCCCTGACGATTGGTATGGCGGTCGACTCAAACGTTTTGATTTACGAACGTATGCGCGATGAAATTAAAATGGGACACTCAACACCATTGCAAGTAATTAACGCAGGCTTTGATAACGCTTTTACGGCGATTTTCGACAGCCAAATTACAACGCTTTTTGCGGCAATTGTGTTGTTCTTTATGGGTGCTGGCCCAATTAAAGGCTTCAGCGTCACATTGGGAATTGGTGTATTTACTTCTTTGTTTACAGCGATTATGATTACTAAGTTCTTGATTATGATTTGGTACACGATTCGCAAGCCAAAAGAAATCAAAATCAAGCTGTAGAAAGGACAAACGAAAATGAAAATAAAAAGTATCGATTTTATTAAACAAAGTAAATATGCTTTTGCAATTTCGGCTTTGGCGATAATCCTGTCTTTTGTAGGTTTATTTACAAAAGGTTTGGATTACGGTATTGACTTTTTGGGTGGCATCTTGGTTGAAGTTCAATCCGAAGAGCAAATAGATATGGCGCAAATGCGTCACAAAGTTGATGAGCTGGCTTTGGGTGAAACAAACCTCCAGTCAATTGGCACATCTGGTCGCGAAATGTTGATTCACGTTGTGGCCGATACAACGGATAAAGCCGAACAAGCGCGCATTATTGCTCAGATTAAAGAGACTTTAGGCGAAGGCATTGAATACCGTCGCATCGAAGTTGTGGGACCTAAGGTTGGTGAAGAGCTTTTGCACAAAAGTTTGTGGGCGTCCGTTTTGGCTTTGGCCGCTATCGCAATCTATATTTGGTTCAGATTTGAATGGCAATTTGCTTTGACTTGCTTGCTTGCATTGGCGCACGATTTGATTGTGACGGTCGGCTTGTTCGCTTGGACTGGCTTGGACTTTAATATGACGGTCGTAGCGGGTTTGTTGTCTATGGCGGGCTATGTGACGAACGACAAAGTCGTTAACTTTGACCGTATCAGAGAAAACTTGAAACTGTATCGCAAAATGCCTGTGATTGAATTGCTCAACAAAAGCTTGAACGATACGTTGTCCAGAACGTTGCTCACCTCCGTGACAACAATGTTAATGCTCGTCATATTGATTTTCTTTGGTGGCGAGACGTTGTACGGCTTTTCGATTTGCTTGCTGTTCGGTATTGTCATCGGCACATACTCGTCTTTGTATTTAGCAGTGCCAATGTTGAAGTACTTTGACTTGCGCGCAGTCTCTGCAAAGGCCGATGAGGTTGGTCCTTATGCCGAGGCAGCTAAGTTCGAAATGGAAGCGAAGAAAGAACCATTGGGACGCTATAGCAAGTGTGGTGGCTCTTGCCGTCATTAAAGCTTGTGTTTTAAATAAGCCAATAAAAGCCCCCGCAGTTTAGCAGGGGCTTTTTTGTTGCGCCTTTTGTGTCGCGCTTAAAGCTTTATTTTGCGTTTGCTCTTAAGGCACAAGCGTTAATAACAAATTGCATAGGCCAATGCTAAGTTGCGATTGTATCGGCCTGCTCCAGACTTACTGATTCGAAAAGCTGTCTCAGTACCTTCCGCTGTAGAAGTCCAAAAGGTTGAGCCGCTTGTAAACGTACCCATATTGCAACTGGAATCATTGCCTGTCCAGCCAGGGCACACCTCATAAATTGAGGCCAAATGTCTGCCTTGAGCTTCACACCAAGTATAAGCACTCCACCAATTTATCTGATAGCCAATACTTGTACAGTAAACGTGCCCGTTTTCGCCCGTTTGCAAAGAACCGCTTTTGCATGTTTCGGCTAGTGCTCCACTGACATTCAAAGCGATTACTGCGATTGTCGCTAAAGTTAATAATTTGATTTTCATTTTTCTTTCCTTTCATTTTATTGTGTTTATTTGTTGGACGCTTAGGAAAAGCGCGCCAGCCTTTATGGAATACTTCCACTGCGTTCTATCACAAATCATTTCCCTTGTTGCTTCCCCCAGAGCTGCCACGTCGCGCGACATATTCGCGGTGATACTTGATAAAAAAGTTCTTCATTTCAATCATTTTCCCTTTCCAATTGTCCAGTTTTAACGGTCGTTTTTTATGGACTTTTTTTGAAAAATAAAATGCAAGGAAACTTGACAGGTTTGATGTTTTTGAATACAATATTTTTGAGTCGAAAAATATCGACCCTTAAAACTGGACAATTCAATTTTATCAGCTATTTAGGGTTTATTATCTCTTCTTTATTTGTTTAATTTTGCAGGCGCGCGGCGCGAATAATTTTGCGCCTGCAAAATTAAATGGCGCAAAAAGATTACTAATGAAAAGTCAGTATTTGGATTATCGAAAAGCCACGTCCACTTATTAAAGCGCGGGGCGTGGGCGCAAAATAGGCGCCACGCGCTGAGTGGATATAACATAAACCTTAACACAACAAGAAAGGAAAGAAAAATCAAATTATTAACGCTTGCCTCCATAGTGACGGGTTTCTTAACAATTGGCTCAGCAGCCAACGCTGCAACATGCGATGGTGGCAGCCTCTTTACAGGCGTAAATGGTCACGAATACTGTGCCAGAAATAGTAAGATGAACTGGTGGAGTGTCTACACTTGGTGCGAAGCACAAGGAATGAAAAAGCCCTCGCCATACGACCTATGCCCGACTTGGGATGGTGCTTTCAACTCAGATCAATGTGAAAAAAATTGGCGTTAGCGCAGTTGTATGGACACGTACCGCCTATCGAAATAGTAGCGCTATTTTGTTAGCTGATGTTAATGCAGTGGGGCATGTGACCGATTACTCCAGAACAGAAAGCTTTCGAGCCGTCTGTATCAGCAAATAATTTATTGCAAAAGAGCCAAACGGACGTACCGAACTGGCTCTTTTTAACTTTCCATACTACATAAAATATGTATCGCGCTAAATTAGATGGCTAGCTTTTGCACTGCAATTATACGAAGTGCTCGTTCCAGCTCAACCGATAAACGCTTATACTTGATTTTAGCGACAACGACCTCCACGATACATTGGATAACGATGATGGAAACGTGGTGGAGGAGGGGGTGGACAACCGCGATAAAAACCTGGAGGAGGTGGTGGCGGTGGCATAATACCATAATCATAGTATGGATAAGGCGTTGGCAATGGAACAGGCACCACAGGCGCAATCACGCGCGGTCTGACGATAACAGGTCGAACAATCACGGGTGGTGGAGGTGGTGGTACAACGACAGGTACGGGCGCATAAATCGGCGCAAAACGCGGCCCCACATAATACTGAGCTTCAGCTTTTGGCGCTGCTGCAACCAACAAGCCCAAAGTTGCTAAGACTGCAAGAGTTTTATTTTTCATTAGTCTCTCCTTTTGTTTATAACGCAAAAATTATATGACAATTCTTGACAAAAGTCAATAAAAAAGTGAGCTTGTTTTTAATAAAAATGTGTATTTTAAAGATCTGTTTTTTGCAAGAAATCTTCAATCGCGCGCACCGAATTCGCAAGCAGCGTTTTCTTGAATGCTTTTGAATAGGGCGTGCCCCAATAAAGCCCCATTAAATGGCGGGTCAAGTGCAAAGGTTTGGGCGCAATCACGATAATTGGCATCAAGCGTTCCAGTATTTCTTTACGTGACAAAACATCGTGCGTGTCACCAAAAAAAGTCGCATCTATGTTCGCCAATTCATAAGGCTTGGCATACGCCCACCTGCCAATCATTACGCCGTCCATATATTGCAAGTGATCGACGATTTGATCGGTTGAGGTAATATTGCCGTTGATCAGAATGTTGAGCTTTGGAAACTCTTTTTTGACGCGATAGACAAGCGGATAATTTAAGGCTATTTTTTGCCTGTTTTCTTTTGGGGTTAAGCCCTTGAGCCGTGCCAACCGTGCGTGAATAATATATTTATCGCACCCGCTTTTGTGGGTCGTTTCGATAAAGTTGCAACACGAATCAAAGCTTTGCTCTTCATCTTGGCCGTTATCGAGCGCGATTCTTGTTTTAATGCTGACCTCAAGGTTGGAGGCGCTTCGCATAGCTTCAACACACGCCGCTACACGCTTGGGATCAGCCATTAGACAGGCGCCAAAGCTGCCCGCAAAGACGCGCTCAGACGGACATCCCGCGTTGATGTTAATTCCCGTATAGCCAAACTCGGCGGCTTTTTGAGCGGCGTTTGCCATCAGAGCAGGAGTAGAGCCTCCGACTTGCAAAATCAGTGGCAGTTCAAACGGGGAAAAATCCAATAATTTGTGTAGATCACCGTGCGCAATGGCTTGTTCGGCAATCATTTCGCTGTACAAAATAGCGTCTTTAGTAATCAGGCGTAAAAACTGACGGAAGAAACTGTCCGTCCAATCTAACATAGGTGCGATTTCTATTTGCTTTTTCATAATTTTGCATTATAACGAAAAAAAAGCTTTTGTAAAAGTATTTTTTGTTCTATAATGGGCTTGTTTCAAAGAAAGGATAGGTTTTCTATGATTAAAAAATCCGAAATGCAACAAATACAAAGCTATTTTCAAAAGCTGTTTGGACAGGATTCTATATACCTGAAAGAGGGCACGGGAAAAGATGCTCCCGCAGAGGTTTATTTGAATTCACAGTTCATAGGCGTTGTATACAAAAATGAAGATGAAGGTGAAACATCTTTCGATTTTAATATGTCTATTTTACCAGAAGATTTACAGGAGGAGTAATGAGAAAAAAAATTATCGTATCCAGTTTGACGGCAGCACTGATGGCATCTACTGCATGGGCCGCCCCAAGTACAACGGCTCAAGTCGAGGAAATGGTCAAGCATGTTGTGTTGTCCGAAGATGTCGAATATCAAGGTGCATCACAAGTCAAAACAATCGCCAATGGCTATGAAGTGACAACGCCAGCAGGCGTGCTGAAAAGCGACAAAAAAACGGCTGTTCCGTCTTTTGTATTTAATATGTTCAAGTCGGGAAGCAGCAAAAATGGCGTGCGCTATCAGTTGCAATTAAAAGAAGCCAGCCAGATTTTTCCAGCTCTGACAGGCATTTTAAAAGACAATCAAATCACATACTCGGCACTGAATTATCAAGCATTTGTCGTGCCTGAACATTCTTTGGTCGAAAAGCAGGAATTGCGCATCAGTGGCTTGACTTTTCCAGCGGCAGCAGGTGCGGTGCTGAAAGCGGGTCAGGTTCTGTTTACAGATACGGCCGATTTAAACAAAGATACGGATATCAAGTCGAACACGTCTATTTCATTGCAAGGAATTGCAGTGACGCACGCGCTGGCGAACTTGTCGGCGGACAGTTTCGATTTCAAAGTCGATATTCCAAGTACAACAAAGGCGAAAAATCCAATCGAACAGGTTGTCAGAACGCCTCAATTAAAGCAAACAATGTCGGCCAAGAATGTACAAATCACTATTCCTGCCGACAAAGATTTTGCACTGTCGTTTGACTTAGACCAAGATTTGGACTTTAAGCAAGACCAAAAGGATTACAATGTATCTATGGAGCTTAAGTGGGCGTTTACAAACATCCAAGCAAAAAGCATTGATTCTTTGCCTTCCGTTGTGTCCAGCGATATTTCGGCGACAGGCTTTACGGTGGGGCAAATGCTGACATACTCGGCGCAAATGGATAATTATCAACGTGCGCAAGATTTGCCAAAATCTCCAAGCAAAGATTTGGCGGTTAAAACGGCAGAAAAGGAAGCCAAAGATGCGTATGATAAATTGCTCGACAAGCTTGTTGTGACGGTTAATCAAGTGCTTTTCGAAGCGCCACAATACCGCGTTGTGCTCAAAGGCACGATTGTACCAAAGCTTGAACAATTCAAAGGCACGTTCCAAGTGACAAACTTTGATTATCTAGCTCCCGAGCCAAAGAAAATTGATGATGCTGCGTGCAAGGCTGTGATTGATAAAATGGTTGCAGGGGAGCTTGCAGGCGAAGCTTTTACAACGGCTTATAAAGACTCGTGCGATGATAACAGAGGCGCTCTTGATGTGTTGCGTCCTTACCGCGATACAGCGCGCAAAGTTAAAGATGCCAAAGGGCAAGATGCTTTGATTTTCGATGTCGAGTATTTGGGTGATGATTTATATATCAATCGTCAAAAAGTCACAGACGAGCAAATGAATAACGTTTTGGGCGGAGTTTTGAAATAATGACTTCTTTGGAAGACATAATTGAAAGCTTTTCATTTTTGGACAGCTGGGAAGACAAATATCAATATTTGATCGAGTTGGGTGAGGCTCTCGAGCCTTATCCAACCCCGCAGAAAACGGACGCTTACAAGGTGGACGGCTGTATGAGTCAAGTGTGGCTCTATCCTGTTAAAAACGGTGATAAATATCACTTAATTGCAGACAGTGACGCAATTTTAGTCAAAGGCTTGATTGCAATCATTTTGGCCGCGTATTCGGATAAGACAAGTGCTGAACGCCACAGTGTGCCAATTGATGAGATTTTCCAAAAATTGGGGCTTGAAAACAACTTGTCACCGACTCGGCGGAATGGCTTTTTTTCCATGGTCAACAAAATTAAAACACTAGATTAAGAAAGGAACAACTATGACAGATTTAAAAGAATTAGAAAAACTGGCAGCTTTAAAAGAAAAAGGTTTGCTGACAGAAAAAGAGTTTAACGAACAGAAAAAAGCAATACTGGCGGGCGATTCGCAAGTTGAAAATGCACAAGCATCCGCAGAACTTAGCCCGAAATCCACAACGGCTTATGTCGTTTTGGCGTTCTTTTTCGGTTGCTTGGGTGTACATAACTACTATATTGGCCGCTGGAAACAAGCTACAGCTCAACTGTTGTTGACAATCTTGTCCCCATTTACGCTGTTCGCAGCTTTGCTTGCAAACGTGATTTGGGTGGCGTGCAATATCTTTTCAACGAAGACAGACGGCAAAAAACGCGTGATGCCTGAAAGTAATGTGTTGCGTGTGGTGCTCGGTATCGTCTCGCTGTTCTTCTCGTTAATCTTCATCGCAACTTGCTCTATAGGGGCGATGGCGGGCTATACAAAAGCGATGAACAGCTATAAAATCGGCGGCGTATTGAACTATACAGCGCAAGTTTATATCTTTAACCAAATCCAATATCAAGACGGCGTCACTCGCGATTGCAAAGACGTTGTCGCTTTGAATGAGGAGTTGCAATCTTTGGCAAACATCAATTGTCAAGTCGTGTCCACAAAGGACTACACTCGCTTGTCCTACACGGGCTTTAACAAAAGCTTGATGGACGAGCTTGAAGAGTTGTCCTCGGACGAATCTATTGTGACTGTGAAAGGTAAGACTGTGACAATCACAATGCCTAACGCACAATAAAAAAGCCTTTAAAATCCCTTGTTTTTTGGTAAAACAGGGGATTTTTTATGGCATTCATAAAAAATTCACTTTTAATGTGTATGTTTTTCGTATATAGTAAAGCGAAATAAACAAAGGAATGAATGATGAAAAAAGCGTTATTGTTTTCGGGGCAAGGCAGCCAATTTGTTGGTATGGGTAAAGATTTGTACGACCGCTATCAGGCGGCGCGTGACGTCTTTGACGCGGTTGATGAAGCGCTTGAAATCAAGCTTTCGGCCATTATTTTTGACGGCACGGATGAAGAGCTGACCCAAACACAAAATGCGCAGCCAGCCTTGATGGCATTAAGCCAAGCAGTGTGGGCTGTGTTGCAAAAAGAAGTTGGTCTTTCAATTACGGATTTTGCTTATGTAGCGGGGCACTCTTTGGGCGAGTATAGCGCGTTGTGTGCCGCAAAGGCTTTGTCGCTGGTTGATACGGCAAAATTACTTCGCGCACGGGGGGAGGCTATGGCTTTGGCTTGCGCGCAAAACAAAGGTGCTATGGCAGCGGTTATCGGGCTTGATGCCGATGCCGTTGAAAAAGTTGCTGCAAAAGCGGGCGCTTATGTTGCAAACGATAATTCGGTTGGCCAGATTGTTTTAAGTGGTACGACAGAGGCAATTGAAAAAGCGTGTGCGTTAGCGCAAGAAGCGGGTGCTAAACGTGCTTTGCCACTGAAAGTCGCGGGCGCATTTCATTCGCCTTTGATGACATCGGCCGCCCAAACAATGGCGCCGCTCATTCAAAATGCCGAGTTTAAAACACCGCTCGTGCCAGTGATTGCAAATGTGACAGCAAAGCCTGTACAAAACGTGGATGAAATTAAAAGCTTGCTTGTTTCTCAGATTTCAGGACAAGTTCGTTGGACCGAGACTGTACGTTATTTAAAGGCCGAAGGTGTAGAACAAGCGCTTGAGCTAGGTGCGGGTAAGGTTTTGGCAGGATTAGTAAAACGCACCGAGCCCGATGTCAAAGTAATCAGCATTGGCGATGTAATAGCGCTTGACGAATTTTTAAAAACACTCTAAATTATGAAAATAAAGGAGATACTATGTTTAGTTTAGAAGGTAAAACTGCTTTAGTGACGGGCGCCGCAGGTGGCATTGGTCGCGCAATTGTACGCACTTTGCACGCGCAAGGGGCAACCATCGCTATTACGGATGTGAAGCGTGAAGCTTTGGAGGCTTTTGCCGCCGAGCTTGGCGATCGCGTTTTTGTGTATGAAGCTAATTTGACGGACGCAGAGTCGGTCAAAACGCTGGTTAAATCTGCCGAAAAAGATATGGGCAAAATCGATATTTTGGTCAATAATGCAGGCATTACAAAGGACGGGCTTTCTATGCGTATGACGGACGAACAGTTTAACGCCGTTTTAAACATCAACTTGGTTGCGCCGTTCATGTTAATGCGCGCCGCGATGATGGGGATGATGAAGCGCCGTTATGGTCGCATCATTAATATGGCGTCTATTGTTGGCGTGATGGGTAATGCGGGACAAGCGAATTATTCGGCCTCCAAAGGCGGTTTGATTGCGATGACAAAGACAGTTGCGCAAGAGCTTGCATCACGTGGTGTGACGGCAAACTGTATTGCACCAGGCTTTGTGAAAACGCCGATGACGGACGTATTATCCGATGATGCAAAAGATAAATTATTAAAAGCTATTCCAATGGCGCGCCTTGGCGAGCCTCAGGATATTGCCAATGCTGTGGCCTTTTTGGCCTCGGACGAAGCATCGTACATCACGGGACAGACCGTGCATGTGAACGGTGGAATGGCAATGATTTAAAAAAGGTATTTGACAAAACCTTTTTTAGTGTGCTATAAGTCTTATATTCTTGAAAAAGAATCGTTGTTATGCACATTTTTTAACAATGTTATTGGTTTAATAAATTGAGGAATTAAAAATGAGTGATATTGCTGAACGCGTAAAAAAGATTGTTGTTGAACACTTAGGTGTAGACGAATCCAAAGTAGTAGACAACGCAAGTTTCATCGATGATCTGGGCGCAGACAGCCTCGACACAGTCGAGCTTGTCATGGCTTTTGAAGAAGAGTTTGGTTGCGCTATTCCTGACAATGCGGCAGAAAAAATCCGCACTGTAAAGGATGCAATCGATTTTATCGAAAAGGCTGTTTAAGTTCACCCCGATAATTACCTCAAGCGCATCTTCATTCGGATTATTTTTCGGGTGATGACGCGCTTGTGGTTTTTAATAAGACTATAAATAATCAATTTTGTAAATAAAGGACAAATCTATGCGACGAGTCGTAATCACTGGTATGGGTATGGTGACGCCACTTGGCACCACTTTAAAAGAAAACTGGGAAGGCATTATTTCGGGTCATTCAGTTATTGAAAAAATCAATTCTTTTGATGTGGCAGAGTATCCGTGTCAAATTGCTGCACAAATCCATACAGGGCAAGAAGCAGGACAGTTTAACCCTTCTCAATGGATCAGTGAAAAAGAGCAACGTCATATAGATTTATTCGTTATTTATGGTTTGATTGCAGGGCTTAAGGCGCTTGAAGACAGTGGCTTTAAACCCGAAACAGAAGAAGAAAAGAACAGATCTGGCGTTTTGGTTGGATCGGGCATAGGTGGCTTGCAAACGATTGATAAAACGGTGCGAGTGCTGTGTTCCGATGGACCTCGTCGTGTATCGCCGTTTTTTATTCCTTCAGCTTTAACGAATATGATTTCGGGACATTTGTCTATCAGAGCGGGCTTACAAGGCCCTAATTCCAGCGTTGTGACTGCTTGCGCAACAGGCACGCATGCCATTGGTGATGCGGCGCGCCTGATTCGTTGCAACGAGGCCGATGTGATGTTGGCCGGCGGATCAGAAGCTTCCATTTGTCCTTTGGCGCTTGCGGGCTTTTCGCAAGTGCGCGCGCTGTCGACTCACTTCAACGAAACACCGCAAAAGGCTTCACGCCCGTGGGATAAAGCGCGCGATGGCTTTGTTATGGGAGAAGGCGCAGGCGTTGTGGTTTTGGAAGAATACGAACACGCAAAGGCAAGAGGCGCAAAGATTTATGGCGAAGTGTTGGGCTATGGTATGAGCTCTGATGCGCACCACATTACGGCACCAGGCAACAACGGCGCTTACCGAGCCATGAAAAACGCCTTGGCGCAATCGGGCTTAAATGCCAGTGATATCGATTACATTAACGCACACGGTACATCAACGGGTGCAGGCGATGTTGTAGAAATTCAAGCCGTCAAGGACTTATTCCACGACAGCATAGGAACAATTTCTATGTCCTCCACAAAGTCAACGGTCGGCCATTTGTTGGGTGCAGCGGGTGCTGTCGAGGCGATTTATTCGCTGATGGCGATGAATGAAAATGTACTACCTCCAACGGTGAACTTGGATGATCCGATCGAAGAAGCACAAGGTGTGGATTTGGTAGCAAATACAGCAAAAGACAAAAAGATTAACCACGTTTTGTCAAACTCGTTTGGCTTTGGCGGCACAAACGGTTGCTTGATTTTCGGGAAAGTTTAAGCTGTGCGGCGTGGCGTTTTCTTTTACATTTTTGTTGTGTTTTTATTAAGCTGTATTGTCGGTACTAGCGTTTTTAGCACGTACGAATTTTTCCTCTCGGAAGGTCCGCTTGAAGAACGCAAAGAGGTTTTAATTGAAAAAGGAATGCCTCTGCGTAAGATTGCATTTCATCTTAAAAATCAAGGTATTATTGACAGCCCTTCTATTTTTACACTCGGAGTTCGAGCCAATGGAAAAGCGGGCGATTTGAAGGCGGGAGAGTACTCGATTCCAGCACGAGCCAGTGCTAAAATGGTGATGGATATCTTGACGGGTGGGCAGACTTTTATTCGCAAGATTACTATTCCCGAGGGGTTGACTTCTTATCAAATTGTGGCGCTTTTGGACAAGGCAAATGGTCTGACGGGTACAGTTGAAGAGTTGCCCGAAAATGGTACATTGTTGCCCGAAACTTATTATTATTCTACAGGGGATACAAAACAACAACTCATCGTGCGAATGCAAAATGCAATGAAGCGTACGATTGATGAACTATGGGACAAACGCGTCAGAGACCTACCTATTTCAACACCAAAAGAAGCAATTATTTTGGCGTCAATCGTGGAAAAAGAAACCTCTATTTTGGCCGAACAAAACCACGTTGCGGCGGTGTTTTTAAACAGATTAGTCAAAAAAATGCGTTTGCAATCCGATCCAACGGTGATTTTTGCGCTGTCTAAAGGGACAGGAATTTACAAAAAAAAGCTGTGGTCGAACGATTTAAAAAAGCCGCATCCGTTTAATACATATTACATTTATGGTTTGCCGCCTGAGGCGATTGCTAACCCTGGAAAAAACGCGATTGAAGCGGTACTACAGCCTTTTCAAACGGACGACTTGTATTTTGTTGCGGACGGAACTGGTGGACACGTTTTTGCGGCGACTTATGCCGAGCACCAACGCAATGTCAGGGCTTGGCGCGAGGTAAAAAGAGACCGTACTGTACGCCGTCAAATGCGCCGCATCAAACGCATTCAAAATATTCCAGAAGTTCCAGAAATGCCAGAAAATCGCCTTATTCATGATGCCGAAAAAAAAGGCGCTGTCGAGTTGGCTGAGGACAAAGAAGCAGCTGGCAAACTTGAGTCTGTCCCCGCTCCAGAGGCTGTTTCTGCTACAGCCTCGATTGATACCCCTATATCTGCTACAGCCTCTAAAACAGAGCCTGTGAGTGAAAAAGCAGTGCTAAAAAATCAAGAAAAGTCAATCTCTCCAAAGCCTGACTTTGTTCCAAAAGTCAAGCCAAACTTTCAGCAAAAAGAAAGTTTAGAGCTCAACAAAAAGCCTCTTCCTAAAGCCGCTTAAAAAATACTTGACAAAAACGGCGTAAAAGCGTATGCTAAACGTACACTTTTCAAAACAAAGGAGGCAATGCTATGGCAGAGATTAAAATGACCCCATTGGGTGGTTTGTACGAATTCGGTAATCAAAGTTATTTATATAAAGTGAACAACAGCGCTATTGTGATTGATACGGGCGCTTTTTTTGATGACGAGCAACCTCAGATGCAAATTATGCCCGATTATTCTCAGCTGGACAAAATAGCCAAGGATTTGAAAGCAATTATCATTACGCATAATCACGAAGACCACTTTGGTGGACTGACTTATGTTATGGATAAATACCGCCACATTCCTGTGTACTGTACAAGCTTTGTCGCCTCCAACATAAAGCGCCGATTACAAGTTGAAGGCATTGTTATGAACGATCTGCAATCGCGCGTGAAAATTGTTAAGCAAGGTCGCCCTGAAACGATAGATAAAAACTTTACAATCGAGTTTATTGGCGTCAATCATTCAACGCCTCAAGCCAGTATGGTCTATTTGACAACGCCGATGGGCAATGTGTTGCATACAGGTGATTGGCGTTATGAGCGCAACCCTTTGCGCGATGCGATGGATTGGACGCGTTTGGCGCAAATTGGCAAGCAAGGCTTAACTGCGCTTGTGGCAGATTCTACAGGCATTGAAAACTTGTCATCGCCTCAATCCGAAACAGATGTTGCCAAAGGCTTGGACGATGTCATTCGCCGTCACATTGATAATCAAACTGTGATGATTTTTGGTGCTTTTTCGACCCATGTCGAGCGTGTAGCAACGATCTGCCAGTTGGCTAAAAAGTATAATCGTTTGCCAAAGCTGATGGGCACAGGTATGCTGATCAATCAAGAGGTTGGGCTCAAGCATGGTATGTTGCCGATGCGCCGCATTGAAACGGATGAAACTATGAGCTCATCACACGCGTTTTATATCGCGACAGGGACGCAAGCCGAGCAAGGTTCAGTCTTGGAACGCTTAAGCAAGGAAGTGCCGCTGCCAAAGCCTGCTTGTGTTGTGATGTCAGCAAGTGTGATACCGTCTCGAGCAGGTAAGATTGCGCGTATGGTGGCGGGGCTTCGGGCTAATGGTTATCAAGTTGTGCAAAACGATGCGGATAATTTGACGCATGTGTCTGGGCATGCGCCGCGTGCTGATGTTGAAGAGTTGATTAAGTTGGTGAAGCCCGAGATTTTCATTCCTATTCACGGTGAAGCACATCATTTGTTGGCGGCTGAAAAAGTGGCTCAGGACTTGTATGTGCCGCAAGTGGTACGTCTTGATCACGTGGGGCAGAGCGTTTCGTTTTCGCAAAGCCGTTATGCTGCCTTGCATGAGGCTTTTGAGCCTAAACAAATTGTTAAAAAGAAGTCTTTTTCGCCTCAGCTTTTAAAACAAAAGAATTATCAATATAGCTGATTTTGTGAACGTTTTATTTTTTCCTGTATTTAATTTTGTAGGCGCACCGCGCGAATTTCTCACGCCCGCAAAATAAATGGACAATACGCCACAAATCTCATAAGGGTTGGCGCATAGGCGCTTAGGAAATCCACGCCAGCCCTTATTTTTTGCAGATAATAGTATTCTGTTTCTCAAAGAGCCAGCGCGGATGCACGAACATTTTTCGCGCTGGCTCTTATGGGAAAAAGCAACAGCAAATCTTAAAAATATTCAAATAATTTACTTTCAAAAAAATGATTTTTTATTAGGGGTTCGGGGCAGCAAAAATCATTTTTTTGTAAATGGATTTGCGGAAACATTTTATGGATATTTTTACTAT
>ERZ1023658.97-NODE-97-length-35522-cov-13.510954_pt1 | contig 35522 bp, 34 predicted proteins | sample MGYA00380339_ERZ1023658 | MGnify/ENA primary metagenome ERZ1023658 (study PRJEB33179, sample SAMN07448981) | human gut metagenome | biome: Human-gut; feature: Human associated habitat; material: Faeces | host: Homo sapiens | place: India: Bhopal | collected... | reverse complement strand
ATCGTACCAATGTTGCAATGAGGCTTATTTCTTTCAAACTTCTCTTTTGCCATTTGTTTTTCCTTTTATTTAAATGTTGCTCCCGCCCCGCTTTTGCAGAACGGGAGTTGTTTTATTAACCAGCCAATTTGGCTTTAATTTCGTCTGCAACCATTTGCGGAACGTCAGCATAATGCGCGAATTGCATTGTGTATTGTGCACGGCCTTGGCTCATAGAACGCAATGTATTCACATAACCGAACATATTTGCCAAAGGAACTGTCGCATCAATAACACGGGCATTACCGCGTTGATCCATACCGTTGACCTGACCACGACGAGAGTTCAAGTCACCGATAATGTCGCCCATATACTCTTCTGGAGTGACGACTTCCACCTTCATCACAGGTTCGAGCAACTTCGGCTTAGCGTGAGGAATACCTTCACGGAAGCAAGCGCGCGCTGCAATTTCGAACGCCATTGTTGAAGAGTCAACATCGTGGTAAGCACCATCGTGCAACGTTGCTTTAAAGTCTGTGCAAGGGAAACCAGCGATAACGCCTGTTTCTTTAGCTTGCATCAAGCCTTTTTCAACACCAGGGATATATTCTTTTGGAACATTACCGCCAACGACTTTGTTTTCAAATTGATAGCCGCTGCCTGGAGGCAAAGGTTCAAACAAGACTTTAACGCGAGCGAACTGACCAGCACCACCAGATTGTTTCTTGTGTGTGTAGTCGCAATCATATGGTTCGGAAATTGTTTCACGGTACGCAACTTGAGGAGCACCAACATTAGCTTCCACTTTGAATTCACGTTTCATACGATCAACAATAATTTCCAAGTGCAACTCGCCCATACCTTTAATAATGGTTTGGCCTGTTTCTGTGTTAGAAGAAACACGGAACGAAGGATCTTCCATTGCTAAACGGTTCAAAGCGATACCCATTTTTTCAACGTCAGCTTTTGTCTTTGGCTCAACCGCAATTTCAATAACTGGATCAGGGAATTCCATCTTTTCCAAGATAACTGGGTGAGCGGAATCACACAAAGTATCACCAGTTGTTGTATTTTTCAAACCAACCAAAGCCACGATATCGCCCGCACGAGCTTCTTTAATATCTTCACGGTGGTTAGAGTGCATCAACAACATACGGCCAATACGCTCTTTTTCTTCTTTCACAGAGTTCAAAACATAAGAACCTGTTTCCAAAATACCGCGATAAATACGAACGAAAGTCACCGATCCAACAAATGGGTCGTTCATAATCTTGAATGCCAAGCCAGCAAATGGTGCATCGTCTTTGGATTCAACTTCCGTATCCGAACCGTCTTTAGGGTTGATTGCGTGAGCAGGTGGAATATCGAGCGGAGATGGCAAGTAATCCACAACTGCATCCAACAAAGGTTGTACACCTTTATTTTTGAACGCAGAACCGCACAACACAGGAACGAACTTTTGTTCAATCGTACCTTTGCGAATGCACTTTTTCAGTGTTTCCATATCTGGCATATTGCCTTCTAAGTACGCTTCCATAGCGGCATCGTCCATTTCGACAGCCATTTCCACAAGCTCGTTATAGTATTGCTCTGCTTTTTCTTTCAAGTCCGCAGGAATCTCAATTTCGTCATAGTGAGCACCCAAGTCTTCCGAGTGCCAAATCAAAGCTTTTTGCTTCAATACGTCAACGATACCTTTGAATTCAGCTTCCGCACCGATAGGCATCGCCATAACCATAGGACGAGCGCCCAAACGGTCTTTAATCATTTCTACACAACGATAGAAGTTTGCGCCCATACGGTCCATTTTGTTGGCAAAGCAAATACGTGGAACGTTGTATTTGTCTGCTTGACGCCACACTGTTTCGGATTGAGGTTCAACACCCGCAACGCCATCGAACACAGCGACAGCACCGTCCAATACACGCAAGCAACGTTCAACTTCAACTGTGAAGTCCACGTGTCCCGGCGTATCAATAACGTTAATTCTGTGACCTTTCCAGAAGCAAGTTGTCGCAGCCGATGTAATTGTAATACCGCGCTCTTGTTCTTGTTCCATCCAGTCCATAGTCGCCGCACCATCGTGCACTTCACCGATTTTGTGGGACTTACCTGTGTAGTACAAGATACGCTCGGATGTGGTTGTTTTACCAGCATCGATGTGCGCCATAATACCAATGTTTCTGTATAATGATAAATCTGTTGCTCTAGCCATAGTATCCTCCCCAAATTACCACTTGTAGTGAGAGAATGCTTTGTTGGCTTCGGCCATCTTGTGCATATCTTCGCGCTTACGCAAAGCATTACCACGGCCGTTCATCACATCCATCAATTCGCCGAACAATCTTTCTTCCATTGTCTTTTCCGAACGCTTACGAGCAGCGTCAATAATCCAACGGATTGCCAAAGCTTGACGACGGTCTGGGCGTACTTCGCAAGGAACTTGGTATGTAGCACCACCAACACGGCGAGACTTGACTTCAACCAAAGGTTTGACCTTTTCCAAAGCTTCGAGGAAAGTTTCCAAACCATTCTTTTTTGTTTTTTCTTCAATACGAGAAATTGCACCATAAACAATCTTTTCCGCTGTGTTCTTTTGACCACGCATCATAACACTGTTCATGAACTTTGCTACAACCACATCGCCGAACTTTGCGTCTGGGTTGATTACGCGCTTAATAGCAGCATGTCTTCTTGACATATTCTAATCTCCTTATTTTGGACGTTTCGCGCCGTATAAAGAACGCGCTTGTTTACGATTGGCCACGCCTTGAGTATCAAGCGTACCACGAATAATATGATAACGAACACCAGGCAAGTCCTTTACACGACCGCCGCGGATCATCACAACGCTGTGCTCTTGCAAGTTATGACCTTCACCTGGAATATAGCAAGTCACTTCGAAACCGTTCGTCAAACGAACACGCGCAACTTTACGCAAAGCGGAGTTTGGCTTTTTCGGAGTTGTTGTATAAACACGAGTACATACACCACGCTTTTGTGGACATTCCTGCAACGCAGGTACTTTCTTTCTTTTTTCTTGAGCCTTTCTTGGCTTTCTGATTAACTGGTTAATTGTAGGCATTATATTTTCCTATATCCTATATATTAAAAAAACCTTCCAGCGACCCATTTCGAGCAACTAGAAGAACCTTTTTCCGACTCCAAAAGAAGCCAGAAACACTTTCTATCAAAGCCGTAAGCGCGATTTTCATTATCGCCCCAACTTCGGAAAGCTGAGACAAGTATAGCATATTTTACCCAAAAGTCAAACACTTTTTTGATTCTTTTTTATTGCAAGCTGGCTTTAAGTCGGACAAACTGAGTTGCCCAATTTGGATTTGACGCCGCATCGTGTCAGCCCTTGTTTTTTTAAACCGCCGCAACGCGCGACATATCCGCGGCGGCTCTGGGGCAAACAAAATGGTATTTTTGAGACTCTCTTATGGAGAAAGTGAGATAACTTTGAAATAACCATATACGGGCTGGCGCGTCGGCGCGGAGGAAACCGCGCCAGCCCTTATGAATTTACTATTCCTTATCCATCGGTTTCATTTTGCAGGTGCGAAAAATTCGCGCTCCGCGCCTGCAAAATTAAAATGGCGCAAAACAAGATTACTAATGAAAACTCAGTATTTGGATTCTTTAAATTATCGAAAAGACACCTTCCTTTCTTAAAGCGCGGGGCGAGGGCGCGAAAATGAGCGCCCCGCGCTTTATAAGGCGCTAGGTTGTTTTTTTATAAAATCGCTTCATTCCTTTCGTGTTGTTATTTAAATTGTCCGCTTTCAAAAAATGATTTTTTTGAAAATGAATGAAGTTTCAGAGGTTTGGAATAGCACGTTTCGTTTTCTGTATTCAGACATTGTATTCCCCACAAAAGAGCCAGCGCGAAAATCTTCGCGCGCTCGCGCTAGCTCTTTTGGATGTAAAAAGGCAACTGTTATCTGCAAAAAATAAGGACTGGCGCGGATTTCCCCCGCGCCGCCGCGCCAGCTCTTCATTATTGACTGATTTGATCTTTTCAAAACGAAATTAGATGATGCTAAAAATTCATTCAAAACGCGTGGGTGGACGCCAGCGCTTTTGGGAAAAAGATGTAGCGTTCTAATTTCAAAAGACTACACTAATTTTTGAACTTTTTTGTGCGATAAGGCGCGCTAGTCAGTACACATAAATAAAAAAGTGAGAATGCAAAACATTCTCACCTATAACAAAAATAAAAGGAGTTTTCAAAGTAAAAATCCCTCGGTGAAGAGGGATTTTCCTGAACAACTAATCAAAAAAGGAGATATATGAAATAAAGGGGGAGTTCCTTTTTTGATGAGCTCATAATAACAAAAGAAAAATGTTTTGTCAAGTATTTTTTACAAATTTTTTTAAATATTTTTATATTCTTTATTTTATCTTATTTTTCAATGTGTTATAAGCGTGCCTTGCGTGGCTATACACCCATATATATAGCGGAAAAAATATTTTTTTACACTAAATTTGTGTTGACAAACGAATCAGTTTGCTTATAATAACGCTTATTATGAAAAAGCTTGGTTTATTCTTTTTACTTTGTTTAACGGCGTGTAGCGCAACCCCAGACAAGCAAGTTAATGCGATTTTGTCGATGGCGCGTCCGACTTCGATTGTCGGCTTGCAAGGTAAAACGACCGAACAAGTGCGTGAAATGATGGGCGAACCGACTTTCGTTCGAAAGGAAGAGCCTAATCAATCGTGGGTTTTTAAAGCGCCAGACTGTGCTTTATTTGTCTTTTTTAATCAAGAGGGCATTTCCAGCTATACTCAAACAAAAGGCTCGTGCGATAAGCAAGTTGCGCGCCAGCTGCTTGCCGAGCGTTCGAAAATCTAGCAATACATAACTTTTCAATAAAAAAAGCTTGCCAATTTGAAAAATTTGCGCTATTGTGCCAAATGTTTAGGATTTTGCCTTTGTGCAAGGATTTTAGCGAGCGTGGCGAAATGGCAGACGCGTCGGATTTAGGTTCCGATGAGGAAACTCGTGGGGGTTCAAGTCCCTTCGCTCGCACCAAACACTTTGAAAAAAGGCTGTTTTATAACAAGGAATTAAAAATGAAAATTACACAAACTAAAAATGAAGGCTTGAATCGTTCTTTTAAGGTTGTTGTGCCTGTTGATGAATTCAAAGCTGCTTACGATAAAAAATTGGCTGAAACAGCCACAAAAATTAAGTTGCCAGGCTTCCGCCCAGGTAATACGCCACTCAACATTGTTGAGCAAAAATATGGCCAAGCAATCAAAGGCGAAACAGCAGAAAGCTTGATCCAAGAAGGTTCTCGCCAAGCTATGGTAGAAAACAAGTTAAAAGCCGCTGCTGCACCAAAAATTGATGTTGGTACTTTCGAAGATGGTAAGGACTTTGAGTTTATGGTAGAAGTTGAAGTTTTGCCAGAAGTTCCAGAAGTTGACTTTTCCAAAATCGCGGTTGAAAAATTGACAGCCGAAGCGACAGACGACGAAGTCCAAAAAGCGTTGAAGCGTTTGGCCGATGCGCGCCGTGAAACAGAAGTCGTTGAAGCAACACGCCCAACAAAAGACGGCGATGTTGTCGTGATTGACTTTGTCGGCACAATCGATGGTCAAGAATTCCGCGGTGGTTCAGGCAAAGACTTTTATTTGGGCTTGGGCTCGAACACGTTTATCCCAGGTTTCGAGGCTCAATTGGTTGGCAAAAACATTGGCGATACAGTCGATGTCAACGTGACATTCCCTGCTGAATACCATGTCAAAGAATTGGCTGGTAAAGACGCGGTGTTCAAAACAACATTAAAAGAATTGCGCCAATACAAAGAAGCGGTCTTGAATGATGATTTTGCAAAAACTTTCGGTCAAGAAACTTTGGACGCTTTAAAGGCGTTGATCAAAGAAGAGCTGTCCAAAGAATATGCAAACGTTTCTAAAGTTCATTTGAAGCGTGCGATTTTGGACGCTTTGGCACCTATCTGCAAGTTTGAAGTGCCTCAATCGATGGTCGACATGGAATTCGATGCGATTTGGAAGCAATTCGAAAATGCAAAGGCAAAAGGCCAACTCGATGACGATGAGAAGAATGCAAAAGAAGAAGATTTGAAAAAAGAGTATACTCAAATTGCTCAGCGCCGTGTTAAACTCGGCTTGCTGTTAGCTGACGTTGCTAACCGCAACAACATCACAGTTTCTGCTCAAGATCTGCAAGAAGCGATTGCTCGCGAAGCTGCTCGCTACCCAGGTCAAGAAAAGCAAGTCTTTGATTTCTATCAAAAGAACCCGCGCGCCGTAGAAGCTTTGCGTGCGCCTTTGTTCGAAGAAAAAGTCATCGAATTCATTGCTGGCAAAGTCAAACAAGAAGAAAAGAAAATGACGCCAGAAGAATTGTATGCTTTTGATCCAGATAAAAAATAAAGGATAAAAAAATGATTGGATTTGACCCTCAAATGGATTATTTAGTTCCGACTGTTGTAGAACAAACTGGTCGTGGTGAACGTGCTTATGATATTTATTCCCGTTTGCTCAAAGAGCGAATTATCTTTTTGACGGGTCAGGTTCAAGACGAAGTTGCAAGCGTCATTTGTGCCGAGCTTTTGTTCTTGGAAGCCGAAGATCCCAAAAAGGAAATTGCTTTTTACATCAATTCCCCTGGGGGTGTTGTCACATCTGGGCTGGCGATTTTGGATACAATGAATTACATTAAATGTCCCGTTTCAACGATTGTGATGGGGCAAGCGTGCTCGATGGGGTCTTTGCTTGCGTGCTGTGGCCAAAAAGGTCGCCGCTTTGCATTGCCTCACTCGCGCATTATGATTCACCAACCCTCTGGTGGTTTCCAAGGTCAAGCGGCCGATATCGAGATTCACGCAAAAGAGATTTTGGACTTGCGCGCCAGATTGAATCAAATCTATGTCAAGCAAACAGGCCAATCTTTGTCGGCCATCGAAAAAGCGATGGAACGTGACAATTTTATGTCGCCTGAGGAAGCTTTGAAGTTTGGTTTGATTGACGAAATTATCACTGCTCGAAAATAATCGAAAATTCATCTTGCGAAAGAATGAATAACATCTTATATAAAAAAAGATAAGAGGATTTAAAATGACTGAGAAAAAAGATAAGAATACCCTTGTTTGTTCTTTTTGCAACAAAACTCAAAACGAAGTCAAAAAGCTGATTGCTGGCAGGACTTTGAGCTTTGGTGATGAGGGTAAAAATGCACAAACTGTCTTTATCTGTGACGAGTGTGTCGAACTGTGCGCCAAGATTATCGCCGATGAAGCAGGCAACGTGGAGGGTGAAAAACAAGACGATGAAATTAAGCTGACTTCGCCACACGAAATCAAAGCTTTTTTGGATAACTATGTCATCGGCCAAGACAAAGCCAAAAAAGTGTTATCTGTCGCGGTTTATAATCACTACAAACGTTTATTCAGCAAGCGCGATGATGATGTGGAAATCAACAAATCGAACATTCTGTTGGTTGGCGCAACGGGTTGCGGTAAAACATATTTGGCGCGCACGCTGGCCAAAGTGTTAAATGTGCCGTTTGCTATTGCAGATGCCACGACTTTGACAGAGGCGGGCTATGTCGGTGAAGATGTTGAAAACATTATTTTAAAGCTTTTACAAAACGCAAACTATGACGTAGAAAAAGCGCAAAAAGGCATTGTGTATATTGACGAGATTGATAAAATCTCGCGCAAGAATGACGGCCCTTCAATCACGCGCGATGTGTCGGGTGAAGGTGTGCAGCAAGCTTTGCTGAAATTGATGGAAGGCACGATTGCCTCTGTACCGCCTCAGGGAGGTCGCAAACACCCCCAACAAGAGTTTATTCAAGTCGATACGTCAAACATTTTATTTATTTGTGGCGGTGCTTTTGCGGGGCTGGAAAAAATGATCGAGCGCCGTACGGAAAAATCGTCTATTGGTTTTGGCGCGGTTGTGCACGACAAAGATGAAAAAACAACGGGCGAATTGTTGGAAAAGTTAGAACCAGAAGATCTGTTGAAATTCGGTTTAATTCCCGAGTTTGTCGGACGTTTGCCAGTGATTGCAACGCTCGATGATTTGGATGAAAAAGCGCTTATTAAGATTTTAACTGAGCCTAAAAATGCATTGGTCAAGCAATACCAAAGCTTGTTTAAAATGGAAGGTGTCGAGCTGACATTTACAAAAGACGCGTGCAAAGCAATTGCTAAAAAAGCTTTGGAGCGCAAGACGGGTGCGCGTGGTTTGCGCTCGATTATGGAAAACTTGCTGTTGGATTTGATGTATGATTTATCATCGTACAAAAACTTAAGCGGTGTCGTCATTAACGAAAAAGTCGTCAATGGTGAGGCACAGCCTTTGTTGGTTTATGCCGATGAAAAACAAGAAAATGCCAGTTAATCGTACTTTTGTGAGGGATTTAAATGACAGATGAAGTAAAAAATACAAACGAGCCGTTGGCCAGTGCGCAAGATACAAAAGCGCAAGAAAAAACTGCTACGGACGAAAAAGCACAACAGGAAAAGCAACCTGCGGGCAAACAGAACGATGACAACAAATATGCATTGTTGCCTTTGCGCGACATTGTGTTGTTTCCCAATATGGTTATTCCTTTGTTTGTTGGGCGTGAAAAATCTGTACATGCTTTGGATTCAGTGACAAGCCAGAACAAACAGATTTTGCTCGTCACGCAAAAGGATCCAAATGTCGATGATCCAACGCTGGACGATTTGTACAAAGTCGGTACACTGGCGACCGTATTGCAAATGCTGCGTTTGCCAGACGGGACGCTCAAAGTGCTGGTCGAGGGCACGCAACGCGCCGAAATTAAATCGGGCATTACAGAAGAACCGTTTATGCAAGTGACGGCAGAGCTTGTCCAAGAAAAAATGGTATCGATGAACGAGCTGGAAGCGCTCGTCCGTTCGGTCAGCGAACAATTCGAACGTTATGCATCGCTCAATCGCCGTTTGCCTCCTGAAGCGTGGGCAGTGGTGTCGGGGCTGAAAGATCCGATGAAGTTGGCCGATGCGATTTCTTCACATCTGTCCTTGAAAGTCGATGACAAGCAAAAGTTATTGGAAACGCGTTCGCTTTCCGAACGTTTGGAAACGCTTTATGGCTTAATGGAAAAAGAAATTAACGTGTTGCAGGTTGAAAAGCGTATTCGCCGCCGCGTCAAAAATCAAATGGAAAAAAGCCAAAAAGAGTATTATTTGAACGAGCAAATGAAAGCCATTCAGAAAGAGTTGGGCGATGGTGAAGAAGGTTCGGATACATTGGAGCTCGGCAACCGCATTGAAGCGGCTCATATGCCAAAGGACGTGAAAGAAAAAGCACTTGCCGAATTGCGCAAGCTTAAAATGATGGGGCCTATGTCGGCAGAAGCGGGCATCGTGCGCAATTATTTGGATTGGCTTGTGTCTATTCCATGGAAGAAAGTAAAGAAAACAAATATTGATTTGAAGAAGGCCGAAGCGATTTTGAATAAAGATCACTATGGCTTGGAAAAAGTGAAAGAGCGCATTTTGGAATACTTGGCGGTATTGCAAAAATCGGGCGCGATGCGGGGACCTATTTTGTGTTTAGTCGGCCCTCCTGGTGTGGGTAAAACATCTTTGGGTCAATCAATTGCAAAAGCAACAGGTCGCCACTTTGTGCGTGCGTCCTTGGGCGGTATGCGTGACGAGGCGGAAATTCGTGGTCATCGCAGAACGTATATCGGAGCAATGCCGGGCAAGATTATTCAAGGAATGAAAAAAGCCAAAACTTTAAACACGCTGTTTTTGCTGGACGAGATTGATAAATTGGGCGCAGATTGGCGTGGCGATCCGTCCTCGGCACTGTTGGAAGTTTTGGATCCCGAGCAAAATGCAACGTTTAACGACCATTATTTGGAGGTCGATTACGACTTGTCGGGCGTGATGTTTGTGACAACTGCAAACACGCTGAAAATGCCACGTCCGCTGTTGGACAGAATGGAAATTATCCAGCTGTCAGGTTATACAGAAGATGAAAAAGTCGAAATTGCGAAGCGCCACTTGATTGCTAAACAAATGAAAGCGGCGGGCTTAAAGAATGATGAGTTTTCGGTGACAGAGGGGGCTATTCGCGATCTGATCCGCTCTTATACGCGTGAAGCAGGCGTGCGTAATTTGGAACGTGAAATCGCCAATCTGGCACGCAAGGCCGTTAAAGAGATTTTAGTCAAGAAAGTCAACTCTGTGCGCGTGACGGAAAAGAATCTGGCGGACTTTGCGGGTGTGCCACGCTATACATTTGATAAGGCAGAACAAGAAGATTTAGTCGGCGTGACAACGGGCTTGGCATGGACGGAAGTTGGAGGCGAGATTTTGTCAATTGAAGCTGTGACAATGCCAGGCAAGGGCAACATTATTTTAACAGGTCAGCTGGGTGATGTGATGAAAGAGTCCGTTGAAGCGGCGCGTTCATATATTCGAGCGAACCATAAGATGTTTGGCATTCAATCGTCCGTGTTTGAAAAGAATGACATTCACGTGCACGTGCCAGAGGGGGCTACTCCAAAAGACGGCCCATCCGCAGGCATTACGATGTGTACATCGCTTGTGTCGGCTTTGACGGGGATTGCCGTGCGCAAAGACATTGCGATGACGGGTGAAATTACTTTGCGTGGTCGCGTGTTGCCGATTGGTGGCTTAAAAGAAAAACTTTTGGCGGCATTGCGCAGCGGCATTAAAACAGTATTGATTCCTTTTGAAAACCAAAAAGATTTGGCTGAAATTCCTGACAATGTGAAAAAGGGGCTTAAGATTGTTCCCGTGAAGTATGTCAGGGAAGTGTTGGAATATGCTTTGGTCAAAGAATTGCAACCGTTGCCAGCCGAAGTGCCCGTCAGCGAATCGACAAACGAATCGGTCGTTGCCGTGAATTAAAATTGTATAAAAAGTGGCTGATAACCGCCCTTTTAAAGATAAATAGCGCTGAAAGTTAATGCTTTTAAGCGCTTTTTTTTATGTTTTGTAGAAAAAATGGCTAAAAAAGCTTGAAAAATATCAAAAAAATCATTTTTTTGGTTGACAGGAGGGTCAAAAACGTCTTAACATCTAAATGTGGCTGAAAACAGCCAAAAATCATATTAACTATTAGACAAAAGGAGTCTTTACTATGAATAAAAACGAATTGATTGCAGCAGTCGCAAAAGAAACAAACCAATCTAAAACAGTTGTTAATGATGTTTTGGATTCTTTCTTCTTCGGTGTCACACCAAAAGAATTGAAAAAAGGCGGTGACATTCGTGTTGTCGGTTGGGGTACACTCTATATGACAAAGCGTGCAGCTTCTGAAGGTCGCAATCCTCGCACAGGCGCAGCGATTAAGATTCCTGCATCGAAGCAACCAAAATTCCGCGCTGGTAAAGCTTTGAAAGACGCTGTCAACAAATAATTTAAAATTTTAGTTGACAAGGTTTTAAAAGGACTGTATTATGCTCCTGTTCTGCTTTAATGCAGTCCTTTTTTGTGGGCGGTTAGCTCAGCTGGCTAGAGCATCTCGTTTACACCGAGAGGGTCAGGAGTTCGAATCTCTTACCGCCTACCAATTTAAAGTCGCTGTTTTAACGGCGGCTTTTTTTTATGTCCAAAGAGCCAGAGCGGATAGGTCGTGTGGGCATGGCGGTTCTGTGGTGTGATAATGGATTTTTTTGGGGCTATGACAAGGGCTGGCGCCGTGGTTGAGGGGGAGGTACACCAGCCTTTATTTTTGCAGATAAATGTTGCTTTTTTATGTCCCTAAAGCCAGCGCAATCCAGCGAGGATTTTTCGCGCTGGTTCGAGAGAAAACTTTTTCTTTTTATTAAAATGCCATTTTATTCGCCGCGCGCGGGCGCGATGAAATTCGCGCGGCGAATAAAGCCTGTGCGAAATGTCCGCGGCGGCTCTTGTGCTAATAATGACAGGCATGCAGTGATAACGGGACATTTTTGGAAGTGTTTTTTCCTCATTTGGATTACATCAAAGCACGGGGTGGAGCGTGAAAATGGACGCCCCGCGCTTGTGGAAATATCGATTTAATTTTGCCGTCGCGCTGCGCGACATATCCGCGGCGGTTCTGATGTAAAGATTGCGTAATGCTGTTAAGGTTGAAAACGCCCCTACTTATTTGCTAGTTGCGGCTTCGTTAAATTGTTTTTGCGTGGCTCAAAAATATAAAATTTTCTTGATTTTTATAGATAAGTTCGCTATAATAAAGCCGTTGAGTGATCAACTATGATGCTAAACGGTAAGCGGAATAGGTGTTTTGGACTCGGGGGCGGTACCCGACACCTCCACCAATCTATGGGGGTGAAACAGCTTCGACAGGCACAATAAAGACTTCACCTTGTATCCGGCATTGTACCGCCGTTATCGGGCTGATTTATTAAATGCGAATGATAATTTCGCTCCAGTTGCTATGGCTGTCTAATTTGACGGTTAGCGACGAACTTAAATCCCTTTGACGATGAGAGCCGAAGGTGGGGTTGACACTTTCCCAGCAACAGAAAAGTGTCGCTTTATTTAAAAGCATTGATGGGATTTTGTGTAGCGCGCTGAGGTACAAAACAAAAGAGGAAACAGATGGAAAAATATCAAAAGCTTATTCAAAAAGCGCTGCTTGGCGTTGTTAAAGATGTATTAAACGATACAGCCTTAAAAGGTCTTGAAGGGAACAGCCATTTTTACATTACTTTTGATACAACAGCACAAGGCGTTTTGATACCCGCTTTTTTGAAAGAGCGTTATCCAAATGAAATGACGATTGTTTTGCAACACCAGTTTGACGAGTTGAAAGTTGAAGAAGATTCGTTTTCCGTGCTGCTTTCATTTAATGGCAAGCCTGAACGCTTGGTTGTGCCGTTTAAAGCGTTGCTGGGTTTTGCGGATCCTTCCGAACAATTTGCTTTGCAATTTATGCCCGCTTTGATGCACGACAAAAAAGAGCCTGCTCTCGAGATTAAACAGCAGCACCCTGCCGAAGTGATTGACTTGGCTGCGATGAGAGCTAAAAAATGAAAAAGCATTCGGTTGAACTGTACGGCCACAAAACAAGCTTTAGCCTTGAAGATGAGTTTTGGCAAGAGCTGAAAATCATAGCTTTGCAAGAAAATAAATCACTGGCGCAGCTGATTGGACAAATAGACGCTTCTCGCCATTCGAACTTGTCCAGCGCTTTGCGCGTTTTTATTTTAAATAAGCTGAAAGAAAAATTAAAATAAACTCTTGATTTTATAAAATATCTCCGCTAATCTAAGTGTTGAAGGGGATAAAATGTTATCAAAAAAAATCGAACAATTCATCAAACGCAATAATCCAGAAAAGCTGGACTTAATGGGCTGGCTCAAAGCGATGCCTAAAATGGAAAAGCGCAAACGATATAAATTCATCGGCTTGATTATCGGTGATAAAACTAATATGCGCGAAAACTTTTTTGCGTTTTGCAGCGCCTTTGAAAAGCGCAGCGATTTTGTCAATTGGTATTATACGTATCTTGATGTTTACAGTGAATGGTTCAAAGAGTTTTTTGCTAAAGAGTCCATAGAAAAGTGCCTAAGCTTAATCCCCACGATTACGCCGTGGGCGTTCGAACGCAAATGTCCCGCGCGTGAAATCGGAGCTGTGCCTAAAAGCTTTGGCTCAAAGGAAAACTTTTTATCGCTTTTGGATCGGATTTTAGAATCCGAGGCGATTGCCGATTTTAAGAAAATCAAAAATCTCGAGATTACAGCGCCAGAAGCACTGCTCTCCGACAAGCAAAAAGCGCATAAAAAAAGTGATAGCTTGGTCGAAAAAACAAAAGTTGTACGCCGCTTGCTCAAAGAAAAAATGCAGCATTCATTTAAAATTGTGGTGCAAAGTCAAAGTTTTTTAATCGAGCCTTTGTTTAATCCTCTTTCAAACAAAGTTGTTTTGCGAATTACCGCTCCCGACAAGCTCAAGTATATTTTAAAATTGTCGCACACCAATTCGAAAATAATCCTTGATGACGCCGCGCGCAAAAATCACGAAAACCAACTCATTCGAGCGGATTCGCCTTATGCCAACGCGATGGTTGATTTTTATTTAAAATGGAACAACTGTCCAATGGCGTCTGATGTTCTTTATTATAACTTCACTTATGACGCAGTGTTGTACGCTGAACACAAATCCAAAGCGTATCGCTTTGCGGGAGGCAAGCACAACTATACGAACTTATTAAAGTTTAACAGTGAAGTTAGCACGCCTATTTCGGACTTGGGCATTTATATTAACGACTTGCGCGAGGCCAATTTTGTCATAGATAAGCAAACTAACCAAATAATGTTAATCGACTCTGGTCACATCACATATGCCGAGCCGCTGAACCCAGGCTGTCCAGAATACACGCTGACAATGGGCAACTTGTCTGGTCGAGATGCTGTCAGCCATTTTGGAGTAATGATGCTATGGAACAAATAAAAAAAGACTTTGAAAACCGTATGTTTATGTACCCCAGCGATATGCACTATATCTCGGCTATAGGAAATGCAATCGGCTTAAAGCAAGATGAAACGTGGCGGCTTTTTTCAATTATGGGTGCGCAAGAGCTTGCCGATACATTGCCACTTGCGCAATATCGCAACTTTCAAGCTTTGGGCGATCAGGATTTGGATTTTCGTTTCAACTTGCACTTGCATACGCATTACTCGGATGGCGCGATGACGGTGATCGAATTATTGGAGCAAGCAAAGCAATTGGCCGATGCGCGTGCTTTGAAAAACGACAATCTGCCGCCATTTGTGTTGGCGATAACGGATCATGATTGTATTGATGGCGCTCAAGAAGCGGTGCATATAATATCTAAAGAGCCCGAAAAGTATAAAAACTTGCGCCTTGTGTTAGGGGCCGAGCTGGGTGCTGTGTGGAAAGCCCCGCAAATGCAAAGCATTCCCATGGAGTATGAATTGTTAGCTTATGGGCTCAATCCGTTTGATAAAGAGCTGAACAGTTTTTTGGCGCTTCACCAAGAACGGCGCGTAAATGCCGCTATTCAGCTTATTACGTTGTTGCAGGAGGCTTATCCTTCCGTGCATATCTCGTACAAAGACGCGTGCCAATTCGAGCCGTTGCTTGCCAAAAATCAAGGCTTAGGCTTTGCAGGCAGGATTTACCGCTATGCTGCCTCCAAGCTGGATAACGCAATGGAAAATCATAATTTATACCAGCTGACACACCAATTTAATCATTCGTTTATGCCTCCTGAAAATGTCAATCCCTACCAAGATACGGACGATATTTTTGCTTTGTTTCAAAAGTCAGGGTTTGGCTTTTTAGGCATAGCTCACCCGCAAAAAATCAATGTAGGTAAGTTCTTAAAACCCGAATTTGTCACGGATTGCCAAAACAGAGGTTTGGACGCAGGGTATGAATTGATGTACCAGCTGATGATGGCGCTTAAAAGCAAAGGATTGCGCGCGCTTGAAATCAACTACCAGTTCGATTATCCCGATATGCAGTATGCGCAAAAAATGTTGCTGGGGCAAGTCGCGGTGGATGAAAATAATGGCTCGTATCATTGGATTAAGTTTATCGCCGATTTTGCCACGCAATATGGTTTGCTGAAAACGGGCGGCTATGATACGCACAAAACAAAAATCACGGCACGGTAGGCTATGACGCTCAAACAAGAATGGCAACGCACAAAAGAATTAGTCAAAACAGGCTATGACATCTTGCAAAAGAAAGTCAGCATCAATATGCCTGCCGTGTGTTTGCCAGCTTCCGATGATGCACACGACACGGGTATCGGCGCGGTTAATGCCAGTGGCAGCGAAAAGTTTTTCGATTTTTTTGACGGCATTTTTCACCAAATCTTGTTGGGGCCTACGGGTCGCACTTTTGCGCCACTTTACTCCCCCTATGAGAGCACTTACGGCTATAATCCGCTGATTACGGATTTGCAAGCTCTGACGCAGGATGAGGGCGGTCATTTGCTCGAACAAAAGGCCTTGCAAGCGATATACGAGACGCCCAAAACATCGGGTGACATCAACTATCCCGTTGTGGGCAAAGCTTATAATCAAGCGTGGCGGTCGGCTTATGAGGCGTTCGAAAAGAGACTGGCCTTTGGCGATGCATTTGCAAAAATGCTGGATAGAAAAATGCACGCTTTGTGGAATGGCGATGATCTGATGCGTCTCGATGCCACGTTTTATGCACCGCTTACGCCGCGCCGTTATGTTTTTGAGCAAGCGCTTGCCGCGGCTTTGCAGCAAAGTTTTACGCGCGACTTTATTGCGGATTTAGAGGTTAAATTACCCGACAGCCTTGTCGTTCACAAACCTGCGTGGTTTTTAAAAGAGTTTACATTGGGCTCGCCGGCTGATTCTTTTTCAACCGCTGCCAGAAATTGGCATTTTAAAGTCTTTGCACCCGAGCACATTATCAAGCCCGATGGCACGTTGGCAGAGGCTGGAAAGTTTATGCTTGCAACATTTGACCGTCTATTTAAACAATACCAAGGTGGTGTGCGAATTGATCACTTTATCGGCTTTGTTAATCCTTTCGTTTTTGCGCTGAACAAAGGCGATGAAAGCGGGCGGCTTTATTCATCTGCGGATAATCCTAAACTCAAACGTTATTTCAAGCGCACGACAGAGGAGTTTGGGCAAATAGTCGATAAAATCATCTTGCAAGCAATGCGGCAAAATGGCAAGAGCGTGTTGGATATTTATCCCGAGGATTTGGGCGCAAGGCCGCCTCAGTTGGACGAGGTGATGCGCCTGTATGGTCTGGGGCGTATGTTGGTCGGGCAGTTTGTGGATGTAAATGACGAAAGCCACTTGTATCGCCTAAAGAATGCCAAAGCTCAAGATGTGGCTGTGCTTGATACGCACGACACGCCGACTGGGCGCGAGTTTTTCGAAAAAATGGATTTTGAAGGTCGTCAACAACACGCCCATATTTTGGCCTCGGATATTCGCTTTAATTATTCACAAAAACTCACCGAGCCTTTAACGCTTTTGCGTATGAAGTGGGCGGAATTGCTAGCATGTCCTGCGTTGCGCGTACAAGCTTTTTTCACAAGCTTTACAGGCCAAGACGGGCGCTATAATGAATCAGGTAATCCAAAAAAATGGCGCTTGCGCTCGGTGAATGATTTTGAGACGCTGTACTTTAAAAACTTGCTTTTAGGCAAAGCTTATAATCCGTTGGATGCGATAGCGCTTGCGATTTACGCCAGAGGTGATGCGTTCTATCGCGCACACCAAGACTTTGTTTTGACTTTGCGCGCGCAGGAGGTGGCTTTAAAACAAGCCATTATTTCAACCGCTCTTTGAAAAAAATAATCAAAGAATAATCATCTGCATATCTTTATTTATGTTGCTGTGTGCTTGATCCCTTGATTTTGGGCAAACACTGACCTTACTCAAACAAAAGAACACAACAGTAAGTTGATATAAGGAGAAGGAAAAATGGATTTAATTGCTCAAAAAGACATCGAGCTGCGCCAGCGGCTGAAAGATTACTTGCGTCAAAGCGGGCAAACAGAACTTGCTGAATGCGAAGATTGGGATTGCACGTTGCTCGAGATGATTCAAAAAGGCAATATTAAATTGCTGTTTTTGGATTTGCAGGTGGCAGGATTGGTGTGGCAACAACGGTGCAAAGATTTGCTTGCAACTTTGCCCAACACTAAACTGATTTTAACGGCCGAGCAAGTCGATAACGCCGCTGTTTTGCGGTGCTTTGAGCAAGGGCTGTGGAGCTTTATTCCAAATTCTGATTTGCTCAAAAATGGTTTTGAGATTGTCCAGCTGATAGCTAAAGGCGGGCAGTATTTTCCATCGTATCTTTTGTCGCTTGCGCAAATCGAATGTCAGACAGAGGCAAATAAAGAAGCGGTATTGCCCTCAGGAGAGCGCCTGACAAAGCGCCAACGGGAGGTTTTAGGCTTTTTGCAAGAGGGGCTGTCGAACAAGCAGATAGCGGGGAAAATGAACATTTCCGAGCCGACTGTCAAACTACACATTCATGGATTATTTCATAAATTGGGCGCGATGAACCGCACGCAAATTGTTTTGAAAGCAGGCCAGCTCGGCTTGATTTGAAAAGTTTTCTCTTTATCGGTTTTTTGATATCCTTAAAATCAGTAAAATACTATCTTTTGAACTAAAATACATTCGTTTAATTTTGCCTGTCGCAACATAAATAATCATCTTCTGTGATGCGTTAAAATTAAAGCTTGCACTTGAACGAAAAATAGTATATACATAAAAACAAGATAACATGTTTTTTTAGTAATCTTCGTTTGTAAAAATTAGGAAAGGAAGAGAAAATGTCAAAAGCTATTTTAGTGACGGGAGGGGCTGGTTTTATTGGTTCGAACTTTGTGCCTTATTTTGCGGAAAAATATCCAGAATATCACGTTATTAACTTGGATAAATTGACCTATGCAGGCAACTTGGACAATGTAAAAGAATGCGAAAATATGCCTAACTATACATTTGTGCAAGGCGACATTTGCGACAGAGCTTTGATCGAAAAGTTGTTCAAAGAATATGATATTCGGGGCGTGATCCACTTTGCGGCCGAAAGTCACGTAGACAATTCGATTAAAAATCCGATGGCATTTATTCAAACGAATATCGAGGGCACGTTCACATTGGTTGATGTGGCTTACCACCATTGGATGGACGCGCCAAACAAAGTGAAGGCTGGTTATGAAGAATGCCGTTTTCACCACATCTCGACTGATGAAGTTTATGGCGCTTTGGGGGCTGAGGGCTATTTTACCGAAACAACTCCGTATGCACCAAACAGCCCGTATTCAGCAAGTAAAGCCAGTTCGGACTTTATTATTCGCGCTTATCGCCACACATTTGGTATGAATGTGACGACAAGCAATTGCTCAAACAACTATGGGCCAAAGCAACACCACGAAAAGTTAATTCCGCACATTATTGAAAAAGCGTTGGCTTTGCAACCTTTGCCTATTTACGGCAAGGGCGAAAATGTGCGCGATTGGCTTTATGTGTTGGATCATTGCAAAGCGATTGATTTGATTTTCCACAAAGGAAAAGCAGGTGAAACATACAACATCGGAGGCCACAACGAGCGCAATAACATCACAATTGTTAAGACTATTTGCGCCATTTTGGATAACGAGCGTCCACGCGCTGACGGCAAAAAATATGCAGACCTCATCACATTTGTTGCCGACCGAGCTGGTCACGATTTCAGATATGCTATCGATGCCAATAAGCTTGAAACAGAACTGGGCTGGAAAGCCGATGAAACGTTTGATACGGGTATTGTTAAAACTGTCGAATGGTACTTAAAATGAAGCCGATACTCGCCGTTTGTCACGTCTATTATCCCGAAATGTGGGCGGAACTTAAAGATTGTTTGCGCTCGATCGAGGGGGCGTACGACCTGTACGTGACGGTGCCCGAGCAAAATGCGGGACTTTGGCCAGATGTCAAGGCTTTTAAAGCCGATGCGCACTTTGAAGTGGTGGAAAACAAAGGCTATGACGTTGCGCCATTCATTCACGTTTTAAAGCAAGTCGATTTGGATAAATATGGGCTTCTTGTCAAGCTGCACACTAAGCGCGATATTGGCAAAGGCTATGCAAACTTTCGCGATTTGGACGGCTCTTTGTGGCGCGATCATTTGCTTTCATTTATTCGCACAAAAGAAGTTTTTGCCAAGTATTTAAAAGCGTTTGAGGATAATCCTCTGATTGGTATGCAAGCCAATTACAAGCTGATAATCCACAATGATTTTTATGATAACAAGGCACGCAAGGAAACGCGCAAGTGGCTTAAAGTGCGCCATTTGCCAAAGTTAAAATATGCGTTTGTGGGTGGCACAATGTTTGTCGCAAGAGCCGAAGTGTTTAAATCTATTCAATCGCTTGACGTCAAAACGGCGGATTTTCCAGATCCTAAAGGTGAGCACAAATCACAACTTGCCCATATATTTGAACGCTTGCTGGGCTATACCGTTTATAAAAATGGCTTTATTTTAACGGACGGCATAGCCGATGAAAAGCAAATGGAGCGTTATCATCGGGGCGTTTTTATGCGCCATTATTTTATCAATCCCATTAAGCGCTTTTTCTTTCAAAAGAAAGTGACAAAATCGGGCAAAGTGCGCGTGAAAATTTTAAAAATCCCGATGCCTGTCGGGTTGTTTAAAGGAAGTAAAAAATGAGTATTTATGTGACAAAATCGTTTATGCCGCCTGTGGGTGAATATGAAGCCTATGTTCAACAGATTTTCGAGCGGGGTGTTTTGACAAATCAAGGTCCGTGCGTCAAAGAATTGGAAGCAAAAATGCGCGCTTTTTTGGGAGTGCAAAACTTTCATTATTTGACAAACGGGACAATAGCATTGCAGCTGGCATTGTCGGCGCTCGGGATTGACGAAGGCGAAGTGATTACGACTCCATTTTCCTATGTTGCCACAACATCGTCCATTTTATGGCAACGCTGTCGGCCTGTGTTCGTAGATATCGAACGCGATAATTTCACAATTGATGTGAATAAAATCGAATCCGCTATAACGCCCAAAACGCGCGCCATTATGCCCGTGCATGTGTTCGGCTATGCGTGCGATGTGACGGCGATCCAAGACATTGCCGATCGCCACCATTTAAAAGTCATTTATGACGGTGCACACGCTTTTGCGTCCAAATACAAAGGCAAATCTCTGTTGGATTATGGCGATGTGGCCACTTTGTCGTTTCACGCAACAAAGCTGTTCCACACGGTGGAAGGCGGCGCTGCAATCGTGCGTGATAAGCAAGTTTCCGACAAATTGGAAAAGCAAAAACGCTTTGGCCACAACGGTGATGAGCATTTGTGTTTAGGCATTAACGGCAAGCAATCCGAGTTTCATGCCGCAATGGGGCTGGCTAATTTTCCATATATCGATACGATTATGAAAGAGCGCAAGCGCGTCTCGGACTTGTATGATTTAAAGCTTGCAGGTTGTGTCAAGCGTCCTAAGGTACAAAAAGATTTAAGCTATAACTGGGCATACTACCCTGTTGTATTTAAAGACGAGGCCGAGCTTTTGAAAGTCTTTGACGCACTGCGAGCTCAAGACATTTTTGCGCGCCGTTATTTTTACCCAAGCTTAAATACGCTGCCGTATGTTGAGCGCCAAAGCTGTCCTGTGTCGGAGGATATTTCGTCCCGCATTGCGTGCCTGCCGCTTTATCCAGACTTGTCTGATGAAGAGGTGATTAAAATCAGCCAAATCGTAAAGGAAAATATTTAATGGGTTTTATCCGCGCTTTTATAAAAAAAAGGAATAAGAAAAAAATTGCCCAGCAGGAGCAACGCGCCCAATTATATGCTAAGCAAGTCTTTTTATCCAATAATGACGTATCTTATGCTGCCGAAGATGAAATGCATTTTGTTTTTGATGTAAAAGGGAAAAATAACAAAATCCACATAGGTAAACTGAATACGAAATGTATCGGAAAAATCTTTATTTTTGTTGCAGGAGACAACAACGTTATCGAAATAGCCGATGGCTTTTACACCAGCAATCGACTTGAAATTATTATGGGGCAAATACATCAACACTTTGGTAAAATAACAGGAGCTGTTTTGAAGATCGGTTGCAACTTGGGTGTTGAAAGCTGTAGCATTACAACATACAATTCACATGCGCGCATAGAAATTGGTGACAATTGTATGTTCTCGTCTGATGTAAATATTTACCACACAGATGCGCATCCTATTTTAGACGCCCAAACGCATCAGATAATCAACAAAGTCAAAGAATTGAAAATCGGAGATCATGTTTGGCTAGGAGCACATACAACTATTTTAAAAAATTCGCTTATTTCATCTGACTCAATAGTTGGTTGGGGAAGTGTTTTAAGCGGTAAGCATACAGAAACAGGTTGCATTTTTGCGGGCAATCCTGCAAAACGTGTACGCACAGGTATTACATGGGATTGTGATGGTTCAAAAGGTTATGTTTTAAATGAAGAGGCTTGAAAAATGCGCTGCATCAGTTTTATAAAAATTTTTATGCAAAAAAAATGCTCAAGACTTGACCTTGCGCTGATTGATTGTCAATTTCCGCAAAGCAAACCTTTTGGCTTTCGAAATTATGAGATAAACGGGCTTTTGGGTAAGTTTAAAAACGCTAAAGCCTATGCAATGTTTCCAATGGCGCCCGACAAAAAAGCATGGTTTCGACATGGCTATGGCGTCAAGAAAAAAGAGTTTAAGAAAAATCTCGAAGGGTATTTAACACATTATCCTGAAAACAAGAACAAAATCGCATATCTGCCAAAACGTTTGCAAAACGTTGGCGTGACCTATTGTTATTTTCTGGCGCAAGCCTATGTGCTGTTGCCCTATTTGAATAAAAACAAACTGCCGTTCGTGTTTGTCCTTTATCCAGGTGGCGCTTTTGGATTAAACAACGCCTCATCAGATGCAATGTTGGCAGAAATTTTTAAAAGTCCTTATTTTCGCAAAGTCATCGTCACGCAACCTGCAACCAAAGATTACTTGTTGCAGAAAAAGCTTTGCAGTGTAGATAAAATCGAATATCTATTTGGGGGCTATTTACAATTTTCGTTGGACGATGTAAAGCCTAAAAAGAAATACCCAGACGACAAAAAAACTTTGGATATTTGCTTTGTGGCGGCTCGGTATAGCCCTTTTGGTATGGACAAAGGCTATGATTTATTTATCGAAGCTGGCAAAGCTTTGATTGCCAAGTATCCGTTCGTGCGCTTGCACGTAGTCGGCGACTTTGACCCAACGGACATAGATGTCAGCACTATTTCAGACAAAATTACTTTTTATGGCTTTCAAACACCAGAGTTCTTAAAAGACTTTTATCCATCGATGGACATTTGCTTGTTGCCAAATCGCCCCTTTAAGCTTTATCAGGGCAACTTCGACGGCTTTCCGTTAGGCTGTGAGGCGATGATTTTTGGCTCTGTTTTGATGACGACAGATGAGCTGGATAATAACCAAGGCACTTTTATGGACGGGCAAGAGCTGATTATCATTAAGCCAGAGGCACAAGATATATTACAAAAAATAATGCCGCTGATTGAAAAGCCTGAAAAATTGTATCAAATCGGTCATAAAGGGCAAGTGAAAATCGTGCAAGTGATGAACCCTGTGCAGAGGTTGGATAAGGTGGCGCATATTTTATCTGATGAGATTAAAGGAGGCTTAAAGTGACGCCAAAAGTTTCAATTATTTGTATCACGTATAACCAAGAAAAATATGTCCGCCAAGCATTGGACGGTTTTGTAATGCAAAAAACAAATTTCCCGTTCGAGGTTATCATTCACGATGATGCGTCAACCGATAAAACGGCCGACATTATTCGCGAATATCAAGCAAAATATCCCGAAATTATCAAGCCGATTTACCAAACGGTTAATCAATTTTCGCAAGGTAAAGATCCAATCATTCACTTTATGTTGGATAAGATTCAAGGTCAATATGTTGCGATAAACGAAGGCGATGATTACTGGACAGATGAAAATAAGTTGCAAAAGCAAGCGGACTTTTTGGATGCTCATCCCGATTTTTCGGTGTGCTTTCATCCCGTGCGCGTGGTGTGGGAGGACGGCTCTGCACCTGATTCAATTTTTCCAACACCCAGTTTTCGCTTTAATAAAGATGTGCTGGACATCAATGATTTGCTCAAGCACAACTTTATTCAAACCAACTCGGTGATGTACAGGTGGTGCTTGACAAAAGAACAATACCCATCAAAGCGCTTTTTGCCGTGCGACTATTTTTGGCATCTGATCCACGCTAAGCAAGGAAAAATTGGCTTTTTGCCCGATGTGATGGCTGTCTATCGCCGCAACCAAGGCGGTATTTGGTGGGGTGCGATGCAATCAGATGCGTGGTTTGAAAAATATGCGTTGCCTCATTTGCGTTTTTGTAAAATACTTCAAGAGCGCTTTGGCGCCGATGAAACAGAGCAACTTCAAACAATCGGAGCAAAAACCGTTCAACACTTTGTGCGTTTGAAAAAGTGGGATAAGTTGCAAGAATTGGCGGACGAGTTTGTCGATGATTGGAATAATTTTTGCCAGAATACTCAAAACCAAGAAGTTGCTTTAAAAAATAAAAAAATTAAGCGTTTGCGCAGAAAGAATAAAGTATTACAGCTTTGTTTAATCTTTGCGCTTATAATAATCATCATAACAATGATTTTTTTGAAAGGATAAAAATGAAAAAAGTATTATTACTAGGCGGTTCGCATTTTCAAGTACCATCTGTTAAAATGGCAAAGAAATTGGGGTATTACACAATTACTTGTGATTATTTGCCGAATAACCCAGGTCATAAGTTTGCCGATGAATATCACAATGTCAGCACGACCGATAAAGAGGCAGTGCTCAAATTAGCTCAAGATTTGAAAATAGACGGTATCGTATGCTATGCGTCCGATCCTGCTGCCCCGACTGCTGCGTATGTTGCCGAAAAAATGGGACTGGCAGGTCAGCCATATCGTTCGGTTGAAATCCTTGCTAACAAAGATTTGTTTCGAAAGTTCTTGACTGAAAACGGCTTCAACGTGCCACGAGCCAGAGGCTTTGTCGATGTTGATGCGGCTTTGAAAGATTGGGATAATTTTAAGAAGCCTGTGATGGTCAAGCCTGTCGACTCATCGGGCAGCAAAGGCGTATCTAAGGTCGAGAAAATCGAAGAACTGCCCAAAGCGATTGAATACGCTCTGTCATTTTCAAGAAACAAACGCTTTATTATTGAAGAGTATATCGAAAAATATGGCTATCAAATTGCGGGCGATGGCTTTTCCGTCAATGGGAAATTAGCTTTCCGTTGCTTTGCTAACGAGCATTTTAATATCTCATCGGGCAATCCGTTTGTGCCTATTGGCGAAAGCTGGCCTTACAATATGCCAAAGCGTGTGCACGATAAGTTGCACGCAGAAATTCAACGCGTGTTGGATTTGCTGCAAATGCGTACAGGTGCTTATAACTTTGATGCGCGCATTGACGAAAACGAAAATGTTTATTTAATGGAAATCGGCCCCAGAAACGGTGGCAATTTGATTGCTCAAGTGACTCAATATGCCACAGGCGTGGATATGGTGGAATACACAATTAAAGCCGCGATGGGCGAAGATTGCTCGGATTTAAAAATGGTTGAGCCTAAGGGCTTTTGGTCGTGCTATATGGTGCATTCCAAAAAAGCAGGCATTTTAAAGGGTGTCGAGTTTTCTGAAGACTTTAAGAAAAACAACATTGTCGAGTTTGAAATGATTGCTCAAAATGGTGAGCAAATTACGGCTTTTAATGGCTCAAACGGGACGTTGGGCACAATGATTCTGAAGTATGCTTCGATGGAAGAAATGCTCTATAAGATGGATCATATGGACGAGTTTGTAAAGGTGATTGTTGAATGAAAGAAATAGGCGGCTTTTTCGAACTTGAATGCGCGCATAACGCGCCCTATCACGCTAATGCCGAGTACCTTAATTCAGCACGCAATGCATTGCGTTATATCGTGCGCGCGTATAAGATTCGCCAAATGTTTGTGCCTTTTTATACCTGCTCGGTTGTCTGGGAGGCGTTGCTCAAAGAAAAAGTAAGCTTGCGCTTTTACGCGCTGGACGAGGGGTGGTTGCCTGCGCAAACATTTGAAAAAGACGCTTTTATCTTATACAACAATTACTTTGGCGTTTGTGGCAAGAATGTTGAGCTTTTGGCAAAGCGTTATCCGAACTTGATTGTCGATAATGCACAAGCTTTTTATGCTCCACCACGTGGTTTGGCAGCATTCTACAGCCCGCGTAAGTTCTTTGGGCTGCCTGATGGAGGGCTTGCGATATCTCCCCGAAGAATTGACCTTGAGCATAGCGCACGGGATTGTTCGTTTGCGCGATGTGCGCATTTGCTCAAGCGTTATGATAAAGGCGCAAGTGCGGCGTATGCTTTGTTTTCTCGCAACGATGAAAAACTGCGACATCTGCCATTGCGACCTATGTCGTATTTAACGCAAGCGTTAATGAGCAACATCAATTACGACTTTGTACGTCAGCGCCGCTTAGAAAACTTTGCATTTTTGCATAACGCGCTAAAAAAACAAAACAAGATTGATTTGCATTTGGATAAAACCGATGTGCCGATGGTGTATCCTTTTGTGTGCGAAGATACGACTTTGCGGGCTCGGTTAATTAAACAAAAAATCTATGTGGCGCGCTATTGGCCTGAAATTGAAAATCAAGCAAACATAGACCCCATGTCGCTTTATTTGCAACAGCACCTTGTGCCATTGCCAATCGACCAGCGCTATGACATCAGCGATATGAAACGCATTTTGGAGGTTATTAAATAATGGCATTTTTAACGGAAGAGCAAATTGCTAAAATTGGTTTTAAAAGCTATGGTAAAAACTTGAAAATCAGCGATAAGGCCGTCTTTTACCGCCCCGAGCGGATTAGCCTTGGCAACAACGTGCGTATTGATGATTTTGCGGTGTTGGCGAATAATATCACTTTGCATAATAATGTTTTTATTGCGCTTTATTCTTGCTTGCTGTCCAGTGAACATTCGGTGATTGAAATGCACGATTTTTCAGGCGTTGCGTTTCGCTCGATGATTTTAACAAACAGCGATGATTACACAGGGCCATCGATGACTAATCCGACTGTTCCTGAGCAATTCAGAGGCGTTATTGAAAAGTCGATTACAATCGGCAAGCATGCTTTGATTGGCACAGGATCTACCGTGATGCCAGGCGCGAACATTGCAGAAGGTACGACCGTTGGCGCAATGAGCTTGGTGACAAAACCCACTGAAGCGTGGAAAGTTTATATTGGCATTCCTGCGCGTCCGATGAAAGAGCGCAGCAGACATGCTTTGGAATTGGAAAAGCAATACCTTGCCGCACAAAAAGAAGATTGATTTAAAAGATAATCTGAATAAAAAAAAAGTCACCTCTTCCTTGTTGCAGGACAAGGAAGAGGCTTTTATTTTATAAAAGAAGTTTATTGATAAATGCGTTTAAGCGTTGCTTTCTTTGGGGTATTTTGCTTTAATCGCAAGACGCTTGCTCATCAAAGACTTTAACTCGGTCTCATCGCCTGCTTTGGCCTTGCAAAACGCGTCAATCATATCACCTAAAGACGGATACTCGGCTTGTCTTTTTTGCGCATAGGTGCGCTTGTCACGCGTCCATTCGGCAACTTCTGCTTCGCTAGCAGGACGGCTGTTAGCCTGCATATCGCCCGTATAAATCGCATTTGTTAATGTGTTGATATAGTATGTCATTTTACCTCCTTAATACATAATTTTGACAAAGATTTTAAAGTTAGCAATTGGAGCTATTACACATACACCTGAGTTCTTGTCAATTAAGAGAATCTTGCTTTGTTGACATCGAGGTATCATCACATTGTTGGCTGTTAAGTTCAAAAACTTGCCTGCATCAGTTGATGCCGTCAAAGTGTCATAAGGTGTATAATGCACGCTGTCAAAGCCAAAGTTATAGATGATATCGCCCACCTCATAGCCATTTGTTGCTGTGACAACTTTTAAATACGGAATTGCCAGCGCTTTTGTCACATCGCTTAAACTTAAATTGTGCGTGATAAATGTGTTAGCGGCGGCGGATAATTCGTACTCGCCACTTGTCCATAAACGGTTGCCAATTAACTTGCGCGCATTTGTTTCATCGACATTAGTAAAGTCTTTGTTGGCTTTGCTTGCTAAAGTTGTGGCAGCTTGCTGAGCTTTCGCTGCGGCAGTTTGCGCAGCTTCAGTGGCTGCTAGAGCTTTTTCGCTTGCTGTTGTGGCAGCGTTGAGCGCTTGCGTTTTGTACGCGCGAATAGTTTCCTCGTACGCGTTAATTTCAATGTTCGAGTTTTCAAGGTTCGTGCCTTGCGCATTCCATACAATCGCTTTGCCTGCGGCAGGCAGAGGCAGCGTTAAATTGATGTTTGTTTCGGCCGCATAAGGCGGTAAAACCATCGATCGATTTAAGTTGTCTGCGATTTGTTGTTGGCAAGCAATTTGATAATCGAGCTCGTGATTAAGCGTGTCTGCCCGCAAAGCAGAGCCTTCTTGAAAATCGGTTGTGCGTTCAATTGAAAGCTCGCGCGCCAAAGTAATAATCGTGCCCTTTTCGGGGGCTGCGCTTAAGGTGACAGAGCCTCCGTTCGTTTCGCTCGCACCCGAGACGGTATAGCTTGCTTGCGGTTGCAAAGCCGTGTCAAAATAAACTTTCAAATCTTCGTCTTTGAAAATCGCAAATGGAAACGCGTATGTAGTCATTTCTCCGTTGGATACATAACGTATTCTGGGCGGAATGCTTTTGATATTGATATGTGTCGTCAAAATAATCTCCTTTCTTTATTGCAATAAAAAAAGCCCTTGCCACAAAGCAAGAGCCATAAAAAAGGCGCAACAGATAAAGTTGTGCCTAATAACGGTAAATTATATAGCATATTTTAAGAAAAATGTCAAGGATTATTTTCCTATTTTGTGCGATGCACTGACAGAGGCAAAGTAAAAGCCACCCATTAAAAGAGTGGCTTTTGTTGGTCTTAATAAGCTTGTTTTCAGGGTTTACGAATTGCCCCCTTTGTCCAACGATTGGTCTTTCAAGCGGTAAACCGAGATTGACTTAATAATGTCCAAAGCACGATCCAATTGATAATCGGGCTTCTTTTCTTTGTCCTTAGCATCAGTTTTGTTAGAGCTTTTGCTTGCTTCAGCAGTGGCGCTTGTCGCTGGCTTTAGAGAATCCTTTTTCTTGCCATTTTCTTGACCCAATGCATTTGGCAAATTTGATTCGCTATAGCCTTTGATAATCTCTTCTTCTTTGATTTCGGCTCTGGGGATTAAAATGTCTGGTTGAATGCCCATCGCTTGGATCGAACGACCAGAGGGCGTGTAATAACGCGCGGTGGTGATTTTAATTGCACCATAGCCTGGTATAGGCTTAACGCTTTGAACCGAACCTTTGCCGAATGACGGTGTGCCAACCACAACGGCGCGCTTGTGATCTTGCAAAGCGCCTGCCACAATTTCGGAAGCCGAGGCAGAGCCTTCGTTAATCAATACAACCACGGGCAAGCCGTTCGTCAAGTCACCAGCCGTTGCGCTCAGGCGCGTTGTTTCTTCGGGCTTTTTCGAACGAGTCGAGACAATTTCGCCTTGCTCTAAGAAAATGTCAGTAACGCCTTGCGCCTCATCTAATAATCCACCTGGGTTATTGCGCAAGTCCAAAACAAAGCCTCTGAGCTTGTCTTTGCCGACTTTGGTTGTGATGTCGTTAATGGCTTTTTTGACGTTGTCGGTTGCTTTTTCGCTGAACGTGATAATGCGAATATAGCCGATGTCGTCATTCTTGACTTCAGAGCGGACTGCATCAATTTTAATAATGTCGCGCGTCAAGGTTAAGTCAAACGGCTCTTGATTTTTGCGTTGGACGCGGATTTTAACGGGAGTCTTCGGCTTGCCGCGCAGCTTGTCAACCGCCGCATTCAAGTTCATTCCGACAATTGTTTCGTCATCAATGTGCGTGATTAAGTCGCCAGGTTGAAGCCCTGCCTTTGCGGCGGGCGTGCCATCAATCGGCGATACTACGCGCAGCATTCCATTTTCCATGCTGACTTCCATACCAACGCCACCAAACTCACCTTTTGTTTGGATTTGCATATCGCGGAACGTGTCGGCGTTCATAAAGCTGGAGTGCGGATCAAGCGATGACAGCATACCGTTAATGGCGGCTTCGATTAACTTTCTGTCGCCGATTTCGTCCACGTATTCGGTGCGAGTCGTTTGGAATGCGACTCCGAATAAATCAAGCAGTAAATAAGGGTCGTCTTTGGCGGTCTTTTTAGCTGCCTCGGGTTCGGCAAAGGTGCTTGCACTAGTCAACAATATCGATAATCCAACACAAGAAAGCAATAATTTTTTTATCATCGTTTATCCTTTATTTTTTATTTTAGATTTTAGATACAAACCAATTCATCGGATTGACGGGTTGGCCGTCCTTTCGAAACTCAATATATAATTTGTTGTCGCTTTTGTCCGACATTAAGCCAACAGGCTCGCCCGTCAACACGTTTTGTCCCACGGTGCAATCGATGCGGGTCAGCCCCGAAAGCAAGCTGTGATAGCCGTCCGAATGTTCGATAATAATCAGGTTGCCATAGCCTTTAAACGAGTCGGCAAAAAGCACGGTGCCGTCAAACGGTGCAATGACTTGCGCGCTTGGTCTAGGTTTCATCGTAAAGCCTTTGGCCGAGCCGCCGCCTATTGTTGTGTCGCCATAGCGTTGTACGACCCGTCCGCGAACGGGCAATGGCAAGTTGCCCAAAGATTTGGCAAATGCGCCACTGACTGCGACAGGGGTTGGAATGGATAAAATTGGCTTTTGACGGCTGGCTGCCTCGGCAAGACGTGCTAGTTTTGCTTGCTTTTCATTTTCCAACTTTTGCAACAAGTCTTCAAGGTTGCGGGCTTTTTTACCCAAAGATGTGGCTTTTTTCTTGGCGTCTTGACTTTCGGATTCAAAGTGCGCTTGCAGTATGAACTTTTGATTGATTAGCTTTTCCATTTTTTGGCGCTCGGTCTCCAAACGCGAGGCCGTCAGCTTGATTTGCGAAGCTTGCGCTTTAATCGCGGCTTGCAAGGACGCCAGCTTATTGAGCTCGATTTTCAGCTTGTCTGCCGTGGCTTTCAGCGGTTTTTGCGTAGATTGCAAAATCAACGAACTGCGTAAGTTATCAACGGGATTTTGTGGCGCAAAAAAGACGCTTTCGGGCGGATAGACTGCCATTTTTTGCAATCCGCTCATCAGAATAATCAGCTGGTTTTCGCGGGTGGACAAACGCGCCTCAACCTGCTTTTTCTTTTCTTCCAAATCCGCCAGATTCCGCTCAAGCTCGGTTAAAACTTCTTCATTGTTTTGCACGTCCAAGGCAGCCTTGACCATTTGTTTACGCACGTGCGATACTTCTTGCGCAACCGAGCGCGCGCGTTGCTGCATTTGCGTTTGCGTCAGCTGCTCTTGCTTGAGCTTTGATTGCAGTTGTTGCAAATCCTCGGCCGTGGGCGTAGCATTTGCCACGCCCAACGACAGGATAAATAACAAAGCAAAACAAAAGCTTTGACGCATGGAGCATTAACCTTTGACAAGCAAAGAATTGCCTGTCATTTCCTTTGGCTTTTCGATGTGCATAATGTCAAGCAAAGTCGGTGCAATATCGGCCAACTTGCCGTCTTTCAAGCCCTTGACATCCTCAGGGGGGCAAACCAATACGGCTTGTACTTTGCCAACAGTGTGCGCTGTATAAGGGGCTTTTGTGACGGGATCTTGCATCAGCTCAGCATTGCCGTGATCCGCCGTGATTAACATCGAACCGCCCACTTTGCACACAGCGTCCTTGACGCGACCAATGCAAGTGTCGACTGTCTCAACGGCTTTAACGGCCGCTTCCATAATGCCTGTGTGGCCAACCATATCACCGTTTGCATAGTTCACGATAATGGCATCAAACTTTTCCGATTCAATCGCCTCTACCAACTTGTCAGTCACTTCAATGGCCGACATTTCAGGCTTTAAGTCATAGGTTGCAACTTTCGGACTTGGCACCAAAATGCGCTCTTCACCGTCAAACATTTTTTCCTCACCTCCATTGAAGAAGAATGTCACGTGTGCGTATTTCTCCGTCTCCGCAATGCGCAATTGTGTTTTGTGGTGTTCGGCCAAAACTTCACCGAAAATGTGTGTTAAGGGTTCAGGAGGGAACAAAGTTTTCAGCCACTTGTTGTGCTCGGTCGAATATTCGGCCATACCAACAGCCGCAGTAAAATGCACGACCCGATCACGTGGCGCCTTTGTGAAGTCTGGATTGAGCAGCATTTCCATAATTTCACGTGCACGATCCGAACGGAAGTTAATCATCATCACGCCGTCCCCGTCTTTCATCCCTTGGTAATCGCCAATGACCGCAGGAATAACAAATTCGTCATACTTGCCGTTGTTATAGGACGTTTCAATCGCTTTGTCCGCCGTGGCAAAGCGTTGACCTTGCGCGTCAACCATTGCGTCATAGGCCAGCGTTTCACGCTCCCAACGATTATCTCTGTCCATACCATAATAACGCCCGCCAACTGTGGCAATCTTGCAATTTGTTAAATCTTCGGTTTTGCGTTCAAATTCGGCGACAAAGCGGCGCGCAGAGTCGGGCGGCGTGTCTCGACCATCCAAAAACGCGTGAATGCGTACAGGAATATCATTGTTGTCTAAAATGCGCGCCAGTGCGATAAAGTGATTCATATGCGAATGCACGCCGCCAGGGCTCATCAAGCCGAGTAAGTGGCAAGCGCCGCCTGTTTTTTTCAAATTGGCAATCAGATCCAATAACACAGGATTAGATTTAATCGATTCGCTGCGAATAGCTTCGTCAATGCGTGGCAAGTCTTGCATGACAACGCGGCCTGCGCCGAGGTTCGTGTGTCCGACTTCTGAGTTGCCCATTTGCCCGTCTGGCAAGCCTACGCTGAGGCCTGAAGTCTCAATAAAAGCGTGCGGGTATTGCTTAAGCCATTCGTGCCAATGAGGCGTATTGCCTGTTTCAATCGCGTTAAAAGCTTTTTCTTGACGATATCCCCAACCGTCCAAGATACATAAGACGACCGGTCTTTTTATTTTTTCTGTCATTTTATTTTCCTTTCGTTATTTTATCTTTAAAGATAATATAGCGGAAAACCAAATAAAAGGGTAGTGTTTTTTTATAAAAAATCTTTTAAGCGATTAAATGTTTGTTCGGATTTTTTGTTTAGTCCCAATCGAGCTCTCTTTCTTTGGCTCTGATATAGCTGATTTTGTCCGTTGCTCTTTTATGCTTACGGATTTTTTGTGGCTTAACGAACTCTTTTTGCTTGACGCGCCCCTGTGCATAGCAATCACCTCCGTAAATCAACGTATTCCATTTGATAATAAAAAGGGTTGGCTCTTTTAAAAAAGAAGGGTGACGATGTTCGCAATAGTTTTCCTTGTTCGCATAAAATGCTTGCTCCTGCAGCTTAATAGCATCTTCAACGCGTTTGTGTACTTTTTGGGGCAACAAAATTAAATGATAACCAAACAAACGAATGAATGCCGCACGAATGTTGCCATCGTTCAAATTGGCGCGCAAATAATTTGTCACCTTAATTCTGAGCAGTGTTAAGTCCGAAAAATTCTTTTCATTTTGCACCACTTGCTCAGGCAATGGCGTTTGCATAATTTTGTCAACCGTCTTTTCGCTGGCGTTTCGCCCCCCCCATAACAAACCTTGCTGGTGGTGCAGTTGCCAACCCGTTGGCGGAAAACCTTTGCGCAGAGAGTCAATTTCTTCTTTGTTAAAGATTCTTTTGACAGAATGCGGATCCGCATAAGGCAGGTATTTGAAAAACAATGGACGAAAGATGCCCAAAAACTCTTCTCTGAGTTTGTCTCTGTCTTCGTGAGAACGCGGAAAAAGTTGAATCTTTTCGAATGTATAAGCTTTGTTTTCAATCGCAAATTTCAAAATATCGGCGGAGTTTTCTGTTTCTGATAAGGCTGTATTTTCCATTGTTATATTCCATAATAAATGCTTGCTTAAAAAACCTAGACAAAAAGTATAACGTTTTTTTATTAAATTGTCAACACTTTTATCGTTGACTTTTGCAGTAAAGTTGGCTATGTTTTTTTTATTTATTAGGAAAGGGATTGCTATGCAAACATATACAAAGATGATACGAGCATACACAGGGATTGAAGAAGTTTGGCACGCCAGCATTCACGGGCTTGGAATATTGTTGTCAATTGCGGCGCTCGCGATATTGGTGGCTATGTCAGCCGTTTATTCAAATGTGTGGGCGGTGGTGTCCAGCGCTATTTTTGGTGCTAGCTTAATTTTGATGTATTCGATGTCGACGATTTATCACAGCGTGCAAAATCCAAATGCAAAGCGGATTTTAAAAAAGTGTGACCACATTGCGATTTATTATTTGATCGCGGGCAGCTATACGCCGTTTTTGTTGGTGTTAATGCGCGGTACTTTTGGTTGGACGCTCTTTGGTGTGATTTGGGGGTTGGCCATCTTAGGTACGATTTTAAAGATTGCCTTGCCGTCCAATGGCACAAAATTATGGTCGATAGGTCTTTACTTGGGAATGGGCTGGATGGTCGTGTTGGCCTCCAAAACATTGTTTTCCGTTTTGTCTGAAAAAGGCTTAGCTTTTTTGGTGCTCGGCGGTTTATTTTACACGCTTGGCATTGCATTTTACGTGTGGAAGAGCAAGCCTTTCACGCACGCAATATGGCACTTTTTTGTTTTAATGGGCAGCGTGATGCACTTTTTTGCCGTGCTGTACGGTTGCATTTTAATCTAAAGGGAGGGGAATATGGTCGCAGGAGTCACATCAGAATTTTGTTTGCGTTTAAAAGATAATGGCTTCGTTGACAAATATCCTCTGTCAAAACTGAACAAGATTAAGACTGGTAAGCTTTGGATTCATCTGGATGAAGATAATGAGCAAAGCGTAGAGTGGCTGAAAACTCAAAGTGGCTTGGATGAGCTGGTCATTGAAAACTTGCTGGATGAAGAAACGCAGCCGCGCTTTTTTACGTTGCCGACTGGTACGTTTGTTGTGTTGCGTGATATGAACTTGAATCGCCGAGCGGATGTAGAAGATATGATAGCAGTGCGCATTTGGATTGAAAAGAATCGGATGATTTCACTGTCTCATCGGCGTCAGCCCGCGATTGAGAAATTAGTCGATTCGTTTTCATCGGGAAAAACGCCTAAGACAACGTTTGGTATTTTTATCAGGCTTTCGGAAAATATTACGCAGAATATTTCTAAAGTTTTAGATAAGATTGATGCCAGTTTGGACGACATCGAGGACGAGCTGATTGATGTTGACACGATGGGAGCTGATTCGTTGCGCTATCGAATCAGTGATATTCGCCATCAAGTATTGGGTATGCGGCGCTATATTGCGCCTCAAAAGGACGTATTTGTCGCGCTTAAACCGCTAGATATGGATCTGACAAAGGAGGAAAAAGCAATTTTGCGTTCGATACGCCGTGATATGTTGCAAGCTGTCGGGGCTTTGGAGTACGCACGTGAACATTCAACGGTCAGCCAAGAAGAACTCGACAGCCGCATTAATGTACAGCTCAACAAAACAATGTATGTATTGACGGTGATTATGGGCGTGCTTGCGCCGTTAACGCTCATTACGGGAATACTGGGATCAAACTCGTTAGAAGTCAAAGAAAACCCATATGGATTTATTTGGATTACGCTGATGCTGGCGCTTTTAGGTGCTGCGCAAGTTTTATATCTGAAAAAGAAAAAATGGTTCTAAGCTTGTTTGAAAAAACTTGAAATCAGTTAACAAAGAATTAACTTATTGTTAAACCGCAAAAAATATTGTTAAAAATAAAAAAAATACTTGTAAAAGATTTTAGAATCGTTATATTAAAAATGTAGTTATATTTATCCAGAACTAAAGTAGAGTGGATAATGATTGAAAAAGATAATGAACAAATCCGAGTAGCGG
>ERZ1023658.94-NODE-94-length-36269-cov-13.014193_pt1 | contig 36269 bp, 50 predicted proteins | sample MGYA00380339_ERZ1023658 | MGnify/ENA primary metagenome ERZ1023658 (study PRJEB33179, sample SAMN07448981) | human gut metagenome | biome: Human-gut; feature: Human associated habitat; material: Faeces | host: Homo sapiens | place: India: Bhopal | collected... | reverse complement strand
CTTGACAGGTTTGATAAAATTGTGTAGCCTAAAATCAAGTCGAAAATTATCGACCCTTATTTTTGGACAACGCCAATTCGATAATTTTTCCATACGGATTTTCTGTGCGTAAGCTTATCTTTAGAGCCGCCGCGCCGCGCGTATTTCCCGCGGCGGCTCTGGTGATAAAAAGTTTGGAAAGCAAACTTTTGTATTAACGCTTTGAATGAAATTTTTGTATCATTTATTTGTTTTTGCAAATTGATTTTCAAAGAGCTAACGCGGATTTTCCCACGTTTTCCGCTCCCGCGCGCATCCTATTTTTTTGTATTTGTTAAGATAGACTTATTTTTTTGTTGATTTTTTTGTCGAAACGTGTTATTGTATATGCTTTAAGGGAACGTAGATGATACAAAAAACAATTTTCGATAAAATAAAAAAACAGAATGGCGAAGCTTTTGCAAAGGCTATTCGCTCGTATGACAACGGCATCTTTGATGTGCCCAATATTGTGAATATTGTGCGCTATGCAGGGCGGGAAGCCGAGCCCATTATGAACTATCTTGTTTCGCTTAAAAATGTTCAAATTAAAGAGCAAAACACACATTTATCTCCGTTTGAACTGCTTGATAAAGCGGGATATAACGCCTATTGGGCTGATACGCTGGAAAAGCAAAATGCTATTCAAAAATACTTTGATGATGATGAGGAATTGTGTACTTTTTATGATCCGAGCAGATTCCAAAAATACTTTATTGTTAATGCTGTGCGCAAGGATGTAGATCAAATCAAGCGTGCCGATTTTCCAAATCCTCAGCGCGAGGACAGATACGGCACAAGCGTTCTTTCGATTCAAATACTTAAAACAGGTGGTTTTATTTCGATTAAAAACAGGTATAATCATACAGTTGATTGTCCAGATAATACGCTGAGTAGTAATCCCGACAACATTATTCAAGGTTTGTCGGGCGCGTTGAAGAACTATTTTAAGGTCGATTTCTCATCACAAAAGACGGTATTGTCAAATGGTTATGTTTTGGTCGATGAACAAATTGTTCGCTATCACATGGAAATCAACAATATTTATATGAGTACGGATTGCTATGTTGAAAACGGTAAAATTGTCCCTTTGGATAAAGACAAAGAAATTATGATGGAAAAGTTCGTCTTTAATACAAAAACGCACAAGTTGAGAAATCTTTTGCGTATAGATGACGGCTTTGCGCGGGCTTTTACAAAGGAAATAGAAAATAAAAAAGTGCAAATCACAAAAAACAAAGACGGATCGCACCAGATTTTTGCAGCAAAAGAGCCGATCGTCACAATCATGGATGGGCATATTACAAAGCTGAATTTACCGACTGTGACAAAGCTTGGCGATAACTTTTTATTTAAGAATACGAAACTTATCGAGTTGAACGCGCCCAAAGTCGAGCATATTAGTGATTACTTTTTAAATGATTCAAAATTGCTTCAACGGTTGAATTTGCCAAATCTTCAGACTGTTGGTTTGCGTTTTTTATTTTCCAACACGATTTTGTCAAAGTTTGAAGCCCCAATGTTGCGGTCTGTGCAAGCGGATTTTTTATATGAAAACCAAGGCCTAAAACACCTTGAGTTGCCAAGCTTGCAAATAGTGGGACGCGATTTTCTGCGCTCCAACATCGGGCTAACGTCTTTTAAAGCGCCTCGTTTGATGATGACAGAAGCTTGCTTTTTAGAAAATAATCAGTCGCTTAGTCGATTGGAGTTGCCTGCCTTATTCAAAGCTGGATATTGTTTTTTGCGCAATAATCGTATTTTAAATTCTTTTTATGCACCCTCATTGCAAGAGGTCGGGCACGATTTTATGTTCTTTAACGCGTGCTTGAAAGAGCTTGAATTGCCGATGTTAATGGAAACAGGCGAGAACTTTTTGCGTTGTAATACAAGCTTGAAGAAGCTCTATGTGCCTAATTTGCTAGAGAAAAAATCAGGATTTTTGCTTTCTAATTCGCGCGGTTTTTCGGGGCAACCTTTCGCTGACGTGTACGATCCGAGTGAGCTTATGAAAAGTTATCGCGAAATTCTAAAAGAGGGGGTAAAATGGCGCAGTGGCGAAAAGTATAAGGTGTTAAAACAATTGCAGGCAGCCCAAGCGCGTGAGCGTGACTAACGGCAAGTGACCAGTCAAAAGCACAGCCCGTTATGGAGGCGATTAAAAAGTCGGTGTTTTTTGTCTGTGTGTGGAAAAATAGAGCCAGAAAAACAAAAGCGCAAAGTTTGCGGATAACTTATCTCACATCAAGGATTTTTATCGTAAAAAAGTTTAAAAAAGTGCTTGACAGAGCGCAAAAAAACATATATACTAACTCTACTTTCCAAGGCGGTGAAGGTATGAAAAATCTTCCTAACGTCTTGTTCTTAAGGGTTCCGAACGGGCGGGCAGTGTTTCCGTTTTATGTCGGGGCAGGTTCTTTTAGCTGCTCGAAATGGTTGCTAAAAGGTTTTTTTATTATATATAAAGGACGTTAAATCGTTTCGAGTACAGTAGATTAAGGTTAGAAAAATGGATAATCAAAATATCAGAATTCGCTTGAAAGCGTTTGATCACAGATTGTTAGACCAATCAACTCGTGAAATCGTCAATACGGCCAAGAGAACTGGTGCTGAAGTAAAAGGCCCAATTCCATTGCCGACTCGCATTGAAAAGTTCACGGTAAACCGTTCTCCACACGTTGACAAAAAGTCTCGTGAGCAGTTCGAAATCCGTACACACAAGCGTGTGTTGGACATTGTTAATCCGACTCCACAAACAGTCGATGCTTTGATGAAGCTTGACTTGTCTGCGGGTGTTGATGTGGAAATTAAGTTATAAGGAGTAAGTTATGCGTACAGGTATTATTGCTCAAAAAGTCGGTATGACTCGCTTGTTTACTCCAGAAGGCAACCACGTTCCAGTGACTGTTTTGAAAGTTGATGACTGTGAAGTTGTCGGCGTTCGCAACCAAGAAAAAGACGGCTATGTAGCTGTGCAATTGGGTACTGGTAAAGCCAAGGAAAAAAGAGTAGCAAAAGCTCAACGTGTGCAATTTGCTAAGGCAAACATTGCGCCAAAGAAAAAAGTTGTTGAATTCAGAGTTTCTGAAGACTGCGTATTGCCAGTCGGTGCAGAACTGAGCGTCAATCACTTTGTAAAAGGTCAATTCGTTGATGTGACAGGTACTTCTATCGGTAAAGGTTTCGCAGGCGTTATGAAACGTTGGAACTTTGCTGGTGACTGTGCAACTCACGGTGTTTCTTTGACGCACCGTTCGGGTGGTTCTACTGGTCAACGTCAAGATCCAGGTAAAGTTTTCAAAAATAAAAAGATGCCTGGCCACATGGGTGCGGTTCAAGTGACAGTTCAAAACTTGCAAGTCGTTGATTTAGACGAAGAAAAAGGTTTGATTATGGTCAAAGGTGCTGTTCCAGGATTTGACGGTAATGTTGTAATTGTTAAAGATGCTGTTAAGCGTGCTATGCCTGAAGGCGCACCTATCCCAGCTGGTTTGAAAGTAAAGGCTCAAGCCGAAGCTTCTCCAGTTGAAACAGCTCAAGAAGTGAAGGAATAACGGCCATGAAGTGTGACGTTATCAATTTAGAAAATAAAAAAGTGGGTTCTGTTGACTTGATGGATGCCGTTTTTGGCGTCGAAGTTCGCCCTGATATTCTCGCTCGTGTTGTTGATTGGCAATTGGCAAAGCGCCGTGCTGGTACTCACAGCGTGAAAAACTTAAGCACAATTTCTGGAACGACTAAGAAGCCTTTCCGTCAGAAAGGTCGTGGTCAAGCGCGTCAAGGTACTTTGCGTGCGCCAGAATTCAGACATGGTGCGGTTGCTTTTGGTCCAGTTGTTCGCTCTCATGCATACGACTTGAACAAAAAAATCCGTAAATTGGGTTTGAGATGTGCTTTGTCTGCCAAGATGAAAGACGGCAAGTTGTTCATTTTGGACGAAGCAAAATTGTCCGCTCCAAAGACAAAAGAATTGAAAAAAGCTTTCGAAACTTTGGGTTGGAATTCTGCTTTGATTTTAGGTGGTGCAAAAGTAGATGAAAACTTTGCTTTGGCATCTGGAAATATTGTCGGCATTGATGTTCTTGCAGATGCAGGTGCCAATGTCTATGACATTCTCCGTCGTGATACTTTGGTATTAACGAAAGAGACTGTTTCTTACTTGGAGGCTCTGTTAAAATAATGAAGAAGACGACAGTAAACGAAGCCAAGACTGAAATGACAGACCGTTTGTACGCTGTATTGCGTCGCCCTGTGATTACAGAAAAGGCTATGAAGGTTTCCGAACAAGGACAAGTGACATTCGCTGTCCCAGTTGACGCGACAAAGCCAGAAATTAAAAAGGCTGTTGAAGGCGTGTTCGGAGTTAAGGTAAAGTCAGTCAATACTTTGATTGTTAACGGAAAACGCAAAATGTTCCGTGGCAAGCAAGGTGTGCGCAGCGATATGAAAAAAGCAATCGTTGTGTTGGCTGATGGTGAAAAAATTGATGTGACAGGAATTAAGTAAAATGGCATTAAAAACATATACGCCAGTGACACCTGCGATTAGACATTTGATTGCGATTGACCGCAGCGAATTGTACAAAGGTGCTCCTGTAAAAACTTTGACCGAAGGGCTGAAGAGCTCTGGTGGTCGTAATAACCATGGACATATCACCAGCCGTCACCGTGGTGGTGGGCATAAACGTGCATTCCGTGTAATTGACTTTAAGCGCAATAAAATGGATATGCCTGCGACAGTTGACCGCTTAGAATATGATCCAAACAGAACAGCATTTATTGCTTTGATTACATACGAAGATGGCGAACAAGCGTACATTTTGGCGCCACAACGTTTGAAAGCGGGCGATGTTGTTTTGTCGGGCGAAAAAGTGGATATCAAACCAGGAAATGCGATGCCACTGAAGAATATGCCTGTTGGTACGATTGTGCATAACGTTGAATTACGTGCTGGTCGCGGTGGGCAAATGGCTCGTTCGGCTGGTTGCTATGCTCAGTTGATTGGTAAAGACGGAGGCTATGCTCAGTTGCGTTTAAACTCTGGCGAGTTGCGCTTGGTGCGTGGTGAATGTCTTGCTTCTATCGGCGCAGTATCGAATGCGGATCAACAAAACACGACATTGGCAAAAGCTGGTCGCGCTCGTTGGTTGGGTATTCGTCCGCAAACACGTGGTATTGCAATGAACCCAGTGGATCACCCACACGGTGGTCGTACAAACGGTGGTCAAGCACCTGCTACACCATGGGGTAAGTGCACACGTGGTAAGAAGACTCGTACAAACAAGAAGACGAACCATTTAATTATGCGTTCTCGTCACGTAAACAAAAAACAATAGGAGAGACTAAATGACTCGTTCAATTTGGAAAGGTCCTTTTGTAGACGCCTATATGCTGAAGAAAGCAGAAGCAGCTCGTGCTGCGGGTCGTCACGAAGTGATTAAGACTTGGTCTCGTCGTTCAACAATATTGCCAGAATTCGTGGGCTTGACATTTGGCGTGCACAATGGTAAAAAGTTCATTCCAGTGTTAGTCACAGAAAACATGGTGGGACATAAGTTGGGTGAATTTGCGCCAACACGCACATTCAACGGTCACACGGCAGCTGATAAACAAGCAAAGGTTGGATAACGATGGTTGAAGTAAAAGAAAAAAAGGCAGTGACTGCAAGAGCGCGTGCGATTCGCACAAGCCCTCGCAAGCTTAACTTGGTTGCTGCTTCTATTAGAGGTATGGCTGTTGGAAAAGCATTGTCTGAATTGACTTTTTCCAAACGCCGTGTAGCTCAAGATGTGAAAAAAGTTCTGTTGAGCGCTATTGCGAATGCAGAAAACAATCATAACTTGGATGTAGATCGTTTATATGTAGCTGAAAGCTATGTTGGAAAAGCGATGGTAATGAAACGCTATCACCCGATGGCAAAAGGTCGTGCTGGCCGTATTATCAAAGCATTTTCGAATTTGACGATTATCGTGCGTGAAAAAGAGGAGAAAGTCTAATGGGGCAGAAAGTTAATCCAAATGGTCTGCGTTTAGGCATCAATAAAACTTGGGATTCTCGTTGGTATGCCAGCAAGAAAGATTATGCCAAGTTGTTGCATGAAGACTTAAAAGTCCGTGAATATATTATGGACAAATTGGCGGCGGCTGGTATCAGTCACATTGTGATTGAGCGTCCAGCTCAAAAAGCCAGAGTGACAATTTATTCGGCTCGTCCAGGGGTTGTCATTGGTAAAAAGGGTCAAGATATTGAAACTTTGAAGAAAGAATTGCAAAAGATTACAGGCTCGGAAGTTAGCTTGAATATCGTTGAAATTCGTAAACCTGAATTAGATGCAACTTTGGTTGCAGACGGCATTGCACAACAATTGGAAAAGCGTGTTTCTTTCCGCCGTGCAATGAAAAGAGCAGTTCAATCTGCTTTGCGTTTAGGTGCTCAAGGTATTCGTATTACTTGTGGTGGTCGTTTAGGCGGTGCTGAAATCGCACGCGTTGAATGGTATCGTGAGGGACGTGTTCCTTTGCACACATTGCGTGCTGATGTCGATTATGGCACAGCGACAGCTCATACAGCGTATGGTTGCTGCGGTATCAAAGTCTGGATTTTCAAAGGTGAAATCATGGCAAATGATCCGATGGCTCAAGACAAACGCTTGGCTGACCAACATTAAAGAAAGGGTTTAGAAAAATGTTAAGTCCTAAAAGAACAAAATTTCGTAAGCAATTTAAAGGTCGTATTCACGGCTTGACAAAAGGTGCTGCGACCCTTGATTATGGTACATACGGTTTAAAAGCTTTGGAACCAGAGCGTGTGACAGCTCGTCAAATCGAAGCAGCTCGTCGTGCGATTTCTCGTGCAATGAAGCGTCAAGGCAAAATGTGGATTCGCATTTTCCCAGATGTTCCTGTTTCCAAAAAGCCACCTGAAGTACGTCAAGGTAAAGGTAAAGGCTCGGTCGAATTCTGGGCTTGCCGTGTAAAACCAGGTCGAATTATGTTTGAAATTGACGGTGTTTCGGAAGAAACTGCACGCGAAGCGTTTGCATTGGCTTCTGCAAAATTGCCAATTAAAACAAAATTCATCAGCCGTCTTGCAAGTGAAGAGGTCTAATTATGGTAAAAGTAAACGATTTAAGAGCAAAATCTGATGAACAATTGAACAATATGGTTCAAGAGCTGAATAAAGAAGCTTTGAACTTGCGCTTTTCTCAAAGCACAGGCGAGCTGAAAAACACAGCGCGTCGTCGTCAAGTTCGCAGACAAATCGCTCAAATCAAGACGATTTTAACAGAACGTCAAGTAAAGAAAGGGGAATAAGACATGCCAAAACGTATATTACAAGGCGTTGTCACAAGTGACAAAATGGATAAGACGGTGACAGTTCAAGTTGAACGCCGTGTTATGCACCCTGTTTATAAGAAATACATCAAGAGCTTTAAGAAGTATCATGCTCATGATGAGAACAATACGTGCAAAGTCGGTGACGTTGTACGTATTCAAGAGTGCCGTCCAATTTCAAAGACCGTGACTTGGGTCGTATTGAATGAAGCGGCAGAACAATAAGTACGAAGAGGAAAGCTAAATGATTCAAATTAGTACTAACTTAGATGTAGCTGACAACTCTGGCGCACGCCGCGTCAGCTGCATTAAGGTCCTCGGTGGCTCGAAGCGTAAGGTTGCTTCTGTGGGCGACGTTATCGTCGTTTCTATTAAAGAGGCAATACCACGTGGTCGTGTTAAAAAAGGTGATGTAGCTCGTGCTGTTATCGTCCGTACGAAAAAAGAAATTCGTCGCGCTGATGGTTCCGCTATTCGCTTTGATAGCAATGCTGCCGTTTTGATTAACAAAGATGGCGAGCCTATCGGAACACGTATTTTTGGACCGGTGACTCGTGAATTAAGAGCGAAGAACTATATGAAAATTATTTCTTTGGCTCCGGAGGTCTTATAATGTCTATGAAAATTAAAAAGGGTGATAAAGTTATCGTTATCACAGGTAAAGACAAAGGCAAAACTGGTGAAGTGACGAAAGCTATGCCAAAAGAGAGCAAAGTTATTGTCTCGGGCGTAAACGTTTCGAAACGTCACCAAAAGCCAAGTCAAGAAAATGCGGGTGGCATTGTCAATAAAGAAATGCCTATCCATGTTTCCAATGTTGCGATCGTTGATCCAAAGACTGGCAAAGCAACGAAAGTTGCCAAGAAAGTTATCGAAGGACGCAAAGTACGTGTTGCTAAACGTTCTGGTGAAACGATTGATGCGTAAGAGGAGTTTCAAATGCCACGTTTAAAAGATTTATATGAAAAGCAAATCCGTGAAGCCTTGAAAAAGGAATTCGGATATAAAAGTGAGATGGAAATTCCTAAATTGGAAAAAATCGTCTTGAATATGGGTGTTGGTGAAGCGACAGAAGACAGAAAAGCTTTGGAAGGTGCTGTTAAAGATATGACAGCTATTGCTGGACAAAAGCCTGTTCTGACAACTGCAAAGAAATCCATTGCGACATTCAAATTGCGTGAAGGTATGCCTATCGGCTGCAAAGTGACTTTGCGTAAAGACAGAATGTACGAGTTTTTGGATCGTTTGATTACGATGGCGATGCCTCGTATCCGCGACTTCCGCGGTGTTTCTCCAAAGAACTTTGACGGACACGGTAATTTCGCTTTTGGTATTAAGGAACAAATCATTTTCCTTGAAATCAACTATGACGAAATTGATAAAATCAGAGGTATGGATGTAATCATTTGTACATCTGCGAAGACGGATAAAGAAGCAAGAGCTTTGTTGTCTGCCTTTAATATGCCGTTCACAAAGTAAGGAGTTAGAAACTATGGCAAAAACAAGTAGTATCGAACGCAATAAAAAGCGGATCAACTTGAATCGCAAGTACAAAGCAAGATATGATGCTTTGAAGGCGATTATCAATAATCCGAATTCGACTCCAGAGGAAATTTTCCAAGCTGAGTTGAAGATTCAAAAGTTGCCTCGCAATGCGTCTAAAGTCCGTATTCACAATCGTTGTGAATTGACGGGACGTTCTCGTGGTAATACTCGTAAATTCGGGCTGTGTCGTATCAAAATCCGTGAATTGGCTAACGAAGGTCAAATTCCTGGTATGAAGAAGTCCAGTTGGTAAGGAGATTAGAAGATGTCTATGACAGATCCAATAGCAGATATGTTGACTCGCATCAGAAATGGTCAACAAGCGAAAAAAAGTCATGTGATGACTCCAGCATCTTCCTTGCGTGCAAGCGTGTTGGACGTTTTGGTTCGCGAAGGTTATATTCGTGGCTATGAGCGTCAAGCTGTTCGCGCAGGCGTTGATGAATTCAAGATTGAATTGAAATATCATGAAGGTCGTCCTGTGATTAACGAAATTCAACGTGTATCGACTCCAGGTCGTCGCGTGTATTCGAAAGTGAAAGATTTACCAAAATTCTACAACGGTTTGGGAATCTTTGTGTTGTCGACTCCACAAGGTGTGATGAGCGATAATGAAGCTCGTCAAGCCAATGTTGGTGGCGAAGTGTTATGTAAGGTATTCTAAGGGAGGAAAGTATGTCAAGAGTTGGTAAACATTCTATCGTTCTTCCTCAAGGCGTGACTGTGACAGTCAATGGTGAACAAGTGACTGTCAAAGGAAAATTGGGTGAATTGACTACTCAAGTTTCTGATAAAGTGACTGTGACAGTGGACAACAACGAAATCGTTGTAAAGCCTGTTGCACAAACAAAAGAATGCCGTATGAATTGGGGAACAACCCGTGCGAACTTGAACAATATGGTCAAGGGCGTATCCGAAGGTTTTGTCCGTAAGTTGGAAATGATTGGCGTTGGTTATCGTGGTCAAGCCACGGCCAAGGGCATTAAGTTGTCTTTGGGCTACAGCCATGACATTGATTACGTTGCGCCACAAGGTATCAAAATTGCATGCCCTGACGTGACACAAATCGAAGTTTCTGGTATTGACAAACGTTTGGTTGGTGCTGTTGCTGCTGAATTGCGTTCTTATCGTTCTCCTGAACCTTACAAGGGTAAAGGCGTGAAGTACGTAGAAGAAACAGTTCGTCGTAAAGAAGGCAAAAAGAAATAGGATTTAAAAATGAAAGTATCAGATATTAAATTTGAACGTCGTAAAGCTCGTGTTCGTTATGGCTTAAAGAAGAACGCTTCCGACAAATTGCGTTTGTCCGTGTATCGTTCCGAAAAGAACATTTCTGTTCAAGTCATTGATGACAAGGCTGGAAAGACATTGGTTTCTGCGTCTTCTTTGAATAAGGAAATCACAGAAAAAGGTTCGACTGTTGCTGGTGCAATCGCGGTTGGCAAATTGATTGCTGAACGTGCTTTGAAAGCTGGTATCAGTGAAGTAGTATTTGACCGTGGCGGCTACATCTATCACGGACGCGTCAAAGCGTTGGCAGATGCAGCTCGTGAAGCAGGTCTGAAATTTTAGGAGAAGCAAATGGCTCGTACAGAAAATACACAAAATCGTCGTAAGAACGACGAAGCCAAAGTCGAAAAAGTTCAAGAAGAATTTGTCGACAAGCTGGTGCACGTTAACCGTGTTGCAAAGACCGTTAAAGGTGGACGCCGTATGGCATTTGCTGCGTTGGTTGTCGTTGGTGATCAAAAGGGTCGCGTTGGTTTCGGAACTGGCAAGGCGCGTGAAGTGCCTGAAGCTATCCGCAAGGCAACAGAGGCTGCTAAACACACGATGATCCGCGTGCCTTTGCGTGAAGGTCGTACATTGCATCACGATGTGATGGGGCACTATGGTGCGGGCAAGGTTATCTTGCGTGCAGCGCCAGCTGGTACTGGTATCATTGCTGGTGGTCCAATGCGTGCTGTATTTGAAACGATGGGAATTCAAGACATTGTTGCGAAATCTCACGGTTCTCAAAACCCACACAATATGATTCGTGCAACGTTTGCTGCTTTGACTTCGGTCAACTCGCCACGCATTGTTGCTGCTAAACGCGGCAAGAAAGTGGGCGACATTGTTTCTCGTCGTGAAGGTGCGGCGGACAAAGAAACAGCAGCCGATACAGAAGTAAAGGAATAATAAAATGAAACTGAATCAAGTTCGTGATAATGAAGGATCCCGTACATCGCGTATGCGTGTTGCTCGCGGTTACGGCTCTGGAAAAGGTCGTACAGCTGGCCGTGGCGTGAAGGGTCAAACTTCACGTTCTGGCGTGGCGATTAACGGTTTCGAAGGCGGACAAATGCCGATTTACCGTCGCTTACCAAAGCGTGGTTTTACTAACATTTTCCGTTCTGAATTTGTTGAAGTAAACTTGTCGCGTTTGCAATCTGCAATTGATGCGGGTTCTTTGGACGCTACAAAGGAAATCAATGCGGTATCTTTGATGGAAGCGGGCGTTGTCCGCCGTGCAAAAGACGGTATCCGTATTTTGGGCAAAGGCGAATTGAAATCGAAAGTGACGGTTCGTGTTGCTGGCATTTCCGCTTCGGCAAAAGAAGCAATTGAAAAATTGGGTGGTACAGTCATTTTGGACACAAAGTCCGCAGATGACAACGCTCAAAAAGCTGAATAAGTAAGTGGACGGGCAGCGAGCATTATGCTTGCTGCCCAAAGCGATAAATAACTGATAGATTATATAAGAGGTAAAAATGGGTGTTTTAACTGGACAAATGGAACAAAGTTCTGCATGGGGAGCGTTTGCAAAAGCGGGGGACTTACAAAAAAGAATTTTGTTTACAATTATCGCATTGGTTGTTTTTCGTTTTGGAACGTACATTCCTCTGCCTGGTATTAACACGGCAGTCTTGACAGATATTTTTTCAAAATCTGCAGCTGGCAATTTGCTTGGAATGTTTGATACATTTGCAGGCGGTGCTTTATCGCGTATGGCTGTTTTAGCCTTAAACATTATGCCATACATTTCAGCATCCATCGTTATTCAGTTGTTGGCAGCAATTATCGAACCTTTGAAGGCTTTGCGTAAGGAAGGCGAATCGGGCGTACGTAAATTAAATCAATACACACGTTATTTGACGATTTTGATTACGGTTTTACAAGGTTATGGTCTCGCTGTCGCTCTTGAAAATATGGGCGATGGAAATGCTGTGATTATGACTTCTGCATGGCTTTTCCGCTTGACAACGGTCGTTTCTTTGTTAGGTGGTACATTGTTTGTGATGTGGCTAGGTGAACAAATTACAGAACGTGGTGTTGGTAATGGTACTTCGTTGATTATTACGATTGGTATTATTGCTGAATTACCAAACGCGTTATTCCGCACATTTGAATTAGGTAGAGCAGGCGAATTATCTCAATTAACGGTTTTTGGTTTATTTTTGATGACGATTGCTTTAATTTATGTTGTTGTCTTATTTGAACGAGCTCAACGCCGCATTGTCATTCAATATCCAAAAGGAATGTCAGCAGGTGGTCGTGCAATGGCAATGAAAAACTCGTATTTTCCATTGAAGATTAATCCAACGGGCGTGATGCCTCCGATTTTCGCATCTGCTTTGTTGATGTTGCCTTTGACGGCCGTCAACTTCTTGTCAAATTCGAATGTTGGCTGGGCACAAACTATGCAAGTTTGGATGAGCCGTGGTGGCTTTGTCTATATGACAATTTATGCGCTGTTAATTATTGGCTTTACGTTCTTTTACACAAACTTGGTTTTTAATCCGAAAGAAACGGCCGATAACTTAAAGAAAAACGGTGGCTTTATTGCGGGAATTCGCCCTGGAGCAAGCACTGCCGAGTATCTAGGATATGTCATGAATCGTTTGACGGTTTTGGGTGCTTTGTATTTGGCTACATTGTGCGTTATTCCTGAAATTTTGATAGCTGAACTGGCCGTGCCGTTTGTGCTGGGTGGAACAACTTTGCTAATCGTTGTGACTGTGGTTATGGATACAATTAGCCAAATTCAGTCGCACTTGATTGCGCACCAATATGAAAGTTTAATCCGCAAGGCACAGCTCAAGGGGCTTTACAGAAGATGACACGCGCGCACAACATCGTTTTGATTGGCCCGCCTGGGTCGGGCAAAGGGACGCAAGCCGAAATCTTAGAGCGCTGGTTGCACATTCCCCATTTGTCTACAGGCGATATGTTGCGCGAGGCGGCAGCAACTGGCTCGGAGCTGGGCTTGAAAATCAAAGCGTTGATTGATGGCGGTAATTTTGTACCAGATGATGTGATGACGCCTTTCGTTGTGGAAAAGCTCAACAGTCCAGAGTGTAAGGATGGCTTTATTTTGGATGGTTTTCCGCGCAATGTGGCGCAAGCCCGTCTACTGGACGAACTTTTGGCCAAGCGTAATATGAAAATCGATGTGGCAATAAAGTTGCAAGTGCCTGATTCGTATGTGACGAACCGCATTTTGCACCGTGCTAAGTGTGCTGCATGCGGTCATGTTTATCAGCAAAATGACGCGCGTTCCGAGCACTGTCCAGCGTGTGGCAGCGCCGACTTTACGCAGCGCGCCGATGACAATTTAGAAACGGTCAAGTCGCGGTTGAAAACGTACCGTCTTGTGACGGCGCCCGTTGTGCCGTATTATGAGGAGCGCGGGCTTTTGGTTTGCATTGATGGAATCGGCAGCATTAAGGAAGTCGCCGAACGGATACGGGCAGAACTTCGGTAATTTTAAAGTGCAGGCTTTCGGGCTCGGCTTTTTGTCGGGTACGCCAGAATGCTGCGAGTTGATAAAAGTGTTATATTAAGCTTACAAAAAAGTGAAAATGTCGTGGATAGAAGATGATTTTTCAGGGCCTTGTGACGGCACAGACGATAACTTTTTGATGTCGGATGCGCAAAAGTCAAAGACGGCCAGATGGGCGGACAAGCTTGAATTGTGGTATTTTTTGGGCCTTTCAATCTGTGCACCTCACAAAATGCGTGAAGAACAGACAAAAACTTCAGATATTGCTGCGCAAGACAAGTTGCTAGGCCGTTTATCTTTGCATAAAAAGTGTGTACATTTGAAGCAGCCTCACGCCTTGCAGAAAATCCACGGATAAAAAATACAGGCTAAGCAGTCTTGTTGAGTATAGTTTTCTGATACGTTAATTTGATATAGTTTAAAAACTTTATATTTCATTAAAATTTTTCTTGACAAATTATGCGAATCCTTTATAATTTCAATCCTTAGGTTTTCTCTGTCCATGGCGGACGGAGGAGTTTGTTTTAATTTTAATGTTAGGAGAGTAGCCTTGGCACGTATTGCAGGTGTAAATATTCCGACAGCGAAGACAGTCGTCATTGGTTTGACGTATATCTATGGCATTGGACGGAAAAAAGCTCAAGAAATCTGTCAGAAGACAGGAGTTGAAGAAAGTAAGCGTGTAAACGCTTTGAGCGATGATGAAGTTTTAAAAATTCGTGAATTGATCGACAAAGAATACCATGTAGAAGGTGATTTGCGTCGTGAAGTTTCTTTGAACATCAAACGCTTGATGGATTTAGGTTGTTATAGAGGTTTGCGTCACCGTAAAGGTTTGCCAGTTCACGGTCAACGTACACACACGAACGCACGTACACGTAAAGGAAAAGCAGTTCCTATTGCGGGTAAGAAGAAAGTGACTAAGTAAGGAATTGAATGATGGCTGAAAAAGAAGTAAAAGTTGCTCGCACAAGAAATCGCGACAGAAAGAATATTACATCTGGCGTAGCGCATGTAAATTCTACATTCAACAATATTATGGTGACAATCACAGACGCTCAAGGTAATACAATCTCTTGGTGTTCTGGTGGTGTTAAAGGTTTTAAAGGTTCCAGAAAAGCAACTCCTTATGCTGCTCAAGTGACAGCAGAAGAAGCTGGTCGTAAAGCGATGGAACACGGTTTAAAGAGTTTGGAAGTTTTGGTTGCAGGACCTGGCTCAGGTCGTGAATCCGCTTTGCGCGCTTTCCAAGCTTTGGGCTTGACCATTACGGCAATTAAAGACGTCACAGGCGTTCCACACAATGGATGCCGTCCTCCAAAACGTCGTCGTATTTAATTTTGAGTGGTCGCTCGGTTTCGGGCGGCTGAAGAGAGAGCTTTGAAAAAAGCTCTCGTTCCTGAAAAAATAGGAGCTTATTGTGATACAAAAAAATTGGCAAGAATTGATTAAACCATCAACATTATCCGTTGAACATACAATTCCAGGTTTCAAATCGACTATTGTGGTCGAACCTTTGGAACGTGGTTTTGGTACGACTTTGGGTAATGCGTTGCGTCGTATCTTGCTGTCATCCTTGCGCGGTGGCGCGGTGACAAGCATTAAAATCGATGGCGTGTTGCACGAATTTTCAACAATCCCAGGCGTCCGTGAAGATGTGACTGATATTGTCTTGAACATCAAGATGCTGGCTTTGAAAGTTGAAGAAGAGGGTAATCGCCGTATGACATTGGAAGCGACTGGTCCAGCTGTGGTAACCGCCGCTCAAATCCAAACAGATTCCAGTGTTCAAATTATGAATCCTGATTTAGTCATCTGCACATTGGACGCAGGTGCGAAAATCAAAATCGAGATGAACGTGACGACTGGAAAAGGTTATGTTCCTGCATCTCAAAACCGTCCAGCAGATTGCCCAATTGGCTTGTTGCCTATTGACAGCATTTTCTCGCCAGTCAAGACGGTTGTTTACAAAGTCGTGAATGCGCGTGTCGGTCAACAAACTGACTATGACAAGCTGTACTTGACGGTCGAAACAAATGGTGTCGTGACTCCAGAAGATGCAGTTGCTTTGTCTGCTCGTATCTTGCAAGATCAATTAAAGACATTCATTAACTTTGAAGATCCTCAAGAAGCGCAGGAAGAAGAGCAAAAAGTCGTTTTGCCGTTCCCAGCAGCGTTGCTCAAGAAAGTGGACGAATTGGAATTGTCCGTCCGTTCCGCAAATTGCTTGAAGAACGACAACATCGTTTACATTGGCGATTTGGTCCAAAGAACAGAATCCGACATGTTGCGGACTCCAAACTTTGGTCGCAAGTCCTTAAACGAAATCAAGGAAGTCTTGGACACAATGGGCTTACATTTGGGTATGTCTGTTGAAGGTTGGCCTCCTGAAAATATTGACTCGTTGGCTAAAAGCTTAGAAGAGCCGTTCTAGTCAATCAAATTTAGCCCGATTGTCGGGCGTCTTTCAAGCGCATCTTTGGTGGTTTGAAAGTTCACTCTATCGGTTTTGTGCGCAAAACCTAACGCAAGAAAAGAAAGGATATAAAAATGCGTCACGGAGTAGCAAAAAGAAAATTGAATAAATCTATCTCTCATAAAAGAGCGATGTTCGCCAATATGGCTGTTTCGTTAATCAAACACGAACAAATCAAAACAACTTTGCCAAAAGCAAAAGAATTGCGTCCTATCATTGAAAAAATGATTACCGCAGCTCGCAGCAAAGACTTGCACGCACGCCGTCAAGCATTGGCTTTCTTGCGCGATGAAGCAATGACTGAAAAGTTGTTGTCCGTTTTGGTTGACAGATATGCGACTCGCAATGGCGGTTATACACGTGTTTTGAAAGCGGGTTTCCGTTATGGCGATATGGCTCCTATGGCAATTATCGAATTCGTAGACAGAGACGTTGCTGCAAAAGGCAAAGACTCTGGCGTGGTAGAAGTGGCTGAAGAAGCTGCTGCTCCAGCGGAAGAAGAAAAAGCCAAAAAAGCACCAGCTAAAAAAGCAGCAGCCAAAAAGGCAGAAAAGAAAGCTGATTAATTTATCGACTATCGCGGCAAAGCGGGACACTCTTCGCGGTGTGTTCCGCTTTGTTTTGCGAATCCAATCTATGATTTATTGAAAAATAAAATCTATTAAAATAATAATATAGTATTATTTTATCAACTTTTAAACGATTTTATCCTTGACAAATGGTTGTGTCAGGATTACTTATTGTGCATCTTAAAAATGATAATCGAAAGGAAAATAAAGAGGTGACAATGCAACAAAATATGTGTGCGGTTTCTGATGTGGAACAAGAAATACGATGGAATTCGGACAAACTTCCGTTAAGACGCTGTGAAAAGCGGCACTTAAACAACGGGATGTTCGCGTGCATCAGAGCTGGCAGCCTAAAACATATTCAACATTTTGTTAAATGTGGCGCCGATGTATTGGCTGTATCCAAAAGTGGCAACAATATTATGCAAGAGTTTATGACCAGTTTGAAATTGCCAAAAGACGCGTGGAATGACGCAACTTTTAGACCCGAAGAATACTTGAATAAAAAACAAATGTTGACGTATAATTATTTGTCTTCCTGCTATGAATTTGCGCGTTTATTAAAGCAAAGAGAAATTGTTGGCGCGCTTGCGTGCTATATCTTGCCGCCAGTTTATCCTAAAGCGAATCTGGTTGCCGAGGTTAAGCAAGTTTCTCAAAATGTCGTGCATCTTTTGGGGCATTCGTCCAAGGCACTTTCAGGCGTTTGGCGCGGTTTTTCAAGAGCAGGGCGTTAGTTTTTAAAGCTTTAAAAAAAGTACTTGCTTTTTTGAAAAAAACAGTTTACACTCGATTCAATTGAATGGTTAAAAAAAGACAGCTTCTTTGCAAGCTGGGCTTTTTTTATTACACTTTTTTAAACAAGGAGAATTAAAATGGCTGATGAAAGAGTACCTATGACCAGAGTTGGTTATGACAGATTACAAGAGGAATTAAAACACTTGAAGTATGTTGACAGACACAACATCATTGCGGCGATTGAAGAAGCTCGTTCTCACGGCGACTTGTCCGAAAATGCCGAATATCATGCGGCGCGTGAAAAGCAAAGCTTTATCGAAGGCCGTATTCAAGATTTGGAAGCCGCTTTATCGCGTGCTCAAATCATTGATGTTGCGACTTTGTCAGGCGATAAGGTGTTGTTTGGCGCAACTGTTGAAGTCAATGATTGCGATGAAGATAAAAAGCAAACATATCAGATTGTTGGCCAATATGAAGCGAATTTAGAAAAAGGGTTGATTTCGATGCTCTCGCCGCTTGCCAAGGCTTTGATTGGTCGCTGTGTTGGCGACTTTGTTGAATTCAATACGCCAAAGGGGTTGAAGACATACGAAATTTTAAGTGTAAAATTCATTTAAAAGAAAAAGACGAAGGATTGACTCTTTCGTCTTTTTTTTGTTGATTTCCGCGCGCCTACAGGCGCTTTTTTTCATTCAGCACGTACAACAATGTTTCAATTTTGCACGCAGTTATCAAAGGTTGATCCAGCCGCACAGCATTTGGAAGCGCCTTGAGAGTTGACAACCACAATCATATCGGCAGGACAACAGCCTTGCGATAAACCGTTATAGCTGATAACGCCAGCGGCGTTAAATACTTTTTCGCCAGGGTTGCAGCAAAATGTATTGTCCCAAGAAGAGCCAAAGTCAGAGACGGCTACCGAGACTCTGCCCTCCGTGCAACAGCCCGCTTTTTGATATTGTGAGTCATTATAAGCCGCAGTTTGTCCGACTTGGCAACAATACTCTTCCGAACGGTTTTTGGCTTTTGTATATTGAGGTGCATCGGGCTGGCAACATTTTGAAAATGTCGAGCCTTCTGTACAGCACTTGCTTGCACCACCAGATTGTACGATGACGTTCATATCGGCAGGACAGCACCCTTGCGGTAAACCGTTATAGCTGATAACGCCAGCGGCGTTAAATACTTTTTCGCCAGGGTTGCAGCAAAATGTATTGTCCCAAGAAGAGCCAAAGTCAGAGACGGCTACCGAGACTCTGCCCTCCGTGCAACAGCCCGCTTTTTGATATTGTGAGTCATTATAAGCCGCAGTTTGTCCGACTTGGCAACAATACTCTTCCGAACGGTTTTTGGCTTTAGTATATTGAGGATTGTCGGCTGGACAACAATGTCCGTCTGAACAACATTCTTCAGTTGCTCCACACGAGTAATCTAAGGGGCAGTTCCAAAATGTAGATGTGTCTTGGCATGCTTTTACATGCTCTTCACAAAAATCACCTGTATAGTCGTTTGGACAATCACAAAATCCGTTGAAACATTCACCTCCATTAAGGCATGAGATGTCTTCGCAAGGATCGCTCGGTTCTGGTTGTGGATGCGGTTTGATACTAGATGAAGGGACATCAAAAGTGAAGGCTAAGTCTGAAGTCGTATTACAACTTGTTAATTCTTGAGATAAATCATCTTTTTTGTATATTTTTAATCCGCCATTTTTTGCATTCAATAACATATGGCAGATATCAGTCGGAACTTGAGCAACATAAACAAAATCGTATCCAATACCAGTTTCCTCAACTTCGAGTCTTTGTACGGTAATTTCGAACGGGCTGGTTGCTAAAAAAGAAATACGGCTTTCTTCAGGAGAGCGTTCTTGCTCGGTATAAATATCTGCCCATGCTAAACTGACATCATTTAAAATCAAGTTGGCTTTGTGTTTGTTCATCGCGTACCGATAGCCCATCAATCCAGCGATTGAGAGCACGCCTACAATCGCTAGCACGCCCAGCATTTCCACCATCGACCGACCTGTTTGCGTGGGCGCTTTAAAAAAGCAGGGCTCGTTCATACGCGCGTCCGCTTCGCTCTTTGGCATCAAATCCGTACATGGCGAATCACCCATTCGTACAATTTGTTCATTTACTCTATTCATTTTATCTCCTTTATTCTGTTTAGGCGCTTATTTCGTTTTTAAACCCCTTTTATTAAAAGAATAGCCTAATCTTAAATCTTTTACAAGTCATTAAAAATTCAAGTTTTCTTTATAAAAATATGCTACAGAAAACCGACGTTTTTGTCAACCACCTTTTTATGATTTTTAAATGCAGTTTTGGAAGAGACAACGACTGATTTTGAGCCCAAAAAAATCCCATTTTTTATTCAGCATGTGCAGTGAAGAAAGAGTTTCAGGAAACAAAGCGCAGGACGGGGGCGCGAAAATAGGCGCCCCGTGCTGGCTCTTAGAAAAAATACGATGTGTGACTATAGAAAACAACACGTGCTATCCCAACCTTCCAAAGCTTCATTCAATTTCAAAAAAATGATTTTTGAAATGGGTTCGGGGGTGGCAAAAATCATTTTTTTGAAGCGAGAAATTGGGAACTCTAATCAATTTTATAGAAACACTGCAAAAAATTATTTACCCGTGGCGGTCATTTTAAAAGTACGTCGTATTATAAAAGTTTGGCGGCGATTTTTGACGCGCACCAGCACCCAAACTTTTTTTAGAAAAAGATTTGCGCAATCTTATCTCAGAGCCGCCGCGAGAATGTCGCGCGGCGCGGCGGCTCTGGGACGTAAAATGGATTTTTGTGAGCAATTATGATAAGGGCTGGCGCGGATTTCATCGCGCCCGCGCGCCAGCCCTTATGGATTTTGTTGCACATTTACTTGTTTAATTTTGCAGGCGCGAAAAATTCGCGCACCGCGCCTGCAAAATTAAATAAAATCAGCTCATAAAAATGCCCACTTTAAAGCGCGGGGCGCCAATTTACCCGCCCACGCCACGCGCTTTTTCGGCTTGCTGAATTCGGCAAATAAAATGGCATTTTTTTATCTTTAAAGTCCGTTGCAACCATTTAAAAACTGGCTCATTCAGCCAATTTTGGCTTTTTAAGACTAGTCGATTTAAAGGAACGTTTTTGTCAACCACCTTTTTGTGATTTTTAAATGCAATTTTGGATTTTTTTCGATTTTTAACATAACACATTGATTTCAAACGATTTTATTGCAATTTACTCAGTTTTTAAAAAACGCGATCAGGCTAGGCGAAAAAAACGTTGGTTTATGCTACAATAAAACTGTGTTCATGAAGAAAAGGAGACAGGAAAATGAATTTAACGCAAGAACAACAAAAGACCTTTGAGGATTTGCAAAAACCAACAATGTCATTGATTGGTTCGTTTTATGAAATGCCTGCACAAGTAAAGGGCATTTTCGAGGACGTAATGGCTATCTATGAAACCAATCCGACAGAGGAAAATGCAAAAGCCCTTTCTGATAAAATCATGGGGCGTGATAGCGCTGAAGACAAGAAAAAATGGATTAAAGAAACTGTTGCTGCTGTTTCGCCGATGACACGTTCTGCTGCTAAGAAAAAATATATTGATGCACAACAAGCGGTTCCAAAGGGTGTTCCGACTTCTGGGATGCTTCTTTGCGGGCTGGATTTTGTTTCAAAAGCTGAAAAAGATGCTTTGATGGAAGCACAAGCAGCTGCTCGTTTGATCTCCCATGTTGATGTCTTAGACAAATACGCACCAAAAACAAATTATCAAAACGCAGACGGTTCTTTTGAAAACGCATTTTTGGATAAACCATTTGCGACAAAAATGCAACGTTTGGAACATTTGGTAAATGCTCTTGTCAATGACGACTACACACAGATAGATGATTCCGCAAATGAAGATAACAAGTATCTAAGAGACGGAGATCCGTATCTTGCAGAAGAAAATTATATAATCCCGAGATTAAAAGCATATTGTCAAGAAGATATTTTTCTGCAAAAAGCGCGTAATGAAGCTTTAGGAACGTTGAGGAATGTTGCTAAGAAGTTAGAAAAGACAAATTCAACAGGCGCTGAAAGAATTGCTAATCTGGCAGATGCTATGGATGTGGCAAAAGGCGTAGATGTTGAAAAGAGTTTATCTGAGTTTGCAAAAATAGAGTCTTTTTACGGGAACATTCTGAAAACGGTAAGTCTTTCACCATCGTTTGGCTGGCCTACAGGATTGAAAGCAGTTCAGGACTTGAATGAAGACTTAACTCGGCTGTTAAACGTGAGGAAAGTTATGGTAGAGCCTTTGACAAAAGAGGATTATGCAGCGATGGAAAAACGAGTCGCAGGTCGTCCAATAGAAGGGCTTGTCAAGCATAGAGTTGGGCAGATTTTAGCAACAGATGCCGCCCGTCAAGCTGTTTTGGCCAAAAACAAAGTAAACGGTTAAGTTTGCATTTTATTTAAAGCGTCTTTATCAATCGATAAGGGCGCTTTATTTTTTTGCCGAGCGTGCGGGAAATTTGCGGAACATACGCTAATCGTGTGCCCAGAACGCCTTCCCGTTCCGATAAAACCGCGAAAGGGAAGTAAAGAATATACGCTAATCGCGTGTGCAGAACGCCGTATCAGACAACAAAAAAGCCATTCTTTCGAATGGCTTTAATTTTTGGTACACAAATACCGAGCCGAATATGCCTCCGAAATTGATGATTTGTATTGTTTAATTAAGAACCTTTCTTTTCAATCACGACTTAAAAAGGTCATCTAAACTCGCCCATAGAACCGAAAATTATATTTTTATTTTGACTATACCAAAAAATGTCGTATACTAGATGTATAAGGAGTTTATGATGCCATATGAAAAAACAGAAAATTTATTAGATTTAGCAATTTGGATGCAATCAAATCGTGAAGGCATTGGTCTTTCTGATATAATGAATCGTTTTCATGTATCAAGACGAACGGCTGAAAGAATGAGAAATATGATTGTTTCTCGTTTTATTCAAACCGAGGAAATCGAGGGAGATAACCGTCAAAAAAGATGGCGTATTCCTCAAGGGACATTAAAAGATTTTATTCAATTTTCAGCAGATGATTTAGCCTGTTTGAATTTGGCAAAAGATGCATTGGAAAAAGAAAAATTAACGGGTAAAGCACGGCAGTTGAATAATATTATTGAAAAATTTACGGCCTCAATTAAACCGAATACCCTCAGAAAAATAGAACCAGATGCTGAAGCTTTGCTAGAAGCACAAGGTTTTGCCCATCGTGTAGGCCCTAGAATCAAAATCAATACTGATTATTTAGAGATTATAAAAGAAGCCATTTTATCTACCAAGAAAATAAAAATAACACATAATGGAAAAACACAAATAGTTGCGCCTTATGGCTTCTTGTATGGCAACAAACATTATTTGGTCGCTTATTCTGATAAAGCAAAAGAGTATCGTTATTTCGCGTTGCACAAATTATCCTGTGTCCAATTAACAGATACTATTTTCGTGAAAGATGAAAGTTTTTCATTAGCGGATTTTACAAAAGATTGTTTTGGTGTATATAAAGAACCGCCTATTGAAGTTGAATGGTTGTTTAATGCCGAAACAGCAGATGATGCCTTAAAATACGAATTTCATCCATCACAACAGATGATAAAAAATCCAGATGGAACACTGACGGTAAAATTCTTTGCCGGAGGCCAAAAAGAAATGGATTGGCATTTATACACTTGGGGTGATAAAGTTAAAGTCATAAAACCTAGAAGGAAATAAAAATGGAAAGAAAATTTGTTGATTTGAAATATATTGAATCAGACACAAAAGTTGTTATTTTGGGAACGTTTCCATCGGAAGCATCCAGAGATACATTCTTTTATCATAAATCAACCAATCAATTTTGGAAAATAATGAGTAAAATTTTTGGGGATAAATCAGTTGAACATTTAAAAGAATCCACACCAAATGAAAACAATCAATTAATAGAAAATAGAAAAAACTTCTTAAAAAAATATAAAATTGGCTTATGGGATATGATTAAATCTTGCTATATTGATAAGAGTAAAGATTCATCCATCAAAGACCCTGAATACAATGATTTAACAACTTTAAAAACAGAATGTCCACAGTTAGAATGCATTTATTTCAGCAGTAAAAAAGCATTTAAACACTATCAGAAATATTTAAAACAAATTGATAAATATCTAAATTTAAAAAATGAAGTATATAGAGATTGGCTCAAAACGAAAGTTAGCGAAATGGTTTTACCATCACCTAGCTCAGCCTATGCACGTATGAGATTAGAAGATAAAATAAAAAAATGGCAAGACTTTTTAACAAAATACGTCAAAAAATGACGCGCAAGCGTGATATATTTTTTTCTGTAAAAAGGAGTATATCATGTTATCAAATTATGAAATTTTTAAATATCAATCTTATATTATCACTCCAATTCAAAAACTTGTAAGAACGCCAAGAAAAAAAGCGCAATTAATTAATTGGATAAATGAATATGGAGAAAAATTACTTATTACGGATGAATTACAAGATAATATAACGTTAGATAAAGTTCAAAACTTGATTTTAGCGTTGAAAGAAAAAAATCAAAATTATCCAAGAGACTCTATTGATAAAAACATTATTCTTTTGGGTAAGTTAATCGGACTAAATTGTCTTGAAGAAGAATTAATCGGACTGTTTATTAGATATTCTAAACATTATTTTTTTGAAGAATTTTGTGATTTAATTTTTGGATATAATTCTTGGTTAAATCCGGATAATATTGCTTTACTTCTTTCTGCTTCCGAACACGAAGTCCTGTCAATTATTCGTCCGGATTGTGTTTTAAGAAAATTCGGAATTCTTTCTAATGATAGTTATAGACATCGCTTGGAAATGTCTGATTGGGTCTATAATTTATTAAATTCGCAAATCAACTCATTGGAAGATATGATAACACTCCTTGTCGGGAAACCTTTAACAACATCATTAACAATGGACGATTTTAGATATATTGTTCAACGGGAACAGATTAAGCATCTAATCAAAAAAAGCATAAATTATAATTTCTCTGGTGTTAATATATTACTATACGGTATTCCGGGAACAGGAAAAACAGAATTTGCAAAAGTATTAGCTAATGAAATCGGTTATCCGATTTATTCTATAGCAGAAAAAGACAAAGAAAAAATTGATGAGGTTGCCTCCAATCGTTTTAATCAACTTGTTTTAGCAAACGAAGCACTGAAGAACAATACCAATTCTATACTGTTATTTGATGAAGCTGAAGATATTTTTTCTCATTCTCCATTTCAAAACAAATCTCGCGTTTCAAAAGTTGAATTAAATCGTTTGTTAGAAACAAACATCAGACCAACCATTTGGACAACGAACGATATTATTGGTATAGACGAGGCTTATTTACGGCGTTTTTCTTATATCTTATCAATAGAAACGCCTCCAAATCAAACTAAAGCAAGCATATGGGAAAAGAAGTTTAAAGAATACCATATATCTTACAATAAAGAGATACTAGAAACTTTATCAAAAGAATATGATATCCCTCCTGCATTTATAGACAATGTCGTTCGTTCAATGTTTTTAATGAATGGTTCTATTGAAAGTTTAAAAATGCATTTAAAGGAAATTGAACTTGCTAAAAATGGTGGTGTAAACAATAAAAAAATAGGCTTTTTATAAATCTATTCAAGTATAGAAAATCCAGTTTGTGAAAAATCGAGGTCTCTTTTTATTCTAATAATTGACATCAAAGTCACTTATTCAAAAATATATCCCAAGAGTTCGATAAATTACGGATTTTAGCACTTTTCGAAGCGGTATGTATCGAACTTATATAAGTGCTTTTCAAGACAACAAAAAAGCCATTCTTGTGAATGGCTTTGATTTTTGGTACTGCATGCTCTGCGAATACCGAGCTAACCACTATGATGACCTAATCAGCTTAAGGCCTAAAATAGACTCTTTTTATGAAAAGATAGGCGCTATTGTGAGTGCTTAAATTAATATTTTTTCTCTTTTAGGTATGACAAAATTTTCTTGAAATGAATATATTTTTATGTTATCTTAAAAGCATTATCTATTATAAAGGAGTTTCATGAAGTATTTTTCTAAAAGTATTATTTGCTTAACTTTACTTTGTTCCGCTTGTCGTTCGTATACACCATTTTACGAAAAATTAACTGATTCTGAGAAAGAGATTTTTTATTCTTATTCTCCTGTTGTGCATGTTAGAAGAGATAAATGGGATAAATTATTCCCAGATTCCCCTATGGAAAATTCTTCAAATCTACATTTAAAATTATATGATGATATAATTTTTCAAGATACAGATCCTTATTTTTTACCAATCTTGTTGAATATATTTACATGCGGTTTATCAAATCTGACCGGTCTTCCATTAAACAAAATAACGGCCAACACTGAGCTTAGGGCAGAAATTTATGCACCTTCTGGGAATGTGATAAAACAATTAAAATATGATGGCGAAGGGAAAGCCTATACAGCGGCCTATTATGGATATACTACAGAAGATGCCGTTCGGCAATCTTATGAAAATGCAACCTATGATGCTGTTCAAAAAATGCTACAAGATTTAGAAAATATGGGAGAGGAAATAAACCAAGATTTAAATGAAGATACAAAGAAAACAAAACTTAAAGCTATTGAAAAAGAAAAAAGAGAAAAAGAGTTAGATAATTTCATTCTGAACACAGTTCCCAATAATGTTGATGAAGTTTTTAGACATGCTTGGACTAAAGCATCAAAAAAAGATGTCTTTACTAAGGATGAAGAGTTAACCAAAGAAAATAATTTAAATAAAAAGAAGTTTGAGGAATGGGTTAAGGAGAAAAATGGAAATACTTTTCTTTTGTTTGAAGAAAAAGCAAAAATAGATACTTATACAAGTGATTTGGTGTATAATCCGAATACGGAGGAGTTGACAGTTATACCAGATAAAATAGTACCAAAAAGATTATTAACTTTAAAATCTGATAGCGAAGGACTAGGAAGCTACATAGGAGAAAATGCTTTTGGCGTAAAAAAGGAAATTACAAGAATTGACTATACAATTAAAAGGATAGACATAACTAACAATAATTTTAAGATAAGGAAGAGAAAAAAAATTAAATTTTCCACTGAAGAATTAAGAAAAATAAGTGATCATCTAAAATTTCTTTATGTAATTACGAGTTCAGGGGAAGAAAAATATTCTAGCGATTATGAAAAGGCTACGATATCGGATCCTCGAGAAACTTTCACTCATGAAGAAACAATCAAAGGAAAAATAGAACAGGTTTATTTATATGATGCTTTGAACAAAAAAATTATAATGAAAATGATAGAAAGATAAAAGTGAAAAAATAGTTTCAATTAGAAATTAGGTTAAGATCTGATTAAACTCGAACTAAAATAAGTACTTGTTTTATAAGGAAATTAATTTTTGTGGTTCGATAAATCACGAAAATTGGCGCTTTACAAAACGAACTGTTATCGAACCCACATAACACCTTGCAAAACAATAAACAACCGTCCCAATCGGAACGGTTGTTAAATTTGGTACTGCGCGCTTAGCGAATACCGAGCCAATTATGCGTCTGAAATTGATGATTTATGCCACTTAATCGACACTCTTTCATTCAGGTATCAAATCGGCCAGACAATGTGATTTTGTCTTCATCTTTTTTGAAGTGATCCAAAAAGGGCTAAAAGGCGCTCCTTATATATGGGATAGACTAATTTCAAAGAGGGTATTTTAGTAAGATTGGAACCTCGGCAAAAGTTTTACCAAGGTTGTCAAAATTTCATTGTATTTTTTGTCAGCGTGCTGTATAATATAAGTCATGGATGCAATGAAATTAAAATTTGAAAAGTGGTTGCAAAAGCAGGGATTGGCTGAAAAAACAAAATCAGGCAAACTTGGGACGATAGCAACTTATATTGATGCAATAAATGGAATATGTAAGGAACGTTTTCCAAAAGATTTTAACAGATACAATCCTGATAAATCGTGGCAATTACTGTCTGAGGAAGTTGTTTCTGTTGCGGCTAAATATCAAGAACTATCACACAAAGATTACATGTTGGATAATGTGATTGTTTGGTATGCTATCGACTATTTTGAAAAGGTTTTAAAGTTCATATATAAAAAGAATTGGGATGAAAAATCGGAAGTGAACTTGTATCTTTTCCATGATGATACAGACCATTTTATAAAATCAATTCAGTTGCAAGATTTGGGTGAATATACACAGTATTTTGCAACTCTTTACTTTAATCGCAAATTCCGACCTAAAAAAATAAATCCCGATCGCTTTGATGAGTTTAAAGAAATTGTGGATAAAATCATTTGGGGTAATCACATTAAAGAAGTTCAAAATGTTGGGTTTCATATTGTGTATAAGCAGTCAGGAGTCAATAATAAAAAAAGTGCTATCAATCATTTTTACAACTGTTTTGTTGAACCCGCTGCAAAAAGTCCACTAGCTTTGCAAGCTGTAATGCCTCTCTTACAGGTTTCATTTGAAACAGAATACAAAGCATTTAAAATAACACAAGCTATAACAGGAGAACAACCATTACAGATCAAGCCCAATGAATATGATTCCTATAATGTAGATGATGAAATATTACGGAAGGATGATTTGGTTATCATTTTTGGGCTTAATTCAAAAACTGTTCAAAATTCCTTATTAAAATCTACTTCTTTCAGCTGTAAAAAGAATGGCAATACTTTTTATTATTCATGGACGCAAGTAAATGAATACCTTAAAGCGCATCACCATAGCGCTGTGAAAAAATACAAAGATGTCAATTATAAATTATCAGGACAAAGCAAAGCATATGATTACTGGGTTGATAAAAACACAGCCAGACAGGATTATTTGGGAATTGGGAAAAATGCATTTTATACTTATGTGAATCCCAGGAAAAAAAGTGAGGAAAAAAACAAGCGAGGTTATAATAAGAACAAAATCGATCCTGAGAAGATAAATTGTCCATATATAGATTATGTGGAAGGACATTTTAAATACTATGTACCAGCACTTGAACACCTGAAAACATTAGATTCTATACGCAATATTGCAAGCAGGAAAAAATATACAAGAAAAACATAATCGGCCACTTTACCTGATGTCGTCTTGACAAATATACCCATGTTATTTTATAATGTCGACCGCTTTTCCGGTCGGAGGGGCTGCATTGCGAAAGCAATGTATTTTATAAATTACTATGGAGAAAAAAAAGATGAGTGAAAACTCTTTTAATACTATGAAACAAACTGTTGCTAACTCAAATGTTGCGACAGATGTTTCCGTAAAACAAGTGGTTAATGGTGAGGCGTTCGTTGATGCTACAAATACCACATCTCAATTGGGTACTGAAGAAGTAATCAAAGTAAGTTCCGTTGAAACATCATTATCATCAGATCAGGAACTGCCTGAGGTGGCTAATGATAATATTGAAAGCTTACCCCAAACCCCAGATGAAGTTGCTTTGGGAACAGAACAAAATGAAGAAGTGGATGAGGCGGAAAACGCCTCACCATTTCCTAACCCGATGAATGCATTGGCTGGTGATCTTTTGTATCAGGTACTTCCAGACAATATCCGTTCTTCAAAGGTGTTTCGGATTAATAATCGGCGTTATTCTCGTGGGCAGATTAATGCGGCCATTAAAGAATATGAATTGGCTCAGGTGCTTCAAGATATTCCGCCATCCCAATACATTGTTGCTGGCAGAAAAAGCGTAAGAATTTCCATTGAAAATTTATTGTGGGCATTTGCATTAAAACCAACTTTGATGGCTATTCCTAAACGGATGGGCGCACATCCTAATAAGGGACTGCCAGCAAAACGTGCACTTATTGAATTTTTATACGGTTTAAAACGTTATGAAATTGATTTGATTGAGACCTTGGATATTAAATGGGTTCGCAAAGCAATTAAATGGGCGTTGAATAAAAATCGGACTATCACGCTCCATACCATTGATACTTTGAAAAATAAGTGTGAAGAAAAACGCAAGGAAGCCCACCGCACAAAAGCAAAAGAGGCGAAAAATAAGTTTTATGAAACTTTGGTTACCTCTGAACCACAAAAGGCCGATGAAACAGCTGTATTTGCTGGTGCGATTGTGGATTTGACACAAGTTCCCGATAAGTTTGATCCTAAAACATTGACTTTGCCATTGACAGAAAACGCTGTTGTTCTTGTGGCGGTAATGCCAAAGGATTTGCAGTGGGGGATGGATTTGCTTAAAACGTGGGGTGTAGAATACGCTGATAATGTTGTTTGGGACAGAGATAAAATTAAAGGCGGATATGCTTGGTCAATCAATCAACACACCAATGTCTTAATCGCGATTAAAGGTAATCCAGAAAAGCCGTTGGATTATTTTCGGCCGAAATCGATTGCCTATGAGCCACAAGCTACAGGGCAGCATAATTTGCCGGATTTCTATTATGATTCAATGTCAAACATTGTGCCTGGTCCTTATCTTGAAGTGTTTTCTTCACGTCAATATAACAATCAATGGTTTACATTTGACGCAAAGGAGGCTGACAATGTTTAATCCGCATGATTATCAGAACTGTATGTTTATCGCATGCAGTTCGGGGGTGGGGTCAAGTAAGCTGCATGATGCTGGCTATAATGTGTCAGCTGCAGTAGAAATTTTGCCAGAAAGATGGCGCCTTCACAGGGATATTTATGATAAAAATGATGAATGCAAAACGCTACTTTTTGATTTTGCTAAACACATTCCCGAATTGGTTAAAATCTATAAGGAACGTCAATGTCGGGGCATAATTTTTACGCTTCCGTGCCAGCCCCTATCGTTAGCCGGAGGACAACATCTCGGCGATTATGAAACGTGGTTATTTTTGTCCGCTTTGGAACTGTGTCAAGCGATTGCAAAAGAAAAAGACGCGGTTTTGGATTTTACCTTCTGGGAAAATGCACCGTATTTTATCAGTCCAAATCAAGATGAGATTATCACAGACCGATTGAATGGGGCGACAATTTTGCAGTATATTACAATGGTTATGAATTCTCTGGGACATAACGTGAATGCACGCAGAATCAACGCTTGCTATTATGGAACAGCTCAATCACGGGAGCGTGGGATTGTGCTTACTCAAAGAGGTGGACGTTGGGAATTTCCTGCACCAGATGAAAAATTTTTGACCATTCGTGACGCCATCGGTAATGGAAAATTTAAGATACTTGAATCTGGTCAGCGCGATCCTGACGATGAATTCCATCGGATTGGTTATATTAATCCATTGCAAGCAGAATGTATACGACATACAGCGACAGGTTGTGCAGCAGTCAACAATCCACCACCATATAAATTTGTCAATATTGATGGTAGCTTGTGTCAAGGTTCACATGCAGGAGTAGCAGGACGAAATGATTGGGATAAACCGGCACACACCATTATACAAGGAAGTGATTCTTTGTGTGGTGACTGGACATTGCATCCTGGGAATATACAGCCAGATGGGACTTATGATAACGCAAGGTATTTCTCCGTGGCTGAAATCTTTGCACTTTCTGGAGTCGATAAGCGTTATATAGATGCGATTTCACCATGGGCGAGAAAAAATGATAAATTCTTGCGTGAACTATGTGGAGAAGCCCTACTTCCCAACTTGGTAAATCGTATTTTTGCGAATAGATAAGTATCAAACCTCGGTAAAACTTTTGCCGAGGTTGTTTTTTATAAAATTTTTGATAATTGGAAAAATAATTTGGCGAGTTTCAAAATTTTGGGTGTTCTATGTAAATTGATGAGGGTGTCTTAATGGAAAGAAAAGCAAGTATAAAGCACGGGAAAAAAGTAAAAGACATCCTCATCAAAACAGAACGCTCAAATATTTCGCTGACCATAACGAAGACAAGGGAGCTGCAATATGATTGAAATCGCGGATTGTGCAACGTTATTTGTGCTGATGAAGGTGAGTTATACCCGTTATATGAAAGAAGTAATAACCAGTAGCAGAAGGAAAGTAGATGAAAGAAGAAGATAAGATGGATTACACAGCAGTTATGGAAGCGGTCAAGCAATATGAAAAAGCCGGCTGGTACAAGGATAGCTTAGAATGGACTGCAGAAGATGATAGGTATTTATATCAGCAGCAACAACAAAAGAGGGCCAGGAAAGCGATATTGAATTGGACGAAGGATAGGTATAAGCCGACACATTTTATATCTGTCCAACTTCCAACTAATTACAGAAGCTATGATGAAATAACCTCACTCAATCATTTTAAACGGATTATGAAGAACTGGGAAAGACAATTATGTGGTAGTCATTGGATCCATCATTACATACCATTTATTACATTTGCAGAAAATCATAAAGGTCTGGGATGTTGGCATTATCATATTTTATTTAATCAGGGTAAGTATAGTGATTCAGATATAATAAATGCAGCAATTAAAACATGTAAAAGTCAAAGATTGGGTCTGCCTACTGTGGATGGTGTTGATATGAAGGGAAGGAAAAGGTCGTCTGTTATGGATATTAAGAAGATTGATTATGCCGGTTATAAGGACGCTATTTTTTATTATTCCACCAAAGAGACGAGTATTACATTAGACAGTAAGATGAACCCTGATCGTATTATTCCTTCTAATATATTATTTGGTAAGACTGAAAAAAATGAATGGTTTGGTGACGGTAAGTGAAGAAAATTTATTAGCTATTTGTGGGATATAGTAATGGAGCGTTTTATCTGTAAATGTTGGATGAATCTGTTTAAAAAGTCTCATAAAACACACATAAACGCATCCCCAATCGCCACCGGACACAACAGACAGGAAAAATTGAACCGAAACTTAAAAAAATAAAACTGCTCACCACGGATGATTTAAACTGATTTGGGATTTTGTGATTCTTTTTTAGTAGAAATCAAAACCATCATATATTCTAAAAAATGTTGTTAAACTGAGTGAATATGTCTTATTAGGGGGGGGGATAAAAAAAACAACCTCTGTAAAAGTTTTACAAAGGTTATTTCATTTTTTTAAAATTCTTCACTAGTCATAATAGTAAGAACGCGATTTGTAATAGTTGGATCAGCTGGATTTTCAGACATAAAACGGTAATCCTTGTCATAATAATCTATCTTCCAAATAATTCTTTCGCCCTTATAATCAAAACTCGCACTATCATCTTCTGAATATGGATTGTTAGCAGGTGTGAAATCCTTAAAAGTTCTGACTCTTTCCAATATATCAGCCACTTCTTTTTCAGACTTCATACGGATACCAAGTGTGAGCATGACGTCCCCACCAACAAGCGTCCGTCTAAAAGTATCATTTAATTGTCTGATTTTATCTGTATTTGTCATGCTTACTCCACATTAAACCATTCACAACAGGTAGCAAGCAAATGGTTATAATCTCCACTTGTTGCTTCTTGTGTAAATGCTTCTATTTCAGATTCTGGCAGGTGGGCTCGTTTCATGGCTCGTCTGCATATTCCAAGAAGGTTATATGCGTTTGAGTCTTGCCCTACTAATTGGACTGTTATAGGATACTTAGGCATTTTGACCTCCAAACCTTTGAACCAATACAAACTTTCTGAAATTTTTGATAGCATTATAATAGCTCTCATGGGAACGTTTTGATAGATTCCATCGTTCACCATTGCGTTTATATAATTCCATGTACTTTTGAATATTATTTGAAAGTTCTTCTAATGTGATGCCTTCCTTTTCAATAATCTTAGCTATGCGCCATGTGTAGTCAATAGCAGTACTTGGATTGGAATTAACGCTATATTCTTTGAAACCTTTACTGATTAAATATTCTCTAAATTTGTTTAACATGATTTTGTCCTTTTCTTTTATTGTTATTGATTATCTTGAAAATTTATACGAACCAGTTGAATCATAGACACAAACAGAATTACCTTCTTTGACTGCAACGGTCTGACTTGTAAATCCCGTCAGTTCACCTGTTCTGCTAAAGAGATAATGACCTTCCACATCATAAACTTCGACCGACGAACCATTTTGTAGTGCCACTCCAATTTTGTTTTCCATTTTAAAATCCTTTCATTTATCAATGGGTTATTCTTGATTAACAGGTATATCATATCGCGTTTTTCTAATTTCGGGAGCGCCCCCCAGCTCAAAAAAATGCAAAAAAGTAGAAAAAAGTGAGTTTTACTAGCCAAAAATTAGTAAATTGGGCCATTTTTAAGGATTTTCTGGGATGATTTAACCTGTTTTTCACAAAAGAATAGGTTGAAATACATAAAATCAACTTACCCTTTTCAAAAGAGTAGATTAAAATTTAAAAATGTAAATCAACCTGTTCTGAGCAAAAGAACAGGTTAAAACAAAATATTTTTGAAAAAAACTGATTATTAGATTATTTAGATAAAAGGTAGTCAATTATTACTTCTATTTGTTATTTTAACTGTGTTTTATAAAGAGAAGCATAAACAGAATCAGCTCTAGCCAGCAGTTCTTCATGCTTTCCTATTTCTTTAATTTCTCCATGGTCAATCACAACGATTTGATCTGCATTCTTAACAGTCGAAAGACGGTGAGCAATAATGAAAACTGTTCTATCTTTCATCAGATTGTAAATGGCTTGTTGAACAATAGATTCAGATTTATTATCTAAGGCAGAAGTTGCTTCGTCCAAAATCACAATGGGCGCATCCTTTATGAAAGCCCTGGCAATAGCCACCCGTTGTTTTTGTCCACCAGACAGTTTTGTTCCACGTTCACCAATTTCTGTATCTAATCCATTGGGAAGTGATGCAATAAATTCATCCAAACAGGCATTATGAACAGCATCATCAATTTGCTTTTGTGTCGCTTTTCCACGTCCCAACAAAATATTTTCCAGTATCGTTCCAGCAAACAGAATATTATCTTGGAATACCATAGCAATATGTTCACGTAAGGAATCCAATTCTAAATCTCTGACATCTAGATCATCAATTTTTACGGAGCCTTGTTTAACATCATAGAAACGGGGTAAAAGGGTTACCAATGTAGACTTTCCACCACCAGAGTTCCCCACAAAGGCGATTGTTTTTCCTTTGTTTATTTTTAAATTGATATCCTTTAAAACTGGTCGTCCAGGTTCATATTCAAACCAAACATGATCAAAAATAATATTTTCCTTGATTCCTTTTAATGTTTTTGGATGAGGACCATTATGAATCTCAGGGATACTTTCCAATCTGCCAAAAACGCGTTCCATGGCCAGCAACGACATTTGAACATTGGTAAAATTACTGCCAATGGATTTGATAGGATGATACAACATCAACAAAGCCGTGATGAATGATACAAAACCACCTGGTGTTAGCTGATTAGAGGTAATAAGATAACTTCCCAACCAAATGACGCCTGCAATTCCAATAGAAATGATAAAATGCATCATCGGGGTCAACATACCAGTGCGCTTTGTCATTTTCATGCCCAATTTGAACACAGAACGCAAAGTTTCATTAAATTTGGAACAAGCATATTCATAAAGATTAAATGATGAAATGACACGATTTCCTGCAAAAGCTTCATTATAATGAGTCATAACCATAGCCCCTGAAAAAACTGTTTTGTCCATAATACCTTTAATCTTCTTGCGGACCCTTGTAAGTGGTAATAAAGCACCAAATAAAACAAAGATAGCAATAATGGACAGTTGCCATGAGTTCCAAATAAGTACACAAATCAATGAGATGGATGAAAAAAGTCTTGTTGTAAATAGTTTTAAATTGGAAAGAAGCCCGCTACAAGCCATTTCTGCATCTTGATTAAAACAAAACATGACATCCCCAGAAGTATTTTTATCAAAGAAACTCGCGTCTAAATGCAATAACTTCTTAAATAGGTCTTTTTTTAAATCCATCGTTATTTTTTGTCCTACCCATGTATTAAGATAAGTGGCAAAATAATTAAGAAGACTTTGGGCTAAACTAAATAAAACTATTAATAAAGGGAGTAATGAAGTAGTTTTTACACTTTTTTCAATCATGACCACATCCATATAGGGCTTTAAGACCCAAGCGATTACGGCATCCATTGCCCCTAGTGGTAGTGTCACTAAAATCGCCAATATTGCCCGAAATAAGTACGGTCTTACATAGGGGTAAATTTTTCGATAGTTTTGAATGAGATTGCTCCGCCTTATTCTTTGATAATACTTCATTTATAGTTTCCTTAAAATTAACGTTTTTTCAAAATATATTCTATGGGTTTTCCTTAGTTTTTATTACACATATTAATCCTATCTAAAGCTTCTTATCTTTTAACTATCTATATCTCATTAATATTTTTGTAATTAGAGATTCTTCTGAAAGATCTTTTATATCGTGCTCTTTGATTAAATTTTTATCAATTTTTGGAATTGAATACACTGAATAAATTGCTTTTCCTGCTGTGGATGAAATGTGGGGCTTTTTCATTTTAAAATCGGTATAAATCAAATCCATTTTGACATGAACGGAAGTCAATAAAACAGAAAGACCAGATGCTAATGTAATAACTCCAGCAGATTTTTGAGCTAAAACATACATTTCTGGAATGGTTGCATCAAATGAAATAGCATGTTCATATAAATTAATCTTATTTTGTTCCTCAGATGAGTGATTATTAATAAAAATGTCATACCCCATCTTATCTAAATGAGAGATTAATTTATCCCAAAATTTTGTGGATAAAGGTGTCAATGAAGTTGCTTCAGGCATTACAACAACATAAGGTCTTTTAAAGTAAATTTTTATTTTATCTTGAATATTTAAAGTAGTTTTTTGATCCACCATAGGGGTCTTTAATGGTTCTATTCC
>ERZ1023658.92-NODE-92-length-36561-cov-35.203282_pt1 | contig 36561 bp, 61 predicted proteins | sample MGYA00380339_ERZ1023658 | MGnify/ENA primary metagenome ERZ1023658 (study PRJEB33179, sample SAMN07448981) | human gut metagenome | biome: Human-gut; feature: Human associated habitat; material: Faeces | host: Homo sapiens | place: India: Bhopal | collected... | reverse complement strand
CTAATTTTTTCATACTTTGATAGTTAAATTATTTACGTTCACTTTGCCATTGGATATCAAAGGCTTTTCTAACGCGACCAACTAGTTGTGAACCAGCTCTCTTAATTGGCCGTATTATTTTTTTACCTGAGCCTTAGCCTTACCCTTGGCTTCTTTCTTCTTATTCTCTGCTGCCTTCTTATCAGCTGCTTCCTTAGCAGCCTTGGCAACAGCCTCTTCCTCAGCCTTGATCTCCTCATCGGTCTTAAACGCCAAGTCGATAATGTTCTCCTTAGCATAACCAGCGAGTGGATCAGAAGGGTTACGGAACAGATTAGAGATGATACCAGCATACTGAGTAGCGTTATCCAGCATAGAATCAGGCTTAACCTTAGCCATCATCTCTGGAGCAACGTCGCGATAGTATGCACGCTTGATAGAGATAAGAGTCTTCTTGGCGAAGTTGTTACCATCCAAGAAGTTCTGCTTCAAGCTCTCGACGAAGCTACCTGGAGCTGCAAGAACCGCTGCAGTGGCCTTATCGGCAAACGCGATGTTCTTGTTAGCTGTATCAATGTGAGCCTGGACACGATCCTTCTCAGGAAGCTTGCTCTCTTCCTCAATCATAATCTTGCCCTTAGAGCGAACCTCATCAGCACTGATAAGAACGAGACATCTTACAGCGTCTGCAATCTGATTGTCGGTATACTTGCATACACCGGTGTTCTTGTCTGTAGAATGGTCAAGAAGCTCGCAGAACGCAGATACAGGAGATCCTGACGTAGCGGTAACATTGAAGAGGTGAGCGCCAATTCCATAAGTGAGAGTTCCGACACGACCCGTAAGGTTAACAACCTCACGAAACACGTCATGGAAGCTCATGTTGTTGATGCGCTCAAGGTTGCTCTTTGCAGAAGCAAGAGCCTTTTCAGCGTTGGCCTTATAATTCTTGTCCTTGGTGTCCTTGAGTGTCTTCTCAGCGGACTCAATAGCACGCTTAGCTTCGATAGAGCGATATGCCTTATAGAAGTTTACGCACTGCATAATGCTGTCCATAAGCTTAGAATCGCGATTCATAGCCAGGAAACCTGACAGTGCCTTCTTAAGCTCTTCCTCATCCTTGATCTTTGTAGGATCAAAGACCTTACCTGCTGTTTCAGCACGAGCATGTGCGTCTTTGTCAAGACTCTTTGCGGTCTCTTCTGAAACCTGCACAGCTGCACCTGTGACCTCAACTGCCTCAGCATCATCGGTCGAAGGCAAGAGCTTAGCCTCATCAAAGTTTACACCAATCTCTTTAAGAGCTTCCTTAAGCTCTGGGAGAGCAGACTTGCGGATTACTACCGCGAAGTCACTAGAACCATACTTAACCTCATTGCACATGCATACAGCAATGCCAAGAGCATTAATATGATTGATCTTGTCGATGGCTCCCTGCGGGATACCAGTATGCTCTGCAGCGTTCTCATCCAAGAAGAAACGATCATGAGCCATCTTCAACAAGTCTACCTGGTGATTACGGTCCATACTTGACCCACCCGTTGTTGTGAGCATAGCTGCAGCCTCAACAGCTGCGTTTACACCGTTATCACCATTGTTGTTATTCTGGGCAACCTTAACGTTACCCTTGTTCTTTTTATTAGCCATTTTGATAATGTTTAAAAACGTTTATAAATAAAATTAATTAATACTTTTCTGGGCAACTAACTTAGATTCAACTTGTGTCGAATATAAAGTTCGTTTTTAACCAATCTTGTGGAGGCTTAGTGAGCACTTTAATATGCCCATCTTCACCCAAGTTAAGCGCAGCGACAGTATCTGCTACAACTTTATCCTTACCTGCTGGTTTTGGCTCATCACATGTACCGGCGCCCTCTGAGGGTTCCAAAGCCTGAAGTGAGCACGTCGGTGCCAGCATGGGAGTTGCAGAAGATTTAACTGTGCTGGCTTCACTTTTATGGTCAACAAAGGCACTGTTGACCATGCTCTTACCAGTAAAACCAAGCAAGAGACTCACAAGAATGATCCAGAACAACTTGTTGCTCTTATTGTATCTTGCGAAACCAAGAGCGATAAAAATTGAGAGAATCAATAATAAAAGTGAAGTCATTTTGTTAAACTTTTAAATTGTTTTTAATTTTCCTACGAGTGCGGCTTAACGCAGCTTTTATAGTGCCTGTAGGAGTCTTTAGCACTTTGCTAATTTCATCAACTGACAGATCCTCTACGTAAAACAAATTAAAAATCTTCTGTGTCTTTTTAGGGAGCTTTTCAAACTCCTTTAAAAGAAATTCGTGTTCAAGAAGATTGACAAGATCTTCTTCTTCCGAAGAACTAGTTAATTCTACGGGTAGTCGGCCCATATCTTCTCCTAATTCCATAGATTTTTCCTTTATCTTTCGCAAATAATCTATAGCTGTTCTATTAGCTATAATTCTCAGCCATCCGCCAAAAGACGAATAGTCTGTGAATGTCGAGAGTTTCTGGTGAACCTTAAGAAATACAACATTTGTAAGATCTTTAGCTTCATCCATATCATTCACGTAATGAAAGAGCACGTTGTCAACGAACTCTTTATAACGGTTAAACAATTTATTAAACGCAAGCTCATTTCCCTTTTGAGCTTCTTTTATGGTCTCAATCTCAGATTGAGTGATACGCTGATACTCCATATTGTGGAGTAGGGGAGATCTCTCTCACCCTACCCCTGATAAAACGGAAGGTCGTATACCATCTTTTGACGGTACAGCGACCAAACGTTATTTACGAAGTTGTTGAAAAGAATCAATTTCAGATCCTTTCCGCCGGTCTTCATTTCTACTTTTTCAAGTAGTCCTGAACCGATGCGCATACGAGTTGTAAGCGTTTTGAGTTTTTTCGTATCGCCGAAGATTATGACTTTCATAATCCAATCTCCAACTCTACGCAAGTGCTCATTGCACGCATATTCGTACAAACAATTTTCGTCTAGGCTATCTCCAGCACAAAATATGTGAGGTTCATAAACGAAACCTTTTTTAAGTCCATTATGGAACCAGTTAATCACATTTTCTATACTTTCATCTTCATAGCCTAACAGACTAGCTCTGTAAATTAGCATTTTAGGGAAATACTCCATTTTTTATTTTGTTTAATTAAATGTTTTCTTAATAAACTTAGAAAAATCTTCAAGATATTCCTCTAGAAAACCAGCTTTTTCTGACAAGAAATTATCAAATAGTGTCATATTACCGCATTTGCACGATATTTTGTAATAGTTTTCCAGAAATTTATAGTTATTCTGAAACCATACCACCCAACTATTGACCCATGTCCAAAATGCATATTCTCCAGCATTAAAAGTCTTGTTGATTGATTCTAAATTTATAGAGTCTGCAAAATTAAAATTTTGAGACCCCTCGTGGATTCCAAGAGCCATTCTTATTGACGCATTCTTCTCATCTGTTCGAGGTCTCCCTTTTCCAGTGTTGTAGATTGCTATATTCTCTTGATATACACGGTCTATCCATCGCGTTTTAACAGCATACTTAATTCTTTCGTGTGGCTTCTTACCAATATTTGATAGTCTACCAAACTCTGTACACCATTTAAATGCGAGGTTGACGACATAAGGACACCTGTCCTTTATCATCGCTTTGTATCCCTTTGTCATAACTAATAGGAAGAAGCTGGGGAATCGAACCCCAGACCCAAACCAAAAGGCGACGGTACCAACTTCTTTCTTCTCTCCACTTAGGTAGGAAACACCTAGACTAAACTTACGCTACGCAAGTATAGTCTACAATGTTATTTACATTGTCGTTTGATTTATAGTATAGTGCTTAATGTATTTATCTCCTCTGTCTGTCAAAACCAAACACGCCCGTTTAGGCAGTTTTACAACATGCCTGGGTTGCCCACGTTTATTCGCGAACGAATCCGTGTCCTGTCACACATCAACATTTAAAATAGATAGTTTTACAACATGTCTAGGTTGTCCAAACGGAATCTACACAATAGCGTAGAGGGAGCACCGTGGACGTGAGGGGAGTCGAACCCCTGTCCAAACAGATTATTTCATACACACTTTACATTCTTTGTAAATGTTCCGATGATCAGTCAGAACATTTGATTTAAACCACTTTAGAGTCGTTCTAAGGCGCTTTCGGCAGCATCGTGGTTAATTACTCCACTTATCTCCTACAACGCCTCAGAACGCATTAGAACATGGTTGAAAATATATAGGAATCCTCATGATACGAAGATACTTAGAGGGCTATATTCAGCATTTTTGATATATTTTGCAGGGTTCGATTAACTTTCTCAGAGCAATCAAATCTCCCCGATACAAAGATACGCACAAAACATATTGTTTGATCTACTGACCCAATTTACTGTGTGGGTTCACATCTCTTCTTCTCATCGTGATACGAAGATACTTGATGAGAATGTCAATTCATTCTGAGATTCCTTCACTGACCCGTCTTCTTAAGACCCTCTACAGTACCTGAGAATCTATGTACGTGATACGAAGATACTTGTACTAGAAGAAGAATTAGAAACGATCGAACTGATAGTTGGCATAATACCAGCTGTTCGGATACTTGGTGCGCAACTCATTGTCGTGCTTCTCGTATTCGTTGTTCAGATCGGTCATCTGCTTACGCTGATCCTCATCGATCTTCTTCGAAAGATCGCGGAACATGTTTGGCGTAATCTTCTGGTCGTCAGGAACGGCGGTACCATTCTCGTCCTTGCCCAGAAGACGGGCCAACAGCTCTGTACGCTTCTTCAGAATATCGAGCGTGATCTTTGCCTTCGCACGGTCCTTACGGACATTGAGAAGCTCCTTAATACGGAGATAGTCAGCACACTTAACGATCTCTTTGACCTGGGAGATCTTACGCTTCTCCTCATCCTGGCGGATCTCTTCAGCCGCCTTGTCTGCGATGTCGGTTACGAGGTTACCCTTAACCAACTTTTCTACAACGTTGTCCACTGACGCATTCTGCTGCTCTTTAGCAGCACCTTTTGTTTCTGCTTTTGCCATTTTGATAATGATTTAAAATGTTTGTAAATAAAATTAATTAACATATGTTACTTCACCCACACTCCATGACGGATTCTTAACTAATACCGCACCGTCACTATTAATGGTGATATCACATGGGGCTTTATGGGCGCAGTTAGCCAAATGAATGAGTGCGAATCTAGCCTCTTTAGCTTGGTTCTCATCAGGGTATTTGGATTCGAATGCCAATGTCTTGACAATCTTACCCTTTACCTTCTTAGTCGTATACACTGGAATCTTCCACATAATCGAGAGGATTTAATTTGTTCTGAAACTTGTCACGCTTATAAGCCTTTGCTTTAGCTTCTGCATGACGTTGACGATACACTTTCTTTGTATTACGTTGTGTTCTACACATAGTTACATATTGTTTTGAACCGTTTTGAATACACAAACAACATCGGTAGAAATACCGTAAGAATCACGCATTCTCTTACTTACACCACAAGATATAACCTTGATAGCATTTGTAAGAGACTCGTTGTTAGGCTCGTCATTTACAGCCTCGACCAATGCAAGCATTAACTTCATTTTTGAGTTGAAGAACTTGCCAAACTTCTCTTTTACGTAGATACACGCAGATTCTACGACAGACAATTCTGTAGCATTCTTGTCTTCTGCATGACGGATAACAATGGAATTGACTTCAGTCTCATCCATTGTAGATGCATGTACATCACCAACATCAGGTTTAGCGACCTTCAGTTGTGAAGCTATTGACATAACTTCAGATGGGCTCAAACTCGAGCCTTCGTAAGAGATAATGATATACCGCTTCATAGTTAATCCTCCTTTGTCGTTATGTTGGTACTGGAGGACTGTATGATGCGCATATGCTTACCATTTACAATGGTATCAACGACTTCCGTGTTAGGAATGTCTGGCGGAGTCAAGATATTGTATTGGTCCGATTTGTCCGGCAAGTTCATATATACATGCTTGTTAACCTCAAACTCATGGGATATACTTCCCTTAGTTATTGGTTCCCCAGACTTCGAAAGAACTGATACAACATCACGCATAACCTTTTCAGGTATGCTGAAGAATACAGAATCCTGATGTCTCCACTGGCCTTCTGTCTTCTGATATGTCAACGCATCAGAATAGTCGGCGAATGTAGGATTGTCAATTTCCTGCATCATTTTTGATACCATGAGCGAATCATCGTGTCTGATTTCGCTCTTTGTCTGCTTCACATAGTCACATGATGACACTGCGATAGCTGCAATAAGCATGATTAAGCACATGCTAAGCTTTTCAAATAATCTCTTCATTTTGATAATTTATTAGAGATTTAACAAATGTTAACTATCCGGGTTTTAAAGATTCACGGAATCATCTATTGTGATACATATGGGACTCGAACCCATGACCCATAGATTAAAAATCTATTGCTCTACCAACTGAGCTAATGTATCAAAAGAAGGAATACATGCATACACCTAGTATTCGTTTAAGTATGCACCTCCTATAGCGGTTACCAGGAACGCCGCCCACCTCTTCCTTCTTGTGGACCAGCTAGGGTTTGAACCTAGGACCTCCAGATTATGAGTCTGTTGCTCTAACCTGCTGAGCTACAAGTCCAAATGGCAGTTTTTCGTCTTGTTTTTACCCCTTTCTTAGATGCTGCCGAAACTCTCCCCAGGGCGCTATAATGCGTGATTTTATACAGACTTGAACTGTTATGTAGGCCTTTAACCTAATAAATCTCGGGGACAGTATAAACTGCCCCCTTGAAATGCAACTAATTATATCTCTTGTCGTCTATTATATCCATCCATGTAAAATAGAATAATAATAAACCAAAGATCAAAGCAATCACAAGCCATATCAGTACAAGCCCAAGTGTCAATATGCTTATACTATGCTCTACATCACCACACGAATGTATAATATCGAGCAGCGGATAGAATGAAGCTATCATAATTATCAAGCTTCCACCTAAACTTACTAATTTACCCATGATCAAACAATTGTTGAGTTCTACTAAAATCTGAATCATGCACAAAGTAGCTCTCTAGACTATTGCTAAGATATTCTTTTGCAGATCCAATCTCATACTCACTTCGAGACAATATACATACATCATCATTAAGAGCTTCATCAAACTCTAACAATGCAATGTTATTATCTCTGCATACTTTCTTGAGCTTTCTTACGTCACTGTGAAAGCGACGTAACTCAAGTTCAGATTCGGACATTTGTCCGTTCTTTTTTCTCTTTGCCATAATTAAGGACTAATAAAAATTATTCCGTCTTCAATGCAAGACAATGGCTCTTTATCACCCAGATTCTTTGAATCGCTTACTCTTGGGCAAGAGAAAGGGTTATTAAAGATACATCCTTTGCAGTTGTATTGACGTTTAGCCCTAACAATGACATTATTTATTTTGTATATTCTGCCAGGACTAAGTTTTTTACTCATAGTTCACCAATCAATTGTAGTTTATACATTGGCTTTTTAACTGGAACGATTTGATAACCTTTAATGGTTTCGCCAACTTTTCGTAGTACTCTAGATACTTCTCCAAGATGAAATGTTCTATGTATAGTTTCTCCGTTCTTAGCTAGGATGAAACATACAAATTTTGTAGGATTTGCGTATAATTTATCATACACATAGGATACTTCATGATAGAACGAACCAACTCCTTTCATAGCGTCAATCTTGTTCATATCACTTTCTCCAACCATAATTTTTGTAGTTTCTATCTTTTCAAGACTGCTTGACTTATATATACAACATTTTCCAGTTGATACATCTCTAACAGCTGTGCATTTACCGCCAGCTGTAGTGATGACCACCATCAAACCACCCACCATTGTTCCACTTGGTAGAACTCGACGAACTACATCATTCTTCTGAAATTTCATTTGCGTACAAATTTAATTTTATATCGAATAATAGACGTAATTACGCCATTTCTCAGCCTAATACCAAGTGTTGGCTCAATAGAGAATTGCTTGCACGTATTGATGTAATCAACAACACTCTTTGAGATTGGAATAACCTCTGAGAATCCTGCTGACTTATCGATATATGCAGCCATGTACTTAACGGTTTTACCGTTAGAACTAGGTTGTTGTACTATTTGCTTAATACATTCAACCTTACAAACCATAGTGTCAATCGCTGCTTTTTGCTGCGCATGGCACTTCGATGTCATGAGTAATAACATTATTACTATGACAATCGCTATTAATGGGCCAGGATCATGTCTATCTGGCTTTTCATATAATCTTATAGCCATATTACATACCGCTAGTAATTCTACAAATACATCCTACAGATTCGAGAGCATTTCTAACATTGTTAATGAAATCAAGATCAACAGATGAAGCCACTAATATATTATGCTTATCATCTACAGCTCTATCCGCAATAGCTTTTGCTTCTTTTAAAGAAATATTCAGCTGTTTTGATAATGTACTCACGGTACTTAACTTGTTACTATCATCTACTTTGTCTAAGTATAGATAATTAGTTGATTGCACCGGAATACCATTAGCATCTTTATTAGCTTTTTCTTCTATTTCCATAGATTGCACTACTCCCAACAATAAGTTAACGTTAAATTTCATCTCTTTTGCATCAGAGCATTCTGATTGAAACTTGATCTTTCCATCATTTTGGATAGTAACATTCAACATAGTTTAATGTATCGTTAAGAATTTAACACTTGTCTTGCCAGCTCCTGGAACATTTGCATGCTTGTTATTAATATAACTGTTCAAAGTGTTTTCGAGAGACTTAGCATTAACCTTACTTAACCCAGAAGAGAGGATCATTGTAGATCCTCCCTCTTTAGCAACTACCTTGTAGTTAAGATACTCGGCATCAGGTTTTCCTTTTGCTGACTGTGGCTTAACTGCTTGGTTATGCGTCTTCGTTGTTTTCTTCTTCTGATTCATTTGTGCAATGAATGAATGGTTTGCAATCCAAGCCGATGTTCTTGATGCATTCAGGCTCGGTAAGTCTGTCTTCTGCAATCTCGCTGATAGCAGCAGCGATATGTACAAGGTGAGTCAGATGAGTGATGCCATTAAATGCACCGCCGACCTCAACAGTTACATTGATGCTCTGCTCATCAGTCTCCTTGTTCTTTGTAACACCAATAGATGTCAAGATAGGGATGCGTTTCTTCAACTTGTTCTCGATGTAACCAGGAGAATCCAGGTTAACATGATTAGGAGACAATGTACGAGACACTGTTACAATTGTCTTACTACCGTCAGCATAAATTGATGACTCAAACTTTGGGTATCCTTCACCCATCAACTTCTCTAAAATGTTCATAATTTTGATAATTTAAACATTATTTACTTGTATAGGACTACTTCTCACCTATACTTGAGTTTTGTGTTCCATCTGTAATTCGGTTTCCCTTTGGAGGCTTTGGACTCCCTACGGCTACATTAAACACTTAGGGTTGATGCAACTCAACCCTTATGTTTTGATATTGGTTTAATCATTAAACCTAGTGGTAGTTCCATGCAGAAATCATATTTTTCATAATTTCTATCATAGCAACACAAGCAATCATCCATGCACCAATATTTTTTTACAATTCTAAATACACGATGATTAATTGTAACTAATTGACCTGGTTTGTATTTCTTACGAGTACCAGATGTCGTTTGTAAGCTCATACTTCATGATTTTTTGTTTTTAAACATAACACAATAATTATAATGCCAGTTATTACTGCCAAGATGCCATTTAATATTATTAATAATATTATATTCGCTTTAAACAATAGATATCCTGATACCGATATCACCATTACAGCAATTGCACCTATCATAAACAGTATAAGACCACATCCTACTATTGGATCTGGTACCGGCTCACCTATAACATCAATGCTTTCTTTCATCACTTAGCTTCCAGCATGTCAACTTTGGATTTTGCGTTTAAATAATCAGCACCATAATCTGTTGCAAGATCTGTATCCATAAGATCAAGATTATGTGTACCATCGAGAGAGTCAAGCAATGTTTCGACACATGTATAGTATCGTTCATACGCTTCTATCTTTTTCTCTGCTTTTTTGCTCTTACCTGTATGGTAATTAGATGCAAAGCAGGCACCTACAAAGCAACCTAATACAGCTCCTACTAACAGGAGGTTAAGGTTGTCCATAAAACTGTGAATTTTGTTTTTGTCCATATATATAGTTATTGATTAATATACATAATAAAAACGTGCCTATCTTCACAGACCAGCACGTTGAGCATCGAAATAAAAACCTACGTCACTTTTTAGTAAAAGATGATACAAGGAAATCGGTATAATAAAAAAACAAATTTGAGTGGTGACTGGACTCGAACCTTGTGACTCACCTAAATGTTCACTAGAATGCCCTCACATTGTGTGATTTTCTTATCAAGATGTGCGCATTAACACCATATGACTTATATGCGCTTCGTCAAATGTTTGTGTCAGCCGATTTTTTTACCACATCTTTTCACTCTGTGTGCATTATCACCACTATCCGTCTCTCCGGATCGTCATAGAGAACTAGCACCCTCTTCTTCGTGCCTTTTGCAATTAGGCGGGTTTATTTAGTTCTCAGTTTTACATGTAAACCTCTTGCCTATAGACGACTCACCCTCTGTGTTCTACAATCGATATCTTATAGCTTTGCAAGTACTATAAGCGCGTGTTGTAGTGCGTGGGCTTGGGACCACGAATGCCACATTACTGCCTACGATTTATCACGTTAGCGTAGGCGCTCCGTCATCCTAGTTTATATACCGCATGAGATAACGGTCAATACAACTATCTTCACAGACCATTGTATTGCAAGATCTATAATTGCGCTTTGAGTAATGAATCAGACTACACTATGATGCAATATGTGTAGTTTCGTCTAGGTCTCATCAGTGACGATGTTATACTCTCCCTAGCTGAGTTTAAATAAAACATACCACTATCTTCACAGACTGTGGTATGTACAAGACTATCGCTGTTACACTTAACAACTACAACCTACATTCACTAAAAAACCTGACATTTACATTTATATGGAACCTTTAATAACTATATACGAGTTTAATTGTTCGGGTTGTCAAATATGACGTCTTCAACTGTCTTGCCAATCAAAGATCTTTTATATTCAGAGTATCTTATTGTATTTGGACACTCTACAATATATCTAATAAATCCTGCTAACTCCTTAGAATATGGCAGGTTAATCATTACCAACAAATCTTTTACAACTTGTTTAGTAAGCGCATTCACTCCTCCCCATGTATTAGGAAAGTTGTTCCACTCTTTTTTCCAGAGCGCTGGTGCGTTGTTTTCGACTAAGCGAATAACGTCCAACACATTTGTTTTATAAGTTATTTTCATATTGATTACAATATTACGCGTACTATATCAATTTCGCTCTACCCTTCCCAAACACAAAGTCTCCCTAAGGAGACAATGTGTTAAAACGGTGCACCTGGAGCTCCTGGAGCTGGAGGAACTTGAGCCGCTGCCATACCAGGCTGCTGTGGAGCTGGTTGCTGAGCTTGCTGTTGCTGTGCAGTTGGCTGCTGACCACCTCCCATAAGCGATGTTGGGTCGAATGCAGGCTGCTGTGCAGTTGTTCCTTCAACAGGATTGCGGAAGAAGCGCTGTTCCATACGAGCACCCTGTGCGTTCTTGCTGTATGGCTCAATGTAGTGAGTAATTCCGTTAGCATCGATAAAATCAATCTGTACAAAGACTGAGATACTGCTGCGGATTACCTTCTGATTGTTACCATCCAGTGTTGGACTACCATCAATCTGATTAGCATAGCACGGTCCTTTAGCGAACTCATACTCTTCGAAGCATCCACCAGGGAATTCGAGCAACTGACCCCAAGTATCTGGATCCTGAGCAAATTCTGGTCCAGTTTTGAAGCTTGCAAGATTGACATCGAAACCTCCCTGATGATTAGGATCGTTTGATGGTGTAGCATACTTCTGAAGAACAGCGAATATCTCAGGACTGAGGTCATCGTCAAACAAGATGACGTTCTGCTTTTTGCCCAAGAGAGACTTCTTGTTCTTCATACCGATTACTAAGAACTTACTAATTTTGCCGTCTCTATTAGCCTTCTTAGCCTGACCAATAGATAAGGAGATTGTCTTAAAGGCGCCAATCTGCGAACCTGGAATAATTGTGTTCATAACTGCAGTTTTTGATGATTACGCTATATATTAATGAGGCATAAACAAAAGAAGATGAGGAAAAGGAGCAATAGTGGGTCGGATGAGATAATTCCCCTCATCTATACCCATTGTCCTCAATTCTCAACTTAATTTGTTTAATCTCGTCTTTAAGGAGAATTTGTTTATTAGTTGCCAAGCAAGAATGTGAAGTTGGGGAGAGATGCAATTCTCCCCTAACTCCTACAAGCTGTCAATTATTGAAACATTTGTTACGTATTCCAACTTTCCAATTACAATATACTTGTTGTCAGACATCATTAAAAGCTCCGATGACTTAATGTCGCTTCCAAATGGATTGTCGAATTTTCTAAGTATATTTACAGCTTGTGCAAATGAATCTGTATATGTTTCTACTACATATTCTCCATTTACACCATTGTGATTCTCTACGACTTTATACTTTTTCATATGCGCTAATTATTTAATTGTTAATATTGATGTGTCGTTAGTAAGGAGCAGATGTTTATTAGTTGCTAAGGGAGAATGTGGTATGCCCCAGGTACAGCGTGTACAACAATATGCCCTCAGACGCATTTTAAGGTACCTACAGCACGTTCTAATAGCTTGCCTGGACAATTACCCAGCGTGTACTGAGATCGTGCCTTAGAGAGCAGATTAGGCACAAAGCCCGCTATTTAGCGAGCAATGTGTCCAATCTAGCTGAAACATAGAGATAAGATGCCATCTGATCTGACCCATCCATATCATACACATTATTGTTAGACATAATAGAATCAGCAAGCTGTCCTTTAAGAATAGCAAGTCTGTAGACGGCACGAGATTGTGATTTGTGTCCATTCCAACCAGCTGACATACCAAGAACAAAGCACAATGCACCAACTACTGTAGAGATAATGATAGTCTTCTTCATAACTGTAAATATTTATTGATTAAACGATAAGAGAGCGGCATTACACCGCTCCCTGATTAGATAAGTTTGGCAACGGCATACTCTCTTCCGTCACGAAACTTACACAACTCAGCATACTGCTTTGCCTTGTCTTCATCATCAAATGATGCTTCGACAACTGGGTCCATAAACTTGTAGCTTCTGATAACTAAAAACTCTTTCATAATTATAAATGTTTAAATGTTAATATCATCTGTATGAAGAACTTATTTATTAGTTGTTAAGAGGCTAAGAGCCAGGCATTAAGCCTGACCATTAGTCTCTGGGATGATAACTTGCTCCTGGAAGAAGTGAACTGTGCAGTCTTTATTTGCTGCTATCCAAGGCATCATAACTGCCATCATATCTTCCATACTTGCATACTGTGGGCTAGCTACCCAATAGTTCTTCCCCTGTTTAATAGAGCAGCGATAAACAGTCTTTGTCTTCATAATTGTAATGTTTAAATTGTTTGTAATTAAATTATCGTCTGATTGAAGAATGTGTTTATTAGTTGCTTAGTTAAATGGGAGCAAGGCTTATTCAGCCCTGCAATCCCAAACGCCACACGTCATTCCACCAAGTAACACACTCCATATAATGCAAAGGAGTATGCGATCACTCACAGTGAGGAACATAGTTGATGAATACGATGTTATTAGATACACATCTAAAGTGATAGCAAATGCAATGATAATCACTGCAACGATAAGGCAAAGAGTTCTATTCATATTGATTATGTTTTAAGTGTTAATATCGTTTGAAAGGTGTAGATAATTTATTAGGTGCTCAGAGTCTTTGACGGGGGTATCCCGGATCGCGTACTTGGGCGGGGGAGTGCTATTTCACTGTTTCGCGTTTATGTACATTTACAACAATTAGAAAAATCAAAAAAAAATATTTTTTCTTACGTCCAAACAATAAAAAAGCCGAGGCGTAAACCCCGGCTATTCTCATGCTTTCTTAAACTTATCTATAAAGTCTGTTATTTCCCTCATGTATATATGGTTGTCACGCTCATATATTATAGCATCAATCCACTTACCTGTAGAATCTTTAAACTTCCCCACTCCTACATAATTGTAGACGTTTCCTTTATACTCGTACTTCATTTGTTTTCAGCTTTTAATTTTACTATTTTCTAGAAGTATTCGTCAGCTGATTCAGAATTATCTTGTACAGAATCTTCACACTCTACTTCATGCGCAGGTATATGTGTTTTATCAGCTTCTAATCCAGGTACATATCCATGGCCAATAATATCTCCGACATGATCAAGTGTAGTAGATCTATCTGGTTCTGCAAGTTCTATAAACTCAGATGCTTCCATCATTTTGTATACTCCATTTTCTTTATAGAGTATAGCATCTTCCCATCTTCCAGAAGCTAATCGAAATTGACCAGTGCCGATATATATTACTTTTGCATCACTATTTCTATTTAATACAAATCTTTCGTTCTTCATACATATTATTTCTTTAAATTAGCAATCTTTAGCCTAATTGACAACAGCTTCTTATTAATGTTTTTATCATCCTTAACCAGCTTCTTTGCCATAGTTATGTATTTAACGACCTTTGCTACAGGGATTGCAAGCTTTATTCCGATAAGTGAAATAGCAGCCCATAGAGGAAGAATTGTAAAACTTACATACAATAATATTGCCCAAAATGCCAAGTTTAACATACTTACTGTAACGCTTTTAGCATTCATAGCCTTACATACATTATCAAATATCTCTTTCTCCTCTTCGGTTAATTCTTTTCTAATCTCAGATATATCTACTAACATATTTTAATCTCCTATTATTTATTTTCCTTCATGATATGGGACTGTAAGGAATGCCCATATAAACTTTAATGCTTTCTTTAGAATCTCCACCATCTTTTAGTCTCCTTCTTTAATTCATTAAGACATGTCTCATATTTGTCTTTCCAATAACTAGTGTGCTCTTCCTGACGCGCTAACTGTCTCTGTAACAGTGTTATCTGAGCATCTCTGGCTTCCAATGCGCTCTCGTTGCACTCTGATGGCTTACTGTTCTGTACAAGCTTTTCGTAATCTTTTTTGTCTAGAATTACGTAATCTTTTAGCTGTCTTATCAATTGTACTAACTCTGTCTCCTTCGTTTCCATATATAATAATATCAAATAATACTTTTGCTGTCTCAGGGTGTTTAGAGAACAGTTTTAGCATCTATTCTGCTATCCCCGAATACTTCTATAAATTTGTAGAACTCTCCTTTTTCATCAAGCTGCAGTGCTAATTGTAGTATTTGTCTCGTTGGTTCCGCTTCTTCTCCTGCGTTTTCTAGTTCCTTCAGCAGTATCTGATATGCATCCCTTTGTGTTGGGTCCATTTTCTCCTATCTTCTCATCATCTATACCATTTAAAGTGTTTGTACCCATTTTTACCTTCTTTTTGAAGTTATCATATCTTTCAATTACTTCATCAGCTGTTACATCCTTGTCCTTAGGATTACTTGGGTCGTATAATACTTCTACTTCTCCGAAGCTTCTTAGTATCTTTAGAAGCTCATTAAAGTCTTCTTCATCTGCACCATCATTAAGCACTTGCATTTTCTCCATCTTTTGTTTCATTCTTTATATCTTTTAAAGCGTTTACAACTTCAGCTTTGGTAGTCTTTGTTTTAGACTGTTCAATAAGCTTTTGTATAAGTTCGCCCTTATGAGGATTACCTTTTTGTTCGTACATGTGCATAAGGATTGCTGTGGCATTTGCAAACTCTCTAGAGTTTTTGTCAAGTGTGTCTACAAGCTCCTCAAGTTCTTCAATTGTATACTTTCCTGGCTTGTGTAAGAACTTTCCATCTTTATCATACAGATTACTGTTTTTGCTAATTTTTCCCATTATTACTTGCTCCTTTAAGTATTACCCAACCAGCTGTAATAGCTATTATTGGGATAAATAAAAATATAGTTATCATATCAAATGGATTCATCGTTATCTGGTTCATAAAATCCTAATCTTCTTCCGTTTTTCTCGGCTCTTTCTATTATTTCCGCAGCTCTTAAAAAGTCTTTATCTTTTGCTATTTTGCTCAGCATGGGCTATGTATTTTGTGCACTCTTCCTCTATAATTTCACCATCGTCGTTACGTGTTAAATGCGTGTATTTCATTTTTGATCTGTTGAATTTAAACGCTCTAAATGCCTTATCTCTCTCCTATTTATCATCATATCTATGGATATATTTCATCATTTGTGTAGCATTTACAGATCCTGCTACTCCAAGATTACATAGGTTTTTAATAAAGCTCATAGCCCCGTCTTCTCCAAACTTATGCTTTAGCATACTATACTCTTTAAGGCTCTTCTAGAACCACTAATTGTCTATATCGTATACTGGATCTTGCTCAACAATGTATGCTATATTTATAGGCACACCGTGCACAAAGAAGTATTTGCACTACTATGTACAAGGTTTGCTTTGATATTGTAGAGACAAGAAGTCAGCGTAATATAGTACAGCGCTCATCTCAAACTAGTTCATACTTTACTTGCTGTTTTGTTTACACACTCTGTAAAGTATCCAATCAAGTACGCGAACACCTCATTTGTATCTTCAGAGAGATTTATATGACATGCTTCTAGTATGTCTACAGCTGCATGAAATGACTCATGAGCAAACGTGTTTACATCATTATAATCATTCCAGAGCTTGTTTATAACTATGATTTCACAATCTTCGTCCGTTGATTTATCGTATGCCCCATTTACTGTATAAGCCGTATATTTGGAATATTCTCCATCACATATAGATGATTCGTCTTGTCTAAATGCAAATCTTTTATCTATTACAGACTTATCTGGGTTAAGTATAACGAATAAGTTAAATCCGTATACTGTGTTATATTTATCTATTATGCACTTCTTCTTATCCATACTATTCTTATTAGTCTTACTATTATTGTTAAGCTTATATATAGCTCTACTATACTGTAATAGCTTATTATACTATATAGTCTTACTATACTGTAATAGCTGTACTACTAAAGTAGATCTCCTAAAGAGAATATATAAGAGAAAGGGTTCTTAGTCTGACTAACCCCTACTATCCCCCTAACGTAAAAAAGCCAAAAAAGTTGCATATTGGGTAGAAAAGTGCAATTTATATAAAATTTTTATACAGTTTGCAACCATTCTTACAAAAGTTTACGTTATGGCGGCGTAAAACAATTAAATTTAATGGATATGACAAAGATTTTAAAGGTTATTAAGCCTTTCTTCGTAATGGAGGTTGGCGATACATTTGAGTACAACGACAAAACAAAGGAGTACAAGAGTGTATATAACGAAGAGCATAATAGTTCGAACGAAGAGAATTCTACAGTTGTTTCCTCATACAATTCAGTTTACACTATTTCTGAAGACTACGCAAAGATGCTGGTTGAAAACGGTTATCTTGAAGAGGTTATGCCAAACACAAACAATGACAAGCAGTTTGTTAACATATTTGATGAGATTGAACATCTGCTTATTCAGTATAATACTGATTTGAATATTCTCTTAAACTCTAATGATGATACACCTCAGTGTTTGAAGGTCGAGAAAGAGACAGTTCTTCGTAATATGATTAAATTGCTTAAACACCTTAAGTCGTTGAAAAAGTAATATGGAAGAAGAGAAGATGATAGATCAGACACAGTTGGCAGAGGACTTAAGCTCAAAGATAAAGTATGAGTTTAGATAGATGTTCTTAGTAAAGCCGCTTGAGCCTGTTAAAGTTAAAAAGAAGATCTCCGAACCTGTGGCTAAGGACACTAAGCCAAAGAAGGATAAGGATGGGATCGAGGCAGTTGATTATGATGAAGTAAAGACAGAGATTAAGGAAGTTGATTCAGATTTCTCTAGAGCTGTTGTACTTAAGTTGCCATATGAGTATACACACCCATATGTTGATGAAAAGATTCAGCAGATGCCTATCAAGGTTGGTGATATTGTTATATACAGATCTGCTAGAGGAGCTATGTATTTCGACTTACTTAAAGATTCTCAACTTGTATCTCTTTACGATATTGTAGCAACAGAGACAGTAGAGAAGTGATGAATATAGATAAAGTTTGTAAATAGATCGGACAGAAATTAAATGAAGATCCAGAACTAGTAAAGCAAATAGTAATGCATTAGTTCTAGTTTGTAGTTGATGTTATGAAAGATCCAGATGACACTAGAGACGTGTTACTAAACAAACTATTTAGATTCAAGCTTAAGAATAGATTTAAAGATAATAAGAATAAACCATTAAGTCCATATGAAGAAGATAATAAACATTGATCGTAAGCCGATTATGGTTGACACAGAGACAGCTTTTGTAACATCGATAGATAGATCTACAAGAGGAATTGATGACGTATACGTTGTTCCAGAAGACGCTCATATCGAATGGAGATCAAGAATGTTCCCAGACAAAACAATTGAGGCAGATGTAAAGAAAGATGATATTCTTGTTACATTCTACGATAAGGATCTCGGTACAGATTTTGTAATAATCAAGTCTACCGATTGGTTAAACGCTCTTAATAATGCAGCAGATGCTGATCAGAAGAGAAAGGAAGAGTGGGCGGCTAAACAGAAAAGTTCAAATTCTGAAGCTTTTGATTGTGGAGACGCTTGTTGTTAATCATGTTAATATTTAAGTTATGAAGAAAGTTGTAAAAAAGACAGTTAAGGTAGTAAAGCCAAAGTATACAATTTCTATGATTGATGCAGCTAATGTAAGTGATGTTACAGCATACTTTATTGGCCAGAAGATTTTAAATGATATGAAGCTCACTGATTCGGATATTAGCACAATCGTATCAATTGTTACAGACATTGTACTTGAGGATCTTATGCCAGAGGATTGCACAGCAATTGTAAACGATAATGGCACATACAGAAAGTGCACTGCTATTAGAGTTAAGAACAAGGTTAAGAAGCCTTGGTATAAGAGAGTATGGAATTGGATTACTCGTACTAAGTAATCACCTTTAGAGTCTATTAGTCAAACGGTAAAGACAGCCCGATATAAAGGGAATAGTTAGCAGGTTCGACTCCTGCATAGACTCCAACACATTCATTTTTTAGAATTTTAGATTATTGAAATTATAAGTAAGTGGCATCCCTGTGTGTACACTATAAATAAAAGGCTGCCATGGTAAGCTGATGCAGGGACCCAATACTGGTTCTGCGTAACTCCAGCTAAAGGTTACGTGCTTATCTCGTCATGGTGTAGTGGTAGCACCCCTGTGGTAAGGATCCTAAGCCCACAGAAGGCCGTAGTTCGATTCTATGTGACGAGCCAATAGTTTATCGCGGAGTGGAGCAGCTGGTAGCTCGCCAGGCTCATTAAAATGATTAAATATGGATTGTAAATAGAATGGAAGCATAACAGAATTGCTTGTTATTGCTGAATTAATGAAATATGGAATAGTTAGTATTCCCTACGGGAACAATGCTAGATATGATTGTATATTCGACTTTAAGAACAAACGATATAGGATACAAATAAAAACAGCACACATGATAGATGCGAAACGGTTTGCAATTCCGTTTAAAAATAAGCGATTGAGTGCTAATGGATCTGTATCAAAAACTTATACAAAAGATCAAGTTGATTTTATAGCAACAATTGTAAACGGTGTTGTATACATGGTTCCTGTAACTGGTGATGTCGTAAACAGTATGACATTTAGACTAGATTATCCAAGTAATTGTTATTATAACATAAACTTGGCAAGTGATTATAAACTCGATTCTATTTTAAATAAGATTAACATCGCGGAATAGACTGGAGGTGGTTCCAGCACAGTCTCATAAGCTGTTCTACGTAGGTTCGAATCCTACTTCCGCATCTTAATCCATAACCTAAAGGTCGGCGGTTCGAATCCGTCCTCCGCTACTCCTAGGAATTCGTACGTTGGAGCAGAGGCTAGCTCGTCCACAACAGAGTGGAAGGTCGATGGTTCGAATCCATCACGTACAACACTGAGCTTCGATGGTGTGGTGTTCTACATATTTGGCCACCAGGAGCGAAATTGATATCAGAAAAATATGTCGGCTACAATGGTTTAAAGTGTAGCAATGTAGTTTTAGGCAGATAAAAAGCTCGATAGCCTAAGGTGAGCTTCTACAATATTCCCCTGTAGTGTAAAGGTAACACCAAGAGCTCTAACCTCTTTATTGCCCGTTCGAGTCGAGGCCGGGGGGACCAATAACAAACAATATTATAAATACTATGGAGTTAAAATTTAAGAGACTTGAGGACGAAGCGGTCCTCCCTATTCGTAGCACAGAAGGTGCTGCAGGAATTGATTTGACATGCATTAAGATTGATACAGCTCTTAATGAAGCAAATCAGCTAATGTTGGTTTACCATACAGGATTGGCAGTTGAGATTCCTGCCGGATATGTTGGTTTACTTATACCACGCTCTAGTATTTGGAAGAAATCATTATGGCTTACTGATAATGTTGGAGTGATTGACGCTGATTATAGAGGAGAGATTATAGCTGTAATGAAAGCCACAACAGATGTGGTTCCTGCTATTTATAAGCAGGGCGAGCGCTTCTGTCAGTTGGTCATAGTTCCGGTGCCAGAATACGAGGTTACAGAAGTGTCTGAGCTTTCTGATACAAAACGAGGCGAGAATGGTTTTGGTTCAACTGGTACCGATAATAAGGAAGTTAGCGCAGCTGCGGGAACTGAGGCACAGGCTAGCGAACAGCCACAGTCCGTACCAGAGCAAGCGGCGGCACAGGATGGTGCTGAGGTAGGTGAATGACAAGCTTGACGATCCTACATAAAGGGAATTACCGAAAGGTAGTTCCCTTTTACTGTTTATATATAAACAATATAGTATTAAATAATATGAATTTTAAGAAACAACCATTAAAAGGTGTAGAGATACATGGCGCTCCACAAGTTGGTACGCGTACAGTAAATATCTTAATGGGCGAACACGCAAACGAATTTGTCCGTGGTGATATTATGGATGCTAATGCAGTATTGCAGGCATTTGATGAGCTTAAAGGTAATGTTGATACAGATCATGATACTCTTGAAGAGCTTGTTAATGAGATCCATAAAAATGCTAATAATATTAGCAATAATAGCACATAGATACAAAAAGTTGATGCCGCATCAAAGGCTAGAGATGAAAAGGAGAAAAACGATAGAACTGAAGCTGATAACGCTCTTGGTCATAGAATTGATGAAGAGGCAGCTGCTCGTAAGGCAGCAGATGCAGCAGAGTTATCTAGAGCAACATAGGAAGAGACTAGACTTGATGCAGCAATTAAAGCTGAGGCTAATACCAGAAAGCTTAATGATGATACTATCACAAGCGCATTAAATGCAGAGATTGCCCGTGCAAAGGCTGCCGAGAAAGATAACAGTAATTCAATCATAGCTGAGGCAGCTACAAGAAAGTCAGAAGACGATGCTATTAAGAGCCTTCTCTAGAACGAAGTTACTAGAGCTACAACTGCAGAAGCAACACTTCAGAGTAATATAGATAGAGAAGCTGAAGAAAGAAAAGCAAGCGATAGCACTATAACGACTAACCTTGACAATGAAATAGCGAGAGCAAAAGCTGCTGAAAGAGATAATAACAGCTCAATTACAGCAGAAGCTGCTACAAGAAAATCTGAGGATGATGCTATTAAGAATTCGCTTCATAATGAGGTAACTAGAGCCACTGCTGCAGAAACAACCCTTTAGGGCAATATAGACAAAGAGGCTACAGAAAGAAAGAATAGTGATAATACCATAACAACTAATCTGAATAATGAAATAGCAAGAGCTAAAGCTGCTGAAAAAGATAACAAAAACAGGATTGATGTACTTGATGGAGATTCTAACACAGAAGGATCTTATAGAAAAGCTATCAAAGATCTTATCAACGGTGCTCCAGAAGCATATGATACCCTTAAAGAAATTGCTGACAAGCTTGAAGAAAACGATGATCTTAATCAGGCGATTAATGAAGCTATTGCCACAAAAGCATCTAAGGAAGAACTTAAAGCAGAGTCTGACAGAGCTAAAGGAGCAGAAGCTGATAATGCTGCTGCAATAACAGCAGAGAAGACTAGAGCTGAACAAGCAGAAAGTGATATTACTTCAAACCTTAACAAAGAGATAGACAGAGCTAAGAAGGCAGAACAAGCTAATACTGCAGCTATTACAAGTGAGGTAACCAGAGCCACTGCTAAAGAGGAAGAGTTGTCTAATGCTATTACTACAGAATCAAATAGAGCAAAGGCTGCTGAAGCTGATAATGCAACTGCAATAACAACTGAAAAAAATAGAGCTACATAGGCTGAGACTGATATCACCTCAAATCTTAATAAAGAAATAGATAGAGCAAAGAAAGCAGAATAGGCTAATACTACGGCTATTGCCAATGAGACAACAAGAGCTACTGCTAAGGAGACAGAGCTGTCTAATTCTATTACCGCTGAAGCTGATACAGCTAGAGCTGCAGAAAAAGCAAACACAGATAAGATTAATACAGAAATTCAGGATAGAAAGAATGCTGACGCAACTCTGAAAAATGCAATTAATCAAGAGGTAACAGATAGAACTACTGCCATCTCTAATGCCACAACAACTCTGAATAACAGTATTAATGAGGTTAGTACAAATCTTACAAACCTTACAACTACCGTAAACAACATTAGCGCAACTGTATCGAATATTACAGCAATTACTACAGATTACATTAACGAATTAAGCTAATAAGATATGGGAGAGAATATTGAAGTAAAAGACGTACAGAAAACCGAATATCTTGACAAGAATGGTCTTGATATGTTGTGGGCAAAGGTTAAGGAGAATACACGCAATCAGGTTGAAGCAGAAAGCAACAGAGCTGTAGAACAAGAGACTAGAATAATTGAGACAAAAGCAGATAAATCTGAATTTAGTAACTATGTTCCTTCCGTAACTTTTACAGCGCTTGAGTAGAAGGTTACTGCTAATACTGCTGCTATTAGTAATAAGCAGAATGCTGGCAACTATCTTCATTATGAAACTCTTAATAATGAAGGATATTATGAAATATCGAGCGTTTGTATTCCTGGTAGCGGTGGCAGTACTAAAACAAACATAGATTCATAGAGTATATCAATTAATGATGATGGCGCTAGTTGTACGACCATAACTCCTGATAGTATTGTTAACCGGAATAATGATAGTGGTGATTTTAACTTTACTTTAGACAGAGATGGTCTGAAACTAGAAGGTGGAGATGATTTCAGCGTATTAACGTCTAACGGCTCTACTATAGATATAACTCAATACGCCAAGAAAACAGAAGTTAGTGATTTTGTAAGTAAAACTACTACTAATGACCAGTCTATCAAATCTAGACTTAATATATCTAATGCATTAAAAATTAAGGGTGATAATAATGAGGCTTATGCCGTGTTCTTGCCGACTAGTGATGATATATAGCTTCAAATGATTAGTACGGATAGAAGTGCTAAAACTTATTTGGATCCCTCTTCACTTTAGATAAGTAAATCTATTTATAACATTACCATTACGGCTAATGGCATTCGTAAATCTGATGGTAGTGCTAACTACGTTTATGCTACAGATGGCTCTATAGCCGATTTGACACAGTATGCCAAGAAGAGCGAGATTACCGCAAGTGGCAATGTTGACGATGTACAAGTTAATGGCGTAAGTGTTATAGAAAACAAGATAGCTAATATTAAACCTTCTACTAAAGAAAGTCTTGGAGTTGTAAAGGTTGGTGATGGCCTTAATGTTACTAATGGTACTATAAGTGTTGACACTACTGCTATAGGTTCTGGTAAATATATTCCTTATGAAACTTTTTCAAATGACACTTACTACTTATAGAATGGTGTTACTTTTGGCTCCGAGGGGGAGGCAGTTTATACATCTATAACTAATAGTGGGGTCTTAGTCAGAAGTAGTACTAAAAATGGAATAGAAATTAATGGTAACTATCTGTTTTTGAGTAATAGTGATGGTAACACAATAACATTTAATAGCCGAAGAGGTGAAATTGAAATAAACCGTATTACTTCTAGTGGAAACGAAAGTGCACTTTCCATAAGCGGATCTGGTATATATATGTATGGTGTCGGACGTAACCGTGTGTTAACTGCCGATGCTTCTACTATAGATATAACCCAATATGCATTGAAGTCAGAACTCCCTACTGTCCCTACAAAGGTTAGTCAGCTCTAGAATGATAGTGAGTTTATTACTAAGTCTGTATATGATGAAAAGATTGCAGCACTTGAAGCTCGTATTGCAGCACTTGAAGCTAAGCATACAGAAACTGCTTAATGAAATAAAAACTAACGTTAAGAAAGACTTTAACGTTTAAGCTAGGTCTTAATGAAAGCATGACGGGGTTCACTGCCCCGCCTAGCACAACAGATTCTACCACGCCTCCTTCCAAATGCGTACCAGGGTAGGACTTTTATCATTCCTAGGTGGAATATACTAGGACACGCGTAGTAATACGCTTATATTTAACGGGACTAGGATTAATCCAGTCCTAGTTCCATATTGTTTTACTTTTAAAACTTAAAGACTATGGATACAATCGAGAAAGTTTATTGTACAGGACACGACAATAACGACGCTTTAGTAGCCGCTTTGGCTTCTAAGAATAACTGTGATCCAATGGCTATGGCAGCTATGATGAATCAGAATGATTATATGAATAACCCATTTGCTTACCTTATCTGGATGATCTTCGCTATGCGTATGTGGAACAACCAGGATGGTAATAACCAGGGAAATGCAATTCAGAGCCAGCTCGACGCAATGCGTTCACAGATCGCTGACAATCAGAATAGTTCATTGGTAATGGATGCCATAAGAGGAAACGGTAACGCAATTACCCAGTTAGCCTCTAATCTGAATTGTGATTTCAACGCATTGAATAATGCTATTTGCTGCGTTAAGTCAGGAATTCAGGAAGTAGCAGGTAATGTAAACTTCTCTGCAGAACGCGTTATTAACGCTATTAATCTCGGAGACGCTAACCTTACATCTGCATTGCAGAACTGCTGCTGCCAGACGCAATAGAACATTATCAAGATGGGCTACGAGAATCAACTTGGGCAGAAGGACATCGTTAACCAGATGCAGACAGGTTTCAGCTATACAAACGCAGGTTTGGAAAGAGCTGCAAGTAACCTTGGTTTCCAGATGAGTTAGATGGCTTGCGATCTTAAGACGAACGCAAATGCTAATACTCAGAGAATTGTAGATGTATTGAATAATCATTGGCAGTCAGATCTGCAGTAGAGATACAATGACGCACGCCTTGAATTATCACAGTAGAAACAGAATGCTACTCTTATAGCAGCACTTAAGACTACTACAACAGCTGCAGCTTAATTAAGTTTTAAATTATGTGTAAGGGCTCCTTCGGGAGCCTTTGCATATTAAATATGACATAATATGGCATTTAAAGACGTAAAACAAAATTATTCAATCTACATATTGAATAAGTAGGATATATCTATTACTGACGGTAAGGTTATATCAGTTGGTTTCCCACATATGGATTTAAATAATAAGCCAACTATTGGTTAGTCGTAGATGGTTATAGATGTAACTATAGAATCTAATGGCAAGACCGCAACATATACAATTCCTGAAAATCTTTCTGTTACATATGCTGGAGATATTGTACTCTCTACTGATAAGCAAGGTCTTATAGCAGAAGTTGAATCTATGAAGAATACTGCTGAAAAGATTCTCGAGTCTGTTCCAAAATAGAAAGAGGTTGTTGAAAAGGCAACGTCTTTACTGTCTGATCTTAATCCGATATATAAGGAAAAGAAGGAGACTGAACAGAGATTCGCTAAGATAGAGGAAACTATTAACAGAATGGAATCAACTGTAACTAACTTTATTAATTCGTTTCACAATGGACAAGGTAATAGTAATACGGCACAGTGATGAAGAATTGCCAAATACAAAGTATACTGCTAATGTGAAAAAGAACGAAGATGGCAGCTATACAGCTAGCTTAGATATCTAGAAGTAGAGCGATTATAAAGACTATGTAAATAAGAATGGATTACATTTTACAAAGTCGTTACAAGAATACGCTAGCAAACAGATGGTTAATTCAAATGGGTTAGAACATACATGGACTCCAGAACAGGTTCAAAATGTATGCAATGTTCTCAATCTAAAGATACCAAGTACATCAACAATATATGATGTTACATATACAGCAAACATGGCTTACGCTGATTTCTATCCAGAGCTGCTTACTGAGCACGAGTGTGTTAAGTATGCAATGGCAGTTGCAAACGACGAAGATGGATATGAAGGAATATAGTTTTGTAGATGGGTTGCTGATGTGATGGCAAAGAAGGAAAATATAGATTGGAAGAAATTTAAGTAATCTTTAACTGTGGCGTTTTAGACGTAGTCTTCAATGACACCACAGTACTATAATTAATAATAATTTAAACGAATTAACATGACTGAATTACTATCATAGAATGATTAGGTTATCGAGAAGAAACCAAATCCAATCGAAGAACTTAATACAACGATGGCTTAGTATTATTCTGTATTACACTCGAAGATTTATAATCACGAGAGCAATACTGATATACACGTAACTTCAGATGATAAAAAGATCTGGAACAATAAAGCCAATTAGTCTGATTTAGAATCTGTTAAAGAATATGCTGATAGTTTAAAGTAGTCTTTAGATAAAGTTAAGCCAGATATAATTAAGGAAGTCGAGACTATGATAGATAATAGTAAAGACATTAATTTATCTGACTATGCCACAAAGGTTTATGTAGATGCCTAGATTGCCGCACTTAATATAAGTGATGACATTGCTACAAAAACATGGGTGTCAAATAACTTTGTAAACTCTACAAATTATCAAAGATTTGATTCTACAAAGTATTATACAAAAGATGAAATCGATAATAAAATTGCAGGAGCAAATGTAGATAACTATCAGATAACAGAATTTAGTTTGGCTAATGATTACCTTAATCTTACATAGAACAATGGTATATCTACATAGGTAAAACTGTCTGATGTATCTGGCGGAGCAATAACAAGTGATAATTTGGATAGAAAGCTATAGGACTATTTAAAGATATCTGCTATAGGAAATATTACATTTACTAGGGGCGGAAGAATAGTTACAACATGGAATCCTGCTTCAGAAAATGCTACAGTAGAACTTTCTGGAGGAAGTGGAGCAGATTCTTAGAGTGGAGGATATTATAAGCCATACTTTAAGAATTATCCATCAGATGATAATTTACCTACATCGCAATTACCAGTAGTTGGATAGGATCCTGCAAATGCTGGTTGGGATGTTGTTAATGTAAATCCAGAACAAGGATATTTTACATGGGAGATATGGGTATACATTAAAACAGGCGGTGGTTTTGGTGATATCATAGGCCCAGTTTGTATTTCAGGAAAAGATGGAGATAATGGCTCAGATGCTACCGGAAAAGAATATATATATTAGTTAAATAATAATTAGCCTACAAAGCCAACAACAAAACCAGCTTGGGGTGATGTTCCTGCTGGATGGACTGATAATCCTACAGGAATTGATTCTACTCATCGTACAGAATGGATGATGTATAGAACATAGGATCCAGATGGAGTTATAAGTGATTGGCTCCCAGCTAAGGGCCCTGTAATTTGGGCTCATTGGGGTAAAGATGGAATGGATGGTGATGGTGTACAATATATATTCTGTGCATTAAAACCTGGTGAAACCACATCTGTATTTACAGGCATAAATGATCCTACATCGTGGACAAATGATTCTGGCTTTTAGAATGGAAAAGCTGGAGAATACATTAAACCAGGATCTAGATGGACGGATAATCCAATAGATATTAAAACAGCAGTTGGTTATGGTTAGGGATCAAGCTAGTATGTAAGTATAAGAAGATATAGAGGGTCTACAGGAAGCGCAGAAGATAATGACGGAAAGTGGCTGGCATATAGCGAGCCTAGCTTGTGGACATACATGGCAAAGGATGGAGAAAGTTCATCTCAGACATTAAAAGGATCACCTTTAAGAAATAGAGGTGTATGGCAGACTGGCGTACAATATTTTGATGGTACAACTTAGTCTGACGGAGGTCTGTTTTACTAGGACTTTGTATCATACACTCATTCTGTAGTAGCTGATGGAGCATCTAAGAATGTTACAGATTTCTACGTTTGCAAAAAACAGTGTGCAAGTATTGTCCCTACAAATACTGATTATTGGGATAAGCTTAGTGATATGGGTCCAATATACACTGACGTCCTTGTCGCTATGAAAGCATACATAAAAGAGCTTACAGCAGAAGAAGTTATAATCACAGATAACGAGAACATCGTAGCTGGTATGACTTCTGGCAATTCTGACAAAGTTTCATCTCAGGGCAATGTGAGAATATGGGCCGGCACAAATGATAAAAATGCTAGCAATATAGCTGAAGCTCCATTTACTGTTACAGATAAAGGTGTATTAACATGTAGAGGAAACGATGGGAATATTATATTAAAAGACGGTACAATTTATTTCATAGTCGGCGGAGTAGAATATAAGTTAGGTATAACTAATGGCAAGCCAGATTGGATTAATAGTGCTGGAGCTGATTCAGTTGAACAATGGTATATTAAGGTTGAAACAGAGCACAATGTTTCATTTAGCGCTATTGATTCTTTTAGCATTAAAGACAACATTTATTATACAAGTGGTACAATGTCAGATATGGTAAATGGTACATATTATAAACGCGCATCAAAAATAACGTGTTTGTACAATATTAGTGAGGGCGTTGTATTTACATTTAAAGACACATTTGGAATAGATATATATATCAAAGCAACATTTTAGAATGGTATTAAAGCAGTAGAAGGTGCAGTTGCTATCAGTGGATATGCTACTACAATGTCTACACCTACTTAGGACATTCCTGGAAAAATAAATATAGATACAACTAGCAAATAGTGGTGTTCTATAGAGAAAGAAAGCAAGGATAGCTTACCAAGTATGTATTATACAAAGGATACTCCTGTAGGTAAATTACACGAAGCTAGTTATCGTTCAGTTGATGATAGAAATGTTATATACGGAAGTGGTACAGAAGATGGTATATATGTAATAAAGCCAGCGTCAAAAGAAACTTTGAACACTGATAAAAAAATATCAATATTTGTCGATGAATCTTCTGAGGAGAATGTATTTAAACCAACAGTAACAACAGTATCATTATAATGTTTGACATAGTACAGAATAAGATATAGTTAAGTACAGAAGATCTAGCTATACCACCATTTAAAGACTTCTATAATAATGCAAAAGATAAGCAAGATGCATTAAAGAAGATCGAATTCATAGTGTGGAGATACAAATGGAATAGTCCATATGAGGCTTATCCAGAGAAAGAACGCACATGGAGAGTAGCTAAAGATGTACTTAATGATGAGAATTATAAACCTGATGACGTTGTAAAAGAATTAGCAAAAAGGTTCCAGGAGTTCCAAGAGACTCCTGCTACCCGTCTGCTTAAATCTTCTAAGAGCGCAGCAGAGGGCATTATGAACACGATGGATAGCTATGCTGAAGAAGAACTTGATATAGATACAGCTAAGAAGCTTTCTGCTATATTGAAAGATGTTAGTGGTATTATTAAGTCTTTGGACATGGCTACGAAGTAGGCAAAAGCAGAACAAGCAGAAACCGGTAGAGTCAAGGGTGGTGGCGTTATTGGTATGTACGAATAATTATGATAGACTTTAATTAGAAGCTCCATAATACTGATAAGTTCAGATAGGCAGCTATTTTTTTTGAAAAGCACGGATGCTACACTTTAGCTCCAAGGGGTACTACTGATTATAAGAAATATTGGGACCAGGAAACAGAAAGATGCCTAAATGGTTATACTGCTCCTGACGGAGAAGGAATTACAGGGTATAATTACTTTTATCTTAATTATAGTCCCATTTTTAAGCTTGTAGAAACAGAGTATACTGACAGAAACGGAGATATAAGAAAAAGAAGAGAGCGTGTGCTTTAGTTCCCTAGTTTTTGGGATTACGATTATTATTATTTTTGTGCTATAGAAGAAGCCGAGCAACAAGGCAAACATATGGCTGTTCTAAAATCGAGACAAAGAGGATACAGTTTTAAAGGGGCTTCTATGCTCGTAAGAAACTATATGCTTATTCCTGGCTCAAAGAACTTTGCCGTAGCTTCAGAGTAGAAGTTTCTTGTAGGAGATGGATTGCTTACAAAAGCTTGGTAGATAATGGACTTCCTTGACAAACATACAGAATGGGCAAAACAAAGGCTTGTGTCAACTCGTATGGAAAGAGTTTCTGGTTATAAAGTTACAGACGAATTTGGAAAACAGACAGAACAGGGATACCTTTCTAGTATAGTTGGAATAACACTTAAGAATGACCCTGAACGTATCCGTGGTACTCGTGGTAAACTTGTACTATGGGAGGAGGGAGGTAAATTTCCTGATCTTCTTGATGCATGGCGTATTGAACAGCCTTCTGTAGAAACTGATGATGGTGTAGCATTCGGATTAATGATAGCGTTTGGAACTGGAGGTACGATAGGTGCAAGTTTCGAAGGACTAAAAGAATTATTTTATAAGCCTAATGCTAATAATGTGCTAGCATTCCCTAACATATGGGATGATGGCAGAGAGAATACAGAATGCGGATTCTTTGTTCCAGCTTATTCAAATCTAGAATCATTCGATGATGATGGAAATCAAAAGTTCATGGACAAAGATGGTAATAGCCTAAAAGAGTTAGCTATACAAAATTTAATAGAGCAAAGAAATAAAATAAAAGACGGAGGTGCTAGCTAGCAATCTATAGACCGTTTTATATCTGAGCGTCCTATGAAGCCAGCAGAAGCAGTATTGGAGCTCGGTAAGAACATATTCCCTAGAAAGTTGTTAATGGACTAGTTGACAAGAATAAGGACCAACAAGAAGCTTCAAAGCATGAAGCATATAGTTGATCTAGAATGGGACGGAAATGGTCAAGTAAAGGCTACAGAAAAGCCTAGTGGGGATATAACTAACTATCCTCTTAAGAAAGGTGATAAACCGCACGGTTCTGTAGTTATATGGGAGTACCCAGTAAAAGATCCTCCTCTTGGACTATATATAGGAGGATGTTTAACCCCAGGAGAAAAAGTTATTACGTAGAGAGGTCTTGTGAATGTCGAAGATGTAACACTTGACGATAAGCTACTTAATAAAGAAAATAAATTTGTAGAAATAAAAAATCTACAAAGATACAACAAAGTAAATGAACCTATATTTGAGATAAAACCATATGGATCATTTAGAACAACAAAATTTACAAGTGAACATCCTATATGGATCAATGATAATGGGTTCGTAAAAGCCAAAGATGTAACTAAAGGATAGTGGCTAGAGATACCAAATAGATTTATAACTCATAAGATGGGTGAGCTTGATGACACAACATTAAAGCTGTATTATTTTTACGGCCTTTGGGTTGGTGATGGTTTTTGTACAAAGAATGGCAATTCTTACGATATCTATATGTCTATAGGTAAAGACGAAAAAGAACTTGCTGAGTTTTATGATAAAATTGTATACGAATTATTTGATAGAAAATGTGTGCATATTCATAAAAAAACAGAATAGTCAAGAAGGTTTACTAATAAAAGCTTATTCTTGAAACTTAAATCTATGTTTGGTAGTTCTGCTTATAATAAAAGAATACCAGACGAAATTAAATCTTTACCATATAATCATAGAAGGGCATTTTTGTAGGGCTATTTAGATTCTGATGGCTCGGTGTTTAATACATCAAAAGGAATAAGGACGAATTTTACAAGTGTAAATCTTAGACTTCTTGAAGACATACAAGATATGCTATTTGGTATGCAAATTACAAATAGTATAGTTATACACTAGAAAGAATGCACGAATAAACAAGGGTTTCATTCATTGCAATCTTACAGAATAAATATATCAAAATCAGATCAAAAAGAACTGTATTACGGCGCAGTATTTAATAGTAGAAAAATATAGCTTTTAAGACATGCGTTTGGATATACAAAATCAAAGATGCCAATAAAGTTTGTTGGTGATAAGATTTTGATAAAAATTGAAAATATAAAGCAATCGTCGTATACCGGAATTGTGTACAACTTCGAATGTGAAACACATACATTTATGTGTAGAAACATTCTTACACACAATTGTGACCCGTTAAATATCAGCGGGGTATAATCGAGCAAAAACGGTGAAAGTCTAGAACAGAAAACACCGTGCTAATCTTATAGATTACGAAAGGCTATAAGACAGTGTAACGCATAGGAGATGAATAAATATAATTCTCCCACGAGTGCTCGACGCCAATTTGGTGATAATATATGCTGAACTACATGGGGACATGTAGAGGTTAAGATAAAAAGCTTAGCGATAACAAATTGATGACCACGATGATAGCTTTACAAACTCTCTTGGTTCTACATTTATATTTAAGCGTGTAAGAGCTGGAGAAGCTTGGACCGATGTAATAGTGGCAGAATATTCTGGAAGACCAGATACAGCAGAAGAGTACTATGAGAATGTACGCAAACTGCTTACGTTTTATAACGCTAGATTATTATTTGAGAATGAAAGAAAAGGAATCTACCCTTACTTTACGAATAAACACTGCGATTACCTCTTGGCTGATTAGCCAGATAAAATCATATCTGAAGTCTTCAAAGACAGTAAAGTACAAAGAAGAAAAGGATGCCACATGACCAAATAGATTAGGGCATATGGCGAAGGATTAATATTAGAGTGGCTATTAGACGAGTTTGAAGAAGGCCATCCTAATGTAGAAAGAGTATACAGCGAACCTCTAATAGAAGAGCTTATAGAGAACGATGGTGTACGAAATGTAGACCGTGTGATAGCTTTGTGTATGGTAATGATATACAGAGAGGAGCTCTATTAGGTAAAGGTGTCGTCTGCAAAAGAACAAAACAAATAGGTTGAACTCTTCGAGATGCCGTTATTTAGCAAACAATGGTTTGAAGAAGATAGCAGCACAAGTGAAGACGGTATGCCGATATTCACATTTTAATACATGGAAGATAACTTATACAATTCAGCTTTCCCCAGACAAAAGCTACCTCTTTCAAAGAAAGGAAAGAAGTGGCAGGAGGATTGCGTTAACTATATTATAGGTGAAGGTAACGTAACATCTGGAGGAAATAGTACATCATATTACGGAGAGCTGTAGACCTATTATAACTTATATAACAGCATCTTCGACGAGAAGGATTTTAAATCAATTACAAACCCATTCAAGGTCGAGGATGGTTTTCCTGCTACTCCTCACGACTTTAATATTATAAGACCTAAAGTAGACTTGCTTATAGGTGAGGAGACAAAAAGACCTCTTAACTTCAGAGTTATCAGAACTTCATAGGAGGCTACATCAGAAATGCAGGAGAAAGAGAAGTAGATGATACTACAATATATAGAAGCGGCTATCACAGCTAGAATGAGCCCAGAAGAAGCTCAGTAGTTCCAGGAATAGCTACAGTCTGGAGAGATTATGCCACCAGAGCAGATAGCTAAGTATATGGACAAAGACTACAAAGATATTGTAGAGAATACTGCATATCATTCACTTACATATCTGAGAGAAAAGCTTGATCTTGACAACGAGTTTATCAAAGGCTGGAAAGATGGATTGATCTCAGGTAGAGAAATTTATTACGTTGGCGTACTTAATGCAGAGCCATATGCCGAAAGAGTTAATCCTATATGCTTCTCTTACGACAAGAGTCCAGACTTGGAGTTTATTGAGGATGGTTCATGGTGCTGCAGAAAGATGCGTATGCCTATTACAGAAGTATACGATAGATATTATGATAAGCTTGAAGAGAAAGATCTTGATAAGCTTGAAGAGATGATTGGTTCTACTCCTGGTAGAAACCTTGGAGACAGAAGCCCTGTTGATATGGGTATATAGTTACGTATATACGATAATCCAATATTCGAAGGATCAGGTAAATCACTTGTAAATGTATGGCATTGCTGCTGGAAGTCTTTCAAGAAGATCTTCTATGTAACGACTACAGATGAAGCAGGATAGCCTTAGATTAACATAGTTGATGAGACATATCAGCCTGTTGGTAATGAGGTTAGCGTAGAGCCAGATTGGATTATAGAAGTATGGGAAGGATACAGAGCTGGTAGCGACTTATACTTTGGTATACAGCCTATTGAATACCAGCATGTAAGTATCGACAACCCTAATAGTCAGAAGCTTCCTTATTGTGGTGCTATTTATAGTAATACAAATAGTAAGCCTAGATCATTGGTTAGTATTCTTAAGCCATTACAGTATATGTATATTGTACTGTGGTATAGACTTGAGTTAGCTATCGCTAGAGATAAAGGCAAGGTTGTTAATATGGATATTACATAGATTCCTAAGTCTATGAATATTAGCCCAGCTAAATGGATGCATTACTTATCTAGCGTTGGTGTTAACTTTATTAACCCATATGAAGAAGGCTGGAATATCCCAGGAAGAGAGGGTGGTAAGCCTGCTCAGTTTAATCAGATAACAGCATTGGATCTTACAATGTCTAATGTCATAGCTGAATACATACAGCTTATGGACAAGATAGAAGAACTGGCTGGAACAATATCTGGTATTACGGCGCAGCGTGAAGGAGCTGTAAGCTCATCAGAGATGGTAGGTAATGTAGAGAGATCTGTAGTACAGAGTTCTCATATCACTGAGCCATTGTTCTGGGTACATAATCAGTGTAAGCGAAGAGTGCTTAATATGCTTCTCAATACAGCTAAGGGCGCATGGGAAGAGACTGGTAAGAAGAAACTTCAGTATATCTTTGATAATGGAGAAAGGGCATTCTTGGATATTACCCCTAAGTTCTACTATGAAGATATGGATGTATTCGTAAGTGATACATCTAAGGATCTTGAGAACATACAGAAACTTCAATAGCTTATACAGCCAGCTATGCAGAATGGTGCTAGTTTGCTTGAAGCAGCAGAGGTTCTTACAAACGATAACTTCAATATCATTAAGCAGAAGCTTAAGGATATGCAGACTAGACAGGAGCAGATGCAGCAACAGCAGCAGGAGGCAGAGGCTCAGCAGCAACAGCAGTTGCAGCAGATGCAGAATGAAGCTAAACAGCAGGAGCTTATGTTACAGGAAGCTTAGATGGATCTTCAGAGATATCAGATTGATCAAGATAATCAGACTAAGATAGCTGTAGCACAGATTAACGCTTATCGTGGAACGGAGGAATTAGATCAGGATCAAAACGGAATCCCAGACCCAATCGAAATCGGAAAACAAGCTATCGAGCAGTAGAAGATTAACTAGGAGGCTTACAATAAGCGTTACGAAGCTAAACAGAAGCGTGAGATAGAGGATCAGAAGATCTAGCTTGAGAAGGATAAGATGAAGCATGAAACAGAGCTGTAGAAGGCTAAGGATGATGCTGCTTATGAACGCGAGAAACTTAAGGCAAAGACACAATTAAAAAATCCGGTAAGCGGAGAGCATAAAAAATAATAATTATGAGTGGAGTTTATTAGATTTATAATACCGTAAATGGTAAGCGATATATTGGTAGCTCTATTCATATAGAGCAACGCTTTAAAGAACATCTTAGAAATCTTAGAGCGAATAAACATGCAAACGCACATTTACAAAGTGCATGGAATAAATATGGAGAACATTCTTTTATTTTAGAAGAAATAGAATTATGTGAGCCTGACCAATGTCTAAAAGTAGAATAGGAATATATTGATTATTATCACGCTGCTGATAGAAAATTTGGATACAATATAGATCCGTATGCAGATCATGCTGGTAATACCTTATCTGAAGAAACTAGGAAAAAGATAAGCGAAAAAGCCAAAGGCAGAAAGTGGAGCGAAGAAATGCGCAAAAAGATGTCTATTGTAATGAATGGGCAAAAGAAACCAAAACAAGCTAAGACTATGGCTGAAAAATTCGCAAAAGGCGAATGCACTTTTCCAAGAATGAATGAAGTTTCAGAAGAAAAACGAAAGCTTTGGAAATAGCATTTATCAGAAGGCTTGAGACGCAGATATTCGGATTATAATAATAGACCTACAGGTTTTAATATTAAGGCTATATTTTCTGACGATATTAAATATTATCCATCAAAAAGAGAAGCCGCTAGATAGCTTGGTATTGATAATGGTGCTGTAACGTATTGTATAAGAAATACGTAGGGATACTGCAAGAAGCTTAACTGTACATTTGTTTAGATTTCCAAAGAAGAGTATGAGGAGGCTACGGCATGAAGTTTGATAATAAGACATTTTAGCAGAAGTATGAAGCGTGGAAGAATGGCGCTGATTACTGGA
>ERZ1023658.90-NODE-90-length-36824-cov-16.542930_pt1 | contig 36824 bp, 26 predicted proteins | sample MGYA00380339_ERZ1023658 | MGnify/ENA primary metagenome ERZ1023658 (study PRJEB33179, sample SAMN07448981) | human gut metagenome | biome: Human-gut; feature: Human associated habitat; material: Faeces | host: Homo sapiens | place: India: Bhopal | collected... | reverse complement strand
AAAAAACTAAATAAAGGACTTTCTAAAAATGAATTTAATATTATAGTTGATGATTATAATAATATAAATTATGTTTCTAAAGAATTGTCAAAAAATAACTGTGAAGTACTAATTCAAAATGATTCAAACCAACAAAGTATTAAAATGTATAATCTTATCTTAAAAGTATTTTTAATAGGTGAAGTGCTAATAATTCTACTAATAGTAAACACTCTAACACTTCTAACAAAAGACTTAATAAATACTAATAGTAAAGATATAGCTCTCCTAAAAATATATGGTTTTCATAATTCAAAAATTTTAAAATTACTAGTCTTAAGTATAAGCAAAGAAAATATAAAAAATTCACTCTTAATATATATTATTCTAAGTATAGTATATACATTTTTAACCAAGTTCCAATTAATCTCAAAGACCTACTTAAACCACCTTGAATTTATGGTGATAATACTATTAATTATAATTCTCATTTCTATACTACTAATCATAATTTGCATACTAAGTTTAAGAAAACAAAATCAAAAACCTATTATTTCTCTCCTAAAAGAGAACTCATAAATAGTACTATATACCAGTGAACTGAACTCAAAAAGTTGGACAGTTTATAAAGTATTAAATACAAATAGGTAAATATAAGAGATTACTAATATTGTTTAAAATAAATTTCTATGCATTTAAAAAATATTGGTACAAGCCAATATAGCAAAAAACATCACCTAACTAAAAAGCCCGTCTCCATGTTTTAGAAACGAGCTTTTCTATTTATAAATCAATCTAACTTTTCTTACTTCTCACTATAAATCAATTTATCGTATGAAACTTTACTATTTAAAACACCATTATCTATCATAATATCTTGTAAATGATCAAATGATTCTTCACTAAATTTAGTAGTCTTAGGCCAAGCATCTATCTTTCTATATCTAGCAACTACTTTTTCTAAATCATTTAGTGAAGTATCAGGAAATTGACTAAGTATTGCTTCTGCTACTTCTTTATCAGAACTATTATGTACAAAGTCTAATCCTTTTTGAATGGCCTTTGTAAAATTACTAATCAATTCACTATTTTTCTCAATATAACTTCCTCTTGCTGAATAAGATGTATATGGCACAACTCCACCAAGTTCTCCGATACTAGCAACAACATATCCATATCCTTGTTGTTCTATTTCTAAGGCATTAGGCTCAAATAATGTAACAAAGTCTCCTTGACCAGAAATAAATGCTCCACCCATTGCTGCAAAAGCAATAGAAGTATCTATCTCTAAATCATTTTTTGGATCAATTCCATTCTGTTTAAGTGCCCATTCAAAAGTCATCTCTGGCATACCACCAGCACGTCCTCCAATAACACTTTTTCCTTTTAAATCATTCAAAGTAAAATTATCAATTTTTTCTCTAGATACTAAGAATGATCCATCTTTTTGTGTAAGTTGTGCAAAAGTCTTCAAATAGTCTTTTTCTTTTGCATTATAAACATAAATTGTTCCCTCACTTCCACAAAAACCAATATCAGCATCACCTGATAATACAGCCGCTGTAACTTTATCAGCACCAGCAGTTAAGATAAGATCTATATCAATTCCAACTTCCTTAAAATAACCTTTTTCAATAGCAACATACTGTGGAGCATAGAAAATTGTATGGGCAACCTCTGCCAACGTCACTTTTGTTCTTTTATTCTCATTTTTCTTAGAATGGTTAAAATCTAAAAATAGGGAACCTACCATTAGAAAAACTAAAGCAAAAAACAAACAATAATATAAAATATTCTTTTTCATAAATCTCCTTTCAACTAAAATATTATATGAATAATAGTTCTTTTGTGTTATATTATTAAGTAGAAAGAAAGGAGAAAATATGAAAGTATTAGTAATTTCAGATATACATGGTATCAAGACAAATTTGCCTTTAATTAAAGATAGATTTATTGAATTAAAATGTGAACTTTTAATAGTATTAGGGGATTTATATTACAACTACGGAAGAGAAGATGCTAAGGATTATGATCCTGAATATGTAAGAGAATTTTTAGACTCGTTTTCTGATAAAATGATTTGCATGCAAGGAAATTGTGATGAGTATATAGATGTTCATGATGAGCCGTTTGATATTATTCCTGGTTATTTTAGTACAAAAATAAATGATAAAACTATTTACTTAACTCATGGACATATATATAATAAAAATCACTGGTCTAAAGAAGATTCTATTTTACTTCTAGGTCATACTCATATTGCTGAAATTACAACTATTGGTACAACTACCTATATTAATCCTGGTTCTATTTCACTACCTTTAGGTAAAGAACCGGCAAGTTATATGGTTATTGATGACAATAAATTTACAATTGCTGATATTAATGACCGTATAATTTATGAAAAAGAAATATTATAGGCAAGATAAACTTGCAAAAAAATAGCAAATGTGGTATAATATAGCCACATTTGAGGGGAAAGGTGAAAATTATGAAATCAATATTGAAAAAGTTAAAATTTCTAGTTGTTATGATTTTTACGGGAATCATAATGACAACCAACGTTTTAAATGTTAGTGCTGCTGCACAAACTATTTCACTAGGTTCAGGAACTAAATTACCTGCATACTTAGCTGATTTATCATTTAAAACAAAATTATTATCATCTGGTGAATATGTATATTGCTTAGAGTATCATAAGGCAACAAGTCAAAATGTAACAGCAACATTAGTTGGAGAACTAGATGCTGGATTTGCTTACTTAATGGAACATGGTTATCCTAAAGCAAGTATAACAGGAGACTCATCAAAAGATTATTATATAACACAAACTGCTGTTTGGTGGTATTTAGATGATACTACTGGTTCATCAAACTTAACAAGAGCATTTAAGGAAACAGCAAGTGACCCTAACAATATTCGTAAATATGTAAAAGAATTAGTAGCTGGAGCTAAACAAGCAAAAGCTAATGGATATGCTAAAACAAGTATTTCGTTATCAACATCAAATAGTGAAATGAAATTATCTAGCAATTCAAAATATTTTGAATCAGAAAGTTTTACAGTATCATCTACAAATATTAGTACTTACAAAGTTTCAGTAAGTAATGCTCCAACAGGAACAATCGTAACAGATGCTAAAGGAAACTCAAAAACAACTTTCAATAAATCCGAAAGTTTTAAAATAAGAATTCCAGCATCAAGTGTAAAAGATACAAACTTAAATATGACAGTTACTGTAAGTGCAACAGGAACCGTTAATAAAGCATATGAATATAAACCAACAAATAGTAGAATGCAAAATTGCTATCCATCAGTTTTAACTCCAGAAACACAAAATGTTTCATCAACAGCTAAGTTAACTTTATCAACATCAAAAATTACAATTATTAAATTAGATAGAGCAACAGATAAATCCTTAGCCGGAGCAACATTAGTATTAAAAGATTCTAATGGTAATGAAATAACTAGATGGAAGTCAACAACAAATGCACACGTAATTAGAAACTTAAAAAATGGTAGTTATACAGTTGAAGAAATAGAAGCTCCAACAGGTTATAAAAAATTAAAAGAACCAATATCATTTAAAGTTACAGATAGTAACAGAAATATTACTGTAAAAGTATACAATGATGCTAAATCAAATGTTGTAACAATTACAAAGATTGATGGTTCAACTGGAAAGGCTTTAGCAGGAGCCGTACTAGTAGTTAAAAATGCTAAAGGAGAAGAAGTAGCAAGATTCGAAACTACAGAAGATCCAAAAGTATTTACAGATTTAGCTGATGGTACATATACAATTGAAGAAGTACAAGCACCATCTGGTTATAAGAAAAGTAATGATGTTATCACAATAACAATTGATGAAGAACATGCAACTCATCAAGTTACATTCTACAACTATCCAGAAGTACCTGTACCAGATACAGCAGCAACAAGTTCAATTATTATGACTATAATAGGTATATTATTAATAGGTTCTACTGTTGGATTTGTATATAAGAATGCTAAAAAATAAAAAGAAGAAATCAAGAATCTCTCCTAGTGTAACTACTACAATTTGTGCGTTAGTCATACTAATTGGGGGATTCTTTCTTTCTTATAACTATATTCAAGCAAAAAAAATTATGGCCTATGATTATATGGCCAACGTCTTCTATACAAGTAATACTAATAACATAATAGTAGATGACGGAACTCGTAATAATGAAGAAGAAACAGTAGAAGAAGAAGTAACAGATGAATACATTGGTTACTTAAATATACCAAAGATAAATTTAACAAAAGGTTTCTACAGTAAAAATTCTAAAGAAAATGATATAGATAAAAATATTTTAGTAATAAAAGAATCATCTTATCCAGATGTAGAAAAAGGGAACCTAATAATAGCTGGTCACTCAGGTAATAGTTGGAGAGCCTTCTTCAATGACTTATACAAATTATCAAAAGGTGACTATGCTTACGTAACATACAAAAATAAAAAATATGCTTATAAGATAGTTAATATCTATAAACAAGATAAAGTTGGTACAATAGGAATCTATCGTGATTATAATAAAACAACATTGACACTAGTAACTTGTACTAACTATGAATCAACAACACAGACTGTATACATCGCAGAACTTCAAGAAGTAACAAATAATTAAAAAAGTAAAAAGAGGGTGAGGTTATGGCAAGATTGTCATTTGTAGAAAAACTAAGTGTCTTATTTAATTTAACAAAATCATCAAAACTATATCTTGTTATCCTTTTAGCAGTAATTGCGTTAGGACTAATACTTTTAACAAGTAATAGAAAAAGTGCAAAGCCAGTTAAATTTTTCTACGTTTTAATTTATATGATACTGATAGGTATAGTACTATATGTATATAAAGATAATCTAAGTAACATGATGGATTATATGATGAATAATTTATTTATAATCATCTATTTTCCAAACTTAGCAATCTATCTAGCAGCCATACTCATCTCTAATGTAATTTGCTTAGTAACTGTTTTTGGTAAGAAAATGCCTAAGATAATAAAGAAAATAAATATTTTAATGTACTGTGTAATTAGTTATATCTTAATCCTAATTTTAAATATAATTAATGAAAACAATCTAGATGTTTTTAATCAATCATCAGTCTATGGAAATACAACAGCTCAAGCTTTAATCGAATTAACAAGTACTATATTCATAGCTTGGGTATGTTTCCTAATAATTTATAAAATCATTAAACCATACTTCTTTAAAGAAAAGGTACCTACAAAAGTTATAGTTAAAAAGGTCGTAAAAAAACCAGCAAACTATAAACCAATTGAGGCACCATATCAAGTAAAAGCTGTTAATAATACAATCAAAGTAGAAAAAGAACCAAAAGAAAAGACTACTAAATATGATGACTTATTAACAATTGATGACTATAAATTATTATTAAATATCTTAAAAGAACAAAAAGAAAAAGAACGTCAAGAAAAAGAAAGACAAGAAAGAATAGATAAAGAACAAGCAAAATATAGAGAATTACAAGAATTATATAGAAGTGTTCAATAACAGAAGTGTTCAATAACACTTCTTTTTCTTTGCCTAAACCTAAAATATAAGATATAATAAAAAAGGAAGTAGGTAAGAAAATGAATTTAGATAATTTGAATGACAAGCAAAAAGAAGCCGTACTATATAATGATGGACCACTTCTTATAATAGCAGGTGCTGGTGCTGGTAAGACTAAAACTCTAACAAGTAAAATCGCATACATAATAGATGAACATCTAGCAACACCATACAACATTCTAGCAATTACTTTCACCAACAAAGCTGCCAAAGAAATGCGTGACAGATTATACTTACTAATTGGTGATGAGGCTAGAAAACTACAAGTATCAACATTCCATAGTTTTGGTTTAAAACTTTTAAGAGAAAACTATGAACTATTAGGATACGATCGTAACTTTGTTATTATGGATAGTGATGATTCCTTAACAGTAGTAAAAAAAATAATAAAAGACTTAGATTATGATCCAAAAGTATATAATCCTAAAGCCATAAGAAATAAAATAAGTAGTTGTAAAAATGAATTAATATCTGCCAAAGCCTATGAAAAATATGCTGTAAGCGACTACGAACAAGTAATTCAAAAAGTATATGAGAAATATGAGAAAAAACTCCAACAAAATAACTCCGTAGACTTTGATGACTTATTAATTCTTCCTATAAAACTATTTAGAGAACACCAAGATGTTCTAGAAAAGTATCAAAACTTATATCAGTATGTTTTAATAGATGAGTACCAAGATACAAATCAAGCCCAATATATTTTAACTAAGATGATTAGTGAGAAAAATAGACGTATAACTTGTGTTGGAGATGACTCTCAAAGTATTTATAGTTTTAGAGGAGCAAATTATAAAAATATCTTAAACTTTGAAAACGATTATAAAGATGCTAAAACAATTCTTTTGGAACAAAACTATCGTTCAACAGGTAACATTCTAGATGCCGCCAATCAAGTAATTAAAAATAATAGAGATCGCAAAGATAAAAATCTATGGACTAATAAAGGACCTGGAGAAAAGATTAAATATTATCGTGCATATAATGAAAGAGACGAGGCACAGTACGTTATTAGGAAAATAAAAGAACTAGTTAATAGAAATATCGAATATAAAGATATTGCTGTTCTTTATAGAACTAATGCTCAGTCTCGTGTTGTTGAAGAAGAAATGCTAAAAGAAAATTTACCATATCGTGTAATTGGAAGTTTCTATTTCTATTCTAGAAAAGAAATAAAAGACTTAATTGCATACTTAAGATTAATTCATAACTCTAAAGATAATGTCAGTTTACTTAGAGTAATAAACACCCCAAAACGTGGCATAGGTTTAAAGACAATTGAAAACTTAACTACAAAAGCTGATACTGAAGGTATAAGTATCTATGATGCAATCGAATCAGGAAAAGAATTAGATTTCAAAAAAACAATTGAAAAATTAAAAAATGTCGCCGAAGACTTAACTTTAACTGAATTAATTGACAAAGTATTAGATGCTTCTGGTATGAAAAAAGAATTAGAGAGTGAACAAACTTTAGAAGCCGAAGTAAGACTAGAAAACCTAGAAGAATTCAAGTCAATAACTAAAGCCTTCGAAGAAAAAGAGGGATTAATCTCTCTAGAGGATTTCTTATTAGAAATTAGTTTAGTAAGTGACGTTGAAGAATATAAAGACGATCCAAATCGCATAAGTCTAATGACCGTTCACTCTGTAAAAGGACTAGAGTTTGATCATGTCTTTGTAATTGGTATGGAAGAAGGCTTATTCCCTCATATGAATTCTCTTATGGAAAATGTTGCTTTAGAAGAGGAAAGACGTCTTTGTTATGTTGCTATTACAAGAGCAAGAGACGACCTACATTTAGTAAATGCTCGTCGTAGAACTTTATTCGGAAAAGAACAAGTTAATCCCGTAAGTCGTTTCATAAGTGAAATTAATCCAGATTTACTAGAGACAAATGTTAAGGATGAAATACCTAAAAGAGAAGAAAAAATTGATACAAAAGAAATGTTTAGAGAAGAGGATGTTGACTATAAAGTTGGTGACTTTGTTTATCACGAAACATTTGGTACTGGTAAAGTTGTCGAAGTTACTAATACTCTTGTTAGTGTTGCCTTTAAACATCCACATGGTATTAAAAAGTTAATGAAAAATCACAAAAAATTATCAAAAATTAATAATTAATAATTAATAATAGATTTTTAGGAGGTAAAAATGAAAGATAAAACATTATTAATTTTGGCTGCTGGTATGGGTAGTCGTTTTGGAGGACTAAAACAAATTGCTCCACTAGGACCAAATGGTGAATTCATTATTGATTACTCAGTATATGATGCCATCAAAGCTGGTTTCAACAAAATAGTTTTTTTAATCAAAGAAGAAAACTATGATGTGTTTAAAGAAACTATTGGAAAAAGAGTGGAACCATACATCAATGTTGAATACTGTTTCCAAAAGAATGACAACATTCCAGAAGGATACTCAGTTCCAGAGAATCGAGTAAAACCTTTAGGAACAGCTCATGCTATACTTTGCTGCAAAGACAAAATAAATGAACCATTCGCAATAATTAATGCTGATGATTTCTATGGAAGAGATGCTTATTTAAAAGCAGCTAACTTCCTAGAAAGTATGAATGATGAAAGACCTTACAAATATGGATTAGTAAGTTATCTTGTAAAAAACACACTAACTGAAAATGGTTCTGTAAAAAGAGGTGTTTGTGAAGTAACAGATGGCAAACTAACAAAAATAACAGAAAGTGTTATCGAAAGAGTAGACGATAAACTAATCGCCTCACCATTGAGCGGTAAAGAACCATTCGAAGTATCACCGACCGATAAAGTATCTATGAACTTAATGCTTTTCTCACCAAGTATATTCTCATATATTGAAGAAAAGTTTCCAGAGTTCTTTGATGAAAATAAAGATAATTTAGAAAAATGTGAATATTTAATACCAGACGTTTTATTTGAAACAATAGAAGAAGGTTATGCCACTGTAGAAGTTTTAGAAACAACTGCTGCCTGGTACGGAGTAACTTATAAAGAAGATGCCGATGCAGTTAAGAAAGCTCTAAAAGATTTAGTAGATAGTGGAGAATATCCAAATAATCTTTGGGAAGAATAATATAAAACATAAAAAAATAAAGAGACAAACTACCAAAATAGTTTGTTTTCTTTTCAAAAAACAACTTCAATATATGATATAATAAATATAGTTAAACATTTGTAAGGAGACTAGTTATGAAAGAAAGAATGGAAGAGTTAATTGAGATTATTAATGAAGCTGATTACAACTATCACACTCTAGATAATCCAACAATTACTGATCAAGAATATGATAAATATTTACGTGAATTATTCGAAATAGAAGCAGCCCACCCAGATTGGGTAAGAGATGATTCTCCAACGCAACATGCCGGTGGTAAAATAATAGAAAGTTTTAATAAGGTTACTCATAAAATTCCTATGATGTCCTTAAGTGATGTCTTTTCAGAAAGTGAAGTTATAGCCTTTGATGAAAGAATAAGAAAAGAAGGTATAACTCCTGAGTATATGTGTGAATTAAAAATAGATGGCCTTTCTGTATCATTACTATATGAAGATGGAAAACTAGTAAGAGCTGCAACAAGAGGAGATGGAACAACAGGTGAGGATATTACTCATAATGCTAAAACTATTAAAGTTATTCCTCTAAAGTTAAAAGAAAAAGTAAATATTGAAGTTCGTGGAGAAATCTTCATGAATAAAGAAACTCTAGTAAAATTAAATGAAGAGCGAAAAAAACATAATCAACCATTACTTCAAAACTGTCGTAATGCTGCCGCTGGCTCTATCAGGCAATTAGATTCTAAAGTTGCAGCTGCTAGAAAGCTAGACAACTTTATATATCATTTACCAAATCCTCTAGATTATAATCTACATACTCATGCTGAAGCCATAGATTACATGACAAGACTAGGTTTTAAAACTAATCCAAATAATCGCCTAGTTAAAAATATTTCTGAAGTAATTAAGTATATTGAAGAAAAGGCTAAACAAAGACCAACTCTTCCATATGATATAGATGGTATTGTTATAAAAGTAAATAGTATCGAGCAACAACAAAAACTAGGCTATACTGCTAAATATCCAAAATGGGCAACCGCTTATAAATTCCCAGCTGAAGAAGTATTAACAAAACTAACAGATATAATCTTTACTGTTGGAAGAACAGGTCAAATTACTCCAAATGCTGTCCTAGAACCAGTAATAGTAGCCGGATCAACTATCTCTAGAGCAACGCTTCATAATGAAGACTATGTAAAAGAAAAAGACTTAAAAATAGGTGACATAGTTTCTATAAGAAAAGCCGGAGATGTTATTCCAGAAGTAGTCGAAGTAAAGAAAGAAAGACGTACTGGTAAAGAAAAAGACTTTGAAATGATTACAACTTGTCCAATGTGTAATACTAATTTAGTCAAAAAAGAAGGCCAAGTAGATTACTACTGTCCTAATAAAAAATGTCCTGCTAGAAGTATTGAATCTCTAATTCACTTTGCTTCACGTGATGCCATGAATATAGATGGCCTAGGTGATAGAATAATGGAAGACTTCTATAACTTCCACTTTATAGGAACAATAGCCGATATTTATTCTCTAAAAAATCATGAACAAGATTTAACAAGACTTGAAGGTTATGGTGACAAGTCTGTAACCAATCTTTTAAATGCTATTGAAGATAGTAAAAAGAATTCTTTAGAAAGACTACTGTTCGGTTTAGGCATTCCACATGTCGGAGCCAAAACTGCAAAAATTCTTGCTAGAAAATATAAGGAACTAGATAATTTAATGGTCGCAACCGAAGAAGAGTTAACAACTATTCCAGATATAGGTGAAATTATTGCTAAAAGTGTAATTGAATATTTTAATGATAATCATCACCGAAGTGTTGTCGAAGAACTAAAAGAAATTGGTCTTAATACAAAGTATTTAGGTCAAGAAGTAGAAGAAAATTCTGAGTTTAATGGCAAGACATTTGTCCTAACTGGTTCCCTACAATTATTTACCAGAGAAGAGGCTGAAGAAAAAATAGAACAACTAGGTGGTAAAGCCTCAAGTTCAGTTTCTAAAAAGACTAGTGCCGTAATTGTTGGTTCAAATCCTGGTAGTAAATACGAAAAAGCTAAAGAGTTAGGTATTCCTATTTGGACAGAAGAAGAGTTTAAAGAAAAATTAGGGGAATAAACTTATAATCAAAATATATTAAACAAAGCTGGACTTAAAAAGTTCCAGCTTTATTTTAAGATAAAAAATCACTAGTTTACCACTATAAAAAATTGACTATTTAACAAAAAAATGATATTATATATCAACAAAACTGAGGAGATGGTTACATGCTAAAAAGAGGTAAAAAGGGCATTAAAGCAATAAAAGCCGATGAATATCATGAAAACGAACAATTAAAAGATTTAGAGAAAACAACCTATGAAGATTATGATGAGTCTATGGACTTAGATAGCATCGATGAATACGAAATAATCGAAGATGATGACAGTTCATATGATGAGTATTCATATGACAATAACACTAATAATGACAATTTAGATGGCTATGAAACAACTAACAAAAAAAGTCATAAGTATCAAAAAACTAAACTAACTAAATTTTTAAATATCATTTTCTATACACTTATAATCTTAATGATTATGGTAACAATAGATATAATATCAGTTTCAAGATATAATCGTGGTCCATACTTTGCTATAAAAACAGCTGCTTTAAAAGATGGTGGTACCAAAGTATATTATGGACTTGGCTACAAAGTAATAAAATATAACCAACTACAGGGAAGAAGAGACACCGAAATTGGTACTTGGTCAATGCCATATAATGTTGAACCAACAGAAATATCTGCACTAGACTTAGCCATTGAATATAAAAATAATCCCGTAGCAACTTATGAAAAATTCAATAAAAAGTTCTTACGTATAACAGGAGACTTTATAAGTTACGACAAAAATAAATTAACATTTGGTTATACTGATCCAGATGGTGCCTATACACTAAATATTGTTTGTAAAATGTCAAAAGACTCAGAGAAAAAAGAATTTTCTCAAGAACAAAAGGTAACCATAATTGGTACAGTAAGTAACTATAAGCAAAGTGCTGAAAAAAGTCCTAACACATTATATATAAATGACTGTTTTGCAGAATAATACAAGTGCTCAAGGAGCATTTGTTTTTCTTAATTACTAAAAATTTACATCTTAAAATATCCATGATATAATAATAAAGTTAAAGGAGGTCTTTCTGTATGGAAGATAAGTTATCAAGAGAAGAAGTTTTGCATGTTGCCCATTTAGCCAGAATTGAAATAGATGAAGAAGAAATAGCCATGTATCAAGTAAAATTAAAAAAACTTTTAAATGAAATAGAAAAAATAAATGAAGTAAAAGTATACGACGAAGATATGTTAATTTGTCCAACTGAAAATAAATGTGTTTTACGTGACGATGTAGCTGGAGAAATGCTAAATCCTAAAGAGGTTCTAAAAAATGCTCCTCGTCATAGTGGAAATTATATTTCTGTTCCAGTAGTAATAAGTGAAAAGGGTGGTATGAGTGCATAATTATTTAGATTTATCATTAATTGAAATTAATAAATTATTAAAAGAAAAAAAAATAACACCTAAAGTCTTAGTAGAAGAAGCTTTTGAAAGAATTGAAAATAATAAAGATTTAAACTGCTTTATTACCCTAAACAAAGAAGAAGCCTTAAAACAGGCTGAAGAATTAAAAGGTAAAGAAGTAGATTCTCTAACATTTGGTATTCCAATAGCTCTAAAAGATAATATTTTAACTAAAGGACTACGTACAACTGCTGCTTCTAAAATTCTAGAAAACTTTGACCCAATCTATGATGCCGATGTTGTCGAAAGAATAAAAGCTGCTAATATGATTATTATTGGTAAGACTAACATGGATGAGTTTGCTATGGGTTCATCTAATAGAACATCATTCTTTGGACCAGTAAAAAATCCATGGAACAAAACAAGAGTACCAGGAGGATCATCAGGAGGAAGTGCTGCTGCTGTAAGTAAGCGAATTATACCTTTTGCTCTAGGAACAGACACAGGAGGATCAATTAGACAACCAGCCTCTTTCTGTGGCATAGTAGGTCTAAAGCCAACATATGGACGTGTATCACGTTATGGACTAATTGCTTTTGGTTCAAGTCTCGACCAAATCGGTCCCATGACTAAAAATGTTTATGAAAATGCTGTACTTTTAAACACAATCTGTGGAAAAAGTGAAAAAGACTTAACATCTGTTGAAACTAATGAAGACTTTACAAGACTAATTGGGGAAAAAATAGATGGCATGAAAATAGCCATTCCAAACTTTTATGTAAGTGATGCTATTGATCAGGAAATAAAGGATAAACTAAATGTAGTAATCGAAATACTAAAAAAACATAATTGTACAATTGACTATGTTGATATAAATTATATTGATAAATCCATTCCCCTATATCAAATTATTGCAATGGGTGAAGCTAGTTCTAACTTAGCCAGATTTGATGGTATTCGTTACGGTTATAGTTATGAAAATCCAAAAGATATAGAAGACTTGTATTTAAAAACTAGAAAAATCGGTTTTGGTGAAGAAGTAAAAAGACGTATCATGATTGGTAGTTATTTATTATCTGGTAAGAATGCTAAATTATATTACAATAAAGCTCTAGAAATAAGAGATGATATGCGTAAGAGTTTCTTAGAAACATTTAAAAATTATGACTTAGTTATTGGACCAAATAACACAACTGTTGCTTATGAACTAGATAAAGGTCTAGATGATGCTATAAAATCATTCATGGATGACATTTTAACTATTCCAGTAAATATGGCAGGACTTCCAGGTATGAGTATTCCAATAGGTTTTAATAGTGAAAAATTACCAATAGGCATGCAAATAATTGGTGCTCCATTTGAAGAGGCAAAGATGTACCAACTAGCGAGTTTCGTAGAAAAAGAACTAAACTTAGACTTAAATCCTAATGGAGGTGAAAAACATGACTAATTATATTCCAACAATTGGTATCGAAGTCCATGTAGAATTAAAGACAAATACCAAAATATTTTCAAACTCCATAAACGGATATGGTCAAATGGCTAATTCTTTGACTAATGTAGTTGACTTAGGTTATCCAGGTACACTACCAACAGTAAATAGAGAAGTAATAAATCTAGCTATCAAAGCAGCTTGCGTCTTAAACTGTAAAATAAGAAAAGAAATGCACTTTGACAGAAAAAATTACTTCTATCCAGATAATCCCAAAAACTTCCAGATTACTCAAGCTAGAACTCCAATAGGTTATGATGGCTATGTAGAAATAGAAGTTGATGGTACAAAAAAGAAAATTGAAATAGAAGAAATGCATATTGAAGAAGATACTTGTAAGAGTACTCATCGTGGTGATAAAACTCTTCTAGACTTCAATAGAGCTGGAGTTCCCCTAATTGAAATAGTAACTAAACCATGTATCAGTAGTAGTACTGAAGCCAAACTATATCTAGAAAAATTAAAAGAGTTACTATTCTATACTGATATAAGTGATTGTAAAATGGAAGAAGGTTCAATGCGCTGTGAGGCCAATGTCTCAATTAGAAAAAATGAAACAGATCCATTAGGAACTAAATGTGAAATCAAAAATATTGGTTCAATTTCTAATGTTGGTATAAGTATTGAAAAAGAAATTATCCGTCAAACTGAATTATTAGAAAAAGGTGAAACTTTTAAAGAACAAACTAGACGTTATGATGATAAACTTGGCGATACAGTCCTAATGCGTATTAAGGAAACTGGTAATGACTATCGTTATTTCCCAGAGCCAGACATTCCATACTTATATTTAACAGATGACATGATTGAAGAGGTAAGAAATACTATCGAAATGTTACCTGATGAAAGAAGAAATCTTTACATGGAAAAGAACGTTTCTGAAATTAATGCAAAAAAATTAGTTCAAAACAAGTCATTAAGTGACTATTTTAATACTCTATTAACTGAAGATATAGATTTTAAAATCGCTAGTAACTTACTTTTAGGTGATATTTCCGCTTACTTAAATAAGAATGAAAAAGAAATTACAGATACCACTCTAACTAAAGAACGTATGGTAGAGTTAGTAAATAAAATATCTGATAATACTTTAACTAGTAAAAACTTAAAAGATATTTTAGATAAAGTTCTAGAAGAAGATAAATCAATCTCTGAAATTATTAAAGAATCAGGTATTGAAAATATAACAGATAATACTGCTCTAAGAGAAATAATTAAAAAGATCATTTCTGAAAATAGTGAAAGTGTTACTGACTACAAAAAAGGCCATGATCGTGCTATTAAATTCTTAATGGGTCAAGTAATGAAAGAAACAAAGGGTAGTGCAAATCCTAAATTAGCCATGAATATACTTATAGAAGAATTACAATAATTATTAAGTAAAAGTCAAAGTACTCAAAACAATTTGCTAATTGAAAAAGGTACATATATGATGTATAATTAAAATACTAGGATGTGATGATATGAAATATATTGAAAAAAATAAAAAAACATTTATGGCAATAGGAATTTTCCTATTATTTGTAATATTATTAATTCCAGTAAAAAATGCTTTATTTCCAAATACGGGTAAAGCAATCTATGGAGATCGTCTAGATGGTATTGATAAAGTAAAAATATCTAATAAAACACTAGCGAGTATTGAAGATAAATTAAAAGAGGATTCTGTAACTAAAGTATCTTCTCGTGTTTCTGGAAGAACGGTTGAGATAATACTTACTGTTTCATCAGATGTTTCTCTAGAAGTTGCTAAAGGCTATGGAGAGAAAGCTTTAGAAGTATTTAATTCCGCTGAAAAGAAATACTATGATTTCCAAGTATTTGTAACTAAAGATTCAGAGTCAGCAGAATTCCCAATTATTGGATACTGCCATCATGGAAAGAATAAACTTACATGGACAAAAGATAGAACAGGAAGTGTCGAATGAAAAAGAAATTTTTAATAATTTTAATTCCACTTCTAATAGCAAGTTTCTTATTTGTTGTCGTTTATCGTCATTATAATAAAGAGGATAAAACTACAACACTAACAGTATCTGAAAAAAGATGGGTTCAAAAAAATAAAGATAAAACTTATGACTTTGAAGTGGTAAATGACTATCCATTATATGGAATGAATGGTGAAGGAGTCATCTTTAATTTTTTAGATGACTTTCAAAAAAATGTTGGTATTGAGTTTAATAAAATACCATACTTAAAAACATCATCCCCTTCAACTAATAGTTATCGTATTGAAATATTGAATAATGATGCTACTTTAAAAGATAATAACTTATTCTTATTTAATGATAACTACATTGTGGTTGGAAAAACATATGAAAGAATTAATAGTACTAAAGATATGCGAAATACTATTTTTGGAGTTTTTGGAGAAGATGCTGATGAAATAAGTTACTACTTAAAAGGTGGAAACAACTTATCATATAAATCTTATAAAGACATCACTAGTTTATATACAGCTTTAGATAACAATGAAGTAAATATGATAGTAGTACCAAATATTATGTATTTAGATTATACAATTGAAAAGAATAAATACTTTATTAACTACTATTTAACAGAGATGAAAAAACAAATAGTTCTAACTTTAAGTGATGATAATAAAGAACTAAATAAAATAGTAACAAAGTACTATAACAAATGGCGTTTAACTGCCTATACAAAAGAATATAATAAAGCTTATTTAGACTATTATTTATTAAAGAATAATCTAAGTGCTAAAGAAAAGTCTTCTTTAATATCAAAAAACTATACTTATGGTTTTGTTTCTAATACACCATATGAAGTATTAGTAAATGGAAATTTAGCTGGTATAGCAGGAGAATACATTGAACGTATTGCCAGACTTGCTGATATTAACTTTAAATATAAAGAATATAAAACAAAAGAAGAATTACAAAAAGCTATTGATAAAGGTGAAATAGACGTTTACTTTGATTATTATAATTATAATAATGATAAGTACTATGCTACTTTATCGACATTTATAGAACAATACGTTGTCTTAGGCTATCAAAAAGATAATCATATTGTTAATTCATTTGAAAGCCTAAAAGGTCAAGACATAGTTATGCTAAAAGAAGATTCATTATATAACTATTTCTCAACTAATTCGCGTGCTAATATAAAAGGTTATGATACTATTGATAAATTATTAAAGAACGCTGGTAATAAATTAATAGTCTTAGACCGAGAAATTTATAATAATTATCAAACTACCAAGTTTAAAGATTTTAACTTATTATATTTAGATAATATGTTAAATGATTATAAATTCATGGTTAAAAAGAATAATGAAGCCTTCTATGACTTATTTAATTATATTATTAATACCAATTCATATTATAATTACAGAAATGCCGGAATTGAAAACTTACATGCTTCAATTCTAGAAGGTTCAACATTCCAACAAGTATATACCATAGTCTTAGCAATTGTCTTTATACCACTAGCAGTACTTCTAGTTGTTTACTTAGTTTTAAAGAAAAAAAGAAAAGTAAAGAAAGTAAAGACAAGCGAAAGACATAAATATACAGACATGCTTACATCATTAAAAAATAGAAATTACTTAAATGCTAAAATGCCAGAATGGGAAGATTGTAATGTATTTCCACAAGCAATAGTAATGGTAGATTTAAATAATGTAAAATATGTCAATGATAATTTTGGTCATGAAGAAGGAGATCAATTAATCATAAAAGCCGCAGGAATTCTAGTAAATACTCAATTAGAAAACAGCGAAATCATGCGTACTGATGGTAATGAGTTTTTGATTTACTTAGTTGGTTACAGCGAAAGACAAGTAGAAACTTATACTAAGAAAATTGCTAAAGAAATGAAAGGTTTACCACATGAATTTGGTGGAGCAGTAGGTTATAGTATGATTCTAGATAAAATAAAAACTATAGATGATGCTATAAATGAAGCTACAATCCAAATGATAGCAAATAAAGAAGATTTAAAATAAGAGGTTGATAAAGATGGAGCGAGCAAAAGGGTTCTTGAGGAAAGTAATTAATTTAATTAAAAAGCCTGAGATGAGAATTTTACCTGGAAATCTCGCTTTTTTCTTTGTCTTATCCCTTATTCCTATAGTTGCACTTTTAGGTGCGCTAGCAACAAAATTTTCTATTTCCTTAGAAATAGTACAAAATGCCTTAAATATCTCTATTCCAGTTGGAGTAGAAGACTTTATTAAAGGAATAATATCAGGAAAAGGTTTAAATTTTAATATTGGCATATTCTTTTTGTCAGCATTCTTACTAGCCTCAAATGGTACACATTCAATTATAGTAGCATCAAATGAAATATATAAAATAAAACCAAAAGATGTTGTAAGTCGCCGTATAAAAGCTATTCTATTGACTATAATCCTAGTGGAAGTAATGTTCTTCTTACTAGTAATACCAGTATTTGGAGATAGTATATTTAATTTACTACGTACATCATTTGATAATTCAGTAACTGTAGAATTACTATTTAAAATATATAAATTATTAAAGTATCCAATAAGTATAATTATAATTTATTTCATTATAAAACTAATATACGTAATAGCACCAGATGAAGAAATAGGAAGTAGAACCACTACTAAAGGTTCCATCTTTACTACGATAAGTTGGATATTATGTTCAGAAATATATTCATTTTATTTAGATACATTTACTAAATATGATATTTTTTATGGAAGTATTTCTAATATTATAATTTTATTACTATGGGTATATATGCTGTCTTACATATTTGTTTTAGGATTAGTAATAAATGCTGGTAGTTATCAAAATGAAAAAAATTATTTAAAAGAGAGTACTGACTAAAAAACAGTACTTTTCTTCTTTAATACAAAAGTATTAACTCTGTTGTCTAATATAATTACATAGATTGAAAAAAAATAATCATAATGCTATAATATATACTAGCGAGGTTGAAATATGAAAAGAATTAAATTTAGATTGAAAAATGCAATAAAAAAAGCAAAAAACGCACTAATAAAAGCTAAGAACAATCATGTTATCAGTGAATATATAAAAAATAATCAACTATTCTTAATATATGTAATAACTTGTCTAATAAACGCTACTATGTTAAGATTCTTCTGTATTCATTCGATGGCCAATTATTTATCAATAAAAGCAATCATGGGAGACTTAGCAGTAATAGTAATTTTAGGTTCATTCGGTTACTTATGTCATCCTAAAAATAGATTTACATATTACTTAATAATGGATATATTTCTAAGTGCTATATGTATGATTAATTCTGTATATTATACATTCTATTCATCATTTGCATCAGTATCAATGTTATCACTGACACAGTATATTGGTGATGTAGGAGATGCGGTTGTAGAAAATGTATTACAATTAAAAGACTTAGTATATGTCATCGGACCACTTGTTTTAATACTTTGGCATGTTAAATTAAAAAAGAAAAATTACTACAAAAAGATTGAGTCAAAGTCAACACGTAAAAAGAAAATGACTAGTACACTTATTACAGGAACTGCAATTCTAGGACTATTTATTGTAACTCTAACATCACTAGATGTTTCAAGATTTGTAAAACAATGGAATAAAGAATATATAGTTACAAGATTTGGTATTTATATTTATCAAAGTAATGATTTAGTATCATCTCTTCAACCAAAATTAAATTCAATGTTTGGTTATGATAAAGCTAAGAAAACATTTAATGATTATTTTGCTAATAGGGAAGCTCCTAAAACTAATGAATATACAGGTATATTTAAAAATAAAAACATCTTAGTAATTCATGCTGAAAGTATACAAAATAATGTAATTGGTCTAGAGTTTAATGGTGAGGAAGTAAGTCCAAACTTAAACAAACTAGCTAAAGAGGGAATGTATTTTTCAAACTACTTTTCACAAGTTAGTGTTGGTACAAGTAGTGATACAGAACTAACTTTCTCTACATCATTAATGCCAACTAAGTCTGGTACAGCTTTTGTTTCATACTCAGACAGAACTTATAATTCTATTCCAAAATTACTAAGTGAACAAGGTTACTATACATTTAGTATGCATGCTAATAATGCAGATTTCTGGAATCGTCGAACTATGCATAACAGTTTAGGTTATAAAAGATTCTATAGTAAAAAAGATTATAAAGTAACCCCAGAAACAACTATTGGTCTAGGTTTATCAGATAAAGACTTCTTTAAACAATCAATTCCAAAACTAGTAAAAATAAACGAAAAACATGACAACTGGTACGGTCTAATGATAATGTTAACTAACCATACACCATTCTCAGACACAGAAAAGTATGGAGAATATGCTGTTGATATGAAAGAAACAATCACTAATGAAGATGGTACAACAGTAGAAGTTGTTCATCCATATATGGAAGGAACCAAATTAGGAAATTACTTCAAATCAGTTCATTATGCTGACAGTGCTTTAGGTCAATTATTTGAAGACTTAGATGCTAATGGTCTATTAGATAATACCGTAGTAGTATTATATGGTGACCATGATGCTAGACTTCCTAGAAAAGATTATGATTTATTATATAATTATGATAAGAAAACAAATTCTGTTCTAAGTAAAGATGATCCTAACTATAAAGAATATGATTCATACCAATATGAATTAGGTAGAAAAGTACCATTCATAATTTGGACAAAAGATATGGCTGGCTCAAAGTATAACATGGAAGTAACAGAAGTTATGGGTATGTATGATGCTATGCCAACCCTTGGTAATATGTTTGGCTTCTATAACGAATATCAACTAGGACATGACATATTTAATGTAATAGGTAGTAATATAGTATGCTTTCCTAATGGTAACTGGGTAACAAATAAAGCTTATTACAATAGTCAAAAAGTAGAGTACTTATCATTAAATGGTGAGGCTATAAGTGAAGAAGAAATAAAGAAAAATACTGAATACACTAATAACTTACTAGATGTTTCAAATGACATAATTGTTTTCAATTTATTAGAAAAGAATGAAGAAAATAAAGTTACAATAAAACAAGTAGAGAAAGGAAGTTAATATGAAATTAAAAAAGAAAGCAAAAACGACCCTTATCGCCATAGTAGTAATATTAGTAGTTGCAGTAGTAGGAATATTTACTTATAAAACATTTTTTAGTAAACCAGTAATAAAAGAAGCTAAGGTCTTAAAAGAAATAAAAAACTATGGATATGTCTTAAAAGATAATAAAAGTAAAAAGTATCAAGCACTATTTAAAGATTTAGCGAAAATTCTAGAAAGTGATGAAGTTGATTATAAAGCTTATGCCTCTAAATTGGCTGAAATGTTTGTAGTAGACTTCTATTCACTATCAGATAAAACAGCTAAAACAGATGTTGGTGGAGTAGATATAGTTCTTCCTGATATCTTAAATAACTTTTTAGAGAATGCTGAAAATACTTTTTATAAATATGTAGAAAGTAATATCTATAATAATAGAAAACAAAAACTACCAGAGGTAAATACAGTAGAAGTAGAGAGTGTAGAAAAAACAACTTTTACTTACAATGACACAATCGATGAAAATGCCTATCAAGTAAAAGTTAAATGGGATTATACAGATAGTGACTTTGCTAATTATCAAAAAGAAGCAACACTAATATTTGTTAATAAAGATAAAAAATTATACTTAGTAGAGTTAAAATAAAAAGAAGCATCTAATATAGATGCTTTTAATATACAATCGAGCTTATTACATTAAAAGAACATCTCAACATCTGAAATGTTCTTTTTTTTAGTTCTATTCATTATCATTACTTGTTGAATCTCCACCAGTACTTCCTCCAGTGTTTCCTCCTGTATTACCACCAGTACTTCCTCCAGTATTGCCTCCTGTACTACCACCAGTACTTCCTCCTGTATTATCGCCTGAGCCCGGTTTACTAGTATTACCTGAATCATCACCAGAAGAACCAGAATCTTCGTTCTTATCATCTTTTTTAATAGCAGGTTTTTTACTACTATTAGTTAATGTTAATGTAATACTACCCTTAATTAAATCAACACGTTTAGAAGCAGGGTAACTTTGAGCTGTAACTGTACCAGAAGAATCTCCAGTAAATTTAACGGATAATCCAACTCTATTAGCCATAGTTCTAGCTTGTGATTCTGTAACACCTATAAAGTTAGGAACTAAAGCATATAAACTAGAACTCCTATAAGGACCTTTACCAATAACTTCTTTTTCATAAGGACTATTAATTGAGAAACTAAATTCAGTAATAGAAGTATGTTCTACTAATTCTAAGTTTTCTTTCATAGCTTGAACAATATCTTTACGACTATTTTCATTAGGAATAAAATCGTATAAAACCATTCTCATTCTCTCATCATAAATCATTTGACCATTACCCGCTAAATATAGTTGTTGAATATTAATCAAATCAGCTTCATCCGAAGATAAGCTCTTCTTAACAATGTCCTTTATTATATTATAGAAGGATAACATTTGTTGAGTAGTTAAATTAGTATCTAAACTATTAGAAACTGTATCTAAAATTTCCATAAATTTAGAAACACTATTAACCGTCTTAATTTTATTTGCTAAAGCAATAACTATTTCTTGTTGATGTTGATTACGACCAAAGTCACCATTAACTAAAGCTTTTCTATTTCTAGCATAAACTAAAGCTTGTTCACCATCTAAAGTTTGATAACCTGGATTAATACAAACTTGTCCACCACGAGAAGAGTCATCAGTACAAAGAGTCTGTTCAACATTTATTTCAACACCATCAACAGCATTAACTAATTTAACTAATCCCTTAAAATTAATCTTTGCGTAATAGTCAATATTAATACCTAAGTATTGTTCAATAGTATTCATCATACAATCGTTACCATATCCAGCAGCATGCGTAATTTTATTTTCTGCTTTATTAGACCAACAAGCAATTGGTACATAGCTATCTCTTGGTATAGATAACATTGTAGCATTCAATGTCTTAGGGTTAAATGTAACAACTATTAATGTATCACCATTAGCAACAGCATTCTTTTCAAGTACTTCATCAGTAGAATCAATACCCATAAGTAACATTGTAAAAGGTTCAGTAACTTGCTTACCAGTTGATTCCCTTTCAACTTCACTAGTTGCTGACTTTTTCATTTTCTTTTCTTTTGTAACAATTATCTTAGTATCCATACCAATCTCTTCATATCCACTGATTGAAGAAAACATAGAAGGGTAATTAGTAGGTAAGATAATAGCATCAATACTTTTAGCATATAAATCAGTAATCATAGTTTGATAATCATTATAATCAACTAATTCATTATCATCATACAACTTATTTTCTTTAATAATTTCTTGAGGAATTATATAACCATCAGGAGATTTTTTATTACTCTTATCTAAAACACCAATTTTAAAATCTTTAATATCATTTATACTGCTAGCCTCATTATTAGCCATAACAACAACACTAGAAGAATAAATAACAGTATTTTTATTCATATTACTTAATTTGCCATATAAGTAAAATATAATAGCACCAACTATAATACAAATAATAGTATATAAAATCATAAATGTAATATAACCAATTCTCTTAGAATGTTTATTCTTAGGTCGTCTCTTTAAAATACCCTTAGTCTTAAAAATTATTAATATATCCAACAATACCAAGATTCCCATAATTATATATCTAATTGTATTTTCAACCGACGCCAACATAAAAATTTCATATATTGCAAAAAAACTACTCAGTAATGAAATAATTGATAACATCAAAATTATAAGCTTTAATATTGGTTTCTTTTTAGTATCTTTTTCTTTAGTCATATAAGCCTCCAAACATCCAAATTATACAACTAATATTATACTCAAGTTTTAACAATATATCAAGTTATATACTATGTAATCTCAAAACTTTACAATACTAAAAACACTGTCAAATAATGTCAAAATATAATAAATAACTTCAAAGAAATAAAGTAATGACTATAAAAATGCTATAATATAATAGAGTTAATATAGTGGAGGTAGAATATCATGAAAAGAATTTTTTATTTAACACTTTTTATAACATCTTTATTTTTTCTAAACACAATTAATGTTTCTGCCTTTTCATCAGAAAACTATAAAAATCGTGCTTTATGTGCTAATTTTGAACTAGCTAGTTTTGCATCAGATGGGACAATCACTACTGTAGGTTGCTATAACACGTACGAGGAAGCAAAAGCGACTATGACTGCTAATGGTTCCATTGAACTTGCTATTATGACAAAGCTTGATGGTATAACTAGAATTCTAGATGCTAACATGGCTTTAGTAGATTTGAGTGTATCAGGAAATACTACTGTAAGGTACTATGACACTGCTGATTTAAAGTATGACTATACTTACATGAATAACTATGGTTCTTATGGTGGTGGTGATGGAGTTTTAGTTGGTATTGCTTATTCTCAATCTAAAAATGTTTGGGTTGGTAAAGTTACTATTGCTAATTTCACCGGCTGGATAAGATATGGCAATTACGAAATAGTTCCAATTACTTGGGTAAAATCAAGTAATTCATATACTGTAACTAATGATTATATAAGACACAATTATGTAACAAAAATTCAAGAGTATTATAATGGTTCCTTAGGTGCAACAATTGGCCCTAAACCAGATATGTTAAGTGCTGGTACTTATTACAGTTATGATGGAAATTACTTCTACAAAGATTTACAAACTTTAATTAAAGATTATAAAGCTAATAACAGAAATAACTCTGTAAATAAAAATAACCCATATTATAATTACTATATGTATTTATCAAATCATAGTAGAACAACATATTCATCAGCAAATATCGATGAATATATTCGTAATAATCTAGGTATTACTAAAGACGCTTATGGTAAAGCTACTAATAAAGGTAGTTCAAGATTATATGGTAAAGGTCAATTCTTCTATTATGCCCAAGAAAAGTATGGTACCAATGCTTTATTAACATTCAGCTTAAGTAGAAATGAAACAGGAAATGGCCGTAGTAAATTAGCAATCAATAAAAATAATGGTTTTGGCCTAGACGCTGTAGATTCAAATCCAATAGAAGGAGCTAGATATTATGCAGCTTTTGCTAGTAGTATCCTAGGCTATAGTTCTACTTATGTAACTTATGGCTTTGCTCATCCTCGTAGCTGGAAATACTTTGGTTCACAATTTGGTAATAAACGTCTAGGTATGAATGTAAAATATGCATCAGATCCATACTGGAGTGAAAAGATGGCTGCTAACTATTATAGTTTTGATAAATCTAAAGGTATGCAAGACTATAATTACTATCAGTTAGGAGTAGTAACAGCATCGGTAAATGCTATGAGTGATGCTTCTAATAGTTCAAAATTTGTCTATACTTATACAGAGGCAGGAGATGCCTTAGTAATTTTAGGTGAAAAAACTGGAGAAAATGTTAATGGTAATACAACTTGGTACAAAGTAACGAGTGATTTAAATATTGATGCTAACTTTAATGAAATAACATCAGGAAATTATAACTGGGATAGCTATGTCTATGTACCAGCAGCCTATGTTAAAAAAATTAATACTGGTAAAAATGGTTATATATCTCCAAATGATGTAACTGAATATCAAGATAAAAATTATACTTATGATTTATATGATGCTAATAATACACTAAGTCCTAAAGTAGCAAAAACCACAAAGAATTCCGACTACTATTATGATTCTGCTCTTCAAACTAAAAAAGGAATTAGTATTTTAAAAGATAAATATGTAATGGTCTATGCAGCAGCTTATAATAATGGTAAAGCAGTCTCATACCTTATCTCTTCTGACTATAGATATGATCAAAAAGATTGGGTAAGTGCCAACTCATTAGACTTTATAACTTCTGAATATGCTAATGTCTACACTAACTTAAGTGGAATATATTGTAATGAAGTAAATTCTGAACCTATCGAATTATCAACAAATGTAGTTTCTTGTTTATTCCATAATACTTATATCCCAGTATTTGAACATAAAACAGTAGATGGACGTCTATGGTATAAAGTTCCCCTAAACTTATCAGGAACATCTAATTCATATGGTTGGGTACTTGCTAAAACTAGTGACTTTACTCTAAATCTTGCAGCATACACAACAGAAAATACTGCTCCTATAATAACCGCTTCTAATAGGACTATTGTTCAAGGTACCAAAATAGATTTATTAGAAGGAGTAAGCGCTACTGATAAAGAAGAAGGCAAAGTAGCAGTAAAAGTACTAAACTCAAACTTAGATATTGATAAGGTTGGAAAATACCAAGTAACATATCAAGCAACAGATAGTAAAAATAAATCAACTGAATTAACAGTAACAATAACCGTAACTGAAAATAAAAAACCAGTTATAACTGCTGATGACATAGTAATAACTCAAGGTCTGCCATTTAATCCTAAGAAAAGTGTAAGTGCAACAGATGAAGAAGATGGTAAAATAGAAGTAGTAGTTATAGATAATAAAGTTGATATTAATAAAGTAGGTACATATCAAGTAACATATCAAGCAACAGATAGTTATAATCAACAAGTAGTAAAAACAATAAATGTAACAGTTGTTGCTAATCAATTACCAACTATAAATGCTTCTGATAAAAATATTTATCAAAATGAAGATTTCAATAGACTTGATGGAGTAAGTGCAACAGATCCGGAAGATGGTGACATTACAAAAAATGTAAAAGTAATTGCAGATACTGTTGATATAACAAAAATAGGTGAGTATAAAATAACTTATGAAGTAACAGATAATTATGGTAACAAAGTAACAAAAGAAATAAAAGTAATTGTTACAGAAAAAAAACTAATCAAGACAACTGGAAACTTCTACTTTGATTATTTAAAAGAAGTAGGTAATAAACTTCAATTACGAGGATATCTAACAGTAGAAGGCATAAATAATACTTTAAATGAAAATATTAGTTATAAAATTTTGTTTGTTGATACTGCTGGTACAACATATGAACAAAAAGCAACAAGAATAATTGATTTAACTGGTATAACAAGACCAATTCCTTCACCTGATGGCCACAAATATACCCATCCTTGGTTCTACATAGATATTGATACGGACTCTCTTCCAAGAGGAACTTACACAATGTATGCCGTTGCAGAGTCTAATAAGACATATAGTAAAGTTCTAATAACGAATAAACTTTATAAAACCGAAATAACTGGTTATAAAACAAATAAAACAACAACAACTATAAAAAATAATTATGGTAATAAAACATCTGCTGTAACTCTATATATAAGAGATGAGTTTCCAACAAAGACAGTAGGTAGTTACTATAATCAATTTGATACTTGGAGAACTCTAGAATTTACAAATGGAAAACTACATATAAAAGGAGTGTCATATTCATTTGGTATGGACTTATCTCCAAATGCTAAAGTAGAAAGAAAAATAATCTTTGAAAATAAAGATACTCTAAAAACTTACTCATTTGACTTAGGTAGTATTACAAACGGTCTATATAAAGTAGCTCTACCAGAGTCTGATAATTTAGATAAAACAAGAGCCTGGTATGATGCCAATATTGATATAAGTGAATTAGAAAAAGGAACATACTCAATCTATGTAACAACAAAATCTAATAAAACTGATATATCAGAATTAACTGATAATTTAAGAAGAGACTTAAGTGCTAGAAAAACTACTATAAATAAGAAAGATTACCAATTAAAACTAGACACTAAAAATGGTAATAATATTGAATTAATAGTAAGCTAGAGCCCAAGGCTCTTTTTGTTTTAGACTTCGATAAAAAAAGAAGATTGTAAAAACATCTATTTTATGTTACCATAAAATTGTCAAGGAAACTTGTACAAAAAAAGAGGAACATTTTGTAAGTGAATGTTACCTCAAAAAATGTCTGGTGACACTCTAACATAGAGTGTCTATTTTTTTATCGATAACACCAATAGGGTAGAAAGTAATAAAATGAAAATGATGTAGTGAAAAAATATTTAGTTAGAGAATATAACCAATAGTTATATTACTATAAAAACAATGAATTTTATTTTTATTATAATAAATGCTATAGTAATACATGAAAGGAGTAGAAATTGAAGAAAATATTTATATCTGATATAGATGATACTATAGCTCGTAATGGTGAGAAACCAACAAAATACTTTATAGAGGAGTTAAATAGTTTAATTAAAAATGGTACATATTTTGCACTGAATACTGCACGTTCCTATAAATATGTAAAAGATATTTTTAATGCTATAAATGTTCCGGTAATAAGCAGGTCCGGTGCGATAATATATGATAAAAATGGTTCTATAATTAAAAAAAACACTATTATGGAAGCAGAACAAATTATTAAAAAAGTACTAGTATGCAATGTACCATTTGTAATATGTGTAGTGAATAAAAATAAAGAAGAATTTTATACAGGAGTAGTAAATTCTGACATTATAATATCTATGGAGCCTAAAGTTAAAATAGTTACAGATAGAAAATTACTATCACTAAAGGGTGTTGTTTCAATATATATCTTTAGCAATAAGAAAATCAGCATGAATGAAAATAAAATACTACTTAGAAATTTTGACAATTTTTATCAAATAACAGACATTAAAAGTACAAAGGCAATTTCAATGCTTTGGTTAAAAAGAAAATACAAATTTGACTACATTATATCATTTGGTGATGATGAGAATGATTATAGTATGCTTGATGAGTCAGACGAAGCATATCTAGTAAAAAATAAAAAAAGTAGTATGGTTAATGATAAAAAATACAGATATATAAATTTCGACAATGGACGAACAATAATTAGTATAATGAAAAGTAATACAAGGAAAAAGATTTTAATGGTACCAAGTGGATATTATCCAGAATGCAATGGAGGAGTCGAAGTAATAACACAAGCATTATCAGAAGGATTGGTAAAAAAAGGTTACGAAATAGTTGTAATGTGTCAATCAAGTAAAAATTGTGAAGAATATATTAATGGTGTACATATATATAGAATCAAGCCCCATGATATAAGTAACAAAAATAATATTAGAATAGTTTACAAGATAAATAGATTATTGCAGATGTATAACCCATTTAATAAGAAGTATATGAGCAATATCATAAAAAAAGAAAAACCGGATATAGTACATGTTCATATGGTAAGAACACTTAGTATGTCACTATTTGAGGTGGCTGATAAATTGGACATTCCGATTGTAAGTACTCTACACGAATATTTTTCACTATGGAATTTCGACCCATTTGGAGAAATGAAAGATATACTTACTACTAAGCCACAATGGTACGTACAATTAATAAGAAAAAGACACAAGAAGTTAACTGAAAAAACAAAAATCATAACAGCACCACTAAAGAGAACAATAAATGAATATCAAAAAGAAGGTTACTATAGAAATGTAGAAGGTGTAGAGATATTAAATTCACTACCACCAATAGAAAATAGAAAAAGAAAAAAAGTCTTAGAAAAAAAGAAAAATAGACATTTAGGCAATGAAAGTGAAAAAGTACAATTTTTAATCATTTCAAGACTAATGCCATTTAAAGGTATTGAAGAGTCGGTGGAAGCTTTTATGAAGCTAGAAAGCAGAAATGTTGTATTAAATATAGCTGGTGACGGCGAGCTAAAACAGTATATTGTTGATTGTGCAAAAAAAGATAGTAGAATAAAATATCACGGATATGTATGTGGAAAAGAAAAAGAAAATCTTTTTCTGAAAAATGATGTACTAATATTTCCTACTACTGAATTAGAAACATATGGTTTAGTAATAATTGAGGCTTATAACTATTCAATGCCAGTAATAACATCGAACGTGGAAGCAACAAAAAGATTAGTTTCTAATAATAAAACAGGAACAATTGTTAAAAACGTAAATGAGAAGGAATTATGTGCTGCAATGGAAAAATATTATAATAAAGCAATACTATTGAAAGAGGCAAATAATTGCTATCAATATATAAAAGAAAAAGACTATGATGATTTTATTAAAAATTATATAAATATATATGAAAGGATATAAAAATGAAAATAAAAGAAATATATTATGCTTTTTTTAAGAAAATAGGCTATAAGGAAGTTTTTGGATTACCAGGCTCTTATATAATGCCGTTATGGCAACAATTTGGAAATGATATAAAAATTGTTCTCTCAAGGCACGAAAGTGGTGCGGTATTTATGGCCGATGGCTATAGCAGAAACAATAATAAACCAGGCATCGTATTAACAACAATAGGTCCAGGACTAACTAATGCAATAACGGGAATTACTTGTGCCTATGAAGACTCGATACCATTAATTGTTATTTCTGGCTATGTAAGTACATCAATGAATAACAAAGGAGGATTTCAAGATAGTTATAAAGAAGATCGTGGATTTTTATCAAGTGAATTGTTAAAGAGTATAACAAAAGCAACATTCATTCCACAAACAGCAGATGAGGCAGTAAGAAACTTAGAAGAGGCCTACAAAATTGCAATGTCAGGAAGAAAAGGACCTGTACATATTTCATTGCCAATAGATATACAAGAAAAGGAATCTATGTTAGTTCCAGAGGTTATTCAAGAAAGTTTATTAGAAACAGGAGAATGGAAAAGTGATTTTGAAAAAACATTTAATGATTCAAAGAGACCAATAATATTTTGTGGTAATGGCTGTTTCTTATCTAATGCAACAGAATTAATGAATGAATTTTCAATTAAATATAATATACCTATTATATCTAGTATAAAAGGAGAAACTGCATGTACAAATATAAATGAGTTGTATTTAGGTGTAACAGGAAACATAGCAAAAAGAGAGTTAATCAAATTTTTAAAAGAATATGATGCTGATTTATTGATTTCATTAGGCAGTAGTTTATCGTTCAACTCATTTAACAATTATGACGAAGTATTTAAACCTAATATTAAAATAATAAGAGTCGATATTGAAAAAAAACAGTTTTTAAATTATAAAAAAGCTTATTTAAATATAAATATGGATGTGAGTAAGTTTTTAAAAGAAATATCAGAATTAGATTTAAATGAAAAGAATAATAAAATTAACTATAAGTTGAAAAATGATATGCCAAAAAAGACGGACAATTTATTTTCAAAAATCTCATATTATTTAAATGAGGTAAGTGATAAAGATACATTAATAATACCCGATGCCGGAAATCATTGGTTAGATATATTATATTGGTGTCAACCCAAAAATAGATTAAGCATATTCACAAATGCCGGATTAGCATCAATGGGACATGCAATAGGAGCCTCAATAGGATTTAAAATAGCTAATCCAGAAAAAAATGTAATTTGCGTTACAGGGGATGGCTCCTTCATGATGTCTGGAATGGAAATATCTGAGGCAAAAGATTTGAATTTGGATATTATATTTATAGTAGTTAACAATAATAGCTTGGGTAGAGCAAGAGTATATCAAGAAATGCGAAACGAAAGAATAATATCAACAACATACAGAAATGAATGCAATATATCAAAACTAGCAAATTCAATGGATATTAGTGCTAAAAGAGTATATAGTTTGGAAGAGTTTCAATTAGAGTATGAAAAAGTTTTAAAAGAAAAAGGTGTCAGATTAATAGAAGTTATAGTAGAAAAAAATGACATTCCTAGAATTTTAAGGGGGTAATTATGAATATTATATTAACTGGTGCTTCCAGTGGAATAGGTGAAAGTATATTAAAAGAATTACTATTACTATCTGATGTAAAGATTTTAACACTATCAAGAAGAAAACCAAATATAAATAGTGAAAAGATAAGATGGATAGAGTGCGATTTATCAAATGAAAAAGAAATTGAGATTATAAAAACTGAATTAGAAGAATTCAAATGTGATGTATTAATTAATAATGCCGGTTCTGGAAAAGTCCAAGATTTAATTGATTTAAATTATAATGATATATTAAAAGAAACCAATTTAAATCTAATTGCACCAATGCTATTGACAAAGATAGTAAGTAAAAACATGATACGTAATAAATATGGAAGAATAATTAATATATCATCAATATCAGGAGTATATGGAACACCATATTTATTCACATACAGTGCCACAAAAGCTGGCTTAATGAATTTTACTCAAAGTAGTGCAAATTATTTCAAAAATAAAAATATTACAGTAAATAGTATAAGTCCAGGAGGAATTAATACTCAAATGGCAGTTGAAGGACGAAAAGAAATTTCTAGGTTACATAATATGGATGAAGATGACTATCAAAAACAAATGATGAATCAAATGGGAGTTTCAAAACTGATAGATTGTACTGATGTAGCAAAATTGGTTATTTTTTTAATAAACACATCAAGTATAAATGGACAAAATATAAATATATGTGGATTAATTGAAAGGTGATATAATGATAAAGTTAAATGAAGAAGAAACAATAATATTAGAAAATATGTTAAGAAAATTAGATGCAGAAGAGCAGATTTTAACTAGAAAATCGGAAAAGCCATTAGTACATCATAATGATCATGAACAGCTTTCATTGATAATAGGTGGCCATGGTTATGCACAAAAAAATGATAAAGTATATGATGCAGAAAGAGGAAGTTTATTACTATTAAACAAATTAGACAAACATTCTTTCTTGGCAAAAGAAAATGACGAACTAAAGTTATTGCATCTACATACAAATAGAATATATGGAGAAGAAGATAGAAATATTGATGAAGAAACATCTTCAAAGTGGTTAGACTTATAATGAAAAAAGTATATATATGGAATGATTTAAAATTAATGGATTCTAAAAATGACGTAAAAAAAACAGATAAGTATTTAAATAACATAAAAAGGAAAATAAAAAGCTCATCTTGTAAATTAGAAATTCTAGAAAGTACTATTATAAATAAATATTTAAAAGAAATTTCTATATTAGACAATATAGTAACAATAGGTACACGACCAAGTAACTTGATTTCAAAAGATAAGAAAAGCTATAATATAAGTTCAAAGAGAAAAATTGCAAAAACTGGCTTTGCCTCAAGTTGTAATATAGAAGTAGATGATTCACTACTAGAGCTAGAATATATAAATATAATTGAGGATATTGTAGTTACTGGGACAACACTTACTACTATATTAGATTACATAATATCGAAACGCCCAAACATGAAAATAAACATTTACTTATTAATTGGTTATAAAGATGTATTAGCAAAAATAAATAGCAAATATAAATATATCAATATAGTATGTTTTAATCTGCTAATGGAAAAAAGTATTACAGAAAGTACATGTGTGTTTTTAAGTGATTTATTATATGAAAAATTAGGTGAAAACACCTATTTGGAACATTTCAAAAATAAAGATGTATTTGGTAATCAAACTGCCAAATTTATATCAGAAATTGAAAATTTAAAAACTCAACTACAAAAAAAAGTAGGCATAGTAACAATAACTATTGGTATAAATTACGGAAATAGATTACAAAACTATGCATTACAAGAAGTAATAAAAAATTTCGGTTATAGCGTCGAAACCTTTGAAAATATTTATCAAGAAAAAAAACTGATTAGTAAAATAAGTAGAAATATTAGTTTATTTAAAAAAAAGAAGAAGTTTAAGCAAAAGTTAAACAAATTTAAATTGTTTAATGAAAAGTATATTAAATTTTCAAAGTATAAAGTAAAGAGTTTTAATACCTCAAATAAAATAGCTAAAAACTATAGTTATTTAGTATGTGGAAGTGACCAAATATGGAATATGAATTATATAGGTAATAGTAAATGTAATTTTTTAACCTTTGCTCCTAGCTATAAAAGAATAGCTTATGCACCAAGTATTAGTTCAGATAGCATTCCATCAAATAGGATAGAGGAATTTTCAAGTTACTTGAAAAAAATAAATAAACTTTCTTGCAGAGAATTAGAGGGCAGTAAGTTAATAAAAAAACTATCAAATAGAGATTGTAAAACTGTATTAGATCCAACATTATTATTATCTAGAGAAGAATGGGATAAGATTGCCTGTCCAACAAATAGTATAGAGGATAAAAAGTATATTTTAACCTATTTTCTGGGCGGAATAACTAAAGAATACAATGACTACATAAAAAAGATAGAAAAAAAATATAAAATGAAAATAATTAACATAAGTGAAGAGTCAAATTTTGACCCATCAGAATTTTTATATTTGATATCAAAAGCTAGCTTAATATGTACAGATTCCTATCACGGATTAATATTTAGTTTGATTTATAAAAAACCTTATATACTATTTGAAAGGTTGTCAAATGTTGTAAGTATGAACTCAAGATTTTCTTCTATTCATAAATTATTAAAATTGCCAAATAGAAATTATAATAAAATAACTGAAAATAATATATTCAATATTGATTACACACCAATATATATTAATATAAAAAAACATCAAGAAGAATCAATAAATTATTTAAAGGATTCAATAGGTGATATAAGTGGTTGAAATATGTAAAAAGAGTAAATGTATAGGTTGTTTAAACTGCAAGAATATATGCAAAAATAATGCAATAGATATAGAAAAAGATGAATTTGGCTTCATATATCCTGTAGTAAATAGTAATTGTAAAAATTGTGGTCTTTGTAAAAGAAAATGTCCAATAATAAATGGCAAAAATAATATACCATTAAATATTTGTTACGCATGTAAAAATAATAATGAAAAATTGAGAAGAATGAGTTCGTCAGGTGGCGTATTTTATCTGCTGGCTTTGGAACAATTAAAGAGTGGAATTGTATATGGTGCAAACTATAATGAAAGTTTAAAACACATTAAAATAAAGAAGCAAGCAGACTTAAAAAAAATATTAGGATCAAAATATATACAAAGTAATTTAAGTGATACATTTGAAGAAATAAAAGAAGAACTAAAAAATGGAATAAAAGTACTTTTTTGTTCAACGCCATGCCAGGTAGCTGCGCTAAAAATCTATTTAGAAAAAGAATATGATAACCTTTTTACAATTGACTTCATTTGTCATGGTGTTGGTTCTAGTGAAATACTAAATATTCATTTACAGGATATCTTAAAAAGTACAGATTCACATAAAATAAAAAAAATAAATTTTAGAGATAAAACTACAGGCTGGAACAATTTTAGTTTTTCTGCGGAAACAGACAAAACAACATATATTAAGCCTCATAATGAGGATAATTATATGAAAACTTTCTTATATAATTTATGTTTAAGAGAATCTTGTTACCAATGTCAATACAAAACAAAAAACAGATATTCAGATATCACTTTGGCAGATTTTTGGGGAATCAACGATGTTATAGAAAATTTTGATGACAATCTGGGTGTGAGTGCAGTAATACTAAATACCGATAAAGGGATAGAACACTTTGAATCCATCAGGAAAAAGTTATCAATTCATCAGGTTAAATATAGTCAAATAGAAGAAAATAATATTGGCTTGTCAAACCCATCTCTTTATAATAAATGTCGAGAAGAATTTATAAAAAACATAAAAAAGAATAATACACTAGAAAGAATGAATGAAAAATTCTTTAGGAGGGAAAATGCAGAAAAATATAATAAATAGTATAGATTTTCATAATTTGCCAGAAGATGAATATAGAGAAGAAAATATTATGCTTAGTTTAAATGAAAATGCTTATGGATGTTCAAAAAAAGTCACTGAAGCCCTTAAAAAGGAAATGATTTTCTCAAAATATCCAGACGATAATTGTACAAAATTAAGAAATAAGATATCAAAAGTATTAAATGTTGACCCTAATAATATTTTAATAGGAAATGGCTCTGGAGAAATTCTCCAAATAATTTCTAGAACCTATATTGAGGAAGATGATGAAGTAATAACATGTGTACCAACATATCCATATTACTTTATTGAAACAGTTATAGAAAAAGGTAAATTAATTACAGTACCATTAAAACATCAGAAATTTGACATTGATGGTATAATAAATGCTATAACCAACAAGACAAAAATAATATATATAACAAATCCTAATAATCCAACAGGTACAATTATAACAAAAGAAGAACAAAGTAAACTAATTAATAGTGTAAGGAAAGATATACTTATTGTTTTTGATGAAGCTTATTATGAATATGTTAGTTCAAAAGAATTTCCAAACACAATAGATGATATTAAAAAACATGAAAATGTATGTTTACTAAGAACTTTTTCAAAGGCATATGGATTGGCTTCAATGAGAATTGGATATCTGATTGCAAAGAAGCCTATTATAGAAAATTTAAATAAGGTAAGATTAACATTTAATGTATCACAGTTATCACAGATAACGGCAATTGCTGCTTTAGATGATCAAACATTTATTGAAGAATGTAGAGAAAAAAATAATGAGTTAAAGCAATATTTATATGACAAACTAGATACTTTAAATATAAAATATACTAATTCAGAATCAAATTTTGTGTTTATTGAAGTTAATAACAATATTATAAAGGAAATGCAAAAAGAAAAAATAAGTGTTAAAAGTAATGATTACAATAAAAAACAATATATAAGATTAAGCATAGGACTAAAAAAAGAATTAGATAAAGTAATAAGTGTTATTAGAAATTCAGTGCAATAAAAAAGTGTGTATAATAGTACACACTTTTAAAATCTAAAAATATCTATAAGAAAAATTCTATTCACATATTAATCCAATGCTTTCAAGATAATTATTAAAAAATTTTTTTAATTCAACAAAATCTTTTCTTAATAAACTATTATATAAATTTATGGATTTATTAGACTGGTTACAAAGTAATAATTTACCATCGAGTGTAAAATTTATGTCTTTATATTCATTGCAAAATTCACAAGTATTATTTTTATTTTTTGCTACTGAGCAAAAATGTCTTTGAATGAATATTTTGTGTCTATTTTTAGAAAAACATCTTATATTAACATCTTGATAAGCTTGAATATAATTATATTTTTTTAAATAGTTTTCAACATTAGTCAATGTATATTTATCAGTAAGTCCTATTTCATTTAACTTTATGTTAACGTTAAGATAATTTGCTATTCTAATTACTTCTTTTAAGTTTATATTTATATTTTTAGAAACATCAATTGAAAGTAATATATTAATTTTTGGATAACGTTTGATTAGATTTACCAAATTTATATTATTATAAAATATTTTATTATCATAATAGATTAAACTATAATACGTAGTATCTAATAAGATACTCTTGCAATAAAGAAATGAAACAACAAATGTAATATCAAAATCACTTTCTTCATATGTTA
>ERZ1023658.86-NODE-86-length-38174-cov-13.180304_pt1 | contig 38174 bp, 30 predicted proteins | sample MGYA00380339_ERZ1023658 | MGnify/ENA primary metagenome ERZ1023658 (study PRJEB33179, sample SAMN07448981) | human gut metagenome | biome: Human-gut; feature: Human associated habitat; material: Faeces | host: Homo sapiens | place: India: Bhopal | collected... | reverse complement strand
CATGCGTTACACCGAGTGCCGCCTCTCGAAGATGGGCGAGCACATCATGGACGACATCGACAAGGACACTGTCGACATGGCAAACAACTTCGACGACACGTTGAAGGAGCCTACCGTGATGCCTACGAAGATTCCTAACCTTCTCGTCAACGGTGGCAACGGCATTGCCGTGGGCATGGCGACCAACATACCTACCCACAACCTTGGCGAGGTGATCGACGCCTGCTGCGCCTATATCGACAATCCCGACATCGACGTGGAAGGACTGATGAGATTTGTGCCGGCCCCCGACTTCCCCACGGGAGCTTACATCTATGGCCTGCAAGGCGTGAAAGACGCTTACACCACAGGTCGCGGACGTGTGGTCATACGCGCCAAGGCCGAGATAGAGAGCGACGAGAACCACGACCGCATCGTGGTGACGGAGATACCTTATGGCGTGAACAAGCAGCAGCTCATTGAGTATATCGCCGACTTGGTGAAAGAAGGCAAGCTCGAGGGCATAAGCAACGTCAACGACGAGACGGGCCGTCAGGGCATGCGCATCGTAGTCGACGTGAAGAGGGACGCCAACGCCAAGGTCATCCTCAACAAGCTCTTCAAGATGACAGCCTTGCAGAGCAGCTTCTCGGTCAACTGCATAGCACTGGTGCCAAACAAGCGCGACCATTCGCAGCTCCGCCCGAAGCTCCTCTCGCTGAAGGAGTGCATAAGCTATTTCATCGACCACCGTCATGAGGTGACCATCCGCCGCACCAAGTTCGACCTGGGTAAGGCCAAGGAGCGCGCCCACATCCTGGAGGGACTCATCATAGCCAGCGACAACATCGACGAGGTGGTGCACATCATACGTGGCAGCGAGAGCCCGTCGGACGCCCAGCGCAACTTGGAGAAGCGTTTCAACCTCGACGAGTTGCAGTCGAAGGCCATCGTCGACATGCGTCTCTCGCAACTTACCAAGCTGCGTCTCGATGACCTGCATGCCGAATATGATGAACTGGAGAAGCGCATCAACTATCTCCAGCAGATACTCGATGACCCAGAGCTTTGCAAGAAGGTGATGAAGGACGAGCTTAATGAGGTGAAGCAGAAATATGGCGACGAGCGCCGCACGCAGATAATCCCCGACGAGCATGAGTTCAACGCCGAGGACTTCTATCCTAACGACCCCGTGGTCATTACCGTGAGCCATCTCGGCTATATCAAGCGCACGCCGCTCAAGGAGTTCCGTGAGCAGGCGCGTGGCGGCGTGGGCTCAAAGGGTGCCCACACCAGGGAGAAAGACTTCACCGAGTTTATATATCCCGCGACGATGCACCAGACGATGCTCATCTTCACGCGTCTTGGCCGTTGCTATTGGCTCCATTGCTACGACATACCAGAGGGCGACAAGACATCCAAGGGCCGTGCCATCCAGAACCTTCTCAACCTGGAGACGGGCGACTCCGTAAACGCTTTCCTGCGCTTGCGTGGAGGCGGCCTCGGCGATGAGGAGTTTGTCAACTCCCACTATGTGGTCTTCGCCACAAAGAACGGCACGGTGAAGAAGACCTGCCTGAAAGAGTATTCGCGTCCTCGCGCCAATGGCGTGAAGGCATTGATCATCTCCGAGGGCGACGAGGTGGTGGACGTGCGTCTGACCAATGGCTCCAACGAGTTGATTATCGCCGACCGCAATGGTCGTGCCGTCCGCTTCGATGAGGATCAGGTGCGCATGTCTGGCCGTGCGGCAATGGGCGTTCGTGGCATGATGCTCGACGATGACGATGATGCCGTGGTGGGAATGATCGTCGTCAACGACGCGGAGAAGGAAACCGCCATGGTGGTGTCTGAGAACGGTTACGGAAAACGCTCGGAGATAGGCGAGTACAGGAAGACGAGCCGCGCCAAGAAGGGCGTGAAGACCATCGCCGTAACTGAGAAGACGGGCAAGCTGGTGGCCATAAAGAACGTGACCGACGAGAACGACCTCATGATTATCAACAAGAGTGGCATCGTTATCCGTATGGCCGTTGCCAACGTTCGCGTCATGGGACGCGCCACGCAAGGCGTGCGCCTGATAAACCTCGCCAAGAAGAACGACACCATTGCAAGCGTTTGCAAGGTGATGAGTTCGGAGCTTGAGGCCACTGTCGAGGAAGAGAGCAGGCAGAAGTGGAACGAGACCAACGAGAAGTTGCAGCAAGACATCGTAGCGCAGGACGCTGACGCCACAACCGATGAGGCTGGCGTTGACGCTTCAGAGGCAACGGACACGGACGACAATAACAAGACAGAATAAAACTAATACAAATTAATTATCGCTTATGAAAAAACTAATGTTTGCAGCCTTGATGATGCTTGGCACGTCAGCTGCTTTTGCCGGTGACAGCGAAGCCCTCAAGGCCGTGCTTGCCGCCAAGGATTTCAACCAGGCTTCACAACTGCTGAAGCAGAACCTCGGCTCCATGGCCAACGCCCAGGAGAAGGCCAAGGCTTACGACTACGTGACTAAGCTCGCGCTTAAGACCTTTGACGCGCAGAACGCTATCGAGGCTCAGAACGTGCAGGCAAAGATGCTCAAGCAGAAGACAACTCCTTACGACACCATAGCATTCTACCAGTCGGCTTACGACGCCACGGTGAATGGCTTGGAGTGTGTCAAGTATGACGCTCAGCCCAACGAGAAGGGAAAGGTAAAGCCAAAGTTCACTGATGCTCTCACACCTTCGCTCACCAACGCACGCATGCAGCTCGTCAACGCCGGCAACTATTACGCACAGCGCAACGACCAGGACAACGTCCTCAAATATTGGGGAACGTTCCTCGACACCGACGACAACCCCTTGTTTGCCAAGGCAAAGGAAGGTGAGAAGCAGTATCTCGGTCAGGTGGCTTACTACACGGCTCTCTATGCCAACCAGGCTAAGCTGTATGACAAGGCCGAGAAGTATGCCGACATCGCCATGCAAGACACTGCCATGCGCAAGCAGGCTGAGACATTCAAGTATTCAATGGCCCAGATGAACTTGAAGTCGAATGCCGACTCTGTTGCTTTCGCCAAGAAGATGCAGGCTTCTTACGAGGCTGACCCAAATAACGAGACAGTGCTTGGCATCCTGTGCAACATGTATAGCGGCTTGAACATGACTTCTGAGCTTAACGCGTTGCTCGACAAGGCTATCGCAACTGATCCTAACAACTTCACGGCTTGGGCCATGAAGGGCCAGATGCTTGTCAACAAGCTGTCCAAGGAGCAGAATCCTAACTGGGATGAGTGCATCAACGACTTCAAGAAGGCCGTGGCCATCAAGAACGACAACTCCGTGGTGCTCACATACCTCGGCTTCGCCATCAATGCCAAGGCATCTGCCATCAATGGCAACGTGGTTGAGCAGAAACAGCTCTACACAGAGTCGATGGGCTTCCTGGAGCAGGCTAAGACCATTGACCCGAATCGCGCGCAAAGCAACTGGGCTTATCCTCTCTACCAGTGCTATTACACTCTCTATGGCGCTGACGACTCACGCACAAAGGAGCTTGAGGGAATGCTGAAGAAGTAAAGACTGATACTGAATTACATTATAACAAGAAAAGGCGCATCGTTATCGGTGCGCCTTTTCTTGTCGTTTTCCGATCTTTGTCCTATTCCGTCTTTATGCTGTCCACAGGATTGCTTGTGGCCACTCGCCACGACTGAGCCACCACCGTCAGCAGCACCACGGCTGCCACGGCCACAAACGCCAAGGGGAACAGCCACCAGTAGATGGGCGTGTGCTCGGCGAAGCTCTGGAGCCATTGCTGGCTGAGCCACCAGCCAAGGGGAGCGGCCACCACGTATGCAGCCACGAGCGGTAGCATGTATCTCATGGCGAAGAGCCTCACCACGGCACCGACGGAGCTGCCCATCACCTTGCGTATGGCTATCTCCTTGCGGCGATACTCCGTCTCGAACATCGTGAGGGAGAACACGCCGATAATCGTTATCACGATGCAGATTATGGCAAACAGCTTCACCTGCGAGATGAAACGGAACTCATCCACATAGGTGCGTTGCAGGTCGTCGTCGAGGAATTTCATCTCGTATTGTTGCGAACCGTCCATTTTGTCTATCATCGCGGCAATGCGTTTCTTGGCTTCGACCTTGTCCTGTCCCTTGGCCACGCGCACGAATACTCGGGCCAAACGGTCACCCCATCCCTGCATGTCGGGACCGAAGATGGCAAATGCTACGGCTATCTTGCTGTTGTCGTTGCGCATCGACTTTATCTTGAAGTTGTCGCACACGCCCACCACGAGATAGTTTGCATCGCCCCATTCGTTCTGCCTTCCTATTGAGTCGCCCACTACGAGCCAGTCGTATTGTTTAATGGCCGCCTTGTTCAGTATATACGCGCCAGTTTTCATGTCCGATTCGCGGAAGTCTCGTCCGTCCACAATCTTCAGTCCCATGGTACGCAGATAATTGTAGTCGCACGGTATCACCTGCAGCGACATTTGCTTGTCCTCGCTGCCGCGTCCCCATCCCATGTAGTTGTCGCTTGCGCCTATCGCGTTCTGCGCGAAGCCAACGCTCTCCACGAACGGGAGTTTTGAGAGTTCGGAGCGTATGGCGTCCTTCTTCTCCATAGCCTCATCGGAGAGAGTGGTGTATAACACCTCGTTCTTGTGGAACCCATAGTCGGCATTGAAGATGTAGCGCGACTGGCTCACCATCACACCTATATATATAGCCAGGGCGAATGCCACGACAAACTGCACGCCCATGATAGCCATGCGCAGCTTGCGACCGCGCGGCGAGAGTCCGAAAGAACCCTTGAGAACCATTGCCGGAGCGAATGACGTGCCGTACCATGCCGGGACAACTGCCGACAGCGCACCCACAGCTATCGCAGCTATCACTACAGCAGCCACCAGCGCCCAATGGGCACTTAAGGCGATGTCGCCCGACACAAGCTTCATGCAAGCCTCGCTGCGCTCGAACGCCACAATCAGCAACACGCCAATCAAAAGGCCCACGACTGCCAGCGCCACATTCTCCATTATCAGCCGCAAACGCAGACAGCCTGCCGACGCGCCCATTACGCGCCGCGTGTTGATGCCGCGTATGCGAATAGGCATCTCTGAGAGGGTGAAGTTGAGCAGATTGAGCATGGCAATGAAGATGACGAAGAACGACGCTACGGTGAGCACGTCAACCACACTGCGGTTGCCCTTGTCCTTCATGCCTACGCCAGAGAAATACACATCGTCCATCGACGTGAGGCGAAACTTCATGCCCACCTGCCTGTCGAACTCCTTCTCGTCGTCGATGCCGTTCGCCTTCATGAACGCCTGCTTGAATCCGCGCTCCACCTTCGGCGCGTTGGCAGCATCGTCAAGCCGCACATATATGCTGAAGCTCCATTCGCTAAAGTCCTGCAATCCCTCGTCGTTCTCACAGTGGTACAGACCATTGCCGATGGTGCAGTTGTCGGGCATGTCCTCGCTCACGCCCACGACAGTAATCTCCTTGTCGTCTGACAAGAATGTCTTGCCAACTGCATTTGCCGTGCCGAACATTTTCTCGGCTGTGCCGCGACTAACGATAGCGGTTGGTGCACCTGACATCCATTCTTTACTGCTGCCATAGATCAACTTGCCGCAGAAGAACTCGATGCCAGGCTTGCTGATATTGACAATAGGCACGGTTATCTCGCGTCCGTTCACCTTCACTGTCCCATCGTTCACGTATGGCGACACGTCCATTGCTGCCTCTACATGGGGCACATCCTTCAACAGCGTGACAAACGGGCGGCAAGCCTGGCCGCCCCAGCGGTCGCCGAACACACCGCCGTAAATCTCAAGGCGAAACGTGCGCTCATGGTTGAGTATGTTGCGATTGTATGTGCGGTTGTATATCACCTGCGTCATGAACAGGTAGAATGTCGCTACGGCGATGCCCAAACCTAAAATGTTGAGCAGTGTTGCCGCACGGTAGCGGCGAAACATGTATAATAGGGTTTTCATCATGCTTACAGTATTGAGTCGTTGTTGTCCACCACTTGTCCGTCAAACAGGTTAATAACGCGGTTTGCCATCTGTGCGTCGTGTTGCGAGTGGGTCACCATCACTATCGTGGTGCCCTCGGCATTGAGTTGCGAGAGCAGTTCCATCACGGCCAGTCCACTCTTCGAGTCTAGGTTACCCGTAGGTTCATCGGCGAGTATCAGCTTGGGCTTGCCCACCACGGCTCTTGCAATGGCCACGCGCTGCTGCTGTCCGCCCGACAGCTGCTGCGGATAGTGCTTGGCGCGCTGGCTAAGCCCCACCTTGCGCAGGATCTCCGTCACACGCTCGCGGCGCTCTTTTGAGGGCACGCCGAGGTAGCGCAACTGCAAATCCACGTTTTCCTCCACAGTCAGCTCGTCGATTAGGTTGAAGCTCTGAAACACGAAGCCTATCCTGCCACGCCGATACTTCGTGCGCTCTTTCTCCTTGAGTTTGCCCACCGGCTCGCCGTCGAGCCAGTATTCGCCTCCATCGGGATTGTCGAGCAGGCCGAGGATGTTGAGCAGTGTCGACTTGCCGCATCCGCTGGGCCCCATTATGGCTACGAACTCTCCGTCTTCCACGTTTATGCCAACGCCGTTGAGAGCAACGGTTTCCACCTCTTCCGTGCGGAAGACCTTGGTAAGGTTTTCAGTCTTGATCATGTCTTGTGTATTTTATGTGTTATGGTTATTTCAAAATTAGCACCTCGTTGTCCTTAAACGCCTCATACCCACTCGTTATCACGCGTTCGCCAGGCTCAAGGCCGTCGGTCACCTCATAGTATTTCGGGTTCTGTCGTGCTATGCTTATGTTGCGGCGGTATGCCTTGTTGCCCGACTTGTCCAAGACGAAAATCCAGTTGCCGCCCGTGGCCTGGAAGAACGTGCCGCGCGGTATGAGCGTCGCCATGGACGGCTTGCCCAGGGCAAGCTCAAGATAGTAGGTCTGTCCGCTGCGCATCTGCGCGGGGCGTGAGCCGACAAACACGAAGTCGGTGCGGAAAGATCCGTCGCGCACCTCCGGAAACACCTTGCGCACGCGCAGCCTGTACACCTTGCCGTCGCGCGTTATGGTGGCCATGAGCCCCGGACGCACACGGTCAATGTAGTGCTCGTCTATCTTCGCCTCGATCTTGAAGTCGGAGAGGTCGTTGATCTGCCCAATGTTTTGTCCGGCGATGATGTTCTGCCCCAGTTCCACGTCGAGCAATCCCAGCTCACCGTCTATGGCAGAACGCACTTCAAGCTTGTTCTTGCGCTCGCGCACGAGCAGCACGTTCTTGCGCATGTTGCTCAGGTTGTCTTCCATCTGCGCCATCTGCACGTGTCGGTATACGCTGTCTTGCTTCAGCCGCTGGCCTATGAGCCGCTTCTTTCGCATGGCGAGATTGTAGTCTTCCTTGCTTTGCGTGAACACCTCCTTGCTTATGAGCTTCTCCTTGTACAGGCGTGAGTTTTGTTGCCATGCACGCTGCTTGCGTTGGCAGTCCATGTCGAGCGTGGCTTGCTCTGTGCGATTGTTGAGCCTATCCTGCAGCATTGTCACTTGTGTGTTGCGCAAGAGGTTTTGCTTCTCGGCCAGCTCAGCCTCGGCGTTGAGAATCTGCAGGTCGAGGTTGCTGTTGCTCAGTCGCAGTATCACGTCGCCCTTGTGCACGCGCGCGCCTTCCTCTACGACTTTCTCTCGCACGATGCCGCCTTCCTCTGGCGAGATTTGCACGATCTGTATAGGCAGCACCTGACCGTTGAGACGCACGTAGTCGTCGAACTTGCTGCGAGTGACATCGCTGACGGTCACGTCGCTCCGGTCTATTGTCATCGTGCTTGCCGTGCTTCCGAGGATGAGCCAGGCAATCAAAGCCAGTGCGGCCACTCCTGCCACGGCATACCCGATGTAGCGGTGAGGAAATTTCTTTTTCTCAATTGGTTTGTCCATAATATACTGTTTTTGCCCTTGTTTTATGTGTTGATAATTGAAAGGTCATTCGTTCCATAGCTTTTCGCCATTGTAGTAGGCGAGGAGCTTGCGGTTGTAGGCCATGGTGAGTTGGCTTTGCAATAGCTTTACACGGCTTTGGAGAAATGTCACGGCGGACGTCTTCACATCTATCGATGATGCGAGGCCTTCCTCATACTTGCGCTTGGTGAGATGTGCGGCAATGCTGTCAGACTCAACTTGCACCTTCATCTTCTCAACCTCTTTCTTGCTGTTCTCCACGTCTGCCGCCGCCTCCACTATGATGCGGCGCAGTTCCGATTGCTCGTATTCGAGGTTCTCCTTGGCTTGTTCGAGGGCAATCTTTCGCCGCCGTATGGTCGATGACGTGGCGAGGCGGTTGAAGACAGGAATGGATAGCGACAACGAGACGTATTCGCCGGCATTGTTCTTGAATTGCCTTGAGAACGGTTCGTGCCCACCATGATCCATGTTTCGATAGAACGACGTGGAGATGCCGCCCGACAACGACAGCGAAGGCAGCAACGCCCCACGAGCCGAGCGCAGACTGTACATGGCCGCCTCCACGCCTTGCCTTGCCTTCTCCACTCGTGGGTTTACAATGTCGGCCCAGGCCCAGGTCTGGCTTGTTTCGTGGCTTATGCCCTCGTCAGCCTCAGGGATGAGCTGGGCTATGGTGAGGATGGAGTCGACAGGATAGTTCATTAGCTGTTGCAGGGCGAGGCGCGCCTTGGTGCTTTGCGTCCGCATGTGGGTAAGCTCGTATTCGTCGGCGGCGAGCGTGGCGCGCATCTGGGCCACGTCGGCATCGCTCTTCTGTCCAACCTCAGCCATCACGTCGGTCTGGTGGAGCAGGGCGCGGCTCTCGTCGCGTTTCTTCTCCACTTGCTCGATGGCTCCAAGGCAGTAGACCAAATCCATGTATGCCTTGTAGACCTTCAACGCCACGTCGTCTTTCTCAGCCGTCAGTGCGCTTCGCCCCATGGCCACGTTGGCCTTTGCCATGCGCAGTTCGTTGTAGCGTTGCAGGCCGTCGAAGATGTCGAGCGACGCTTGCAGGCCATATCCGTTGTAGAGGGTGCTAACGTCGGTGTAGGTGTTGGTCTCGGGGTCTATGGCGCGGCCAAAATTCATTTGGCCGCTAATGGAGCCGTAGACGCTTGGCAGAAACGCGCCTATGGCCTGTGTCCTTGCCGCGTGGCTGTCGTCGAGCGCGAACCTTTGTTGCCTTACGGCGTGGCCATGGTCGGCGGCGTATTGCATGCAACGCTCCACGCTCCATGGCTCAGCGGCATAGAGATGTATGCAGGCTGAGAAAATAAGCAGGGTCAGAAATCTTTTCTTCATATTGTCGCACATGTTGTTGTTGTATTTACGTGGTTCATCAATTCGTTTTCTTGTCGTTGACATCGCAAAGTTATTGATAAACGCACACCGCATGTAATAATTATCAATGAAAACAAGGTTGACGAGGCGTTTTAGTGAAAAAGTGTATGAAAATCATACAACGAGTTATTTGAGCTTACATATTTTCTTTGTACTTTTGTTCAAGAATAAAACAATTCACCCATGGACCATACTTTCAAGACCATTGTAATAGTAGACGACAATACCGCCATTCTCACGGCATTGCGCATTTGCCTTGCCACGGAGTATGAGCGCATCGTAACGCTGTCGTCGCCCGACACGCTTGTGACGACGCTCGCCAAGGAGAACGACGTGGACATGGTGTTGCTCGACATGAATTTCTCGCTTGGCCTGAACACAGGTCAGGATGGGTTGTTTTGGTTGCGCACGATTAAAAAACTTCACCCCAATACGCCAGTGGTCTTGATGACGGCTTATGCCAATGTGCAGTTGGCGGTGAAGGGATTGAAATATGGTGCAGCCGATTTCGTGACCAAGCCTTGGGACAACGGTCAGCTTGTGCGAACATTGAGAGAGGCCATCGAGAAGAATCGTGAGGTCATGCCTCTCGACAAGATGGAGCAAGAGCACGTGCAAAGGGCCGTGGAACAATGTCGTGGCAACATGAGCCGAGCGGCGGAGATGCTGGGCATAACAAGGCAGACATTATACAAGAAACTGAAGAAATAAGAAGCGATGTCACTTTATCTCGTCATATTCATACTTTCGGTCATTATCATTGCGCTCCTTGTTTGGCAGTGGCGACACCAGCGGATGCTGTCGCTCCGTGTGAGGCTCATTCGTGAGGCACTGCGCAATAAAGACTTCATGTTCAGGTTGCCGACCAAACGGATGCTACCTGGCGACCGTGACCTGCATGTGGCCCTTAACGAGATGTTTGGCGAGATAAACCGCCTTCTGGCGCGCAACGAGGTGGAATCGTGGCAGCGGCTCACGCGCGTGCTTACGCATGAGATAATGAATGCCATGACACCAATATCTAGCATTACGCAAGTTTACATTGACAGTTCGTTGGTAAAAGGCACTCCTCTTGAAGAGGGTATGAGGGCCATCTACGACACGAGCCTGAGCTTGGGGACTTTTGTGGATAGCTATCGCAAACTGACGCAGTTGCAGTCGCCACACATAGAGGAAGTGGCGCTAATCGACGTGTTGTCTACCGTACGCATGCTCTATCCTCAAGTGGAGTGGCATGTTGACCTTGAAAACAAGCAGATGAGGGTCTTGGCAGATAGTGGGTTGATGCGCCAAGTGCTGGTGAACATCGTGAAAAACGCTGTTGAGGCAGGCGCACGCAATGTCGACCTGAGGATAGATGCAGACGGAAAAATGGCGCAAATGCTTGTCAGCAACGACGCTACGCCTATCCCGCCAGAGGTGGCACGCGAGATATTCGTGCCATTCTTCACTACCAAGGCGTCGGGGTCTGGCATAGGACTTCCACTTGCCCGCCAAATGATGCTCGCCCAAGAAGGAAGTTTGAACCTTGCCGACACTCCAGTCGCAGGCTATCATACCACGTTTACAGTAACGATGAAACCTGTTTGAAAATCAGAATAAAAGGTCTGTTGAAAATTGAATCATCGGGCTTGCCTTCTGTCAGAATTCGAACCTTACCTTTGCGTTTATCTGCCTTCGCGTGAGATAGTTTGGCACGGCGTACATTTGGTTTGTGACATCAGTGATCCAATAGTAAGAGTTTACGTTGCTGATGTCGAAAAGGTTGAGGCAGTCCACGCCGAGCCAGATGTTCTTTAAGATGCTCTTGCGGTGATAATCCTCGTTGTTGAGAAGCCTGTAAGTCATTCCAATGTCAACCCTTCGATAGGCAGGGGCGCGGAAAACATTCCGTTCCAGTTCGCGGTGAGGCGCCGAGAAAGGCAAGCCGTCGGCATATGTCAGCCTCAGCGTCATGAGCCATCGGTCGGAGCCTGGGAAGAAGTCGGTATAGAAGAGGTGAGCCGCGAAACGCTGGTCGGTGGGCAGAGGCATTCTCCTGCCATTGACCTTCATGCCGGTGTTCATGACCGACAAGGTAAGCCACGAGTCGGTGCCAGGCACAAATTCGCCATAAAGCTTCATGTCGAGTCCGGCCGCGTGACCGCTTGCGTTGTTGTCGCCATAATAAGTTATCTTCATGTTGTTGACAGAATAAGGCACGAGGTTGGAGAGCAGCTTGTAATAAAGTTCGGTGGTGAACTTGAATGGCCTGTTGCTTATCCTGAACCTGTATTCCATGCCACCCGTGATGTGGATTGATTGCTGGCTCTTGATGTGCTGGTTTAGCGTGGCGTAGGTCATGCCGCCAACGGTAGTGGTGTCTCGCAACTCCTTGAAGAACGGGGCTTGATAATAAAGTCCTGCGGCAAGGCGGAAGCTGAGGTTTTGGTTGAACGCCGGAATAATGCTCAGCGACACCCTTGGCGATACGATAGTCTCCCTGGTATAGCTCCAATTGGAGAAACGTATGCCGTAATTGAGCGTGTAAAGTGTTGGAGTGGAAACCAGCGCGCTGTCGCCACTTTCTTTGTTTCCCGACTTGAAGCGCCACGTGTCTTGCAGATACACCTCAAGGCGTTTGCTGTCAAGCTCGTTTTTCGCCCTCAAGCTGTATATCATGTACAGGTCTTTGCCCGTGTGGGGAATCACGTAACCGGCAGAGTCGCGCATCTCATATTCGGCAGAGTTCTCCTCAACGTGTTCCCATTTGTAAGTCATGGCTCCCTCAATGTCGTGTTGGCGAGCCTTGTGCCGGGCCATGAGCTTCAGGCTCTCCACGTTACCCTTTAGATAATTGCGCGCGTGCTGGAAATAGGTGCCGACACCGAGGTTCTCCGAAGTTTCGGTCTGCGTGAGCCAATACTGCCCCTCAATGTCATATTTCTCTTGTTCGTCGGTCTTGAAAGCCGACGTGATGAGCGATACCGATGTGGAGTCGCCATAATGCCGTGTGATGTTCATAGAGCCGAAGAACGTGCGGAAGCGGTCGCGCTCCTTGCCGTCGAAATACACGCGAAACGAGCGCACGCTTTCCAGTGTGCCGAAGCGTGTCTCACGGTCCTTGGGCTTGAAGTTGTAGTGGTTGTCTGAAATGTCGCCTATCAAGTCGAAGCTCCATAGACGGTTGGGCCGCCATGACAGGAAAGTCTGGTAGTCGAGGAAATTAGGGTCGTATTCACCGTTGGTCTCGAACGTGCCGAGCAAGTAACGGTTTGTCTTGTAACGCAAGCCGTTGCTCCACGAAAACTTCTTGTTGGCAATGCCCACGTATGCCGAGGCTCCAAGCAACGACGCTTCAACAGCCGCCTCGAATCGCTTAGGCCGACGATACGTGATGTTGAGGGCCGAAGACATCTTGTCGCCATAGCGGGCCTCGTATCCGCCAGTGGAGAAGCCGATGCTGCCAACCATGTCGGGATTGATGACCGAAAGGCCTTCCTGCTGGCCACTCCTGACGAGGAACGGCCTGAATATCTCCACATTATTTATATATACGGAGTTCTCGTCGAAAGAGCCGCCTCTGACGTTGTATTGTGACGAAAGTTCAGAGTGAGTGCTCACGCCAGCCTGACTTTGTATTAGTTCTTCGACGGCGTTGCCAGTAGTGGAAGGCATGTTTTTCAGAGGCTTGGTCTTGAGCTCCTCCATTTGTCCCGATTGTATCTTCTGTCCTTCCACGCTAACCTCGCCAAGCGTGTTCTCTCCGTGGAGTAATGTCACCTGAAGCGATTGCGCGCCTTTAGGTTTGATGAGCACGCGTTTCTTAGTGCGGTAGCCCAACATGGAGAATCTTATTATAACAGAGTCGGCAGAGCGCAACGTCAGGCTGTAGTTGCCTTTCAGCGACGTGACCGTAGCCTTGCCTTGCGACACGCAAGCCACGGAAGCAAACTCTAATGGCTTACCCTTCTCGTCGACGACACGGCCTTTGAGAGTAAACGATTGGGCGAGCGTAGATAATGACGCAAGCAACGATATGATGATAAAAAACAGTCGGTTCATACAAGATATAACGTTTTTTTCGCGTTATTATTTTAGTGAAAAGCATAAAGGTATGAAGATTTTTATAGCGATTGATAGTTTTAAGAATTGTATTACGTCGAAGCAAGCCAATGAGGCCGCGCGACTTGGCATAATGAGGCGGAAACCAGACGCGGAGGTTAGTTGTTATGAAGTCAGCGATGGTGGCGAGGGCTTTCTTGAAGCCTCAAAGCCCGACGAGATAGTCAGTTGCCATGTTCACGACGCCTTGATGAGATGGTGTGATTCGGCCTTTGGGATAAAAGGTGGCAAGGCGATAATAGAAGTGGCAAAAGCCGTGGGCTTGGGCATGATAGAGCCGGAGAACAGAAATCCGCTTGTAGCCACGAGCTATGGAGTGGGAGAGTTGATGGTCCAGGCGCTGCGCCGAGGTTGCCGAGAGTTTGTGGTTGGTCTTGGTGGAAGTGCCACAAGCGACTGCGGCATTGGAATGTTGAAGGCGCTGAAACATGAATGGCAGGTCACTAATCGCAAGGCATGGTATGAGCCTTTTGACACGTCGTGGCTGAAAGACATAAAGGTGACACTTGCCACCGATGTGGACAATCCATTGTGCGGGCCAAACGGAGCCGCTCATGTCTTTGCCCCCCAAAAAGGCGCCAACGAAATGATGGTTGAGAAATTGGAGCGAAGGGCCTTGACCTTCTCAAAGATGGCGGCAAAGCATCAAGGTCGCGATTGTTCGTCAATGCCGGGAGCGGGCGCGGCTGGAGGACTGGGCTATGCCTTCATGGAGTTTATGGACGCAAAGGTGGAGAGTGGGGCGGAAACGATATTGCGGTCGAATGGATTTGACGAGTCGTTGTCTTCCCAAAAGATAGACATGGTCATTACAGGTGAGGGAAAGGCGGACAGGCAGACATTGATGGGGAAATTGCCAAGCGTGATACTTTCCCAATGTAGCTCGCGTAACGTTCCGGTCTTTCTCTTGGCTGGAAAGGTTGAGGACGAAAAAAGCCTGCTTACTGCAGGCTTTTCAAGAGTTATCAACATAAATGACGGCCTTTCCATGGAACACGCGCTCGACAAGGATGTTGCTATAGCGCGTTTGGCAAATGCTGTCAGCGCAGCCGTTTCTTCAATTTGAGTTCGGGGATATTCAAGCTTTCGCCAGCTTTCAACTCCCTTTTCCCGCCATTGACGGCCTCGAGATAACATTCCATGCCAGGGCCGAGGCTTGACCTGCTTATGCCCTCCATGGTCTGTCCGGAGCGTACGGTGACAGTTTTCTTTATACCAACTATGACATAGGCTCCAGTGCGGATTCTCACGTCCTTGTTGTATTGGTCTTGCAAAGCCGTTTGCTTGTCAGCTGCTTTCAACGTCTCTTGCTTGCTGTCGGCTTGCGTCATCAGCTTTGCGTTATCTTGCTTGCCATCGGTTTCCTGTGGCAATGTGTCTTGTTCTTGTTTTGCTTGCGGAATTTGCTTGCTTGGCTTTGTCGCTACCTTCTTTTCCTTTTGTTGTTGCGCGACCATTCTCATTTGCTTCTCCAGCATCTCAATATGGCTGTCGCGTCTTTGAATTTGCGAGAAGAGGTAATAGCCACCGCATAAGCAGGCTATGACGAAGACAACAGCGGTAATGGCCAACACTTTCATGGCATGGCTTGGGTGAGTCTCTTTATAATTGATTAATTCCTTCTCAACTTCCCTTTCTATGTCGCGTCTTTCCGTGGCGAAGTCCACTTCTGCAGAAGATTTGCTTTCCGCAGGAGTTTTGCTTTCCGCAGGAGTTTCTTTATTAACCGTAGAAGTTTCCTCTTCCGCGGGAGTTTCTTTATTAACCGTAGAAGTTTCACTTTCCGCAGGAGTTTCGTCTTTTACCGCAGGAATATCGCTTTCCGCAGAAAAACCGCTTTCCGCGGGAGTAACGCTTTCCGTTGGTGGGTCGTTTTTCGCGGCTGAATCACTTTCTGTAGACAGGGGCATTTCCTGAGAATGGTCTTTCGTAAGCCTCTCTCTATCTCCGGGCTCACTTTTTATCAATGTTTCAGTGTCCTTGGAGATATCGTTTTCTGTTTTTTCTTGTTCTTTATTGTCGTCTTTGTCGGTTGTGACTTTTTCTTCATTTTCTACCGTCTCGTTCTCATATTCCTTGTCTATGCTTGAGAAATCGACACCATCGTTGATTATTACGGTCTCGAACTGCGAGAAAGGCTTGTTCACGTCGTCGCGCATGGAGGCGTCTGGGGTAAAGCTGATCTTGTTTCGGCCTTCAATGACAATGGGCTCACCTGTATTGACATCCACGCTTTTACGCGCGGCGACGCCAATGATCTTGAAAGCTCCCAATCCTTTCACTTTCACGAGCTTGTCGTCTTCAAGTCCATCATTGATGACCTCGAAGATGGTAGCCACAAATCGCTCAGCGTCGGCTTTGCTCAAGTCGTGTTTTTCTGAGAGTGATAAGGCGAGCTCTTTTATAGTGGTTTTGCTCATTATTATTGTGTGTTATTATTGTTGTGGCTTTTTCAAGTTTTCTTTAATCGAAGCTATGGGTTTGAAATTGAGCACGAGTTTTGGCGGCACGAGCATACGTTGCTGCGTGCCTGGCGTGACGACGATGCGCTCCAGACGTTTTTTTACCTCGAAAGAGCCAAAACCGTTGATCTGTATCGTGTCGCCATCTTCAAGATGAAGTTTCATCTCGCTGATTAACGTGCGCACCATCTGTTGAGTGTCGGTTTGCGTAAAGCCCGTTTTTGTGGCAAGTTGCGCGATAAACTCCTTGTTGTTCATTTCACTTCACCGTAAAGGTCAAACTCGTCGCTGTTGGTTATCAGTACATTATAATAACGACCAGCGCGCAACTTGTGTTCACCCACAGGGATGAGAACTTCTGGGTCAACTTCGGGTGAGCAAGCCTCGGTACGGCCGATATAATAGTCGCCTTCTTTTCTGTCTATTACTACTTTGAGAGTTTTTCCCACTTTTGCGGCTTCCACTTCACTGCTTATCTTTTCCTGTACGGCCATCAGTTTGTCAAGACGTGCTTGCTTGACATCGGCTGGCACGTCATCCTTGTAATGTATTGCCGAATATGTGCCTTCTTCCTCTGAATATGCGAAGGCGCCCATGCGTTCAAACTTCTCTTGCTTCACGAAATCGAGAAGCTCATTGAAGTCTTCTTCTGTCTCGCCGGGGAAGCCAACCATCAGCGTTGTCCTTATTGTTATGCCCGGTACGCGTTCCCTTATAGTATGGATGAGGTCTATCGTTTCTTGTTTTGTGACGTGCCTGTGCATTTGCGACAGCATATGGTCGGAGATATGCTGCAAGGCGATGTCCAGATACTTGCACACATTGTCGTGCTCACGCATCACGTCAAGCAGTTCCAATGGGAATTGGTTGGGATAGGCATAGTGAAGTCTTATCCATTTCACGCCCTTGATGTTTGCCATTTTGTCGATAAGCTCAGCTATCCTTGTCTTGCCATAAAGATCACGGCCATAATAGGTGAGTTCTTGTTCGATGACCTGAAATTCAGTCACTCCCTCACCTACAAGCTCTTCCACCTCTTTCAGGATGTCTTCCATTGGCCGGCTTATGTGCTTTCCCGTTATGAGTGGGATGGCGCAGTAAGCGCAGTGGCGGTCACACCCCTCGGCAATCTTGATATAAGCATAGTGCGAAGGAGTGGTGAGAAGTCTACGAGTGTTGGCGGTAACCCTTCTCTCGGCGAAACTCTTGCTTTCTGATGTGGAATCTTTTGCGGGCCCAAGGTCCTTGAGCAGTTGCGTGAAATTGAATTTACCGTAGAACTTGTCTACTTCAGGAAGGCTTTCTTCTAATTCCTTTTGGTAACGCTGTGACAGGCAACCCATCACGAACAGCTTGTTAATGCGTCCGTTGTTCTTGGCATTGGCAAACTCGAGAATCGTGTTGATGCTTTCCTCCTTGGCACTTTCAATGAAGCCACAAGTGTTTATTACGGCTATTTCGCCTTGAGGGTGCTTAGGGTCGTGGTTACAATGATAACCTATGTTTTCAAAACGACGCATGAGCTGCTCCGAATCAACGAGATTCTTTGAACAGCCCATGGTGATAAAGTCAATTTGGTTTTTCTTCATATTAACGAATGTCAATCAGAACAACGAATCGACAAATTCTTTCTTGTTGAATAATTGCAAATCTTCCATCTTCTCACCTAAGCCTATATATTTTACAGGCACTTTCAGTTGGTCGGATATACCTATTACGACACCGCCCTTTGCCGTGCCATCAAGTTTTGTTATGGCGAGAGACGTGATATTGGTGACAGCGGCGAATTGCTTTGCTTGCTCAAATGCGTTCTGTCCTGTGCTGCCGTCAAGCACGAGCAACACTTCATCAGGGGCGTTGGGTATGACCTTTTTCATCACGTCCTTGATTTTCTTTAGCTCGTTCATCAGGCCAACTTTATTGTGCAAACGTCCGGCGGTGTCGATGATAACTACGTCAGCTCCATTGGCTTTTGCGCTTTGCAGGGTGTCGAATGCCACGCTTGCCGGGTCAGAGCCCATCTGCTGCTTTATCACTGGCACTCCAACACGGTCGCCCCAAATTTGTATTTGCTCGACAGCCGCGGCGCGGAAGGTGTCGGCGGCTCCGAGATATACCTTCTTTCCTGCTTTCTTGAATTGGTAAGCGAGCTTTCCGATTGTTGTAGTCTTGCCCACGCCGTTCACGCCAACAACAAGTATGACATAAGGTTTATGGTCGGCTGGCAAGTCCCAATCGGTATTGTCGTCAGAGTTGTTTTCCGTGAGCAAAGAGGCTATCTCCTCTTTAAGTATTTTGTTTAGTTCCGATGTGGAGACGTATTTGTCTCTTGCCACGCGCTCCTCAATGCGATTGATAATCTTGACCGTTGTGTCAACCCCAACGTCTGAAGTTATCAATACTTCCTCAAGGTTGTCGAGCACGTCGCTGTCAACCTTAGACTTGCCAGCAATGGCACGAGTTATCTTAGAGAAAACGCTCTGCTTGGTTTTCTCAAGACCTTGATCGAGCGTCTCCTTTTTTTTCTTGCTGAATAATCCAAAAATTCCCATGATGCGCCTTTTTTGTTTTATAAGCTTTCGTCGTCGGGCCTTTGGAGCTTCCTTTTCACCTTTGGCATGTGTTTCTTGTTCCTCAGCCAAGCTTCCTTGCGCTCTTCGTAGTCTCTGCGATGTCTTTCGAGAAAATTGTCGGCCATGACGTTATATGCTGTTTCAATGAGGTTTATATGGCAGACCTGGCTTTTGCTCAGGTCTGCCATATAAAGTTTCAGTTACTTAAACCTGCTATATATGACGTTCAGCTTCAACGGGCTGTTGTCATCGTTGGTTCCCTTGACAAGTTTTGTGCTTGTCAACGACATGTCGTGTGATATCTTTGTGACAGTGCTGCTTGAAGAGGAACTTGAATTTCCATAATAATAGTAGTAATAATAGCTATAACTATTATTTGTGGAAGAGCTCGATGTCGACGACAGTGTCACGGGGATGAGCACCACCTTGTTCCAGTTGGCTGAACGCTTTTGCTTGTCAATGGCTGCCATCGAAGTTATCATGTTGGAGATGTTGTCGAATGTATAGCCGTTGGTTGACGATTTTCCAGCGTATGACGCAAGGAATGATGTGCGGTTGTTGTACATCTCCATGTTCTCGAAGAAACTATTGAGTGAATCCTTTGGAATCATCAACAAGTTTCGCGGTATGCTGAAAGAGTATTCATTGCTTGTCGTCTCACTGTTGATTCTTGGGATGGTAAGGGAAGCACCAGCAATGTTATCATTCTCGTGTCCCGAGACAATGTCTTCAACGGGAAGTGTCAGCTCCGTGAAAATGCCAGATGGCGTTTTCAAGTATGTGCAGGAGTTGTCGCTTGCGAGTCTTGCGAGTGTGCTCTTGTCGTTTGTAACGGTAGAAGTCTGCAGTACCTCTTCTGTACCCCAAAACACCGTTATGCCGTTCATCACGCTGTCTTTCTCGGCAAACTTATATGATATGCTCAATTGCGAGGCGTCGATATACGCCATGTTGCCTAAACCAGCCTTATGCTTGAAGTAGAAGCCAGGAACCACGTTCTTGCGGAATGTTTGAGCGTTCTTGAAATACTCCGGATGCTCATAATACGTTTCAAGTATGTATGTGCCGTAGTTGTTGTATACCTTTCCGTTAGCGTCAGTGTACTTGTCGTTGAGCTTTATGGTGATATAAGGCTCATAAGTCGATGTGTCGCGTGTTGATTTAGGCACCATGAAGTCGGTGAGAGTGTACACCTTGTCTTTTGCGATACCGCCTTTTCTCACGTATCCTTCATCCAATGGGTCGAAGTTGCTGTAATAGTTCTTGTCTTCGGTCATTGGCTTGCCCATCTCATACGCCGTGAGTTTCATTGTTCGCGTGCTGTCACCGTAATGTTTGGCATAGAACAATCTTATCTCGCAAGAGTCTGCCTTTATCAGCCCCTTGATAGTGTCGCCTTTGGCGTCGGTGCCTACCATGCTGCTCTTGTCGGGGAATTTATAACCCTCAAGGTTGAAGAATTGAGCCATGAAGTTGCCGGTGATGTAGTCACCGGTTTCGGTGTCTCTGACTTTTCCAAGATAGCCTAAATTGTTCCTTGACAACACTGAGTCAGCGAGCACGGATTGGCTGGCGATGCCAAACGATTTTGTTTCCACGTTTACGGCATCGGTGTTTTTTGTAAGCGACGAGCCTATCTCATCAGTGCTGTCAGAGCAGGCTGCCATTATGAGACCTGAGAGAAGAAAAAATATGGTCTTTATTTTCATGCTTTATCCTAATAGCTTGTTGTAGAAATCCTTGTAGGCGGTGGCGTAGTCTTCACCAGGATATTCCATAAGGGGCTTGCCAGATTCCTTGGCGTATGCGAGCAAAGTGTCGTTGACGTTTTCGGCTGCTTCTATGACGCCGTCACTGTAGTCTATGGCAAGCTTGGCGAGGTCGATATAGTCGAAGTGCTCAGAGTATTTCTTCAACAAATCCGCCTTGGCAGTCCCGAACTCAACGCATTCCTTAAACTTCGTGCCGAAGTTGGCCTTGAATTGCTTTGAGAACAAGGATGTCACCACTTTGGTGTTGGCGAAAGAGGGATCGTCGTGGTAAGCCGTCTTTATGTAAAGAGGAATGACGCCAGCCATCCATCCTTGACAATGTATCAAGTCTGGATCCCAACGCAACTTCTTTACGGTCTCAAGCACGCCACGAGCGAAGAAAATGGCCCTCTCGCCATTGTCGTCATACTCGTCACCATTCTCGTCCTCAGTCATTGAGCGACGCTTGATGAAATAATCCTCGTTGTCGATGAAATAGACTTGGAGTCTTGTTACAGGTATGCTTGCCACCTTGATTATCAATGGGTGGTCGGTGTCATCAATTACGATATTGAGACCTGACAGGCGGATAACTTCGTGAAGCTGTCCGCGACGTTCGTTAATGTTACCCCATTTTGGCATGAATGTACGTACGTCAAAACCACCTGTCTGCATTTTCTGAGGCAAGTCACGTCCAAGCAAAGCCATTTCCGACTTAGGGACGTAGGGCACAATCTCTTGATTGATGAATAAAATTCTCTTTTTGGCCATTATGATTTTATTCTAATAACTACTTTTGGTTGCAAAGGTAGCCATAAATAATGACAAAACGCCCGTTTTTGCATGATTTCACACAAAAACAGGCGTTTAGTATATAAAATGTAGCGTATTGGCTATTTATTCAATCACGACGAGCGCGTCGTCTTCCATGACGCTTTGGCCGGCCTTGACACAGATGGCAGTAACCTTGCCGTCTTTTTCTGCCTCTATGTTGTTTGCCATCTTCATGGCTTCCAACACAAGCAGTGTGTCACCAGTCTTGACCTCGTCGCCAACCTTCACGTTGATTGAAGTGATGGTGCCAGGCAGTGGAGCCTTTATTGCGTTGGCCGTGTTCACGTTTGCCGTGGCGGTGGTCTCATCGTCTTCCTCGGCTACTGGCTTGCCAAGTGTCACCTTTGGCTTTTCAGTCTCCTCGGCAGGTTTCTCCATGCCCACTTCAAACTCTTCCCCGTTCACTTTGACGTTGGCTACATTAGTCTCTTCGTTGATGTCGACGATTTCGACTTCGTATTCCTTGCCAGCGATTGTATATTTAAACTGCTTCATCTTTATTATGGTTTTGCGGTGAATGAAATCTGCTTGGCATCCCATAACGTGCACTTGGGCTTTATGGTTATGATGCCTGGCTCTCTGTCGTGTACGTTGTTGCCTTGGTACTCGAAGATAGCCATAGCTATTGCCGCGTATATGTTCTTGTCCATTTTTACTTCGCTCTTTTCTTAATTACATTGGCATGCATCCATGCTTCTTCGCGGGCAGCGACTGACGCTTGTGGGCCAACTGTGCCAGTCCGCGGCAAATGCGGAAGCGAGTGTTGCGGGGCTCGATTACATCGTCGATGTAGCCAAACTGTGCGGCCTGGTAAGGGTTGGCGAATGTCTTTGTGTATTCGTCTTCCTTCTCAGCGAGGAACGCTTTCACGTCGCCGCCTTCCTCCTTGACCTTCTTGGCTTCCTTGCCACAGAGCACGGCCACGGCGCCGCTTGCGCCCATGACGGCGATTTCGGATGTAGGCCATGCGAAGTTGAGGTCGGAACGAAGCTGCTTGCAACCCATAACGATATGGCTGCCGCCATAGCTCTTCCTGAGTGTGATGGTAATCTTTGGCACCGTGGCCTCACCGTAAGCGTAGAGCAGCTGCGCTCCATGCAAGATGACCGCGTTGTACTCCTGTCCTGTGCCAGGAAGGAATCCGGGAACATCGACAAGTGAGACGATAGGAATGTTGAACGCGTCGCAGAAGCGAACGAAGCGAGCGCCTTTGCGTGAGGCGTTCACGTCGAGCACGCCGGCGTATGCTGAAGGCTGGTTTGCCACGATGCCCACGCTCTGACCGTTGAAGCGAGCGAAACCAGTGATGATGTTCTTTGCGAACTTAGGCTGTACTTCAAAGAATTCGCCATTGTCGGTAACGGCAGTGATGACCTTGTACATGTCGTATGCCTTGTTGGGGTCGTCAGGCAAAATATCATTGAGCAGGTCTGCCTTACGGTCAACAGGGTCTGTGCACTCCACGCGTGGTGCTTCCTCTGTGTTGTTGGATGGAATGTAGCTCAGGAGCTTCTTGATCATATCCATGGCATCCTCCTCTGTCTTGGCCGTGAAACTCGTCACACCGCTTTTGCTTGCGTGCACGCTTGCTCCTCCGAGATGCTCTGAGTCGATGTCCTCGCCCGTTACGGTCTTCACCACCTTAGGTCCAGTGAGGAACATGTAGCTCGTGCCTTCAGTCATGAGGATGAAGTCGGTGAGTGCAGGAGAGTAGACCGCGCCACCAGCGCATGGGCCAAGTATCATTGATATTTGAGGTATCACGCCAGAGGCGAGGATGTTACGCTCGAAAATTTCTCCATAGCCGGCAAGTGCCGATATGCCTTCCTGGATGCGCGCGCCGCCAGAGTCGTTCATGCAGATTACTGGAGCGCCGTTTTGCATGGCCATGTCCATGACCTTGCAAATCTTCTGTGCCATGGTCTCTGAAAGTGAGCCACCGTTGACAGTGAAGTCCTGTGCGTAAACATATACAAGCCTGCCGTCGATGGTGGCAGAACCTGCCACGACGCCATCGCCAAGGAACTGCTTCTTCTCCATGCCGAAGTTGTGGCAACGATGAAGCTTGAACATGTCGTACTCCTCGAAAGAGTCCTTGTCGACAAGCATTTCTATGCGCTCGCGAGCTGTGTACTTGCCACGGGCGTGCTGCTTGTCGATGGCTTTCTGTCCACCTCCAAGGCGGGCTTGCTCACGTTTCTCGACAAGCTCCTTAATCTTCTCAGTTTGAATGCTCATAATTTTTATGTTATGTTCTTTTATTATTGTGTTTTACAATTTTCGTGCAAAGTTACAACTTTTTTCTGCCAATAGCTTGCGGTTAATGGATTTTTAAGTATCTTTGTGGGCGGAATTACAAACCTTTTATACTTATTTAGTTATGAAACAGACTATCCTCGTCACGGGAGGCACCGGCTTTATTGGCTCCCACACTTCCGTTGAACTTATCGAGGCAGGATACAAAGTGGTGATTGTCGACGACCTCTCCAATTCCAAGATTGAGGTCCTTGATGGCATAGAGAAAATCACTGGCGTACGCCCGGCGTTTGAAAAAGTAGACTTGCGCGACAAGGAAGCTGCTGAAAACGTATTCAAAAAATACCCTGACATTGAGGGTATTATCCACTTTGCCGCAAGCAAGGCGGTTGGCGAGAGCGTGCAGAAGCCTTTGCTCTATTATCGCAACAATGTAGTTTCATTGATAAACCTTCTTGAGTTGATGCCAAAATATAATGTGAAGGGCATCATCTTCTCATCGAGCTGCACCGTTTATGGCCAGCCCAAGCCTGAGAACCTGCCTGTCACCGAGACGGCACCTCACCAAAAGGCGACATCGCCTTATGGCAACACAAAGGAAATTAACGAGCAGATCATTTACGATTACATCCACAGTGGCGCTCCTATTAAGAGCATCATCCTCAGGTATTTCAACCCGATAGGCGCACATCCTTCGGCTCTTATCGGAGAGCTCCCCAATGGCGTGCCCAATAACCTCATACCTTACGTCACCCAGACCGCGATAGGCATCCGCAAGCAGCTTACCATCTTCGGCAACGACTATAACACGCCCGACGGAACATGTATTCGTGATTATATATATGTGGTTGACCTCGCCAAGGCTCACGTGGCTGCCATGAGGCGTGTCCTTGACGATGAGGACAGCCCGGTTATCGACTACTTCAACATTGGCACGGGTCGTGGCAACTCTACGCTTGAGATCGTTGAGACCTTTGAACGTGCCACGGGCGTGAAGCTCAATTGGAAGTATGGTCCGCGTCGTGAGGGCGACATCGAAAAGATTTGGGGCGACTGCTCCAAGGCCAACAAGGTGCTCGGATGGAAGGCTGACACGTCGCTCGACGACGTGATGCGCTCCGCTTGGAAGTGGCAGCAGAAGCTCCGTGAGGACGGTGTGATGTAAGTTTTGTTAAAAAACTATTGCCAATCCATTGAGATATAAGTAAAAAGCAGTAACTTTGCACTCGCTGTCACGTGTTGGCAGCATTAAATTCAAACCTTTATAATAGTTTTCTTAAACAAAATGGCAACAAAAATCAGATTGCAGCGCGGCGGCCACAAGGGCTACGCAGTTTACAGAATTGTGATCGCTGACGTTAGAGCACCACGTGATGGTAAGTTTATCGAGAAGATTGGCATGTTCAATCCCAACACCAATCCTGCTACCGTAGATTTGAATTTCGACCGTGCTCTCTACTGGGTAGAGGCAGGCGCACAGCCTACAGACACCGTACGCAACATCCTGAAGGGTGAGGGTGTCTACATGATGAAGCATCTCCGTGGCGGTGTCAAGAAGGGCGCTTTCGACGAGGCTGCTTGCCAGCAGAAGTACGACGCTTGGAAGGCTGCTAAGGAGCAGAAGCTCAACGCCGCTCTCGACGCACAGTCTAAGAGCCGTCAGGAGGCTGCAGCAAAGGCTCTCGAGGCTGAGAAGAAAGTCAACGAGACCATCGCGAAGAAAGTGGCAGACAAGAAGGCCGCTGAGGCTGCCGCAAAGGCAGAGGCTGAAGCTGCAAAGGCTGCTGAGGCCGCACAGGCTGCTGAGGCTGACAATGCTGAGGCTCCTGCAGAGGCATAAGCCTTTCGTAAAAGTCTTATCAGGAAAATCGGGCGTTGCTCTCACTATAGGTGGGGGCAACGCTTTTTTTATTCTTGGCCTAATCTTTTCAGCGAAAAGGGGGCGCGATTAGGAATTTATTTTGTAAGTTTGCAGAACGATACTATCTACAATTATCTATGGACAACTATATTGTTTCCGCAAGGAAATACCGGCCAATGACATTCTCTTCTGTTGTGGGGCAGGATTCGCTTACCACAACCTTGAAGAATGCCGTTAGGACAGGCAAGCTGGCACATGCTTTTCTCTTTTGCGGGCCGCGTGGAGTGGGAAAGACCACTTGCGCCCGCATCTTCGCGAAAGCCATAAATTGCGAGAACCCCACAAGCGACGGTGAGGCTTGCAACGAGTGTGAGAGTTGCCGGGCCTTCAACGAGGGAAGGTCTATGAACATCTTTGAGCTTGACGCGGCAAGCAACAACTCTGTGGAGAACATAAAGACGCTCATGGAGCAAACCCTTATACCGCCACAGACAGGCAAGTACAAGGTATTCATCATAGACGAGGTGCACATGCTCTCGCAGGCCGCTTTCAACGCCTTCCTTAAAACATTGGAAGAGCCGCCAGCGCATGTCATATTCATCCTTGCTACCACAGAGAAGAACAAGATTCTCCCGACCATCCTTTCCCGTTGCCAGATTTACGACTTCGAGCGCATGACGGTGCCTGAGATAGTAAACCATTTAACCATGGTGGCAGACAAGGAAGGCATAACGTGTGAGGAAGAGGCCCTGAACGTCATAGCCGAGAAGGCCGATGGCGGAATGCGTGACGCGTTGTCCATTTTCGATCAAGTGTCGAGTTTCTGCCAGGGACACATCACTTATGAGAAGGTACTTCAGGATCTCAACGTGCTCGATGCCGACAACTATTTCAAGATTATCGACCTCTCTCTTGAGAACAAGGCCTCAGACATAATGGTGTTGCTCGACGGCATCATTCAGCGCGGCTTCGATGGAAGCAATGTCGTCAATGGTCTTGCCTCGCACGTGCGCAACGTGATGATGGCAAAAGACGAGCAGACGCTTCGCCTTCTTGAAGTGAGCGAGAGCCAACGAACCAAATACAAGGAGCAGGCTAAGAAATGCCCGTTGCCATTCCTTTACAAGGCGTTGAAAATCCTTAACGAGTGTGATGTGCAATATCGCCAAAGCAGCAACAAGCGTCTTTTGGTTGAGCTGACTCTCATACGCGTGGCTCAACTCACCCAGCCAGACGACACTGACGTGCCGGCTGGTGGGCGTAGCCCTATGAGATTGAAATCCCTGTTCAAGAAAAACAACGTGGTGCAGCCTAAACCGGCCATACAGGTGGCTGGGGCCGCACGGAGACTGGTGGCGCATGCCAACTCTACAGACAATAAACAAAAAGTTGAAACCGCGGAAAAACCAACAGTTGTCGAAAGGCCTGTCAAGCCAACAACCGCGGTAAGTGGCGGAACCACTTTCCATTTTAAGAACATAGGAATGACTTTCGGCGATCTTCGCCGAAAGCCAAAGACTGGCGACGGAGTAGAGGCTGTGGCCGTGGACGAGGCAGCCGCGAAGAAGCTTGAGGAGAAAAAGGTTGAGGAAACATTCACCGATGATGACCTCATAAGGGAATGGGTTTCCATGTGCAACCGCATGCCTCAAAAGTTCGTGGGCCTTGCGTCTCGCTTGAAGAATATAGTTCCACGCATTACCGAGTACCCCAACATGGAAGTCGTGGTGGACAATCAGTTGCTTCTTGACCAAATATCAGCCATCAAGAAAAACATCCGTGCTACCATGCGTGTGCGTCTTCACAACAGCTTGATAGAGTTCTCGCCTCGTCTGGCCAAGCAAAACGAGAACGAGCGCGCTCTTACCAAGTTGGAGGTCTTCGATGCCATGAGAAAGCGCAACCCCGCTATTGAGAAGTTGCGCCTTGGATTGAAATTGGAGCTAAGTTGACATCTTGCTAAATGAGTGGCATGCCGAGCTTTGCGCATTCCTCGCGCATGTCCTCTGGCCAGATGCTTGCCTGTATTTCACCGATATGCGCCTTGTGGAGCATCACCATGCAGAGGCGGCTTTGGCCTATGCCGCCGCCAATGCTGAGGGGCAACTTGTCGTTGAGCAACTGCTGGTGGAAATATAGCTTCTCGCGTTCTTCTTGATGCTCAATCTTCAGCTGGCGTATCAAGCTCTCCTTGTCTACACGTATGCCCATCGAGCTAAGCTCAAACGAGCGTCCAAGCACGGGATACCAAATCAGGATGTCGCCATTTAGTCCGGCCTTGCCGTTTTCTGATATTGTGGACCAGTCGTCGTAGTCGGCCGCGCGGCCGTCATGCTTGTTGCCGTCCGACAGTTTCCCTCCAATGCCTTCCACGAACACGGCGCCATACTTTTCGCAGATGGCGTTCTCACGCTCGTGTGGGGTCAAGTCTGGATACATGTCGAGCAAGTCTTGTGAGTGGATGAAGTGAATCTCCCTTGGCAGGAAAGGCTTGAGCTGCGGGAAATTCTCGCAGGCGAGAAACTCCGTTCGAAGAATGGCGCTGTAAATTCTCTTCACTATGTCTTCCAGGAAACTGATGGTGCGTTGTTCGCTGGTGATTACCGCCTCCCAGTCCCATTGGTCAACATATAGCGAGTGCAGGTTGTCGAGCTCCTCGTCGGCACGTATGGCGTTCATGTCGGTATAGATGCCATAGCCTGGCTCCACACCGAACTTGGCGAGAGTCAGTCGTTTCCATTTTGCCAGAGAGTGCACCACCTCTGCCTTTGCCTCATTCATGTCCTTGATAGGGAACGATACTGGACGTTCCACGCCGTTGAGGTCGTCGTTGATGCCCAAGCCCTTGAGCACGAACAATGGCGCCGTGGCTCTGCTGAGGCGAAGCTCGGTGGAGAGGTTTTGCTGGAAAAACTCTTTTATCATCTTGATGCCATGCTCTGTCTGGCGACGATCCAAGAGCGTCTTATAATCTTTTGGCTTTATTAATTGACTCATGTTTTGTTTTGGTTTTCTCTCTTTGTTATTTAATTTGCAAGCAAAGTTACTCAATTATTATTAATTGGCAATGTTTTCGCGGTTTTATTTTCTCATACTGTCACAAATAAAATGCAATTGTTGTCTTTTTGTGATGATAGAGGATAATCTTGTGGTCTTGGTCAATTAAATGTGCCTCAGGCAATATACATTAAGGGATTTGTTGTAACTTTGCATACGAACAAACACATTGCTTATGATAGAATATGACCTTGAAAAGATAAAGGCGGTCATCTTTGATGTCGATGGCGTGCTATCGGCAAATACCGTGTCGATGGATGAAAATGGCTTGCCATTGCGTACGCTCAATATCAAGGATGGCTATGCCATACAGCTTGCCGCCAAGATGGGTCTCAAGTGTGCCATTATCACAGGTGGCGACTCGGAGGCAATCAGGAAGCGTTACGAGTATCTTGGCATGACCGACGTGTTCATGAAATGCTCGGTTAAGATCAAGACCTATGAGATGTTCCTGAGGGAGCATGGTCTCAGCGATGACAATATAATATATGTAGGCGACGACATCCCCGACTATGAGATAATGAAGCGTGTCGGTTGTCCGTGTTGCCCAAGCGACGCATGCGAGGAGATACGTCAGATGTCGGTCTACGTTTCGCCTTACAGTGGCGGAAACGGCTGCGCGCGCGATGTTCTGGAGCAAGTGTTGCGTGCCCAAGGCAAATGGCTCAGCTCATCAAAGGCTTTTGGGTGGTGATAAATATATAAGGAAGTATTCAGCATTGAAAAAGTTGATTTTGGCGAGCAACTCTCCTCGAAGGCGTGAGTTGCTCAAGGGACTTGACCTCGACTTTGAGGTGAGGGTGAAACGTGGAGTGGGAGAGAAGTTTCCCAAAGACATACCAGCGGAAAGCGTGTCAGAGTATATTTCCAGGGAGAAAGCTGACGCTTACGACATAACCGATGATGAGATATTGCTCACCGCCGACACCGTGGTCATACTCGACGGTGAGATAATGGGCAAGCCTAAAGACGCAGAGGTGGCACGTGACATGCTGCACCGGTTGAGCGGGCACACCCATCATGTCGTGACAGGCGTGACTATAAAGACCACGCGGGGAAGCAAGTCGTTCTCTGACGTCACGGCCGTGACTTTCAGGCAGTTGGCCGATGATGAGATAAATTATTATATTGACCGTTACAAGCCGTTCGACAAGGCTGGCTCTTATGGCGTGCAAGAGTGGATTGGGTATATAGGCGTTACCCATATCGACGGCAGTTTTTATAACGTCATGGGTCTTCCTGTTGAGCGCGTTTACGAGGAACTTAAAAAGTTCATGTAGTATAAATATATATCTTTAAACATTACAAACAATATGAAAACAATGCTTTTAACGCTTGCTGTTGCCGCCCTTGGCGTGCCAGCCTCGGCGCAAACGTCGGCCAACGTGGCTTATCAAGACGGTAATGTGCGCATCACGATGATAGCCGATGGCGCAGCCAGGCTTGAGTATGCGCCTGACGGCAAGTTCGTGGACAACAAATCGCAGGTGGCGGTCATCAGGGATTACGCTCCCGTGAGCTACAAGGTGAGCGACAAGTCAAAGATGGTGCGCATCAGCACCGACGCCATGACCATTACTTACGTAAAGGGTAAAGGCCCCTTCACCTCCGCCAACCTTTCCATCGTCTCGGCAAAGAAGAAAGGCGCGCTGCCTTTCTCATGGAAACCCGGACAGAAAGACGATGGCAACCTGAAGGGAACTTACCGTACGCTCGACGGCTATGATGGCGACTTGCGTAATGGCAAGCCAATGCCCATTGAAGACGGGGTGCTCTCCAAGAGCGGATGGACATTAATCAACGATTCAAAGTCGTATCTCTTTGACCGTAGCGAGTGGCCGTGGGTTGAGGAACGGCCCGACACGACTAAGGCCCAAGACTGGTATTTCCTGGCCTATGGCCACGACTACAAGAAGGCGCTTCGCATGTTCACCAAGTTCTCAGGCAAGGTGCCTTTGCCGCCTCGTTATGCCTTCGGCTACTGGTGGTCGCGCTATTGGAGCTATTCTGATGACGAGCTTCGTGAGCTCGTGGACAACTTCCATCAGTATAACATTCCGCTAGACGTGCTTGTGATCGACATGGACTGGCATTACAATCAAGCCCCGCGAGGCGGATGGACGGGTTACACATGGAACCGCTCCCTCTTCCCCAACCCCAAGGGATTCCTGAGCTGGGTCAAGGACAACAAGCTGCAGGTGACCATGAACCTCCATCCCGCCGACGGCATAAAGACGTGGGAGGAGAAATGGTCGGCCATGTCTGAATGGATGGGCAACGACACGGCTCTGCACAAGGACATACCTTATGAGGGCTCAAACAAGCGTTTCATGACAGGATGGCTCAACAACGTGCTTCATCCCATGGAGAAAGATGGCGTTGACTTCTGGTGGCTTGATTGGCAACAATGGATTAACGACAAGAAGCTGACCAACCTTAACAACACGTGGTGGATAAATTATGTGATGTTCTCCGACATGGAGCGTAACCGCGACACTCGCCCAATGCTTTACCACCGTTGGGGCGGACTTGGCAACCATCGTTACCAGATAGGCTTTTCGGGTGACGCCATGATCTCTTGGAAGTCGCTCGACTTCCAGCCTTATTTCAACAGCACAGCCTCAAATGTACTTTATTGCTATTGGAGCCACGACATTGGCGGTCACATGCATGCCAACAGCATTGACCCAGAGATGTATGTGCGTTGGATGCAGTTTGGCTTGTTCAGCCCCATACTGCGTAGCCATTCCACGAAGAACGCTGGCTTGAACAAGGAGCCATGGGTGTTCAGCTATCCTGTCACGCGCATTCTACGCAACATCGTGAAGGAGCGATATGTGCTAAACCCCTACATCTATACCATGGCGCGCAAGACTTATGACAACGCGTTGCCCCTTTGCCGACCAATGTACTACGACTATGCCGACTGCCCGCAGGCTTACGAGATGAAGAATGAGTACATGTTTGGCGACGACATGATTGTTCGCCCTGTCACGACACCGAGAGACGGTGCCAAGGCCACCGCCGAGGTTTGGCTGCCAAAGGGCAACGACTGGTATGAGACGGCCTCAGGCAAGCTCATCAAAGGTGGGCAGACCGTGAGAAATGGTTTCCAGCTCGATGAGATTCCAGTCTATGTAAAAGCCGGCAGCGTGATACCGATGTATGCCGACACGCTGAAGAACCTTCGGGGCAACGACAACCCCGTGGTCGTGAGCGTGTACCCGGCTGACGGTGACTGCGAATCCAAGGCCGAATATTATGAGGACGCTGGCAACGACAAGCAATATGCCTCGCAATATGCGGTCACGCCTCTCTCGGCTTCTCGCAGGGGCAACAAGCTCGCTGTGACAATCGGCGCGCGAAAAGGCTCTTACGCCGGAATGCCGCAAGACAGGAAATACCAAGTGAAGGTGGTGGCCTCAGTGGTTCCGCAGGAGGTGAAGGTGAACGGCAAGACCGTCAATTTCAGCTACGACGGCATGTCGCTATCATTGCTTGTCGACTTGAGCGATACAAACTGCTCAGCTGTCAAGACGGTGGAGATTACATATCCAGACAACAACCAGTGTGTCGCCAACGGTGAGATAGGCCAGATGCGCCGTGTGCGCAACAATGTTTACCAACTCAAGACGCGCAACGCCGGCATAGTGCTCACCGATGACCTCGCCAACATGGAGTGTGCCGGAAGGGCTATCACCTACGATCCAAAGTGCTTCACGGAGATAATAAACTTCTTCCGCGACCGGTTCGCCCACCTTGACAGTGTGCTGAAAGAGCAGAAACTCAACGAAGACGACTATAAGTTCTTCGTCGACTACACATATTGATATAGCTGATAGGTAATATTATTTAGAGTATACAAGTCAGGGCAGGATTCCTCGTTTGGGGTCCTGCCCTTTTTGGATGCTCGCATGAACGGCAACGCGAGCCACGTAGAAATGTAAAATATTATTGCCAAAATTTAACACTTGATAACTGGTGCTTTTAGAGCGGGAAAAAGGCTCGGAGGTGCCCTTTTGCAGCATCGCCAGCAGGTTTTTGGCCAAAAACCGTTGCCGTTACGGTGCAATCGCGTCGCGATTACACCGTAACGGCGTCGCGATTGCACCGTAACGGCGACGCGATTACACCGTAACGGCGACGCGATTACACCGTAACGGCGACGCGATTTTGCTGTCAGAAAACGGTTGGAAATATAATAGCTTGATAGTCAGATGTTTATCAAAATAGTCCATAATCGCCTCATTTCGAGCGAAGCGACGGCTTGGTTGAAAAAAATGGATTCTCAGAATACCATTTGTAAATTATTATTATCATATTGCAGAGGCCGGTTTTATGCCAGCCTCTGCAGCGTAAGAGAAAGTCTCAATAACGCATCGCGTGAAATGAAAACATCCATACGATGCGTTACGGATGCTTATTTCTTTATTATCTTGCCTACGATATTGTTCATGTAGGCCCTGACGTCTGTCCAGCGGTAGTAAGGCCCCTTGAATGCCTTTATGGGCAGCGTGGCCTCGTTCTCGTTGAGCAGCACCTTCACCAGCACGTCTTTCTTTGGGTGCTTGGCATCCTTATAGAACACGAACTGGACGTTGCACGCCATCGGGAACACGTTGTACACGTCCCAATCCTCAGCGTCGATCTTGTCGAGCGAAGAGCGTGGGTTGCCGTAGCCGTTGATGTTGAGCAGGCAGACAAGCGGCAGCACGTCGCTCTCGTGGGCAAAGCGCATGGTGGCGCCGGGATGAGGCAAGGTGACGCATGTGTCGGCAGTCTCCATGATGTTCTTCACGAGATTGAGCTGAGTGTACATTCCGGCTCCGTCGTTGAGCTTGTTAGGTCCAGCGTACGAATACCAGAAAGCCGTTGTCATGAGCCATTGGTTGTAGAGCTCCTCCTCGGAGAAGATGTCCCACATGGGCTTGAACTGATGGCGCAGCTCCGTGCTTTGCAAGGCTATGGTCGTGTCGAACAGTTGCTTGGCAAGCGCGCTCTCGTTCACGTGCTTAGCGTAGTCGGGGTCATTGAAGATGGTCTTCATCATGTGTGGTGCCTTGTTGTGGCGCTTATTAAACGCGTTCAGGCTGTCCACGGCTGCCTTGGTGCGGGTGAGCGACGCGTAAGGGCTCGTGGCGTCATCGTTCATGTAGTACATGTCGTGGTAAGAAGCGTCGCTCTTGAACTTTATTTTCGGGTTGAGCGCGGCAAGTTGCAGCAGCTCGTTCTCCATCGACAGTATGCAGCGAATGACCACCGTGGAGCGTGCGTCAACGTTGGTGACACCGGCGAACACCTGCGGGAAACGCTCGAACATGCGCTTGGCAATGCCACGGTGTTGCTCGGCGCCCAGCTGCGTCAGTTCTCCTTCGCGGCTCATGCCCTGAGCGCGCATCTCCTTCACCAAGGCAAACACCTCCTTGCCTCGTGGGGTGAGCTTGCCGAGAGAGTCGGCATGGGCAAGAGTGTAGTAAGGCTTGTTGAATGCGTTTTTGCCGATGAGCCAGCGAGAGCCATGACGACCGTAGTGGCTGATATAGAAAGGCTCGTAACCACTTGGCGAAGGCGTGAGCTTCTTGGTTGGCACGGGATAGTCGCGATAGTTGTTGGCGGCGAGGTTGGGGTTCTCCTTGATTTCCTGTCTCGAGCGTTGGGCGTTAATGCCAATCAACGGCAGCGAGAGAAAGGCAAGCAAAATGATGTTTTTTTTCATGTTTTGGCTTTTATAAAGTTTAGTGTCAAAAAATATTCTTTATAGTACTGCACAAAGGTAGCAATAACTATTTAATCTGGCAAGGAAAGCGTTGCTGTTTAAGCTATTTTGTGTTGTTTTGCAATGAACATGAAATGATAGACACGTAAACTCTGTTTTTTGTGCTAATTGCTTATATTTTCCTTGAATAAATTTGGAGATATGGGAAATTATCAGTAAATTTAGGGCGTAAGATTGCCTAGTCGGGCAAATTCATCGATACCAACCCCAATTATCCGCGTATGAAAAGAGCCGTGCCCATATTGTTGGTTTCCATATGCTGTATTTCCTCAGCGGCCCAATTGTCATTTCAGGCAAACGCGCCTCGCGGTTATGACAACGTTGAGAGGCATCTCATTTCATTGGCTTCGTCAGGGCAATGTTCCTCCCTTGCCATTTGGAACCTTGGCAATAACCGTGTCGTGTTAGACGAGGACGTTGATGTTGAGCAGGTGAACCATTACTATCCCTTTGGCGGCTTGATGGGCGAGAGCGTGAACCTCGCGTCCTCGCAGCGTTACAAGTACAATGGCAAGGAGCTTGACCGTACGCACGGCCTCGACTGGTACGATTATGGCGCGCGAATGTACGACCCCGCGTTGGCGCACTGGATGGTTCCTGACCCGTTGGCTGAGAAACACTATGGCATCAGTCCGTACGTGTATTGCCACGACAACCCGATAAACGCCATTGACCCGGACGGCAAGAATCCTATTTTCAATACAAGAGGTGAATATATTGGAATGACTAAAGAAGGGTACACTGGGCAAATTTATGTTTATACGGGCATGTCCAAGCTTGATTTTTCAAGCGAGAACATTACATTTTGGACAAAGCCTGATGGTGAATACAGTGCGTATTTTAAGACTTATGATGAAGTTGAGAGAAGCTATACAGGTAAAGCCAAGGCAAATTTTGAGTCTAATGTCTTGAATAATGTCGTATCCCATTTTAATGGAACTAAAGTTTTTAATGACAGAACCTTTAATACGTCAACATTAAAGAATGGCAAGATAGGGTTTAGTATAAAGGAGTCGTCAAATTTTACTACGTTAAGGAAACATAACGGCATTAAAACACAAATTGACGCTCACGAGAATGTCACTTCTGACTATGAAGGTACTGTTGAGAACTTTGCCGCTTCAATTATTATTCATGAATGGTACAGTCATGGAGAATATAAAATTGGCTCTACATATAGAAATCATTACAAAGCTTATCTAAACGTAATGAAAGATAAGATTTTCTATCCAAAGACAACTAAAAAATACAAAGAGTTTATAGAAAACAACTATAAAGATAATCTTAAAAATAAAAACAAGTAATGAAAAAATATATAATCCTCATATTATTATTTTATTGTATTATTGGCAATTGCTTTCGCATTTATCAAAACAAGATATTCGGAGACATGGCAAACCTGAGAATTGATTCTATTAAAGTTGAATATTTTCATTCGTTATTAACTAAAAGCGATTTTACAATTACAATTAATATGAATAAAGAGGCATTATTCATTCTCGACTCCTTGGCACGAAAGGAATGCATAAAGGATATCAAGCATGATATTTCGCAAGATTGGGAATATGTGTACTACCCTGCCAAGCTCAACTACGATGATGAGGATTTTTTATTGTCATGCATTAATGTCTTTTTTATTTCAAAGACAGGAAAGATTTTCAAGCTTAGGAGAAAAGAAAAATTTTATAGAGAGTCAGATGATGATTACTTGAGCATCACATATTATAAAGGTAAAAGGAAAGAAAAAAATGGATTCGTGTTATGTGATGTTTATGATCCAAAACCGACTTGTGCAGGTAATGAAACACATCAATACTCACGCGAGTTCATGTGTTTTATGCAACTGATTATTCATATAACTGCCAAGCAAGGCCCATATAGTGAAAGATATGAGAGGGCAATCAAGCGTATGGCAGCCGACCCCAATTACATAGTTTATGATTTTTCCAAATAAGCGAAACGGCTGTATCTGCGTGATATTTGTCATTGTCATCCTGTCATTTTCATTATCGTCGTGCAAATCCAATTCATACATTGATTTGCTGACAGGAAAGAACATAAGATACTGGCAATTTCTTCGGCATAAAGATAGTTATATGTCTTTCGAAAAACGAACACGTAGAATATTAGAATATGATGCTAATCTTAAAGTAGATTATGGAACAAGTTTGGAGCTAATATCAAAAGGTAGATATTTTAGAATTTCAGGTAACCGTGTAACAACGCATTGGAAAGTACATGGTTATAAAATTCCAGTGGATACATTTGACATATTGGAAGTTACTGATCATAAGTTAGTTCTGAAGTGGACATTTGGAGCTCGCCCTGCAGTATTAATTAAATATGATAAGAATTAAAAGATAATTGGCACGAGCGATGGCACTTATGACGAGATTGACAACCTCAAGTACACCTATGACGGCAACAAGGTAATAAGGGTGGAGGACTCGGCCATTGTCCCCGTGTACAAGGACAGTTTCACGTTCGTTGACGGCTCATAGGAAGATACGGAATATGAATACGACGAAAACGGCAACATGAAGAAAGACTTGAACCGTGGAATTTGCGGGATTGAATATAATTGCCTAAATCTGCCGTCGGGAGTCGACTTCACGGACGGGAGTCGTATAACCTATACTTATGACGGAGGAGGACGGAAGTTGAGGACGGACTACTACATGAACCCATTAACCTCGTCAGTGCCGCAATTAGCGGAAGGCACGGGCACTGCCGGCGAGGATGCCCTCGTGCATACTTGGACCGACTACTGCGCCAACAAGGTTTATGAGAACGACACTCTGCGGATGTCGCTCTTCGATGGCGGCTACGTGTCATACGATGCCAAGGCGGATGCATCGTCACCCTCGCCATCCTATCATTATTACATAAAAGACCACCTTGGCAACAACAGAGTCGTGCTTGGCGAGAACGGGGCGATAGAGCAGGTGAACCATTACTATCCCTTTGGCGGCATGATGGGCGAGAGCGAGAACCTCGCTTCCTCACAACGTTACAAGTACAATGGCAAGGAGCTTGACCGTACGCACGGCCTCGACTGGTACGATTATGGCGCGCGAATGTACGACCCCGCGTTGGCGCGCTGGATGGTTCCCGACCCGTTGGCTGAGAAATACTATAACGTCAGTCCGTACGCGTATTGCCACGACAACCCGATAAATGCCATTGACCCGGACGGCAGGGACGACTTTTTTGATGAGAACGGCAAATTCATCAAGAAGACGAAAACCGGAGACAATATCATGGTAAGGTCTGGCGGCGACAAATATGTCAATTTCGCGAGTGTTGACTTCGGTAAAAGGCACAACGCGCTTATTGACATCGGCAGCTATTATCTATCGAAAGTAGACCATGACTTCAACCTAAACGTGGAGCGTACGGGAAACGGCAACCCATTATCAGCTGGCCTGGCGAATATTGGTGGCACCGGAAAATATGTCATCCTTATCGACCAAGGTGGTAAGGTGAACCCTGAGTATGGCATTGCAAGCAACCTTACAAACTCTTTCTACCATGAGACAAGGCACAGGTATGAAAACGGCACATTGACAGAAAATATCGGGGAAGTGAATGCTATATTGCTACAGACCAAGCATCATTCTTGGGACAAGGTCACGACATCTTTTGCACACTCTCAAGCAAGCTATGCAGCTTCACAGTTAAATGAAACATTAAAATATAAACCTAATAATAATATTATGCATGAATATGTAAATAAGCTGAATGAAGCCTTTGTGGGTATCAGCACTTTCTCTATAGAGAACAACTTGGTAATAGTTAGTAATTATATTGATGAGGTAATAGTAAATGGAAAACGGAAAAAATAAGCCGAACAGCTGTATCAGCGTGGTCTTTGTCATTGTCATCCTGTCATTTTTCCTTGTGTCGTGCAAATCCAATTCATACATTGATTTGCTGACAGGAGGAAGGATTAGGTATTGGCAATTTCTTGAGCATAAAGATTATTATATGTCTTTCGAAAAACAAACTCGCAGGATATTAGAATATGATGCGAATCTTAATGTAAAATACGGATCATGTATGGAGATACTGTCAAAAGGTAGGTATTTCAAAATTTCAGGTAACCGTATTACAACGTATTGGAAATACAAGGGTTATAAAACTCCT